>JAANMY010000995.1_pt1 | contig 35082 bp, 28 predicted proteins | sample 7279691 | NCBI WGS metagenome assembly JAANMY01 (sample SAMN14094543, study PRJNA606508) | bioreactor metagenome | isolation source: A lab-scale SPAN reactor treating ammonium-rich wastewater day 388 | place: Ireland: Galway | collected 2018-02-07
GTGGCTCGTTGCTTTTTGCACTTATGATCATTGCTGCTGGCGTCTTTGCCCCTGATCCCTGGAAAGCATTTATCTTAAAGGCTGCTACCTATAAATGCAATGCGCCCTGGTGGGAATTATTCTTCAGGGGTCTCTTCTGTAACTGGCTCGTTTGTCTGGCTATATGGTCAACGTTTAGATGCACCAGCGATTCTGGTAAACTGATTATGATATGGTGGTGCCTGTTTGCATTTGTTACAACAGGTATGGAACATAGTGTAGCAAATATGACGATATTGGCAATTGCAAATCTCTTGCCTCACGGGCCTGAGATCTCATGGGGTAAGATGTTTGGGTGGAATCTTGTTGCTGTTACCTTAGGTAATATTGTGGGTGGTTCCTTCTTTGTTACATTTCTGTATTGGTTTGCTACTGCTATGGATGAAAGAGGCGCTAAGAGGTTAGAGTTCTTAAAGGCTTCTACGGGAACTTCTGAATCTCTAAAAGCACCAAAAATGGAAGAGGAGATTAAAGACGTTAGGGTAAAGATGAAGCAGTAAGTTAGCATAACAGCGTTTAAACCTAGACAATAAGTAGAAAAGGCTGATTGTAGTGGAAAGGGCCAGTAAAATTTACTGGCCCTTTTTTTTCTGATTATGAAGTAAATTTTTGATTATTTGAGGATTTGGTATGGGAAACAAAGGTTTACAGAAAAGGTTTTTTTACGTCGGATATATCTTTTTCATAATAATTCTTATTTGTTATGTTTCATTCAATCATTCTATAACTGTTGCAAATGCTGAGATAAACCCAAAGATAATTGAGGGTCGTGACCGTAGCAATGATTGTAACACCCTGGTAATTTCCTGCGTTGATTTTCGGTTTGTCTCATTCATTCGGGTCTTTCTCACAGAAAACCTTAAAATAAAAGATGATTACGACCACATTGCAATACCAGGCTCTGTAACGGATATTATAAGGCCGGAAACTCAAAAAATTACCTTCGATAAAATTGATATACTATTAAATTTACATCATGTAAATCACCTTGTTCTTATCGAGCATAAAGACTGCGGTGCATATGGCGGTTCAAAATATTTCGATTCGGATGAGAAAGAAACGGAGGTACTATCGAATGGCCTCAGGCGGGTGCGGGATATTCTTAACGAGAAATATCCGAATTTAAAGATAGACCTTTTCCTTGCATCGCTGAAGAGTGTAGGCAACGAAAAATTTTATTATATGGAACGTATCTACGGTGCTGCATTCAATCATTCTATAATCATGGCAAATACAGAGATAGGCCAAATGGTGGCTGAGAATTGTGACCATAGCAATGATTGTAATACCCTGGTAATTTCCTGTGTTGATTTTCGGTTTGTCTCATTCATTCGGGTCTTTCTCACAGAAAACCTTAAAATAAAAGATGATTACGACCACATTGCAATACCAGGCTCTGTAATGGATATTATAAGGCCGGAAACTCAAAAAATTACCTTCGATAAAATTGATATACTATTAAATTTACATCATGTAAATCACCTTGTTCTTATTGGGCATAAAGACTGCGGTGCATATGGCGGTTCAAAATATTTCGATTCGGATGAGAAAGAAACGGAGATACTATCGAATGACCTCAGGCGGGTGCGGGATATTTTTAACGAGAAATATCCGAATTTAAAGATAGACCTTTTCCTTGCATCGCTGAAGAATATAGGCAATGAAAAATTTTATTACATAGACCGTATCAAATAAACGATACAGCATGAATGTATAGCAATTTTTTACAGGTTGTCCGGGAATTGTTTTGTAACAGGTGAATAGGCGCCGATCTGGTAATTTCAAATACCTTTTCAGAGAGAGATAGAGAGAAAGTATGCTTCAGGAGAAAAATCTGACTAGTTCAGAATAGTATCTATATTATGGACTATATCCGTTGTCTGTAGTTGCTCAAAATACTGTTGGATCGTAAGGGTGGTATGGATAAGGGCTGTCCAAAAGGGTAATAGGGAGTATCGTATCATTGCGAAGGAGGAGCGACTGAAGCATCGTAATCCCCTTGATCCCCCTTTAAAAAAGCTTATCCTTACCTACAAGTTGAGTAGGGAGCGAAGGTAAAGGCAAGTTTAACCACAAAGTGCACGAAGAAAGAAGGATGCAGAGAAGCAAGATGTTGCGTCTCTCCTGATATTGCATGGATAAAAAGCAGATAGAGAAAAATACCCAAAACCGTAACCATTGAATTTTCAGAAAGAACCATCCGGCAATGCAGGCATTACAAGAGAAATGAAGTATGTGATGGTATCAACCCACCCCTAACCCCTCCCAAGAGGGGAATAAAAAAGTCCCCTCTTGGGAGGGGTTAGGGGTGGGTTCATTCCTCTGTGTAGAGACGCAACATCTTGCGTCTCTACAATTTGGATTAGGGGTGGGTTGATTCCTCTCCAGAGGAGATCGATCATAAAAAGAATTTGTTGAGACAGGATGAACAGAATTATTATTTTTATCTTGTTCATCCTGTCTCAAAAAAATAAAAATGAAAGGGGGATCAAGGGGGATTCCTCCTGCTTTGCTTTGCTCTGGGCTTTGGCTTGCTCGCAATAACTGTGAAAAAATAACCTTTTTGGACAGCTTCCGAGCCAGGTTTACACCTTATTTTGAGTAATTACCTTTGTCCTTTCTTGCAAGCTTGTATTTGCGGATGACTTGTGGAGAGTTGCTATCTCCAATTACATATTCAGGCGGGGGAGCAAGGTTAAAGCTAAGGCCTTGTCTTCTCAGTTGCCATCGATGCATCTCCTATAGCATAAAGCTTTCCATCATTAGAGCCGATATAAAGAGTTCCATCTGCATCAATCGCAGGTGATGCCTCTATTGCATCTCCGGTTTCAAATGTCCATTGTAAACTTCCATCAGAACTAAAGGCGTATACTTTTTTATCCCTGGAACCAACGTAAATAGTGCTATCTGCAGTGATAGCGGGAGAAGAATGAATGGAAGCTCCTGTCTCAAAAGACCATTTCAGTTTTCCGCCGGGTGTAAGCGCATAGATGCTATTATCGCCGGAACCGAAGTATACACAACCTTCACTATCAATGGCAGCGGAAGAATCAATATCATATTGAGTATCAAAAATCCATTCTGCATGCCCGTCTGGCCGAAGGACATAGAACCTTGCATCTTCAGAGCCAATGTATATATTTCCGTTCGGCGCTATTAAAGGAGATGCATCTAAAAGGTACCTGGTACCAAAACTCCACAGAGCCTTACCCTCTGGTTTCATGGCAAACAAATAATAATCTCCGGAACCAAAATAGATCATACCATCAGGGGCAACAGCAGGAGATGATGCTATATGATCAGCGGTCTTTTGCGTCCATTTTAAATGTCCTTCCTGAGTAATGGCATGGAGTCTCTTATCCCAGGATCCAACATAAACCGTACCATCGGGCGCAATAGCTGGAGATGAAATGATACCGCCTTCGGATTTGTATTTCCATAGTAAACTACCATCAGGATTGAGCGCGTAGAGATAGCCATCCCAAGATCCAAAGAGAATGGTTCCGTCCTTTCGAATAGCAGGTGATGATTCAACCTCTCCTTGTGTCTCGAATGTCCACTTCTGTTTGCCCTCTCGGGTGATAGCATAGAGCTTTTTATCTTTTGATCCGAAATAGATGGTACCGTCTTCTCCAAGAGCAGGAGAGGAAGTAACAGCTCCTTGCGTTTGGAACACCCACTTGAGCACAGGCTTTTGAATACTTGCATAAGGACTTCTTCCGGTATGTTGTAAATCATGCCTGAACATAGGCCATGGTGTATCAGCGGTCTGTGCATAAAGTGTTTTTGACAGGGGAGTGGAACATAAGAAGAGAAGAAATAAAGATGGGGAAAAGAATCTGGAACATTTTTTTATCATAGAGTATTCCTTTTAAAGTATTCCTTTTGTTGATGGGATATCCTTTCTACGCGTATCCGTGCTCATAGCATCTTTCAATGCTGTGGCCAGCCCCTTGAAAATTGCCTCGGCTATATGATGTGCATTCGTGCCGTAAGGAACATTTACATGGAGGTTAATACCTGCGTTTGTGCTCAATGCTTCCAAAAATTCCTCAATGAGTTCTGCGTCAAAATTTCCGATCTTTTCTGTAGGAAACAGTACATGAAATACCATTGCAGATCTGCCACTGATATCTATGGCGATATTGGCAAGAGACTCTTGCATCGGGACGCTTGCATGTGAAAAACGCCGGATCCCCTTCTTATCACCCAATGCCTCTTTTATTCCCTGTCCCAGACAGATCCCTACATCCTCTACTGTATGGTGATCATCAACATTACGGTCACCGATTGCCTTGATGTCCATATCGAACAGGGCATGTTTCGTCAGGAGATCAAGCATATGATCTAGGAAGCCAATGCCGGTGTTGATGTGGCTATTTCCCTCTCCATCGAGATTGACTATTAATTCAATCTGGGTTTCTTTCGTCTTTCTCTGAATCATTGCTCTGCGTTTTTCCATTGATTTTCTTTTGTTTATAGGTGACTAGGGCTAAAATAAATAAGGTATCGTGCCAATATTCAGGGGCAATAGGCAACTTTAGATTTTGCATGATTATTGGATATAAGCTCTTTCAGGTTTCTTAATAAAATTTCAACTTCTTCTCTTGTTCCGATGGTAATTCGTAAACAGTCATCCAACCTTCTTATATTAAAATATCGTACAAGTATTTTTCTCGATTTTAATGCTTGATATACATGGTGAGCAGAAACACCTCTCATACATTTTGCCAGGATGAAATTGGTTTGAGACGGATATACATAAAATCCCAACTCCTGCAGCGACTGAGCGAGGTATTGCCGTGTTTCTTTTATTTTTTCAACGTTAGCCCTCATGGTTTTTTGATCATCCAATGCAGCCACAACGGCGGTAATGCTGAGTCTGTCAACATTATAGGAATCCTTTACCTTCATCATTCCCTGAATGATAGATTCCTGAGCAATACAAAACCCGAAGCGTATACCAGCTAATGAATAGGATTTTGAAAGTGTACGAAGGATGAGGATATTATCATGCTGTTCAACCAAAGAGAGGCAATTATTATCTGCAAAATCGGCGTATGCTTCATCAATAACAAGCACACCATCTACCTGAGAAGCGATCTTTGATATTTCGCCCGGTGATATCATTGTTCCCGAAGGGGAATTTGGGTTTGCAAGAAAAGTAACCTTTGCTCCTTTTACTATAAAATCCCCGGGAAGAGCATACTCTTCAGTAAAATCTACAGCATACTCAGACGCGTCCTGCAGTTCAGCAAGTGTTTTATAGAGCATATACGATGGATAAGGGAAGACCACTATGTCGCCGGGTCCAGCGAAACTTCGTATGATAATCGACAATAAATCATCTGAACCGTTTCCGGCCATAACATACTCTGGCCTTGTGCCTAACACCTGAGCAATTTTTATTCTGGCTGCTGTTGCGACTGGATCAGGGTAAAGACGAAGAGTTTCATTTACCGCCTCTTTAATAGCACGGAAAACCTCCGGAGAAGGTGGATAAGGATTTTCATTTGTATTAAGCTTTATATAAATGCCGTCTTTCGGTTGTTCACCTGGTATATATCCCGACATCTTTTTAATATTGTCTCGAAAATAACTCAATGGCATACTCCTTATTTCAGAGATTTACTCTTCTCTTTGTTTAATCTGATTTGAATGGAACGTGTGTGTGCGTCCAGGCCTTCAGCCTTTGAAATCTCGACAATATCAGCACAAGCATCCTTAAGCGCTGACTTTGAATAGGTTATTACACTGGATCTTTTCAGAAAATCATTTACCGATAACCCGGAAGAAAAGCGAGCTGTACTACCTGTAGGGAGTACATGAGAAGGCCCTGCGATATAATCTCCTAATGCGACAGGTGTATAGGAACCCAAAAAGATTGCCCCGGCATGCTTAATATGCGACAACACGTTTCTGGGATTTTGCGTCATAATTTGTAAATGTTCCGGAGCTAAGGTATTTGCAATGTCTATACATTCGTCAATATTTTTTGTCAAGAGAATGATACCGAATTTATCAAGACATTTTTTTGTATCTGTACGCCGTTTCAATTTGGTTATTTGTAGCTTTAACTCTGCCATTACTTGTTCTGTCAACAACTCTGAGAAAGTAACCAGTATTGCGATACCTGGTGTATGTTCTGCTTGCGATAACAGGTCAGATGCTACAAACGATGGATTTGCGTGGTCATCAGCTACAATTACTACCTCACTCGGTCCTGCCAGCATATCGATGCCGGCATATCCAAAGATTTCCCTTTTCGCAAGCGTTACAAATATATTCCCGGGTCCCACGATTTTGTCTACTTTTGGAACTGTTTCTGTGCCAAACGCAAGGGCGGCAATAGCCTGGGCGCCACCAATCTTATAGATTTCATTCACACCCGATTCCTTTGCAGCTACCAATCTTTCTGGCGGGATGGTTCCATCTTTTGCAGGTGGTGTAGTCATGATTATCTTGCCAACACCTGCTACACGCGCCGGTATGGTATTCATCAATACCGTTGATGGATAAGAGGCGGCGCCACCCGGAACATAAACCCCTACGCTCTCAAGAGGGGAATACACCGTATCAAGCACAACACCATGTGTTTTTAACGGGCTGATATTACGGATTCGTATGTGTTCCTGGTACGTCCATATATTTGTGATAGCCCGTTGAATAGACCTTACAAAAGGAAGTGATATCTTCTTATACGCTTCCGCAATTTCTTCATCCTTTACCTGAAATTCATCTGGCAGGAGAGAAGCCTTATCAAAGCGTTTACTATAGCTTACAATAGCCTTATCTCCACGCTTTTGAATATCGCGGATGATTTTGAGTACGGCATCTCTCTGATTTGAGAAACCGTCTAAAACACTTAACCGTCGCTTGAGTTTCTTAATTTCCTTATCAATATTACATTCCCATGTTCTGAGCACCTGCATTGCTGTATTCCAAAAATTAACGAGGCATAAGCCTCGTTTAGTCTATCGTGAATTATGTAAGGTAGCTGTACAAAATATCCAGAAATTATATTTTTTACTGAAAATATTGTCAAGGGAAATGAAATGAGTTTCATTTTGACTTTCACATGCAAGGCGATATAATACAAAAAATTTTAGGTATTGTACTATGACTATAATAGCAGGGGTAGATGAAGCCGGATATGGTCCTGTGCTTGGACCTTTGGTAATTACAGCTATTGCTTTCGATGTGCCGGATGAAAAGATAGATTGCTCGCTATGGAAATTGCTGGAAGATGCTGTTTCAAACGGTCTCAAAAGCAAGATGCATCGATTGACTGTTCGGGACAGTAAAAAGTTGTATAATGCGCGTAGCGGGTTAAAACCATTAGAAGATATTGTTCTCTCTTTTCTGTTATCAAAAGATGTAAAGATCACATCATTTTATCAATTGCTTAACGTTCTATCGTGCTGCCACATCAAGATACTCAGCCGTTATCCCTGGTATGCCGGGAAAGATTATCCGTTGCCATTGGCTACGAGTGTTTCTGCTGTTTTAAATTATACCCATTTGTTAAAATATGTTTTACAGAAGCAAAACATCCAATTTTGCTATACAGTCAGTCGCGTTGTAACGGTTAAAGAATTAAATGAACAGGTAGAGGTATCAGGAAATAAGGCTACGGTATTATTCGATAATTTTATAACGCTTGTTACTGATCTGTGGAACCGTTGTGATGGCGCTGGCACTATAAGATTAATTGCAGATAAGCAAGGTGGCAGGAATAGTTATCTTAGCCTCTTAAGAGACCGGTTGCCCGGAGTGGATATAACGGTCTTAAAAGAAGGTGTTAAAGTTTCAGCATATAAGATTTCATGTGCACGAAGAGAAATGGAGATATCTTTTGTGGAGAAAGGTGAAGATGCCTGCATGACGGTAGCTCTGGCATCCGTGTTTAGCAAATATATGAGAGAATTATTTATGCGGTTGGAGAATCACTATTGGCTTCAATTTGTCCCTGATTTAAAACCAACAGCGGGCTATTACGAAGATGCGCAGAGGTTTTTATCAGAGATAGCGTCCATTAAAAAAAGAGAATTGATCCAGGATGATATCTTAATACGTAGTAAATAGATATTTAAAATTACAGAGTACACAGTGAAAGAATAAAAATAGCTGATCAAAGAGAGACGGAGAAGAAAGAGAAAAAAGGTTAAGGACTTTCTTTGTGTTCTTAGTGTCTTTGTGGCTAACTTCATGAATGAAAGGAGTTTTTTAAAGAAAATGGCTGTAAATGTGGCGGTTGTAGGCGCAACAGGCGCTGTAGGCGAGGAATTTTTACGGATATTGGAAAGCAGAAAATTTCCTATACATGAATTGAGATTGCTGGCTTCAAAACGTTCTGCCAGCAAGAAGATGAAGTTTTGCGGGGTTGATTATACAGTACAGGAATTAACCAGGCAATCATTTCAGGGTATAAAGATTGCTCTGTTTAGCGCAGGGGCAAATATTAGCAGGGAATATGTACCCTATGCTATCGAGAGCGGTGCTATTTGTGTGGATAATTCCAGTGCCTTTAGAATGGATGATGATGTTCCCTTGGTGGTACCCGAGGTAAACCCTCAGGAAATTGCCAGGCATTATGGTGTAATTGCCAATCCTAACTGTTCTACCATTCAGATGGTGGTCGCTCTGAAACCGATCCATGATGTTGCCGGGATAAAGAGAATTGTTGTCTCAACATATCAGGCAGTATCTGGTGCAGGGCTGAAGGCAGTTGATGAACTTCAAAAGGAGACTTCCAGCATCCTCGAGGGTAAGAGAGATTTTAAGAGAAGTTTATTTCCGCATCAGATTGCATTTAATGTTTTGCCCCAGATTCCCCAGAGTAATGCGTTTTTGTCCGATGGATATACATCTGAGGAGATGAAGATGGTGAATGAGACGAAAAAGATTATGGGGGATAATAGCATTGGGGTGACCGCAACAACGGTACGCGTACCTGTTATTCGTAGCCATAGTGAATCAGTTAACGTAGAAACAAAGAAAAAGATTACTGCCCGGGAGGTAAAAGATCTCCTGCTAAAAGCGCCGGGTGTTACTGTTATAGATGATCCGGGCAATCAGCTATATCCTCTGGCTACAGATGCGGCTGGGAAGGATGATGTGTTTGTGGGGCGTATCCGTGAGGACAAATCCATTGAGAATGGGATTAACTTATGGATTGTGAGCGATAATCTCCGAAAAGGAGCTGCCCTCAATGCCGTCCAGATTGCCGAAAAGTTATTAGAAAAGTTATGATAGGGAAGAAAATCTGATTTACCACGGAGGACGCAAAGAAAGGCAAATTTAAGATGCAGGGCAAGGCTTTAGCCTTGCTCCCCGCCTCTGAATATGCGCACAGGGATAGTAACCCTAAAGAGTTGCCCTACAGAAAAAATCCTATACTATAAATAAATTTGTCTGTTTTCTCTGCACCCTCTGCAGGGAACTATTTCTCTGTTGTTAACGGGCTGACACCATTGCATCTCTTAGTACTTGTATGGTATGCACACAGGTAATTTCAGAACCTCGTGAGGCAAGAAGATCCTCGATCTGCATCCGGCATCCGGGACATCCCGTTGCTACTGCTTTTGCACCGCTTTTTTCTATGGTTCTTGCCTTATGTTCACCAATCTTCATTGAGAGGTCATAATGCAGTATATTAAATATTCCACCGCCGCCGCAGCATCGTTCCGGAGTTTCCATTTCCTGAAACTGGGCCGAACGTCTCAGGATATCCCTCGGCTGCTTTGAGATATTTTGTCCCCAATGGAGATGACATGGATCGTGGTATGAGATTTTTGTCGTTAGGGGCTGTAGTTTATACGTAAAATATTTTTCAATAAACTCGGATATATCATAGAGTTTTTCTCTAAATTTTTGAGAACGATCGCCTAAGATATGATGGTAATCCCTTTTCAGTGTCCTTCCGCAAGTGGCGCAGGCAGTAATAATAAAATCAACCTGGGCTTCCTCAAATACCCTTACGTTTGTTTCCGCTAATTTCCGTGCTGTTTTTACGTCTCCCAGCGACCGTGCGGGAATACCGCAGCATAGCTGTTTGGAGGGAATAATTACCTCAACATCGAGATGGTGTAATACCTCGACCACCGCATCTGCAATATCGGTATAAACATAGTTGATAAGGCATCCCACATAAAAACCCACCCGCATTTTAGGATTATGTATCTTTTTTGTAGTACGGTATTTGTCTAATACAAATTCTTTTGCCAGAGGCGGAATCCATCTTCCATCCATAAACATCAGCGGTAAATGCCTCATGGCGCCATGTCGTTTTAAGGGAACAATCCGTTGAAAAGCGCTGGCTGATTTTAAAAGAAGATTAAAGAGCCGTCTTCGGGGAAGAAAGAGCTGTAATATTATTCGTGGTATAAGCCATATCCCGATATGATTTGCCAGGTCATCGGTCATTGTCTGTATAATAAAATCATAATCGACGCCCGAAGGACAGATACTGGAGCATCGGAGGCATTTCTTACAGGAGAGGAGATAATCTCTCAACTGTTTTGTGTAAAAGATCTCGCCATCCCGTAATGCTTCTGCAAGGCTAATGCGACCTCGCGCTACCATGGACTCGTTACCTGTTTCGATAAAAACAGGGCAGATTGAGCGACACTTACCACATTTAGCACACTTGTTAATTTCCGTTTCCCGTGTTTTCGTAATCATAATGTTTATTTTACAATACCTTATTCTTTATCATGTACTTCATTCTGTTGTTTTCCTTAAATCCTGGAAAATATCTATTTAATATAACACAAATTTACTATAATTTAAATAAACTAATCCACTACTGTTGCAGTATATTTCGTATAGCGGATAAATAGCAGTATTGTATATATGAATTATCTTTAAACGTATCTTAGGCTTTTGTGATCTATTTACCAGGGCAGGATTTATACGCTCCTGCGTATTTACTTTATGGAATATGATGTATGTCAAAAATAAAAATTCTTCCCTCATCTGTTATTAATAAAATTGCTGCAGGTGAGGTGATTGACCGCCCGGCATCTGTAGTAAAGGAATTGATTGAGAATGCTATTGATGCCGGAGCATCGAGAATTGATACGTATTTAGAAGATGGGGGCAGAAAACTGATACGTGTCTCAGATGATGGTGTCGGGATGGATACTGAAGACCTTGCGATTGCCTTTCAAAGCCATGCTACCAGTAAACTGCAGAGTGCAGATGATTTATTTTCAATTCATTCCCTGGGTTTTCGGGGAGAAGCGCTGCCGAGTATTGGAGCCATTTCACACGCGTGTATTATTTCCAGGGCGAAAGGAACTATACACGGAGCGGAAATAAGAATCGACGGCGGAGTTCTTGGGCACATGAAGGAGCGGGGTGCGCCTGAAGGTACACAAGTTGAGGTAAGGGATCTGTTTTTTAATACTCCTGTACGGAAAAAATTCATGAAGACCGCACCTACGGAAATAGCGTATATTTCCGAAGTATTAACGAGATTTTCTCTCTCCTATCCGAAGATTCATTTTACCCTTATGCATAACAACAGGATGGTGTTCAACCTTCCACCCGTTCATGATGTAGCTGAACGTATTGGGATGTTCTTTGGTGAGGAGATGAGAAAACATCTTATCAGCGTATTTCTCAGAGAGGAAATGTGTGCCCTTTCAGGATATGTTGTACCTCCTTTTTTTAATAAAGCGAATGCAAGGATGCAATTCATATTTTTGAATGGCCGCTATATCAAGGATAGCGCTATCTTTCGGGCTATTCATGAGGCCTATCACGGAAAATTAATGCATAAGAGGTATCCGATTGTTTTCTTGTTTCTTCAGGTGGAGCCATCCGAGGTGGACGTGAATGTCCACCCGACAAAAATTGAGGTGCGCTTCCGGAATACGAACGTAATGTATAATTATATCCTTTCAGCATTAAAAGAAGGTTTAAATAAATCAACAACTCAACCTGCTACGATACTATCTCCTATACAAGAGCTGGAAAGGGAATCGATAAAGACAGAGGGAGCAGACCTTATAAAAAAGTCATTGTGGGAACAATTCTCTTTTAAAAGGGCAGATGAGCTTTCCACGAGACATGGATTAACAAAGAGGCATGAACCTATCTCTCTTCCTTGCGAAAGCGCAAACAGGGACGATGAAAAATCTGTTTTGAGACCTATATCGAAGATAGATAATGATATTCAAACGAACAGAGAAACAGATAAAGAAGAAAAGATAAGAATTCCGGAAGGCATTATGAGAAGCAAGAGAGTATATCTCCAAATTCATAATTCCTACATCGTAGAAGAGACGGAAGATGGATTGAATATTATAGATCAACATGCCCTGCACGAGATAATCTTGTACCATGAAATAGAATCGAGTATACGCGCTTCCAGGTCTTTCAGTCAACGCTTACTAATACCCGAACTTGTCGAGCTGAATCCAAAAGATTTTTTTAGTGTTATCAGTTTGAGAGAATATCTGGAATCGATAGGAATTGAGGCTGAGGAGTTTGGTCAGCATACGGTTGTGATCCGTTCCTTTCCGCAAATTCTGAAGCATTTAAATGCCAAAGCATTTATAGAGGAGATACTAGCCGAATTAAGCGAGGAAGATTTCCTGAAAGGAAAAGATAAGATTTTAAGCAAGTTAATCAGCGTTATGGCATGCAAAGGCGCTATCAAGGCAGGTCAAAGGCTTGAACCACAAGAGATAGAAGAACTCCTGGAAAAGAAAAGAAGTATACATGCATACATACATAACTGTCCACACGGCAGACCAACAGCTTTAAATTTTTCTCTGGATGAGTTACAAAGACAATTCAAAAGAAAATAGCAATAATAAAATATCGTAACATTGATTTTAAACTATCCTATGTTTTTTTATAGTGAGAGTTTAAGTATATTTAAAGGGCCAAGAAATCACTTGACTTTTATTTTTACGAGTGATAAGATTTTTATATAATTCATTGTGGCAATTTGTATTACGGTAAAACAAGACATCTCTTTGGTGTAGAGTACATGTTTGAATTAATCGTTGAAACAGATTTTTCTGCAGCGCATAACCTGCGGGAATACAAAGGGCAATGCGAGAGGCTTCACGGTCATAATTGGAAGGTTCAGGTTGTTTTAAAGGCTGAAAATTTGAACAAATTAGGTATGGTTATGGATTTTCGGGAAGCGAAAACTATTCTTGGAGAGATCATAAATACTTTTGATCACGCTTACTTGAACGAACTTCCTGCTTTCAAGGTTTTAAACCCAACGACGGAAAACCTTTCTCAATTACTCTATCATGAGTTGAAGAGTAAACTGCCCGCCGGAGTGATGGTTGGCAGAGTAACAACCTGGGAATCTGACCGTTGCGGGGCTGTATATTTTGAATGAGTTCTTTTACAATATAAGGGTAGGCAATGGCGGTAATATTACAAGTGGCCCTCGATTTTGTTGATCTTCACCGGGCTGTAAAGGTTGCTCAGGAGGCGATTGAGGGGGGGGCTGATTGGCTTGAGATTGGCACTCCGCTTATTAAGAGCGAGGGGATGAATGCGATACGCCATTTTAGAAAGTTATTTCCTGCTGTAACTTTGGTTGCTGATATGAAAACTATGGATGCGGGTCGTACTGAGGTGGAGATGGCTGCAAAAGCGGGTGCGAATATTGCCGTTGTGATGGGGCATGCTCCTGATTCAACAATAAGGGAGTGTATAGAGGCGGGAAGGAATTATGGTATAAAAATTTGTGTAGACTTTATGAATGATAGCAAAATCGATGAACATATTACGAATATAGAAAAATGGGGCGCAGATTATATTGCTGTTCATACCGCTATAGATGATCAAATGCATGGGGAAACGCCTTTCAATATGTTGCAGCGTATCGGTAGTAAAGTAAAAATACCCATCGCTGTTGCAGGTGGTATAAATTCTGAAAACGTACTGGATACCGTAAATGCAGGAGCAAGCGTTGTTATTGTCGGTGGATATATTACGAAATCAAAAAACGCAAAAGTTGCAGCAGAAAGTATTAAGAATGCGATTAGAGAGAATCGGCGGATCTGTACGACACTATTTAAAAGGGTAACGCCCGAAGAAGTCCGGGATGCTTTAATGAAACTTTCTACGGCGAATATTTCAGATGGCAGTCACCGTGCAGAAGGTATTACCGGATTATACCCAATATATACTAATATGAAATTGCTCGGTAATGCGGTTACTGTCCGGACATATCCTGGCGACTGGGCAAAGCCGGTTGAGGCTATAGATATTGCAAAAGAGGGTGATATAATTGTGATTGATGCGGGAGGGACTGGTCCTGCAGTTTGGGGAGAATTAGCAACTCACAGTGCATTGCAAAAAAAAATACGGGGTGTGGTTATTCATGGAGCAATGCGGGACGTTGCAGAAATCAGGAAATTAAACTTTCCGGCTTTTACAAAAATGGTGATGCCAATGGCGGGTGAACCAAAAGGATTTGGTGAGATTAACGTGCCGATTCGCATATCGGGAATTCAAATAAATCCTGGTGATTGGATTATAGGAGATGATGATGGGTTGATGGTGCTTCCCCAGTCGGAAGCAGATATTATGGTTAATTACGGTATGGACTGTTTAGAAAAAGAGAATAGGATTCGAGAGGAAATAATATCTGAAAAAAGTTCTTTAGGAAAAGTCATAGATGTGTTAAAATGGGAAAAAAGATGATTTTATTAGACTTAATCTAAAGATTCGATTGAGGTAATTAAAGAATGAAGTGTGAGTCCTGCAATAAAAAGCATGCGACGGTTCATTTAACCGAAATTGTTGGCACTGCAAAGAAAGAGCGGCACCTTTGCGAAGAATGCGCGCAAACCGTTAATACACAACTTGCAAAAATTCCAACACCTACAGAGATATTGACCAGCCTGATTAATCAAGTAGCGCCAGAAATTAACGAGATGTCTAAGATCTCTTGCCCGGTATGTGGATTATCCTATCTGGATTTCCGCTCTCATGGTCGATTGGGTTGTCCTATGGATTATACTATTTTCAGGAAAGGTTTGATCCCGTTATTAGAAAAGATGCATGGTAGTACTCAACATGTAGGAAAGGTTCCTTCGAGGGCCGGAAAAGAATTAATCAAAAAAAATGAACTCATGCAATTACGAAGCGAACTCAATAAAGCGGTGGAAAAAGAGGATTATGAAAAGGCGGCGGAGTTGAGGGACAAGATTTATGAACTTTCAGGCGACAACAATAATGAAGATTAGTGATTTAACTGATAATACAGGAGAATGGTTAAGAGGAACGGGACCTGATTCAGATATTGTTATTAGCAGCAGGATTCGTTTGGCAAGGAATGTGGCGCGATTTCCCTTTCTTTCGAGGGCCAATGTAAAGCAAAAAACGGAACTTGAGGAAATCATAAGGGATAAGATTAAGGAATCTGAAATTACCCAGGACCTTTTTTATGTAAATCTTGCAGATATTTCGCCTGTGGATCGGCTTTTTCTTGTAGAACGTCATCTTATTAGCAGGGAGCATGCCGGAGGAGAGGGCGTAAGGGGCGTTGCTTTTGGAAAATCAGAAACCATTAGTCTTATGGTAAACGAAGAAGATCACCTGAGAATACAAGTGATTCGTTCAGGATTTGAATTAAAGGAAACATGGAAAACAATTGATGATATTGATAATAAGTTAGAGAAAAAGATAAACTATGCTTATTCCTCGCGTTTTGGTTATTTGACATCCTGCCCTACGAATGTTGGCACCGGAATGAGAGCCTCTGTTATGTTGCATTTACCTGCACTGGGCATGACACACCATATTGAAAAGGTATTTAATGCGGTTGTGAAACTTGGACTAGTAGTAAGGGGGATGTATGGTGAGGGGACGCAAGTTTCCGGAGATTTGTATCAAATCTCTAACCAGTTTACCCTTGGGAAATCAGAATTGGAAATTATTGAAATTATAGAGAGTGTGATTCCCAGGATTACCAGTTATGAGCGAATGGCGCGAAAAGCATTGGTTTCTGAAAGCCGGGAACAATTGGAAGACCGTGTATGGCGGTCTTACGGTATGCTTAAGGTCGCGCGGACGATTTCTTCCGATGAAATTTTGCACTTGCTATCTCAAGTACGAATGGGCGTTAACTTAGGAATAATTAACGATATTCAAATGAAAACATTAAATGAACTCTTCATACTTACACTACCTGGGCATTTACAAAAGTTAGAAGGACGAGAGCTTACTTCTGCTCAGAGAAATATTATTCGCGCATCGTATGTAAGAAAGCGCCTTGAAAAGATAGAAAGTTGAAAGGATAGGTATGTACTATGTTTGATCGATTTACTGATCGTGCTAGAAAAGTTATGGCGCTCGCACGCGAGGAAGCCAGGCGATTCAATCACGAATATATTGGAACCGAGCATATTTTGCTGGGGTTGGTGAAGGAAGGCAGCGGGGTTGCGGCAAATGTTTTGCAAAACCTCGATATAGAGCTGAAAAAAATACGTCTTGAAGTAGAAAAAATTGTGCAAAGCGGTTCAGACCTTGTTTCCGTAGGACAGTTACCCTTCACCCCGCGTGTAAAAAAGGTACTGGAATACGCTATGGAAGAAGCACGGGCATTAGGGCACAATTATATTGGGACAGAGCATTTATTATTGGGATTGCTGAGAGAACAGGAAGGTGTTGCGGCACAGGTATTGTTAAATCTTGGCGTAAAACTTGAGGATGTACGGGAAGAGGTTATTGGATTGCTGGGCTCTGAAGCTGCTCAAGGGGGCGCCAATCAGGAGAAAGAAGAAAAGAAGGGGAAATCGAAAACCCCTGCTTTAGATTCTTTTGGGAGGGACCTTACACAACAAGCGAGAGAACATGAGCTTGACCCTGTTATTGGACGTCAGGATGTGATTGAACGTGTTATTCAAGTCTTGTGCCGGCGCACAAAGAACAACCCAGTGTTGTTAGGTGAGGCTGGTGTTGGAAAGACAGCTATCGTTGAAGGTCTTGCACAGGCAGTTGTGCAGGGGAATATTCCTGAATTATTAAGAGACCGGCGGATTGTAGCTCTGGACCTTGCAATGATGGTCGCTGGTACGAAATACAGAGGTCAATTCGAGGAACGTATTAAAGCGGTAATGTCTGAGGTAAAAAGGGCAAAAAATATCATCCTGTTTATTGACGAGCTGCATACTCTGGTAGGCGCAGGTGGCGCAGAAGGTGCAATTGACGCATCCAATGTTTTAAAACCTGCATTATCACGGGGTGAAATCCAGTGTATTGGCGCTACTACGCTCGATGAATATAGAAAATATATTGAGAAAGACGGCGCCCTCGAAAGAAGATTCCAGACTATCGTTGTTGAACCTCCTTCGAAGCTGGAAACCATTGAAATACTGAAAGGACTTCGCGACCGATATGAGGCGCATCACAAAGTTCAAATCCTGGACGAGGCTTTGGAGTCTGCAGCAGAATTATCAATTCGCTATATTACGGGAAGATACCTTCCTGATAAAGCTATTGATGTGATTGATGAAGCATGCGCAAGGGTGAGGCTCAAAGCAACTACACAACCTCCCGATCTGAGGCATATCGAGGAAGAAATCAATAAACTGGAAAAAGATAAGGACGAATCTGTGGCAATACAAGATTTTGAGAGAGCTGCCCGCCTACGGGATAAAGCGGATAAGCTGAAAAAGAAAAAAGAGTCTATTGAAAAGGAATGGCGGGAAACCCGCGCTGAGGTCGAAGGTGTTGTAAACAGTGAAATTGTAGCTGAAGTTGTTTCCAAGATGACAGGGATTCCTATTACCCGTATCGAATCTGCTGAAGCGAAGAGATTACTTCGTATGGAAGAAGAACTTCATAAGATGGTGATTAGTCAGGAAGAAGCAGTAAAAGCGATTGCCAAAGCGATACGTCGTTCTCGCGCAGGATTGAAAAACCCTAATCGTCCGGTAGCGTCTTTTATATTTGTAGGTCCATCCGGTGTAGGTAAGACTCACCTTGCAAGATCGCTGGCTAAATTCTTGTTTGGAGAAGAGGAAGCCCTTATTCAGATTGATATGTCTGAGTATATGGAAAAGCACAACATCTCACGGTTAATTGGCGCCCCTCCAGGCTATATTGGCTATGAAGAGGGAGGTCAACTGACAGAGAAAATTCGCCGGCGCCCGTATGCCGTGGTATTGTTGGATGAGATTGAGAAGGCCCATCCTGATGTATTTAATATGCTCCTGCAGATTATGGAAGACGGGAAGTTAACTGATAGTTTCGGGCGGCATGTCGATTTCCGGAATGTAGTTATTATTATGACCTCAAATATCGGAGCAGATGTTATTAAGAATCAGGCATCTTTAGGTTTCAAGAAGGTAACGGATGAGCACACCTATGACACCATGAAAGAGCAACTCAAGAAAGAAGTTGATAAACATTTCCGTCCGGAGTTTTTAAACCGGGTAGATAATATTATCGTCTTCAAACCGCTGAATAAGGAAAATTTGAAGAATATTATTGAGATTGAATTGAAAGGTGTTAAACAGAGACTGCAGAGTTTCAATATTGAAGTTACCTTGTCGGACGATGTGCTGGAATTCCTGATAGAGAAAGGATATAATCAAAACTACGGCGCGCGTCCGCTGCGAAGAGCAATAGAAAGTTATTTAGAGGACCCGCTTTCAGAAGAGATATTACAGGGCAAGTTCGAGGGGAAGAGACATGTGAGGGCAAGGGTGCATGAGGGCAAGCTTGTCTTTGACGAGGTGGCTGAAAAACCAGAGCCTGCATTAGCAAATGCTGAAAGTAATCTCTAAATGAAACAAAATAATTTGAAATAAAAAAAGGGGAGAGTGAAAACTCTTCCCTTTTTTTATTTCAGGATGTTGAGAGTAATTATAGTATTGGTACCCTATGTCAAAAACAGGCGTCGTTTATGTTTGCCAGCACTGTGGTTGGAAGAGTTTAAAATGGGTCGGGCGTTGTGGCGGTTGTGGGGAATGGGACTCGACCGTTGAAGAAATTCAGACCTCCCATACCGGCTTGCATTCTAAATCTGTCGCATTTAACCGTGAATTGCCACAACCCATAACAAGGGTGAAATCACCGGAGTGCCCGTGCATAGAGACGGGAATGAAAGAATTTGACAGAATTCTCGGTGGTGGGATAATTGTTGGTTCCGCTGTGTTAATTGGTGGAACACCCGGTATTGGCAAATCTACACTTCTTTTACAAATATGTCAGAATATCAGCCAAAAAGGGTACACAACTCTTTATATTACTGGTGAAGAATCGGTAGCCCAAACTAAATTACGGGCTGAAAGGTTATCCATCCTGTCAGATAATTTACTGGTTGTTGCAGAAACAAATCTTGATTTTATCCTGGAAAATATCCATAATACTCATCCGACTATGGTGGTGATCGATTCCATTCAAATGATCTATAAATCCCAACTCGATTCTTCTCCGGGAACGGTTGCACAAGTACGCCAATGTGCTAATGAGTTGATTTACACTGCCAAGTCCACCGGGTCTGCTATTTTTCTGGTTGGGCATGTAACCAAACAAGGTATTATCGCTGGTCCTAAAGTTTTGGAACATATGGCAGATACGGTCTTATATTTTGAAGGAGAAAAATCCCAGTGCTATCGTATTCTGAGGGTTGTTAAGAACAGGTTCGGTTCTACCGATGAAATCGGTATTTTTGAGATGAGAAAAAATGGATTGCAGCAAGTAGATAACCCGTCCGAAATATTTATTTCGCAAGGCAGGAGGATAAACACCGGCTCGGCTATTATTCCTTGTATGGAAGGCACCAGGGCTTTACTGATTGAGATTCAGGCCCTCGTTGCAAGGGCGAATTTCGGTATGCCGGAAAGGAAAGTTAGTGGAGTAGATTATAACCGAGTATCTATGATCCTCGCTGTTCTTGAAAAACGGATAGAACTGAAGTTAGGAGGACAGGATATTTTTGTGAATATCGTGGGAGGGGTTCAGATAGATGAGCCGGCAGCAGACCTTGGCATTGCTATGACGATTGCATCAAGTTTCAAAGAAAAGGTAATACCATCAGATATGGTAGTTATTGGAGAAGTAGGACTCGGCGGAGAAGTTCGTAACGTAAATCAAATTGAGATCCGGTTAAAAGAGGCGCAAAGGCTCGGTTTTAAAAGAGCCGTCATTCCAAAGGATAATGTAAAAGGTATTGGGAAAGAATTTGGGATAGAATTGATCGAGGTTGGTTATCTTTCCGAAGCTATAGAAATTATAGGATAAATTATCGTGAAATATCAGAAATTAGAACAAAAAGGCTTGTTGGTAGGAATTACATGGGTACTACTCTTGTGTTTATCCTGGAGAATCCATGCAGACACTTACGAAGATGACAGAATTACTGTAAAGCACGCAGAATTGCCTGTTAAGAAAAATGGTCAGCATATCCAGTTTGATCATCCTTATGAACTGACCGGGAATGTCGTTACCAATGCGTTATCGAATATTTCTTATGAAGAGAAGGGTTTTTTGAAAAAGAAAGGTAATTTAAAGGTTTTTCAAGATGACGAGATAAAGAAACTGGCTCCTTTGATTATTCAGGCATTTTCCGTTGCCACGCCGAAACAGGCTATTATCATCTCATCATATTCTGAACGTTTCATTTTGACAGATCAACAGAATTATTGTGTATTATTCATGAATGATAATATGTTAAATATCGTTTTTAGCCGGATTCATATGTTTCAAAGCTATAGTGAATCTGTATCGTATGAAAAGAAGCACATAACAGGAGGAATTACAGGAGGAGAGAATCCCACCAGGATGAAACGGAATCGCTTTTGGAAGGTAATCCCATCGGCTGGACAGCGGCTTGAACCAGACCATGAAAACTGGCTTCTCATAAATTTATCAGATGAAATATACCATCAACCCATCGTGCCAAAGGCAAAAACCGTTGATGAAAAGATCAAGCAGGGTACCTCTGATATTGATGCTCGCCTCAGAAAATTAGAAGGAATGATGGGGAGTGGCGGTGTACATGATCAGCCAGATTCAACGATTCCCGAAAAAGAGGAAAGTAAAAGTAAAGTAAAAAATAAACTTGTCATTCTCCGTGAAATGGTCGGCGAGGGGATTGTTTCTGAGGAAGATTATGATTACAAAAAGGCTAAATTGCTGAGAGAAGCTATGATTGATATGAGTATCAAAGACCAATTGAGAGAGATAAAAGAGCTAAAATCGGAAGGGCTAATTACCGAAGATGACTATAATGAAAAGAAGAAGGAGTTATTAGACCAGCTTTAATTGTCACGGAATACAGGTTATTGATGCATATTTCTGTTTATAATCCCTCTTCTTATTTTTCTGAATAAAGAATAGTAAGGGTGAAGATTTGCTGATCGTAAAAGGAGGATGCAATGTTTAAGACATTTACATCTCAGGATGCAATATTTTTGGCGTTAATGACGAATGCACATATAAACATCAGGCATTTATATCAAGCACAGGGGCATACTATCAGCGATGAGCAAGCATCTGAATTTGTTATGAAAATATACGAGAAATACCTTAACATGCCTGGCCTCTCATCCAAATGATAGTATCACCGCAGAATACTTCTAATTAAGTGAGATGCGACATGGAAGAACATATCATGCCTATTGATGATTTACATCTGAGTGAACAAGATCGTCAGACTCGTAAAGATTATTTGGATTTTACAGAGAGAGACGTAAATTTGCTCAAAGAATTAAAAGGATTTATCCATCATCATGTGGACGACATTGTAAATAAATTTTATAATCATCTCTTCGGGTTTAAAGAAACACGGGTTTTTTTTGTTAACGAAGAGATAATTAAGAGAGTCAAACGTACACAAAAGGAATATCTTCTCATGATAACTGAAGGGATGTATGATGAGAAATATTTTGAACATCGATTAAAAGTTGGAAAGACGCATGATCGTATAAATCTATTTCCTTACTGGTATATTGGAGCATATTGCTTATATCATCGAATCATCTTTCCGCTTATCATAGAAACGTATAAAGCTCAACCTGATAAAATGAGAGACTATATCCTGGCTCTGGATAAGATTATGAACTTAGATATGCAATTGTCTATCGATACCTATATCCACAGCTATAATGCCGCATTACAGGAAAGGGTGCGGCTTACTGAAATACAAAATAGAAAGATTGAGGCTGCCAATAAGGCTAAGAGTGAGTTTCTGGCAAATATGTCCCATGAATTACGTACCCCGTTAAACGCAATTATTGGTTTTTCAGAGGTACTTCGTGATGAACTATGCGGCGATCTGAATGAGGAGCAGATGGGATTTGTTAAGGATATACACAGCAGTGGCCAGCATCTCCTGCAAATGATTAACGATATCCTGGATCTTTCAAAGATAGAATCGGGTAAACTGGAACTGAAATATGAAGAATTTGAGATTGGTAAGGCTATGGAGGAGGTCCTGACCACACTAAAAGGGCTTGCTAACAAGAAATCTCTAACCGTTGAGACCGTTATCCACAATCCTGCTGAACGTCTCTTTGCAGATCATGTAAAATTCAAACAGATTTTATATAATTTGCTTTCGAACGCTATTAAGTTTACTTCTGAAAAAGGAAAGATTATTATCCGTACTGATACCGGTAAGGATGAGAATGAAAAGGATTTTATCGATGTTAAGGTTACCGATACTGGTATTGGGATCGCGCCTGAAGATTATTCTAAGATTTTCGTTGAATTTAAACAGGTTGACAGTTCTGTATCGCGTAAATATGAGGGAACAGGACTAGGGCTTGCCCTCTCAAAAAGGCTTGTTGAATTGCATGGAGGCAAGATAGGGTTTGAGAGTAAGCTTGGTGTAGGAAGTACCTTTTATTTTGTTTTACCAAAAAATCCATTTATACAGCCACGCAGTGTGAAAAAGGGCGCTTTCTTACAAGAAGGATCAGCAGATCGTGAACTAGTGTTGGTTGTAGAAGATGACCCTAAAACCAGCGAGTTATTATGCATTTTTTTACATAATGCAGGATATCGGACAATCACTGCCTTTGATGGCGAAGATGCTTTGCAAAAGGCCAGGCAGTACAGGCCATTTGCTATTACTCTGGATGTAATGCTTCCCAAAAAAGATGGTTGGGAGGTGTTAAAAGAACTCAAAGAAGATAATGAAGTTAAAGATATTCCCGTCCTTGTCGTTTCAATTGTAAATGATAAAGATATTGGATTCGGGCTGGGTGCAACAGATTATCTGTGTAAACCGGTAAGCAGAAATGAGCTCCTGTCTAAACTAACCTCTTATGGATTACCTCCCGTTGTTAATAGTGCACATACCAAAGTATTGATTATTGATGATGAACCCAAATCAGTCGAATTGCTTACTACTCTCCTGGCTTCTGAGGGGTATGAGGTGCTAAAGGCCTACGGTGGGAAAGAAGGGATCGATAAGGTTTTTCAATGTAAGCCTGATTTGATTCTCCTGGACTTGTTAATGCCGGAGATTAATGGATTTGATGTTATTGAAAAACTCAAGATCTCTCCGGAAACAGGTGCAATTCCCATTATTGTAATTACCGCCAAAGACTTAACGCAGGAAGATAAAGAAAAATTGAACCATTGTGTTTCACTCGTGGTTAGGAAGGGAACGTATTCCAGGGAGCGTTTCCTGAAGGATATTGCTGCTTTGCGGAATCGTTGAGTATAATCCCTGACCTCCTCATATCTGTCTTCACAGCACATAATAGATCACAAAAATTTTTTATTCTGTACTAACTTACAAAAAACAAATTACTTGAAACTAAAATGAAAAACGGATACACTATTTTTGTAGATTTTACAAAAGGGGTCATCGGATCGAATTACAAATGTCTACCATCTTCTATTTCTTTACTACTATGTATCTGGATTGGTAGAGAGATGCTTGAATAAAAAGAAATTTTGAAACTTTTGTTTAGGATAATTTGTTTTAGACTTTAAGTAAATGTACTTAATCCTTATGTAAAGAAGTACAAGATTAAAGGAGTATAAAAATGTCAGAACATTTTTCGAATAAAGAAGTCGGGGAAAAATATAAAGCCGTGATTTCTTCAACTAAATGCCCAAATTGTAATGGCGAAGCAATTTCTGTTATTGTTAAAGCGATGAAAGGGTCCACAATGATAGGATGTTTTAGTTGCGGTTACAGCGATGTAATTATGTGGATTGAAAAACAGGTCATGGAAGCATTAAAGAATGCAAAGGTATTTAATCAAGTCTGGAAAGAGGGCCAGTCGATAGAAATAATTCTAAACTAGCCAAAACATTTCTTAGTATTTTATAAGTGAGAATATATCGTACTTACTTAAGGCGTTTTTACCATTAAGAAAGGTCAACTCAATTAAAAAGGCGCACCCTGCAACGGTGCCACCTAAAGATTCAACCATTTTACAGCAGGCGGCCATAGTTCCGCCCGTTGCTAGCAAATCATCTACCATAAGCACCCGTTGACCTTTCTTAATGCCGTCTTTATGCATCTCAAGCGTATCTTTTCCATATTCAAGATCATAACTCATACTAATTTTTTCATAAGGAAGTTTGCCCGGTTTTCTTACCGGCACAAATCCAGCGCCAAGGTTAAATGCAACGGTAGGAGCCAAGATAAAGCCCCGTGCTTCCGCACCAACTACAATGTCAATTTTCTTATCTTTATAATGATCGGAAATCATAGCAACTGTTTTTCTTAATCCCTTTGGGTCTTGAAATACGGGTGTAATATCTTTAAAGATAATGCCTTTTTTAGGAAAATCAGGTATATCACGGACCAACTGTTTTAAGTCGCACATGGTTTCTTTACGCCTCTTTTGTCAATATATAATGTAATTTTCTAATAGTTTCTTTCTCTATCTGCCGAACTCGCTCACGACTTATGTTCAATATCTTTCCGATTTCCTCCAGGGTTTTGGGTTTTCCATCTGCCAATCCATATCGCATTTTTATTACCATAGCTTCCCGTTCGTCAATAACTTCAAGGAGCCTTTTTACTGCTTCCCTCTCATACGTTTCCTCAAGCTCATCTTCAGGAGGAGGCGTTTTTTTATCCGGTATGATACTACTTAATGCCCAAATAAGATCAGAGCCCGTAACGCCTGCCGCATCCAGGGATCCTGTTGAGTGTATTGCTTGTTCAATCGATTGCACTTTTCCTGCGGTAATATCCATTTTTTCTGCAATCTCATACCGGCTGGGAGGCCTTTCAAGCCTGTCGAGTAAATCGGTAGAAGCAGACTTTAATTTGGATATTTTTTCAACCATATATGAGGGAATGCGAATGGTCTTTGCCTTATCAGTTAAGGCTCTCCGGACTGCTTGCTTGATCCACCATGTTGCATAAGTACTGAATTTATATCCAGTCGATGGATCAAATCCTTCTACGGCACGAATTAAGCCTATATTTCCTTCTTCGATCAGATCTAAGAAGGAAAGTCCCCGATTAACATATTCTTTTGCAATACTAACGACCAGCCGAAGATTAGATCGTATTAGCTTTTCCCGTGCCTTTACGTCCCCCTCCTTCACCTGCTTTGTTACTTCTTTTTCTTCTTCAGGAGATAATAACGGAATTTTATTGATCTCTTTTAAATATGTTTGTAAAGCAGTCTCCGTATCATTATCTCCTTTATTTGCGAGGTGGTATTATTGAACGTCCACAGTATTCGATTCTTCTTTCGGTATATCTTTAGTCCCGCTATGAGATTGTTGTGAATCCTTACCCGAAGATGATTGAAATTTTTCTTCTGCATCGGAGAGCTTCTTAATACTAAGCCCAATTTTTCTTGCCTCAGGCTCGATACGGATAACACGGACTTCCAATTCATCACCAATGTTGACTATATCAGCAGGATTGCTGATCTTTTCATTGGAAAATTCTGAAATATGCAACAGGCCTTCAATCCCTTTACCGAGTTCTAAAAATGCTCCAAAGTTTGTAAGTTTGGTCACTTTACCTTTCACGACATCACCAACCTTGAATCGTTCAGGAATCTCTTTTGTCCATGGATCATCGGAAAGTTGCTTTAAACCTAGTGCAACTCTCTTCTTTTCCCGATCAACAGAGAGTACCACGGCCTCGACCTTATCACCCTTCTTTACGATTTCAGAAGGATGGCCAACTTTCTTTGCCCAAGACATATCAGAAATATGAAGTAATCCGTCCACACCCTCTTCAATTTCAATAAATGCACCGTAGTTGGTTAAATTGCGGACACGCCCCTTAATCTTCGTACCTGCCGGATATTTCTCTTCGATAACCGTCCAGGGGTTCACTTCTGTCTGTTTCATGCTAAGAGAGATTTCTTCTTTCTCTCTGTCGATCTTAAGGACAACAACCTCTACCATATCCCCAATAGCTACCATTTCCGAAGGATGGTTGATACGTCGGGTCCAGGACATTTCGGATATATGAACAAGGCCTTCAATGCCTGTTTCCAATTTTACAAAAGCGCCATATGACATGATATTAACAACCTGACCTTTTACCCGGGAGCTTACAGGATATTTTTCTTCTATATGCATCCATGGGTTTTCTGATTTTTGTTTCAGTCCGAGAGCAACTTTTTCTTTTTCCTTATCGACATCAAGTATCTTCACCTCAACTTCATCATCAATAGCCAGCATTTCGGAAGGGTGGCTTATTCTGCCCCAACTCATGTCTGTAATGTGGAGAAGTCCATCCAACCCGCCGAGGTCAATAAAGGCGCCGAAGTCAGCTATATTTTTAACGACTCCTTTCCTAATCTGCCCAGCTTCAATCTCTGCTAATAATTCTTTTTTCTTCTTATCGCGTTCTTCTTCAATCAATTTTCTTCTGGAGACAACGATATTTTGTCTCGATTCATCAATTTTAAGGATTTTACAGGTAACTTCTTGCCCAATGTATTGTGCAATATCGCCAGGCGGTTTTACATCAATCTGGGAAGCCGGTAAGAATATAGGCACACCCATATCTACCAGCAAGCCGCCTTTAATTTTTCTTGTAACTCGCCCGGTTATGATATCGCCTTCTTTATATTTAGCGATGACTCTTTCCCAACCACGTATGCGATTGGCTTTTCGTTTGGATAATTTAATAAGTCCCGAATCATCTTCTACTGCTTCTAATAAAACTTCTACCTCTTCGCCAATTTTTATTTCGGAAGGATCGTCAAATTCAAATTTGGGTACCATACCTTCAGATTTATATCCACAATCTACGATAACATTATCCCCAAGAACACTAAGGATGCGCCCTTTCAGGACTGTTCCTACTTCAAAATCCTGAATAGAGTCATAATATGTGGATTCCATCTTCTTCTTGGTATCCTCATTTTCCATAATAGCTGCAACTTCTTTTTCAATATCCTCTAAATTTACATTATATTCTTTTAAAATATCACGATCCATAATTTGATAAATTCTCCAAAATAAAACTATAAAAACAAAAAAATTTTTATGAAATAAAGTACATTCTATTAAGACAAAAAAATCTTATTTTCTTACAATAGATTCGATTTCTTTCAATATCATAGTAAATACTTCTTCAATGGTCAAACGGGTAGTATTAATATAAACTGAGTCGATTCCTTTTGTGAGGGGAGAATCAATTCTCGTTGTATCGCGCTTATCACGTATTTCTATGTCTTTTATAACATCGTCATAAGAGACTTTTCCATTTGAGGGTTTAAACTCCACATAACGCCTTTTCGCACGTTCTTCAATATCCGCATCGAGAAAAAACTTCTTTTCTGCCTGCGGAAATACAACGGTTCCCATATCTCTTCCCTCGGCAACTACATTTCCTTTTGCTGCAAGTTCTTGCTGAAATCTAACCATCCGTTGACGGATACCGGATTTATTCGAAATATAATGAATATTATTGGTAACAGAAGGCAAACGGATTTCCCTTGTGACGTTAATCCCGTCTATGCAGATATGCAAACTTTCATCCTTACATTGGAATTCGATGATAGTTTGATCTAAAAGGTGGCATAAAGCATCTTCATCTTCAAGATTCACACTGAGTTGCATTGCCTTCCAGGTAAATGCCCGATACATTGCGCCTGTATCAAGATATTTAAAACCCAGCCGTTTTGCCAGCATTTTAGCAATGGTACTTTTCCCGGACCCTGCAGGACCATCAATCGCTATTATCAATGATAAAAACTCCTTTTATATCTTCCTGTAATTGTAATAGCGCCAGATTAAATGTGTTGCAAAGTGTAAAATATACTACATAGAGCATTTTATTGCAAGTATTTTTTATTCAGCTTAATCCGCTTCGTTTCCTTATCCACCATTCTGTTGAAACGATAGCGAGTATCATCAGAAAAGTATACCAGTTATCCCACAATGATATTTGCCGTTTGCCTACAAGTTTTATTATAGAGGGATTTTCAAGAGAAAATGCGTCTTCAATATTTTTTACAGGAAGATCGAAATACTTTCCCCCGGAAATCTCAGCTAACCTGGCAAGTATATCTCTCCGGATAGATGGATCTTTAAATTCCTTATTCTCTAATGCAATTTTAAAAACGGTGTAATCCTGCCCGATTTCATCATTTTCCTTCTTTGCTGTTGCCTTTGCAATATAATATCCTTCTCTGTCGTGTTTCATGGTAAATTTATACTGGCCGTCATTGCCAGTAACCCCACGGGCGGAGTGTATGCTTTTCCCTGAAAATTCATTGGTAATATCGATATCTAGGGGTACACCTTCCAGAGGTTGGTAATTTCTGCCCAATACTTCAATCTTAATTTGTACCTCTTCATTCGGCAAAAAAGTTTCTTTATTTACCGTTAAACGGACAGGATTCAGGGTAGGGTCTTTGATAAGCCATTTTATGGTATTCTGCCAAAATTTTATGTAATGCCTGTTGCTTCCGCCTTTTCCAACAGAGAGGAAACCCCATCGCCATAGAGAATCGGTTGTAATAGCCATACATCGGCCAAGTCCCACATCCTGAACTGAAATGAGAGGGGGATCTCCATTTACCGGATAGGTTGCCAAAGGTATGGCTGTCGTTTTTAGCTGGGTGGCCACATTACATCCGTCTAATTCGGGAAGATCTTTCCAAACAGCAGCGTTTCTATCGGTATTTTCATCGAGCACGGTTATGGGATGCTTCAGACCATCATCGGTCAGTACCGCCTTTAATCGGGATGTATCGATAGTATCTTTTTCCGCATTAAGCTTTATGGGAAGAATTTCCTCAATGGCTGTCCCATCATAACCACCTTGTGAAAATGAGATATCACCACCAATCATCAGAAAACCTCCGCCCTGATCTATCACAAATTTTTGCAGGTTATTCAGATAATGTGAAAACCGGAAGAATGATGTATCATAGGGACGGTAATCAAAATTTTGAAAAATAACCAGATCGAAACTGCTCAGCGCCTGAGTAAATAACTCATCCACGGGAAAAGGGATAAGACTCAATTCTTCATTTCTTGCCTCAGAAAGGTCGGTCGGCGTCCGTAAAATAAAAAAGGATATAAGATCGACATTCGGGTCGCTTTTTAACACACGTCTCAAAAAGCACTCATCCCAGGATGGACGTCCACAGACATGCATAACCCTGATCTTATCACGTACTATTTTTACCAGGAAACTCACCTGATTATTTTCTGCAATTGCCTCGTGGGGTTGGACAGGCAGCGCTATCGTATAGAGGAATGTCCCCGTCTTGTAAGGAGTAAACGAAAGCTCTACATGGAGTTCATTTTCATTCTTAACCTCCAGGACTTTCGAGGAAATAATATCATTGCCTTGCTTTAAGGTGATGGGAAGCCTGAGATCCTTGTATCCAAAAATCCTGATAACGACATCTGCCTTCCACAGACTTCTTATAAAAGTAAAACTGTCGTAGGAGATATTACTCATAGCAATATCTTTGGCTTCCATATTGCCTGCCGGGGAAAATGTAAAAAACGGGGCAGAAAGATCTTTTGTAAGATTCCCAAGAATATCGGGTTTATTTACCGTTGAAGGAAGTTCAATGGTATCTGCGCCATCCGAAAAAACCAAATAACCCTTAACTGATTTACCTTCGTAGCGCTTCTTAACAAGTTTGAGTATTTGAGCAATATTGGTGTTTGTGCCATCGAGGGCAATGCCTTTTTCGATATCATAAGGGGATATCTCTTTGATACTATCGGAGAAGGTTAAGTAATCAACATCGAAATTATCATGTAATTCCCTGAGAAAAGACGCATTGTCTTTGAAAAAATTCTCAACAAGCTGAAATCGGGTAATACCGGTGTCACCGCCTTTCAGGGTCATGCTCTTTGAATTATCTAACAGGCATACAACCTTGTTTTTTAACCTGACAACCTCTTTTTGTTCTATTTGCGGCTGAAAAAGGAGGATAAGAATGAGCGCTATAACAAAGAGCCGAAGCGTGAGAAGCAGCCATCGTTTGGTAAGAGGATAGACAGTTCTGATGCTAATCCAGGAAAAATAGAGCGCAACAACTGCTAAAAACAGTATCAGTACCCGTAAACCGTTGCTTTCAACACCGACAAAACTAAGATTCCATTGGATAAAATTTTCCATATTCTTTATTATTATTTTAAGACAGGATCAGCAGGATCAATAAAAATCTTTTTGGTATCCTGTGTATCCTGTCTCATTATTTCCTCATAAAAATCACATCTGCCGTCTCAGGATAAAGGGAAGATGTACCTGATCTTGCTTATAGTTGCCGGTAAGGGCGTACATGATAATATTTACACCCAGACGAAATGCCATAGATCGCTGTGTTTCACCACCCGGTATCACCTCATACTCCCAGTTTCCCAATGGATCTTTTGCCCATGCCCCTGCCAGATCATTTTGAGAATACATGATAACGGTTCGATTTCCTATCGTTATACCCTCTAAAAAGGATTTTTCCATAATCCTTCCATATGCTTGATTTAGTAAATAGAAAGACTTGAAGACTGTATGATCTGAAGGCAGCTTTTCTAACGGTTTATTGGGAAATAATCTCTTAATTTCACGCCGGATAGATTTATCGAAGCCAAAATCATTCTTTCCGATACAGTCATCAATGAAAAGCGTGCCTCCGAATTCCAGATGTAATTTCAGATTGCTGATCTCTTTCTCGCTTAGTGGTGGAAACTCCTGATCACCTGACATATAAAGGAATGGATATTCAAAGAGATTGCTATCATCGAGGCGGAGGGAAACAGTTTCAATGCGTGCCTCAACACTCGTTCGCTTAATAAGCTCCCACATAAGTCGTTTTCCACCATTCGGCCGGGGATTCCAATTTCCACCATGATACTCTACCTGGGCAAAGGTGAATTTTGAAACCTCCCCCATGGCGAAGATAAGTGAGGATGAAAAAAGGTTAAGTATGCCTGTGAAGGCAAAAAGCGCCCCAAAAAATACTGCCATAAAAATTAGACAATGACTTTTATAGGTATTCATATCTCATCCTGGTTAATATTTAGGAATCATTTTCAGCTTTTCGAGAAATGCCTCTGCCACACGATGCGATTTTATTAAAACAGATGCCTCATGATTCTTTTTTAATGCGCTATACGTCCAATTCGTACTACCCAGAATAGTAATATAGCCATCGATAACGAGTACTTTGCTATGAGTAACGCAATCCTTACTATCATAATACACAGGAACCCCATTTTTCTTAAGCAACTCATATGCCTTGCGGCTCTTACTTTCAATTTCTTTACCCTTTTTACCCTTTTTCCAAAATGTAATATTTTGATCAAAGATAACGGTTACGACTACGCCACGCCTGTGCGCATTAATAAGATCGTTGACCAGGTTATATTCATAACCATGATTATATTTCGGATCGATGTCGGCAATATACATGATGCAAAAAACAGATTTCTTTGCAGTAATCAATGATTGGTGTGCTTGTGGATAGTATTCGCCATCTATGAGAGGCACAACATCATCGGCAGGTAAACCAAAGGCGCAGGATGAATAAAAAACACAAACAACCAAAAGAATGAAAAACTTCATAGCAAAGTTCCGATTGCAAAGGAAGAGGTAATGTCTTCTATTTGTACAGGAGCAATGGTATTTTTTATCGTGTCCGGACCATCAAAGAATACCTTAATATACCGCTCTGAATAACCGCATAATTTTTTTGTTTTCAGATCTCTTTCTACTTCCACAAGTACCTCTGCAGGTCTGTCTAATGTTAAGAATTTTCTCTTATAAGCAAAGGCCAGGGCATTTGCTGTATCCTCAAGCAGTACCTTTCTGTGTTTGATAATTTCAGGATGGCAATGGTCGGGCATTTTTGCTGCCGGTGTACCCTTTCTTTCACTAAAAGGAAATATATGTATACGGCTGAAACCAGCTTGTTTACAGAGGTTGATAGTACTTTCAAAATGTGCATCCTTTTCTCCCGGAAATCCCACCATAACGTCTGTGGTAAATGATGGTAAGTCGATTTTTGAGCGAATTTGTCCCAACATTTCTAAATAGTGCGATGCAGTATATCTCCTATTCATCCTCTTCAGAATAAAATCATCACCACTTTGCAAGGGAATATGAAAGTGGGGACAGAGCTTTTTTGAACATGCAAAAAGGTCAATAAGACTATGGGATATCTCATTTACCTCAAGGGAACTTAACCGAAGTCTCTCCAGTCCCGATAGATTACAGAGCATGGAAATAACATCCAATAAACGGTAGTTTTCCCTTGATTCCCTGCCATATGCCCCCAAATGAATACCCGTTAGCACGATCTCCTTGTAACCATTGCCAATTAAACGCTCCGCCTCTTCTTTGATATCCTGCGGCCTTCGGCTCTTGATACCTCCCCGGACGTAAGGGATGATGCAGTATGAGCAGTACATATCACATCCATCTTCAATTTTCAGAAATCCCTTCGTGTGCCCCTCGAAATGACTTATCTTTAGATTATAAATAGAATCTTCTGCCGGCTCCGTGGCAAGCTCCTCTCCATTTCCATTACCGCTTCCATGAAGGGAGGGAAAGATTGCCATCCTATCCGGTTCTCCTCTTCTGAATGAAGGGCGTGTAAAGGAAGAGGTATTTTTGTTGTTATAAAAACCTCTGAAAGGCATAGTCGTTTCCCGGTTAGGGAAACTACGCATCGTGTCCTTGCTTATAATCTCTGCCAGGCGAGCTTCTTCAGACTTGGTAATTACATAGTCTACCCCTTCCATCTTTTTTATCGCCTCAGCATCCGCCTCTGCATAGCAACCGGTAACAACAATAGTCGCACCAGGATTTTTTCGCCTGACCTTTTTAATATATTGACGTGATTTTTCGTCGCTCATTGAAGTAACCGTGCAGGTATTGATTACATAAAGATCAGCAGCGTGTTCAGGACCCGTTTCTACAAACCCCCTGGCAATAAGAGATTCCCGAATAGCCTGAGTCTCATATTGGTTAACTTTACAACCAAGCGTAATAAAGGCGCATGTCTTCATGGTTTGACAGAATAAAAAACCGATTAAACCGGTTAAACGGTTTCATCAGCTTGAACTGTTTGAACGGCTTAACTGGTTCCCGCTAATATTAACTTGACAAAAAATGTCGCCTCTGTACACTACGGATTATCAACGAGACAGCAGGAGAACCATCGTAATCACAGAGCCGCAGACAAAAAGGAAATACGTATTGAAATTCATAATTAATGAGGTACTAAATTTAAGTACGCATGTGATTCTATCAGACAAGACAATCTTTTTGAAGAGAAATTCAGATGATTATTGGTATACCAAAAGAAATTAAACCGGATGAATACCGGGTATCTCTCATCCCTGGCGGCGTGGAGGAGATGTTGAAACATGGTCATACAGTCCTTGTAGAAAAAGGCGCTGGCCTGGGAAGTAGTATTTCTGATCAGGATTATGAGAAAGCCGGCGCTCAACTCATCGGTAATCCCGGCGATATCTACAAATATGCACAGTTCATCATGAAGGTCAAAGAGCCTATGCCTGAGGAGTACCATTTATTAAAAGAAGACCAGATCATCTTTACCTTCTTTCACTTCGCCGCATCAAAAAAATTAACCGATGCAATACTACAAGCGAACGTAATAGCCATTGCCTATGAAACAATTCGGGATGAAAATGGCCGGCATCCAATCCTGACACCCATGAGTGAAGTGGCAGGACGAATGTCTATCCAGGCAGGTGCAAAATACCTGGAAAAACCAATGCACGGGCGTGGGATCCTTTTAGGTGGCGTACCGGGGGTAGCCCCTGCGGAGGTGGTTATCATAGGAGGTGGTGTCGTCGGTACCAACGCCGCCAAAGTAGCAGCGGGATTTGGAGCTAGGGTTACAATCCTCGATATTCATATGGATCGATTAAGATACCTGGACGATATCATGCCCAAAAATGTAATTACGCTGATGTCCAATATACAAAATATCCGGGAGAGAGTTGCAGACGCCGACCTGTTAATAGGAGCCGTACTTATTGAAGGGGCACGGGCGCCGCATGTGGTAACAAAGGATATGGTCAAAACCATGAAAGCAGGCGCCGTGATTATCGATGTGGCTATTGATCAGGGCGGATGCATCGAAACGAGCAGACCAACCACGCATGGAAACCCTGTCTACACAGAATGTAATGTAATCCATTACTGTGTAACCAACATCCCCGGCGCAGTAGGATGCACATCAACACAGGCATTAGCCAACGTAACATTACCCTATGCTATGGAACTTGTTAACAAAGGATACGAACGCGCAGCCCGGGAAAACCCCGCCATAATGAGGGGCATTAATGCAGTAAAGGGAAAGATCACAAACCAGGCAGTGGCCGAGGCTTTTGGAATGGATTATAATTCCTTGCTTCTGTCTTCGCTCTCTATTTAACTATGGGTAAAGGTAGGTTCAATAAAGAAGGAACGATTGTTGGTTTTTCAGCGCCACTTGGTACGGAAATGATTATAAAAACAGGATGTTTGGTCGTTATGATTATTTATAAATTCAACAGTCCATTAAACTGAAATTGTGTATCTATCTTACTTCGTAATTCCTCTTCATCCAGGGCAAAATGAGGACTAATCTCTATGAGGCCAATAACATTACCCTGAGGATC
>JAANMY010000996.1_pt1 | contig 35077 bp, 29 predicted proteins | sample 7279691 | NCBI WGS metagenome assembly JAANMY01 (sample SAMN14094543, study PRJNA606508) | bioreactor metagenome | isolation source: A lab-scale SPAN reactor treating ammonium-rich wastewater day 388 | place: Ireland: Galway | collected 2018-02-07
CAACGCCGTCGTCGTGGAACCGCAGAGAGTGGGCGGCCGCGTCCTGGTCGATGTCGATCCGGCCCTGGTAGGCGAGTTCCTTCCGGCGACGACGCTGGACCGCGTCGTGGGCGTTCTGGATCAGCTCCCGGATGGGTGTGTCGCTCCGGCTGTAGAGCGACGAGCCCATGATCTCGATGATACCGGCGATATCGACCTTGAATCCGAGCCGTCGCTGCCACGAACTCATTGCGGCTTTCCCTGTGGGCGGTGCGTTCCGTCCTGACCCTGACGAGCCCCTCGGCCGTGTCCGCTGGATGCGGCCGGAAGGGTGAGCCCGGGGCGCCTTCCGAAGCGTCATCATCCTACTTGGGTGCCGGCGCCCGGGTCAAGGACGGACGGGCCGCGAAAAGAGTACGTCCGCGTTCCCCCACCTCTGTCTCGTGGGCCGGGGATTCTTGCTGGCAATTCGGCCGCGAGTGGCTCATCATCGGGGAGGGGCGTGAGAGCCGACGGAGATTCCAGCGATGGAACACAAGCTAACCACGATCGCCACCTTCAACACCCCGGCCGAGGCGGAGCTGACGAGGATCTTCCTTGAAGAAGGTGGGATCACGGCCTACCTGGCGGACGCCGAGACGGTCGGGATGAACTGGATGTTTGGGGTCGGTGTCGGCGGCGTCAAGTTGCAGGTCGCCGAGGCGGACGTCCGGCGCGCGACTGGCATCCTCGCCGGACGAAAGGCACGGGCTGCGGCGGGGGATGACTATGGGCTGAGGCCGCGCGTGGCCTGGGCCGCCGGTCGCGACGACGAGGAAGAGGAGGAGGACGAGCCCGGGTCGGCCGCTGACAGCGACGCCACCCGCGCCTGGCGCGCGGCGGTGATCGGGCTGCTCCTGCTGCCGCCGCTGCTGCACATCTACTCCGCGTTCCTGCTCCTCCAACTCCCGTGGGCGGAGGGCGCACTCAGCCCGGCCGGGAAGCGGAAGGCCCTCGCCGCCGCGGTCGTGGACGCGCTGGTGCTCGGGTTCGTCATCCTGCTGATCTGCTCCCTGGCGGCGCCTCCGCTGGTCATGCCGAACCTGTGACAGCAACTGGCGGATACCACGGTAGGCGATCGAGGTTCGTATTGCCGCCGCTGAGGACCACGCCGACCCGCGCCAGCCCGGCGAGGCCGCGGAAGCGCTCCGACAGGACCGCAGCGAGCGGCACCGCGGCGCTCGGTTCGATGAGGAACTTGCCGCGCTCCCACGCCAGGCGCATGGCCCGCACGATTTCCTCCTCGCTGACGGTTACGATTGCCTCAACGTGCGCCTGGATGATCGGCCATGTCAGCGCGCCCAGGCTGGTCAGCAGGCCGTCGGCGATGGTGCGTGGCCCGGTCTGGGGGATCAGCCGTCCGGCCGCGAGCGATCGGGCGGCGTCGTCTGCTCCCGCCGGCTCCCCTGCGAAGACGCGCAGCGCCGGCCGCAGCGCCTTCCCGGCCACGCACACGCCCGAGAGCAGCCCGCCGCCGCCGACCGGCGTGACGACGGCGTCCAGGTCCGGCACCTGCTGGAGCAGCTCGAGTGCCACGGTGCCCTGGCCGGCGATCACGTCGGGGTGGTCGTAGGGATGGATCAGGGTGGCGCCGGTTTCGGCCTGGACGGCGGCGGCGGACGCCTCCCGGGCGGTCAGGGTCGGCTCGCACAGGACGACGCGCCCGCCGTACTCCTCGACGGCGGCGCGCTTCACCGGCTGGGCGGTGGACGGCATGACAATATGGGCGGGGATGCCGCGCAACCGGGCGGCGAGGGCGAGTGCCTGGGCGTGGTTGCCGGAACTGTGCGTCACCACCCCGCGCGCGGCGGCATCGGGGGCGAGCTTCAGCACAGCGTTGAGGGCGCCGCGGAACTTGAACGCGCCCGCCTTCTGGAAGTGTTCGCACTTGAAGAACAGCTGCCGGCCCGCCAGCCGGTCGAGGGTGGCGCAGGTCAGCACCGGCGTGAGGTGGGCGCGGCCGGCGATGCGTTCGGCGGCCTCCTGGACGTCTTGCGGTCCCGCGGCGAAACGGCTCATCGGTAGTTCTCCGGGTGAGAGGGCCACAAAGCCCACGGGCGTCACCCGTGGGCTTTCAAAAGCAAGCTGCCCCTGCACTACGTGCCGCTCACTCCGCCGTGGTCCGGGGGGAAGCGGCGCCGCAGCAGGAAGTTGCCGATCCACGTCCCGAATACCCTGTCGAGGGCGAACAGCGGGCCGGCGAACCACGGCAGCAGGGTCTCGGCGCGCCGCTTGACGATCAGACGCACGACCCGGTCCACGCACTTCTCGACCGGCCAGACACGGAACGGCGGCTTCGGCGGCTCCGGCCACGGCTGGCCGTCCGGGCCGAGCACGTTCTCGCGCAGCGGAGTCGCGACGAACCCCGGCGACACCACCCCGACATGTACCCCGTCGCGCTTCAACTCCAGCCGCAGTGCCTCGTACAGCCCCTGGATGGCAAACTTGCTCGCCCCGTACAGCGCGTAGGATGGGATGCCACGCTTGCCGGTGAGGCTGCTCACCGCCACCAGCGACCCCTTGCGCCGCTTGACGTGCGGCAGGGCGAAGTAGGTCGCGTACAGAGTGCCGAAGAAGTTCACCCGCATCACGCGCTCCATCGCCTCCAGGCTCGACCCCTCGAAGTAGCAGCGCATCGACAGTCCGGCCGAGGCGAGCAGCACGTCCAGTCCGCCGAAATGCGCCACCGTCGCCTCGACCGCCCGGCGGACCTGGTCGGCGTCGGTCACGTCGGTCGGGACCGCCAGCCCCTGGCCGCCCCGTTCGTCCATCGCCCGGACCACCGCGTCGAGCGCTTCCCGGTTGCGGGACGCGACGCAGACTCGGGTGCCGTGGCCGGCCAGGCGCAGGGCCGTCGCCCGGCCGATGCCGGACGAGCCGCCGGTGATGAGGACGACCTTGCCGTTCAGTGGGTGCATGAGGGATTCCAGGCTTATTGTGCCGTTTTTCGCCGCATTTCGCGACAACTTGTCTTTCAAATCGCTCGTCGAGCGTCTAGAATCCCCATTCTATGAACGATTTACCCCCGAACGACCCGCACGCTCTCCCGTTCAAGATTGCGCGCCTGGTCAAGGAGCGTGGCTGGAACCAGGAGGACTTTGCCCGGATCTCCCAGCTGAACCGCCAGACGGTCCACACGATCATGAACCCGGAGCGCGGGACGCGCAAGCTGCGCAACGCCACTGTCAGTGCCTGCGCCCGCGCGCTGGGCATTGCCGTCAACGATCTGCTCACGCTCCCGGTCGAACGGCTGATCGCGCGGCTGCACGGGCGGGTGGCGCCGGGCGCGGATGAGAGCCTGAAGTTGCTGTACGAGCGTACGACGCAGCCGGAGTTGCTCGCGTGGCTGGAGCGGAATCCCGAACGGGCCAGGCAGCTAACGCCTGTGGAGGTTGACGAGCTGCTGGGACTGCAGGGCAATGGCGGTCCGATGGCGGGGCTGGGCGTGGAACGCATCGTGGAAATGCTCGAGCGCAAACGGCGCCTGACGCAGCAGGTCCAGGCGATCGCCGGGACCGAGTACGTTGACCTTCTCGAACGACTCGTCGGGCTCATCTACGAGAAGATCCACCCTTATGGGGATCGGGCCGGCGGCGCGCGGTAACCGGAAGCGAACGAAAGCCGGCGGCCCGCGGAGTGGGCCGCCGGCTTTCGTTCGCCCACGTTGCCCTGTCAACGCATCGCCCGGGCGCGAGTAAGCCCCTCGGTGGCGAGGCGGTCGTTCGGCCGAACCCGGAGCGCTGCCTCGAACTCGCGCGCCGCGTCGGGGAACCGGCGGACGTTCAGGTGGGCCTGTCCCTGGGTCATGTGGAGCGTGTATCGCGCGTTGCGGAGCCCTTCCGCGGCCTTCGCGTCCTGCGGGACGAACTTCAGCGCTTCCTCGTAGGCTTTCACCGCCTCCGTGAACTTCTGCTGCTTCTCGAACATCGCGGCCGCCTGCATCCGCTTGCCGAATTCCGCCTGGGCGGGCGGGGGCGGCTTCGGCTGCGCGGGCGACACTTTCGGCTGGGGCTGCGGCGGAGGGGGAGCCGGTGATTTCGGCGCTGGCGCCTGGGCCGGCGGCTTCGGCTGCGGCGGCGGCTGCTTCGATTGCGGGGGCGGCGGCGCCACCTTCGGCTGAGGCTGCGGGGGCGTCGGCTGTTTTGACTGGGGCGGCGGTGGCGCAGGCGGCTGCGGCGCCGGCTGTTTGGGCTGAGGCTGTGGGACCGGCGCCGGTTGCGGCGGCGTGCGTGATGCGTCCAGCGCCCGGGTCGCCTCGGCCAGCAGGCGCGCCCCGGTCGGATCGTTCGGGCGAACCTTCAGCGCCTCCTGGTAGGCCTTGATCGCCTCGACATACCGCTTGCCTGCCGTCGCCTGCTGGCCCAGCGCCAGCAGACGCGCGAACTCTGCCTGGCGTCGCTGCTCCGCCGCCCTGCGCTGCGTCTCGGCGTCCTGGGCGGCGCGAGCCTGCTGCTGCCCCGTGCGGGCCTGGTTCAGCAGGTTCACAACGCCCTGATCGGCGGGGTTCAGGCGATTGGCCTCGGTGAGCGCTCGCACTGCCTCATCGTGGCGCCTGGCGGCCAGCGCCGCCTGCCCCGCGTGGAGGGCGGCCTGATACGCCGCCTGTTGCTTCGCCCTCTCGGCCGCGAGGCGGGCCTGCTCGGCGCGCTGGGCGTCCGCCTGCTTCTGCTTCAGGGCGTCGGTCGCGGTCTGCGCGCGGGCCTTCTCGGCCTGGTCGCGCGCCAGCGTGGCCGCCGCGTCCCCGGGCCTGAGCTTCAGCGCCTCGTTGAGGGAAAGCACCGCGGCGTCGTACTGCCTGTTCGCGAGGTTTGCCTGGCCAGCCGTGAGCAGCTTGCGGAACGCTGTCTGGCGGTCCTGCTCCTCCTGGCGGCGGCGCGCCTCGGCGCGGCTCCGGTCGCGCGCCTGCTCGGCCTTGCTCAGCCCAGCCAGCGCGTCCACGTTGTCCGGGGCCAGGCGCTTCGCCTCGCCGAAGGTCTGCACCGCCTTGTCCGGCTGCCCGGCGGCCAGGGCCGCCTGCCCTTCCACCAGTAAGCGACGCAGGTTCGCGGCCTTCTGCTCCGTCTCCTGCCGGCGCTTCTGCTCCAGCGCCGCCTGTGTGCGCGCCTCGGCCCGGCGCGACTCGACCTCGCGCAGGCCGGTCAGTACCACGTCGGTCCGGTACAGGCGGCCGGCCTCCTCGTACTTCGCGTGGGCGGTGTCGTAGTTCTTCTCCGCGAGCGCCTGCTGGGCGAACTGCAGCGCCTGCTGGTACAACTCCTGGTTCCGCTTCGCCTGGGCCTCGGCCTTCTCGCGCCGCTGGCGCTCGGCGGCGAGGCGGCGCTCCAGCTCGCGCCGCTCGTTCTCCCCGCGGGCGCGAGCCTGGGTCGCCGCCTGCTCGGCCATCGCGCGGTTCAGCAACGCCTCGACGGCGTCGGTCTTACGCATGCGCCGGGCCGACTGGAGGGCCGCGACCGCCGCGTCGTGCTGGCCGCGATTCAGCAGGCGCTGGCCCTCGTCGAAGAGCTGCTGGTAGGCGGCCTGGTCGCGCTGCTCCTGGGCGCGGCGCCGGTCCGCCTCCTCGGCTCGGCGGCGGCGCTGCTCCTCCTCCAGACGCAGCCGGGCGGCCGCCAGTTCCTGAGCGTGCGCCCGCTGTCGCTCGGCCGCGTGCCGCGCCTCCTCGGCCGCGTCGCGCTCGCGCCGGGCGCGGGCGGCCTCAGCGCGCGCCTGCGCCAGTTCCCGGTACACGTCGTCGTTCGAGCGCAGTCCGGCGGCCCCCTCGAACATCTGCACCGCGACGCTGAAGTCACCTCGCTTGAAGGCGACCCGGGCCTGCACGACCAGCTGGTTGCACGCCGCCTGCTGCTCGCGCTGCCGGCGCTCCTCCTCCAGCCGCCGCTGGTTCTCGGCGAGGGCCGCGGCCTGGGCAGCGGCACGCACGCGCGCCTCCTCCGCCAGCCGGGCGAGTTCCAGCTGCTGCCGCCGCTGCTCGCGGATCTCCGCCTGAACGCGCTCGAACTCGCGGCGGCGGGCCTCCTCCAGGGCGGCGCGTTCGGCGGCCCGGCTGGTGCGCTGCAGGTGGACCTGCACCTCGATGCTGCCCGGCCGCAGCCCGAGCGCCTTCTGGAACAGGCCGACGGCGACGGTCAGCTCGCCGCGCTCGCTCCGCTTGTGCGCCTCGACCACCAGCGTCTCGTAGGGCTGCGCCTGCTGCTCGTAGCGCAGCCGCTCGGCCGGGTCCATCAGCGTGAGCCGGGCCAGCTCGCCCAGGCGCAGCTTCAGCTCATACGGGTTGTGGACGAACACGCGCCCGGCCCCCTGCACGAACCCGTGCTCCGCGTCGAGCAGGTGCGCGCTCACCTCCAGTGTCCCGGCCGCGTCCGCCTGGTGGATGTTGCCGAGCAGGAAGTAGCGGACGTTGAGGGCGCGGCCGAGCCAGCGCCGCGCGTGCGGGTCGGTCATCAGGTCGCGCAGCGTGACTCCGGTGCGCGCCAGATACCAGCTGACCTCGCCGCGGTCCACGACCTGCAGGGCCGGACAGAAGTACGGCGCGAGGTGCTGCGGCGTCCACGTCCCCAGCCCCGGCGGGACGGCCCGCGCGTCGGCGAGCACCGCGAAGTCGAGCAACGCGACCCGCGGTGGCGGCGGCGGCGGGTAGTGAATGTGAGACGTGATCTGGGGCTGGACGACCACCGGCGGGGGCGGCGGCAGCAGCGGGCGGCATCGGTCAACACGCAGCTGCACGTCCGTGTGGCTCGGCGCCAGGTTCAGGGCGAACTGAAAGTGGCGGTGCGCCTCGCGGTACTGGCCGCGACGGAACAGGTTGTCGCCGACCTCCAGCGACAGCGCGAGCAGCCGTCGCTTGACCGGCGGCTCGACCACCTGCACCACCTCGACCACCTGGACCGGCTGGCCCTGTGGCGGCGGGGGCGGCAGGCGCTGGAAGTCCCGCAGCACGACCCCGCCGAGTGGGACGGCTTGCGGCGTGTCGAGGATGACCGGCGGTGGCAGCGGCTGTCCCTGCACCGGCGGCTCGGGTGGCGGCGGGAGCGGGGCGTCCGGCGAGAGCGGGGGCGGAAGTTTCGCCACACGCGCCTGCTGCTGCTCGTACGCCAGCCGCTCCGCGTCGCTCATCAGCAGCTGCTTGCCCAGCTCCGGCATCAGGACGGCCAGCTGGTCCGGGTTCGGCGCGACGACCTTCGCCGTCTGCACGATCAGCCCGGTCTTCACGTCCACCAGGCGGGCGTGGGCGGTCACCCCGCCGACCGGCGTGATGCTGCCGACGACGAGGTAGCGCAGCTTCGCGACGCGCCCCACCTCCCGGCGGTCCTGGTCACTCTCGGCGAGGCGGCCGGCGGACAGTTTCAGTTCCTCGACCACCTTGCCCAGCTGGCCGCGCTCGACGAGGTCGTACCGCGGCCGGAGGAACGGCAACAGCTCGTCGGCGAGGGTGCGGCCGGCGGCCGGGATACCGACGTCGCCGCGCACCTCGAAGTCGGCCACGCCGGCGCGGTCGCGCCGGTTTTGCAGCGCCACCCGGTACTCGTCGATCTCCTGGCGCACCTGCAGCGTGTCCCACGCCTTCGCCGCCTCCTGCAACTGGGCGAGCGCGTCCTCCAGCGTGGCCGGGTCGCGGCGCAGCTCGGCCGCCTTCGCCCGGCACTCGTCATAGCGCGCCAGGCCGAGGCGCACCGCGTCGAACTGCCGGCGCAGGTCCGGGGCGTCGCCATACTGGAGCGCCTGCTCGAGGGCGACGGCCGCGGCCCGCAGGTTCTTTCCCTTGACGGCAGCGTCGGCCTCGTCGCGGAACCGGCGCTGGCGGGCCGCGTTGTCGGTCAACCCGGACGCGGCCAGGGTGTCCGCCTGGAGCTTGAGCCGGATCAGGCGCGGGGCGATGTCGGTCGCCCCGTACTGCTGAAGGGCGGCGCCGGCAAGCTGGGCGGCCTCGGCGGACCGGCCCTGATCGAGCACGGTCTGAATGTCCTGCGCGGTGCGCTCGGCGGCCGCCTGCTGGTCGATCCGCGCTCTGAGCTTGGCGATCTCGGCGCGGAGGAACTCCGAGTCTCTGAACGTGCGCGCCGCCTCCAGGGCGGTCAGCGCCTCGGGGTACTTGCGGGCGGCGAGCAGGTTAAAGGCGTCCTGCAGCGCCGAGTCGTGCTTCTCCTGATTGCCGGCCTCCAGGCCAGGAAGCGGCGCGCCCTGGAGACCGCCGACGAGCGCGCCGGGCAACGGACCCGGCTGTCCGACCGGGACGGTCTTCGGGGCAGTCTGTTCGACGGGGGCCGGCCCCTCGCGCGAGCAGCCGGGGAGCAGCGCGGCGGCGAGCAGCAGGCCCAGGGAGCAGGTCCGGCACATGGTCGGTTCTCCGGGGTGGGGTGGTCGCTTCGCGGCGATGGCCAGGGCGCGAACCCCTGGCCATCCGGGGACGAGTGCCCGACGGCGAACGCCCTGGCCGGGTGGACTGGCGCTGTGGATCGAGGGAGCGGGGGCGGCGCGGGTGGTACTCGGGGCGAGGGCGGGCTGTATGGTATGGTCTGACCGCCGGGCGCACAAGGCCGGTTCGCGCCGGCTGCCGTTCGGGGATCTGCAAAGCCCACGAGTGGCGCCCCGCCAGGCCGCAAGTGGCACGAAGAACCCACCAGGCGATTCCGTATAAGCTAACGGTACACCCAACCTGCACGAGGAGACATGCCGCCATGAGCGATCCCTGGAACCGCTGCTACTACAACCACTTCACCGCGCACTTCGGCAAGCCGTTCGACCACGCCGTCTACCGCCCCGGCGACGACAGCCCGCCGCTGCAACTCGTCACCTACGACCAGCGCTACCCCGGCTACCGCGTCTACGCCTCGCTCGGGTTGAACGCCTACGCCGACCGGGTCCGGGACCGCGCCGAGGTGATCCTGCTGGCGAACGCGGGCCACCAGGACGTGCCGTTCCTGTTCGTCAACGCGCTGTACTTCATTGCGCGTCAGGGCATCCCGCTGACGACGCCGTTCGCCATCGGCGGCATCGACCGGCTCGCTCCGGCGTTCGCGGCCCAGTTCGACAAGGAGGCGCTCTACTTCAACCACGCGGACGGGTTCGGGGAGGGGTTCGACGCCGTGCCCTGCGCCGGCGAAGAGGGCCACGTCTATCAGGCGCTTTTCGTCTCCGCGGCGGAGCACGATTACCTGAAGCGGCACGGAGTGGAGGCGTTTGAGGAGAAGTACCGGGCACAGACGGACCAGGCAGATCTGTGCAGCCTCTTTAGACCCTCGAGCGTGTGAGGACAGAAAGGGGGGGAGAAACCATCAAAGCCCACGGGTAGCGTCCCGTGGGCAGTCGGCAGGAGCACGGACAGACCGGAAGGCTCCTATTGCCTCCTGCCTCCTGCCCTACCAGCGCATGACGGCCGTGCCCCACGTCAGGCCGGCGCCGAACCCGCTCAGCACCACCAGGTTGCCCGGCTGCACCTTCCCCTCGCTGATCGCCTCGTCGAGCGCCAGCGGCACCGACCCGGCCGACGTATTGCCGTAGCGGTCGAGGTTGTTGAACACCCGGCTGCGCGGGATGTGCAGCACATCGACCGCCGCGTTGATGATGCGGATGTTCGCCTGGTGCGGGATGTACAGATCGACGTCGGTCGGCTGCAGGTGGGTCGCCTTCAGCACGTCCTGGATGGTGTCGCACAGGATCGCGACCGCCCACCGGAAGACGGCCCGACCGTCCATGTGCATGTAGTGCAGCCCCTTGCCGAGGTGCTCGGGAGTCGGCGGCATCCGGCTCCCACACGCCGGCCGGCTTAGCAGGTCGCCGCCGCTGCCGTCCGCCCCGAGGCTGTAACTCAGCAGCCCCTGGTCGGGCCGGCCGCGCGTCAGCAGCACCGCCCCCGCCCCGTCGCCGAACAGCGGATACGTCTTGATGTCGTCCGGGTTCAGGATGCGCGAGTTGCAGTCCGCGCCGATGATCAGGGCCAGTTCGCTGGCGCCGGAGGCGACGTAAGCGGCGCCCGTGATCAGGGCGTACATGAACCCGGCGCACGCCGCCTGCAGATCGACCGCCGGACAGCTGAGCCCCATCCGATCCTGCACAAGGCACGCGGTCGAGGGGAATGACATGTCGGGGGTGAAGGTGCCGACGAGGAGCAGATCGACGGCGCTCGGCTTGACGCCCGCCTGGTCGAGGCAGCGCTGGGCCGCCTCGCAGCCCAGGTCGCTGGTCGCCTGGTGCGGCAGGGCGTGGCGGCGTTCGAGGATGCCGGTGCGCTTGACAATCCAGTCGGAATCGAAGCCGAAGCGCTGGTGCAGATGGTCGTTGCTGACGACCGCGTCGGGCACGTAGCTGCCGGTCCCCACCACGCGGACGCCGGTCAAGCTGCGGCAGCGGGGGCGGGGGGAGGGGCTTCGTTCGTCGCTCATGACGGTCTCGATCGGTTGAGAAGCGGTCGCCACGCCGGGGTACTACGGGCGGGCCGCCCGCGCGGTGCTGTGGCAACTGCCCTGAAGCGGGGGTTGGTCGGCTGGCCCCGTCGCACGAATCAGTAAAAAGCGCAGTATACGGCCGCGCTCGCGCTTCGGCCATGACTGCGGACCGTCACGGCAGATCCGCAACGTGCTCCAGATACTGCACGAGGGCGCAGACGCCATGCTGCGTGTAGTCGAGGCGCAGGTTGCCGTCCGCGTGCGCGGCGTGGAAGGCGCCGACCACCTCGCGCTGATACCAGCCGGCGAAGTGCTGGGCGTTGGCGGCGGTGAACTGGAGCGCGGTCACGAACTGCAAGGCCCGCTCCACCGCCTCCCTGTACCGCGGGTGGCGCAGGGCGTCGCCGACCTGGCGCGTGACCCGGCACCCGTCGGCCAGCGCCTGCGCGTGGCGGGCGGCGTCGATGTCCGGCTCCTGGAGGGTCGTCCGCCCGTCCGCCCAGCCCTTGAATCCGCCAGTCCAGAGCGGCCGCAGCGGGTCCGGGTCGCGGTACTGCAGTGTGCAGAGCCAGTCGCACATCTCCAGCACTGCGTCGGCGAAGGGCCGCTCCTTCGTCGCCAGGTATGCCTCGCTCCACGCCGCGACGAGGGTCGGCGCCGCGGCCAGGGTCTTGCGGGTCCGCCACCGTGCATGGTAACACGCGAGCGCCTTGCGCAACACCGCGGCCTTCCACGGGGCCGGCCGCGTGCGCAGGCCGGTCGCCAGCCCGTGCAGCGCCGCGGCGGCGTGGGCGTCGGCGACCTCGGCCAGCTCTCCTGCCGGTTGGCTGTCGCCCGCGTCGTCCGGAACGAGCGAGCCGTCCGCACGCTGCTGGCGCCGGATGTAGTGACACAGCTGGTCGGCCTGCCCGAGCAGGTCGGCGGCGGGGGCGGGCAACTCGTGGATGGCGCAGGTGAGCAGACCGGCCGCGGCGAGACGGTTCACCCCGGTCGAGGGCACGGTGGTGCAGCGTGCCTGCGGGTCGGCCGGGTCGGTGGCCGTCGCCAGGAGCAGGGTCAGCAGCGCGCGCGTGGCCGCAGCCGCCGCAGCCTCGTCCTGGAAGAAGCGGGCCGAGCGCGCCAGCCCGAGGGCGGCGCCGGCCTGACGAAGGAAGTGATCGTTCTCGTTGCGGACGCGCAGCGCCGGGGCCGCGACGTAGCCGAACCGCCCATCCGGGCGTATCGAGCGCTGCAGCCAGTCGGCGCCATTGCGGGCGCTGACGAAGAGCTGTTTCTGCAACAGCGAGAAGCGGGCGAAATTGCGCTCCGGGGGCGCCTTCGCGCTCGGTCGGTCGGCGGGCGGCGTCGGGGAGGCGACGGGCGCCGGGGGACGGGCCGGTTGCTGGCCGCGGCCGTGAGACAGAACGAAGAACCCGCTGCCAGCGGCAGCGGCCAGGGCAGCCAGCCAGACCATTCGACGGTGCATCGCTCGGGCCTCCTGCCCTGGGAAAAGCAATCGTTGCTGTCCGGGTGAGTGGGGCACCTCTCTCGCCCCCCCTCCGCCGCGGCCGCACCTTCACTGTGGCCTCAAGTCCTCGCAGGCCGCCTCTCCGCCCCGCCCCTGGGCGCGGGCCGGCCGGCCCAGACGCGGCACGACGTACACGACGACGGAGGCGCGCTCCAGCGGCTGGGCGTGCGGCCAGTGCCACACCGGCGTCCCGCCCATGCCCAGCACCTGGTCCTCGTTCAGGAACAGTTCCCTGTTCCAGACCACCTCGCCCGAGTCACGCGACTTGCCGATGACGTGGTAGCCGACGAACCGCTCTTCCGGTTTGACCTCGCGCCGGGCCGGCGGAGTTCGGACGTCCTGGAACACACGGCCGGCGTAGTAGTACGCCCACGCATGGCGATCGAAGATCTTGTCGTCCGGCCGGGCGCGGTCTGCCAGCCACAGCCCGGCCGCGTGATAGCCGGCCCGGCGCGCGTGGAGCGGCTGCAACGTCCTGGGCAGGCACAGCCCCAGCAGCGCGAGGAACACGAGGCCCACCACCCAGGCGCGCCGCGCGCGCACGGGCGGCGCCGCCAGCCAGCCCGCCAGGCGGCGCGGCAACTCGCAGAGCGCCGCCGCCGCGGGGTAGCTGCCACACAGGGCCAGGACGAGGACGTGCCGGTCCGACAGGTAGCCGACCGCCAGCACCAGGCGCCACAGCACCAGGGCGAACAGCGCGCTCAGCAGGACCGCCACCCACATCCCCGGCACCGTCCAGACTCGCCCGCGATACCACCACGCCCCGATCAGGGCCGGCGCCCAGGCAACGTAGTGGAACGCCTTGACCAGCTCGAACGCCAGGCTCCAGAGGCCCATCACCACCCGCTTGAGCAGGGGATCCTGTCTGTCCAGCATGACCGCCGGGACGGTGGCGGCCAGCGGCACCCGCCAGCCGGGCGGGCCGACGGCGGGCGCCTGCGTCCGATGAGGGTTCTGGATCGCCCCCTGCGGGACGCCCGGGACGTTCATCATGCCGTGAACACTGGGCTTGTTGGTGAACCGGCCGGTCGCCAGGTAGTACGGACTCCCGGCCAGCAGCGCGGCCAGCGTCAGCACCGCCGCGCTGCCGAGTAGTTCCCGCCTGGGCCGGCGCCACGCCGGCACCCACTGCATCAGGACGAGGGCTCCGAGGGTAGCGGCCACCAGGAGGACGCCCTCGGGGCGCGTCAGGTAGGCCAGCCCGCAGAACGCCCCACACAGCGCGAAGTTCAACGCCGACCGGCGCTCCAGGGCTCGTGCGGCCAGGAGCAGGGCGGTGGCGGTCAGCAGCAGGAACAGCGGCTCCGAGATACCGTCGGACAGAACGCGGCCGCCGACCGGCAGACACTGGAACAGCAGCGCGGCCCAGAAGCCGGCGGCCCGGTGGAACAGACGCCGGCCGAGGAAGTACATCGGCACGACGAGGAGCACGGCGGCCAGGCTGGCGGCGAGCTGGGCGCTGAGGCGCATCGCCTCCACCTCGGACGCGCCGCTCAGCGCCCGCACCGGCCACGACACGGTGAGTACGGTCAGCGGGTAGCCGGGGTGCTGGTGGTGTTCGCGGAGGACGTCCCGCCACGGCTCCTGTTCCAGGAGCAGCGCGATCTTGATGAAGCCGATGCTGTCGCGGGCCGCCACCTCGGTATGGCAGAGGAGCCAGGCGCGAAGGCTGACGGCCGCCGCCAGCAGGACCGCGAGCAGTCCCGCGTCGCGCCAGCCGAACGCCGGGGGTGTTCTCGGTTGCTCCGAGGGTCGCAGCGCACACCCTTCCATGCGTGACCTCGCTTCGCCGTTCCGGCCCGGTTCGCCCCAAAGCGAGCACGGGAAATCAGCCAGGCGGCGGGATGGTAGACCGTTCCCGGATTTCCGTCAAGGCGGGTCGAGCGCGTGCGCGGCGGGGGCGAGCCAGGGAGGATGGGGAGGAAGGTTGAAAGCCCACGGGTGGCGCTCCGTGGGTGGAGTCGCCAGCGCTTCGTCCACGGGACGCCACTCGTGGGCTTTTTAACTCCCCCGGCCCCTTTCCCCCTCCTCAGTCCTCGCTGCCCGCGTAGAGGTGTTCCGGAGTGAAGTTGAACGTCGGCAGCTGCACCATCGGGTGATTCAGGAAGCCCCGGACCGGGTGGGCGACGAGGAAGTGCTGCGCGTAGTACCGGAACACGAACGCCATCCAGACGACGAACAGCAGCGCGAACACTACCCGGCGGTACGCGAAGCGGGCCGTCAGCCTGGCGTACCACGTCAGCCCTGTCGCCTCCGCGCGTGGCAGCACCCTGAGGCCGAGCCGGTCCAGCCAGCCGCGCAGGACCGGGTTCAGGTCGTCCTGCGTGACAAGCCCCTGACGCAGCACCTTCAGGACCGCCGACCGATAGATCAGCGCCGCCACCCAGTGCAGCAGCAGGTAGGCCGGGAAGAGGAAGAAGAAACTGGCGGCGAAGTAGTACTGGAGCAGGAGCGGCAGTCCCTCCGCCACGGTCGGCGCCGCGTTGCCGGCGAGATCCTGGTTCAGGCTCAGGCCGACGACGATGCTCAACCCAAAGGAGGCGAGCAGGAACAGCAGCGCCAGCCCCAGGTACGCGGTCAGCCGAGCCCGGACCAGCCGCCGCACGAAGTGGAAGTCGAAGAACGCCCGCGCCTGCCCGGTCGCCGCCTGGTGCGCCTGGGCCATCGGGACGTAGAACAGGGCGAGGATGAGGAGCAGGCTGCCGAGCAGGCCCGTCACCGGCCCGACCCAAGCCTGCTCGTAGTAGCGGTTAATCGAGTTGAGCCAGCCGAATTCCCACGACCACATCATCAGCAGGCACCCCCACCCGGTCAGCAGGTAGGTGCAGAACGCGGCCGCCAGCCCGGTCTTGAAGTTGCGCCACAGCGAGTGCCACGGGAGCGTCAGCGCCCGCCCGAATCGCCGCCGCGCGCTCGCCGGCCGCCCGCCCGGTCCGGGGCGCGTCAGCGTCGCGACCAGGCGTTGCCGCAGGAACCAGCGCGGCCGCGGGGCCGGGCCGTCCGGCCCGAGGGAGTCGCAGAACTGGTCGAAGCGCATCTCGTCGCGCTTCGGGCTCCGCCGCCACCAGCCGCGCAGTACCACCGCCTGCATCCAGCGGAACGTCCACCCCAGCGCCACGACCGCCGTCAAGTACCACAGGACGACGATCGTGTTCGCGTCGGGCGCCACCCTGTCGGTGACGATTGCACCGCCGACGCCGAGAGCAAGGACGAAGGGGAAGGCGCACAGGTAGGCCCCGACGACCCAGATCCAGAGCCACCCGACGATCGCCCGCCCCCAGCGCAGCGCCGCCTGGTCCCACCACGGGGCCGGTGGGCCGGCGCGCGGGACCACCGGCAGGACCGCCTCGACGGACGCCGGCCGCGCGGCGGGCAGGACTTCGGGGAAATCGGTGTGCGGGGTCATGCGATGATCTCCTGCAGCGGGCCGGCTCCCGCATCGACGAGCGGCGTCCTGAACCCCATCAGCCGGCCGATGGTGGCGGTCACGCCGATCTGCTGCCGGTTGCGACCGACCGGAGTGCGGTCGTGCCGGACGTATCGCTCCGGCCCGGCGGCGATGGCGAAGATCTCGCGCGCGCTGCGCGTGTTGAAATGGTGCTGGTACGGGATCGGCATGCAGCGATTGCTGTCGCGGCCGCAGTCGGGGACGATGAGGAAGACCGTGTTGTCGCGGTACTCGTCGTCGGCCTGGACGGCGTTGTAGATCTCCCGGATCCCCTCGTCGATGACCGCGATGGCGCGCGTGTAGAAGTTGCGGTTGCCCCAGTGGACGTAGTCCGGATCCTGGTAGTTGATCATCAACAGTTTCGGCCGCAGGTAGCGGAGAGCCCACAGTGACAGGGTTGTCAGCAGCCGGTCGCCGCGCGGATTAACGAACCCGCTCGTGCCGTAGTACGCCCGCCAGCGATCCCAGAAGGCGTCCAGTTCGGGGCTGGCGTTGTTCAGGTCGCGCTGCCGCTCGCCCAGGTCTTCGAGGTGGCGCAGTTGCTGCTGCTTCTCGCGCCGCTCGTGATCGGTCAGCGGCACGCGGCCGCGGTGCGTCCACCGACCGTGCGCCAGGTCGTCGCGCAGCACGAACGTCTTGAAACGGTACAGGCTGAGCACCGTCGAGCGGTAGCGGACGCCGTAGTGCGGGCTGTTGCTGAAGGTGAAGAACTCCTCGTCCACCCGGTCCTCGCCGTTGACGATGAGCGCCTGGTGCGCCGGGATGTGGTCCTCGCCGTACTCCCGCCGCAAGTACTCGAAGAACGTGGGCACCTTCGCCTCGTAGCGCGTCCGCAGAAACGCGCTGTCCCTGTGAAGTTCGTACCGGCCGGTGAGCAGGTACATCGTCCCCTCGCCGTGGCTGGTGACGACGTCGGGGCTGTCGTCCATGACGACGTTGTTGAGCAGGATGCCTCTGTTGCGGTACAGTTCGTGGTAGACGAACGGGCACCATGTCCGGTCCGGGTCGGCGATGGTCTCCAGCCGCCGAACGCCGCCGCCGAAGCGGATCAGGATGACGCGCGGCCGGCTCGCCGGGTACGGGCGAGGGGGACCGGACGGGGCGAGGGCCGCCGGGTCGGGGCCGGCCGCCCGGACCGGAGCCGGCGGGTCGCGTTTCTCGGCGCTGAGGGACAGGCCGGCGGCGAGGGCGCCGAAACCGGCGCTGGTTTGCAGGAAGCGTCTGCGGTCGATCGGAGCGGACATCGGCGGCCCACCCTGAGTATGAGGAAGTTGTTGCGGATGCTTTCTCCGCGTATACCCGGATCGTGTTGGCGCGGTTCCCCGAAAAGGGCGCGATGGTTGCGGGCGCGGGGCTTCCTCACGCTCTTCGCTGCACGCTGCCGAAGATTGGGGGAAATCGCCTGAATTGACGCGCCCGGGGGCGGGCCGTGGGAGGCGGGCCATGCTGGAAGTGAACGAGCGTATCCGAATCCCGGACGAGGAGTTCGCGTGGAGCTTCGTGCGCTCGGGCGGACCGGGCGGGCAGAACGTCAACAAGGTGGCGAGCAAGGCGGTCCTGCACTGGGACGTCGGCGTCAGCCCGAGCGTCCCCGAGGAGGTCAAGACGCGCCTCCACACCCTGCAGCGGCGGCGCCTTACGAAGGAGGGCGTGCTGGTCCTCACCTCGCAGCGCTTCCGCGACCAGGAGAAGAACCGCCAGGACTGCCTCGACAAGTTGCGCGAGCTGCTGCTGGAAGCGTCCTTCGTGCCGAAGGCGCGCCGGCCGTCGAAGCCGACGAAGGGGTCGCGCGAGCGGCGGCTGAAGGAGAAGAAGCACCGCGCCGTGACGAGGCGTCAGCGCCGCGTGCCGGAGGATTGAGCCTTCCGGCAAGGCAACTCCCCAATGCAGGGACAGGGAGTCTGGTGTGCCAGGGGATTGGGAAAGCCCACGGGTGGCGCCCCGTGGGCCGAGGGCAGGGCGTCCTTCCGTCACCTCATCGGCTCTTTCGCCGCGCAAGCTCACATCGGTGCTGCGTTCCGTGGTTAGAGGCCGTTTCAACACCCCGTAGGAGGGGGTTGAAATCGGAATGTGTCGAGTCCTCCCGACCGAGTCCGGTATCGGGAGATCACTTGCAATTGCTGGAGGGACAGCGATGAGACTCCTTTCGTTGGCGGCGGGACTGGTGGCCACCGGCCTCCTCCTGGGGGCACCCACGGCGGCTCGCGCGCAGGGATACACCTACGGGGGGTACTACGGCGGCTATACGCCCGGCTACGACTACGGCGGCTATACCCAGGGGTACAGCCCTTCCTACGGGTACTCACCCGGCTGCGGCACCTCCTACCCCTACACCCCGAGCTACGGCTACGGCGGCGGCGGGTACGGCGCTTACTATCCGGGGTACGGCCACGGCGGGCGACAGGCGATCGCCCATCCGGAGACGTTCCACTGGACGCCGTGGCGCGGCGGGCATACGCACGGGCACATCCACGTACCCCACCGCCACCACTCCCACACGTACCGCTACTGAGCGCGGCACGGCGCCCGGTTTCAGGACGAAACCGGGCCGCCTCTTCCGCGCGTAACATGGGATTGCCTGCTAACCGCGCCCGTGCGCTATCCAGGCTAGAACTCGCCGACCAGTTCACCGCCGGCGCGTGTCCCCAGCGCCCGCCACGTCGGCAGGTCCACCGTGTCGGCCACGAACCGTACCGCGCCGTCGCCGAGCAGGACGTTGACGCCGCCGGTGTGGCGGCTGCGGGCGGCGCGCCACGCCGGGTTGCTGTGCCTGACGCAGTCCATCGTCGCGGTGTTTGGCGGGAGGACGTTGTTGTACAGGCTGCAGTTGTACGACCCGTCCGCCCACAGCGCCCCACGGTCCGTCACGAGCGTGGTGCTCGCGTCGCAAGCGGCCTGCGTCAGTGCCGTCGTCACGCCTCTGTACAGGGTCGCGACGTCGCCGGTCGTGCCGGTCTGGTTCGACCCGCCGGGGCCGAGGACGCCCTCCGAGAACGCCACCGTGTTGCTCAACCCGTCGCGCACGTCGCCGACGCGCACGCGCGAGTTCTGGTAGAACATGCCGTTGCCGACGGCCGCGTCGCCGTCCGCGTTGCTGCCGACGCACGCGGCGTAGTTCGTCGGCCCCTGGCCGGGGATGACGACCCGGAACTCGTCGGACGGGCACAGGAAGGCGGCGATGACGGCCGACAGCGCCAGCCGGTTCTGCGGGAACGGTTCGGCCGCCGGCTGTACCGTCCCGCCGCCGTACAGCGGCACGTTCATGTCGAGGCGGCTGTAGACGTTGCCCTGCTCCATGTACGGCGTCAGCTGAGCGAGGCACGACCAGCGGAAATGCCCCTGCGGGTTCGTCGGGTCCGCGTTCCACACCTTGCGCCAGTGCGACGACGGAAAGCGCTTGATGCTCCCCTCGTAGTTGTGCAGCGCCAGGCCGATCTGTTTGAGGTTATTCTGGCACGTCGCGCGGTTGGCGGCCTCGCGCACCTTCTGGACGGCGGGCAGCAGCAGGCCGATGAGGACGGCGATAATGGCGATGACCACCAGCAACTCGATCAGTGTAAACCCGCCGCGCGTCGGTCGTTGGGTCGTCATGGGGAATGCCTCCCGAGGGGATGCGACCGGCCGGCGATGGCCCGGGGTGCCGCCCGGCCCGAGCGGTGTTACGAAACTGAAAATGGTAATACGAAGATGTGCGCGGAGCGGCCAGGTTCTTCTCGTTCTCAAACAGTTGCTATCGCCGGACGGAGCTACGAAGACGTGCAGGAGGGGACTCCGTCCCCCGATGGGTCAGGCGTCGGCACAGCGTGCGAGCGCGTCGGCGGGTGACAGCACGCGCTGCCGCTCCTCCGGGTAGCGATGGAACCAGCCGACCACGAGCAGCACGCCCTCAACCTTCTCGGCCGTCTCGGCCCTCACCTCCGCCCCATCCACCTGGTAAAGGGACCGGAGCAGAACGGCGGCCTCGCGTCGGGCAGCCGGGTCGTCGGGTTGCGGGATGGCCGCCGCCGTTCGGCCGCGACGGATGAGATACCAGGTCACTCCGCCATCGTGCCCCCTGATGGGGTAGACGAAGGAGCCGCGCGTGCGCGTGTCGCGCAGCGATTCGAGCTGGTCGCGGAGCCAGCGCAGCGACCCGAGCCGGTCGCGCAGCGCGGCCGCGCGCTCGTACTCCAGCCCCGCCGAGGCTGCCTCCATCTCCCGGGCCAGTTCCCTGAGCGGCGTCACGTCGGTGCCGGCGAGGAAGGCGTGCGCAGCCTCCACCTGGGCGGCGTAGGCGCGGCGCGAGCAGGCGGCGGCGCACGGCCCCAGACAGGTGCCGATCTCCAGGCGCAGGCACCCGGGCGTGTGCTCGGCGGCGAACAGATCGACCTCATCGGCGAATACCATCCGCTGGGCCTGCGAGCAGTCGCGCAGCCGGAACCAGTCGTTGAGCCGGCGCACCGCGTCGCGCGCCCGCGCCCCGGACGGGATCGGGCCGAAGCCGGCGAGGCATCCGGCTGGCGGGCGGTTGGCGAGGAACACATACAGGGCGGGCGCGCGGCCGATGCAGACGTAGCTGTAGCGCCACCCGCCCGGCATGCCCCGGACGTTGAAGCGCGGCCGCCACCGGCGGATCAGCTCCAGCTCGCGGTGCAGGGCGGCGAACTCGCTGCGGCCGACCTCCCAGACGAGGGCAGACGTGTGATCGACGATGCGGCCCGCCCTGGCGTCGCGGCTGCGGACCCGGAAGTAGCTGAGCAGACGGCTGCGCAGGTTCTTCGCCTTGCCGACGTAGATCACGTCGCCGTGGCGGTCGAGCATCCCGTACACGCCGGGGCGCTCGGGGCACTCGTCCCGCACCCGGCCGCGCATCACCGTCGTTCCCGGCCCCTCGATGCGGTGGACGGCGGGGGCCGCTGCCGCGAGGTGCAGCCGGTCCGGGCCGAAGTCGAGGAACGGTTGGGTGGTGAAGAGCGGCTCCACCGGCGGCTCCCTCCGCGAAGGTCAGCAGTGCGCAGTCGGTACACGCCACGGGTCGCGGCTCCGGGCACGGAGCTATCCTGAAGGTTATCAGATCGCCACCCTCCCTGTCCGCCCCCGCGCAGGTCACAACGCGCCCCACACCGGCAGCCCACTCCGCGGGCTTCTCTTCTCCCCCTGTTGTGGGCATCTGGAGAAGCTCGTTAAAGCAACCCCGCGGTGGATGCCGAAAGAAGAGAGCAGAGTTCGGCAACCCAAGCCTCCTCCCGGGCAGTGGGCCTGGGACGTCGGTTTCGGAGGACACCGAGGAGGAATAGACGGCACAGGCTGGCCAGGCTTGCCGGGGGGCAACTTGCCACGCGAAGCCGCGCCCCTGAGCCCGGATCTCATCCAAACGGAGGATAGCCCTCGTGAACATCGCGTATTTGCTGGTCGGGTCGGCCTGTATCGCGGGGCAAGCCCCTGCGGCGAAACCGGCCACGACCCCCGCACCCGGATACCACGGGGCGGTAATCAGTCAACCCGTCCCCGGGCACCAGGGGGCGGTCATCGGCGGCGCCGGGTGTGGGTGCAACACCGGCTGCGGGTGCAACACCGGCTGTGGGTGCGACACCGGGTGTTGTGACAGCGGCGGGTGGCGGCAGCGCTTCCGGGACCGGATGCGCGGCTGGTTCAGCCGCGGCGGCGATTGCTGCGACACCTGCTCGACCTGCGCCCCGGTCAGCACCGGCTGCTGCTCGACCTGCACCCCGGTCAGCAATTGCTGCACCGATGCCTGCTGCGACGACGGCGGGTTCGGCGGGCGGTTCCGGAACCGGCTGCGCGGTCTGTTCCGCCGCAACCGGCACAACGACTGCTGCGCCACCGATTGCTGCAGCACCGGCTGTGGCGTCGGCTGCAACGGCTGTGGGACCGCGTTCTCCGGCGCCCCGGCGATCGGCACCCCCGGCGCTCCCGCCGTGGGCGGCAAGGCTCCCGAGCAGATCGGACCGCCGAAGGGCGCCCAGCCGATGCCGAGCGGGAAGGGGAACGACAACCCGTCCAAGCAGGATCAGGTGCAGTTCAACGTCGCGCCCGCCGCCCCGGTCCCGGCCGCCGCGCCGACCCTGGAGGCGACTCCGGCGATCAGGCCGAGCGTTGCGCCGGCCGACCTGAACCGGAATGGTCGCGAGTTTTAATCGGCAGGGGAGGGGGCGCCGGGGGCCGGAGTAACTTCCGGCCCCGGGCCGCCCTCTCGCCGAGCCCTCCGCGGTCCCTCGCGGTCGTCATATCCGGCGGCCCGAGTCGCCCGTGAGGGTTGTCAGGCCGGCGGCAGCCTGGTCGCGGCACTCACGCTTCGCCAGGCGCCCTGGCGACCCGCTTCGGCAAGAGCTGCCGCCGGCGCGGTTCGTGGGATCCGCCCACGTAACCGGCGCCCGACGCCCAGCAGACCCCACGGCACCTCATGTGCTGTGGGGTCTACCTCGTTTCCGGTCAAGGCCCACGGGTGGCGCCCCGTGGGCGAAGTGCTGGCGACTTCCCCCCACGGGGCGCCACCCGTGGGCTTTGAGGGGCTTCTTCTCTCACACCCTCCCCCCGATCCGGCGCGAAAACACCGAGGGCACGTCGCGGGAACGCGGTTCCCGCGACGTGCCCTCGGTGTTTTCGCGCCGGACGCCGCCCTTCAGGCCGGCTCGATGGTGACCACCAGGCCCTTGCTGGCGAACTGCTCCACATACAACTCGGCCCGCTCCCGGTGTGTCGTCAGGAGCAGGGAGCGCCCGCGGTGGTGGGCCTCCCACATCTTGTGGGTCGCCTCCGTCCGGCAGAAGCGCGTCAGCTCCATGATCGTGCGGACCACGAACATCATGTCGGCCGCCGCGTTATTCAGCAGAACGACTCGATACCGGGGCAGCTGCCGCGGCCGGGAGTGTTGCCGGGCCTGCCCGTTGGAAAATCGAGGAGGGAATGCCGGCAGGTCACGGGGGATCATGCTCATCGGTCTACCCCTCCGCTGTGAGCGGGTGCAGATAGGAGGCGCCGGGGAAAGCACCTATCAGGAGTATAAAGGACGACTCGCCCGGGACTGAAGGCCAGCCGCTCGTGCCGCACGCTTCCCCGGCGATTTTTGTTCCTTCGGCGCCGGGTGCGCCGGGTTTGCCTGGCTTGTCGTCCCTGTCGAGTGTGAAGGCTCCTCCGCGTTTTACTCGGCCCGGGCATTACCGTGCGCGAGCCGAAAGACCGCCGCGACCGCGCTGACGAAGCGCCGCCGGTCCGGTAGGACGAAAGGAGACGGCTCAACATCCCTGGTGCCCGCCCGGAGTTCAGGGGACCATCCATGTTTCGACTTTTCATGCCAGCGCTGGTCGTCCTCGTCCTGGTCGGGCTCGTCACCGACGCCCCGGCCCAGAAGCAGAAGGGCAAAAAGCCCGACACGAAGGAGGTCAAGAAGAGCCCCGGCAAGAGCCCGTTCCCCGACAAGAAGCTCGAGGAGGCGGTCCGGGACGTTCTGCACGAACCGTCGGGCGACCTGACCGACCAGAAGCTCCTCAACGTTTACGTCCTGGAGGCGAAGAAGAAGGGGATCCGCGACCTCGCCGGCCTGGAGAAGTGCAAGAACCTCGCCCAGCTGGTGCTCGCCGGCAACGAGGTCGCGAACCTGAACGCGCTCAAGGATCTGAAGAACTTGCAGTCGCTCGACCTGGCGGGGAACAAGCTCGCCAACCTCACGCCGCTCGAGGAACTGACGAAACTCCAGTTCCTCGACCTGTCCGACAACCAGATCGCCGACCTGAAACCGCTGGCCGGTCTGACCAGCCTGACGTCGCTGTATGGGTCGGGCAACAAGGTCCGCGATCTCGCCCCGCTCGCCGCCCTGACGCGCCTGTCGTCGCTTTCCCTGGGGCGCAACCAGATCCAGGATCTCGACCCGCTGGCGAAGGTCAACCGGCTGATGACGCTCGACCTGACGGACAACCAGATCGCGAACATCGCCCCGCTGGCGAAGCAGACGGAGCTGAGCCTGCTCATGCTCGACCGCAACAAGATCGACGACCTGGGGCCGCTGGTGGCGGCGGCGAAGGCGGACGCGGCCGGAGCCAAGCGGTTCGCCCCATACCTGCGGCTGTACCTCACCGGCAACCCGCTGAAGGAGGCAACCGCGAACGGGCAGCTCAAGGCGCTCGAAAAGATCGGGGTGCGCATCAACCCGAAGACGAGCTGACCGGGCTCACAGGTGGATGAGCAGACCAACGAGGACATCGTAGCCGGCGTGCGCGCCGACCGCGATGCCGAAGCCGCGGAAGTAATACAGCCCGGTGAAGTACAGGCCGGCGAGGGTGCGGAAGAGGAACACGTCCGGCTGAAACGTCTCCCCTTGCGTCCCGATGTGGTGGGCGAGGGCGAAGACCAGGGCCGACAGGACGGCGGCCAGCGCCAGCGCCGGCAGACTGGTGAACTCGGCAGCTCGTACCAGCCAGGCCAGGACCGAGAACAGCAGCAGCCGGAACAGCGCCTCCTCGTAGATGCCGGCGCCGACGAACCCGAGCAGCTGCTCCACCGCCGGGTCGCACGCGGTCGCGCAGGAGATCTGCATCCCGAGCCGTTCGAGGAGCGGGAACAGGATGTGACAGGCGCCCCACAGACCCAGCGCCAGGGCGGCGCATTCCAGCACCATCCCGAGCCAGACGGCGGGCAGTTCGGGCGGCCGGTCCTTGCGCCGCGCCCACGCCCAGGTGAGGAGTGCGACGCCCAGGAGGAGCGGTGCCCAGAACCACTGGCGCAGGCCGGTCTGGCTGATCAGGGAGCGTAGCCACAGGTCGGCGCCGTTGCGGCAGGCGGCCTGCTGGGCGGAGGGCAGGCAGAGGACGCCGCCCTCGTAGGCGGCCAGCAGCGGCAGCACGAAAAACACGCAGGACCAGGGGTGGCGCGCCGCCGCGAGGTATTCGCCTCCGCTCCGTGGCATCCTGCTCCTCCGCCTCCGCCCCGCCGTCCGTGCGGGAGGCCGATACGTCTAATGGCGAGCGCCAGTGCGCGGGAACCTGTTCCCGCGCACTGGCGCTCGCGGCTGGTAGGCACGTCAGCTGTGACGGACCGTCAATACCGATAGGCGTCCGGCTTGTACGGCCCCTCGGCCTTCACGCCGATGTACTTCGCCTGCTTGTCGGTCAGCTTCGTCAGCTTCGCGCCGAGCTGCTCCAGGTGCAGGCGGGCGACCTCCTCGTCGAGTTCCTTCGGCAGCAGGTAGACCTTCTTCTCCAGATCCTGGTGGTCCTTCCACAGTTTCATCTGGGCCAGCGTCTGGTTGCTGAAGCTGTTGCTCATCACGAAACTCGGGTGGCCGGTGGCGCAGCCGAGGTTCACCAGCCGGCCCTTCGCCAGGATGATGATCCGCTTGCCGTCCGGCCAGATGACGTGATCGACCGGCACCTTTGTCTGGATCGGCTCCCAGCGCAGCGTCTTGTCCTTTTCCAGCGACGCGATCTGGATCTCGCTGTCGAAGTGGCCGATGTTGCACACGATGGCGTTGTGCTTCATCTGGTCCATGTGCTCGCGCGTGATGACGTCCACGTTCCCGGTCGTCGTCACGAAGATGTCGCCCCACTTGCAGGCGTCGTCCATCGTCACGACCTGATACCCCTCCATGCATGCCTGCAGCGCACAAATCGGATCGATTTCTGTGATGAAAACGGTGGCGCCGGATCCGCGGAACGCCTGGGCGCACCCCTTGCCGACGTCGCCGTAGCCGCACACGACGGCCTTCTTGCCGCTGATCATCACGTCGGTGGCGCGTTTGATGCCGTCGATCAGACTCTCGCGGCATCCGTACAGGTTGTCGAACTTGCTCTTGGTGACGCAGTCGTTGACGTTGATGGCCGGGAACATCAGCTTCCCTTCGGCCGCGAACTTGTACAGGCGCTTCACCCCGGTCGTCGTCTCCTCACTGACGCCGACGAGGTTCTTGGCGATGCGGCTGTAGAAGTTCGGGTGGTCCTGCAGCGTCCGGCGGATCGACCCGTACAGGATCACTTCCTCTTCCGAGTCGGCCGGACGATCGAGGATCGTCGGATCCTTCTCGGCGTCGCACCCCAGGTGGACGAGCAGGGTGGCGTCGCCGCCGTCGTCGAGGATCAGGTTGGGGGTGCCGCCGTCGTGCCATTGCAGGATGCGGTGGGTGTAGTCCCAGTATTCTTCGAGCGTCTCGCCCTTCTTGGCGAAGACGGGGGTGCCGGCTTTGGCGATGGCGGCGGCCGCGTGGTCCTGGGTCGAGAAGATGTTGCAGCTGGCCCAGCGCACGTCGGCGCCGAGAGCCCGCAGCGTCTCGATCAGGACGGCCGTCTGAATCGTCATGTGCAGGCTACCGGCGATCCGGGCGCCCTTGAGGGGTTGCTGCGGCTCGTACTTGCGGCGGATCGCCATCAGTCCGGGCATCTCGTGCTCGGCGATGGCGATCTCCTTGCGGCCCCAGTCAGCCAACTCGATGTCGGCGACGACATAGTCCGTGGCCGGCCCCTTCTTCCGCTCCCCGACGGGCGTCTTGGTTGCGAACACCGTCATCAGTGTCTTTCTCCTTGAAGGCCATGCGCCTGGCCCGCGAGCACAATCCGCCCGGCGGGTGCCGTGTGACAGGCCGCCCGCATCCCTTGACATCGGCGAGCGGCACCAGGCAGTTCCACTTACGCCCACATGATAGGCAGAATAGGCGGACCGGGACAATGGGAAATGACGGTCGTGCCGGCTGGCGCTCAGCGCGCCGCCTCGCGGGCGCGGTCGATGAAACGCCGCACCCGGTCGGGATCCTTCCGCCCGGGACGCGCCTCCACCCCGCTGGCGACATCGACCCCGTAGGGCCGCACGGCGCGCACCGCCTCGGCGACGTTGTCGGCCGTCAGCCCGCCCGCGAGGATCACCGGCACGCCCGGCCGGAACTCGGCGAGCAGCCGCCACGGGGCGGCTCGCCCGGTTCCGCCGTACTGGCCCGGGGCGTGGCCGTCGAGCAGGACCGCCGCGGGCAGGCGATCGAGGCGGCGGCACAGGTCGAGGAACCGCAGGACGCGCGCCAGCGCATCCGCGTCGCGCACCTGGAAGGCGGGGATGTACTGGAAGGTAAGTTCCGCACACGGTTCCGGCTGCTCGCCGTGCCACTGGACGGTTCGCACTGGACCCAGTTGTCGTGCGGCTGCCAGGGCGGAGGGGAGCGGTTCGTTGACGAAGAGTGCGACCGGCTCCACGAACGGCGGCAGCGCGCGGACGATGTGGGCGGCCCGATCGGCAGGAATGTAGCGCGGCGAGGGCGGGTAGAAGTTAAGTCCGATCGCGTCGGCGCCCAGATCCGCCGCGGACAGCGCATCCTCCTCGGTGGTGATCCCGCAAATCTTGATGCGCAGCGCGCCCATCGCCGTTCCCACCCGTGCGCCCGGCAGATGCCGCCGATCTTTCCACTGTAGAGCCCTGGTGGAGTGCGTCAAGGCCGCGCGTGCCCGACGTCCGTCGTACCAGCCCGGAGCGCCAGCAACGGGCACCACAAGCGCCCAGAGCGCCAGCGCCGGGCTGGTACGACGGCACCGGGAAGTGTACCGACCGCCTCCAGGCTTGTGCGGCGCCCGCCGGCGGTTTACAATTTTCACAACTTCCTAAAAGGGCTAAAAACCATGAAACCTGCCAGGAACGACCTCTCCCAGCGGCTGCAGCGGGTGGAAGACGAGTTCGTCGAGTTGTGGAACAACATGGGGTCGCTCTGGGGCATCAGCCCGACGATGGCGCGGATTCACGGGCTGCTGTACATCACCGGGGCGGCGCTGTCGATGGACGACATCATGGAGAAGTTGCACCCGATCTCGCGCGGCAACGTGAGCATGAACCTGAGCAAGCTGGTCGATTGGGGCCTGGTGCGTCGAGCCCACAAGCGCGGCGATCGCAAGGACTATTACGAGTCGCTCAGCGACGTGTGGGAGATGTTCACCGTCGTCGCCAACCAGCGCAAGCGGCGCGAGATCGACCCGGTGCTGACGGGCCTGCGCCGATGCAAGGAGGAGTTGTCGCCGGAAGCGCTCGGGGCGCTGGCGGACCAGCCGGAGGCGCAGGAGCGCTTCCGCCGCGTCAACGAGCTGTTCAAGTGTCTCACCCTGCTGGAGAGCCTGGCCCAGCGCTTCTTCGAGAGCCACCGCGGATTGCGCGCGGCGGTGGAACTCCTCGCCCAGGAAGACGCCGAGGCCACGCCCAGACCGAGGTAGGCCGCGGGTCGTCCCCTGTCACTTTGGCAGCAGCCGGCGCCGGCTGTGGCAGTCTCGGCAAGGCGGGCTTGATTTTCTTCTCATCCCATGTTTTGTTGAAGAAAGAGGTTAGCGCCCAGGGAGGGTGCCGTCCGCGCGGCGGTACGGCGTTTGCTTGGGAGGGCAGTGGGATCGAGGTTCGCACCACCAGCCCCCGGCCTCCTGCGGAAAATCGGAACGGCCCGAAAGGGAAGCGGCATGGTGATGACGGTGTCGAAGTCTTACTCCATCCTGATCACCGATGACGACCGGGGGTGTCGCGAAATCCTGCGCGAGATCTTCGAGCCCGAGGGGTTCCGCACCCTGTTGGCGGAGTCGGGCGAGGAGGCGCTGGACATCGTTCACAGGGAGTCGGTCCACCTGGCCCTGCTTGACCTGCACATGCCCCGACTGACGGGGCTGGAAACGCTGGAGCTGGTCCGCCAGATCAACGCCCTGTTGCCCTGCATCCTCGTGACGGCCGACGCCAGCGAGGGGGTGATGCGGCAGGCGTTCCAGGCGCGGGCGTACAGCGTGATCCCCAAGCCGGTCAGCAAGGGCGTCGTCCTGTACACGGTCGTGCGCGCGCTGGTGCGCGTGTACGGCCCGCCGCCCGACCCGGCCCCGGAAGCCCAACCGGGATCCGAAACCAACGAGCAGTAACCCGCCCGCCCGCACCCACGCGGATCTGCGGCCGGGCGTTCCTGGATCCGTTTCCTCCTCAGGAGAGTTAGCGACATGAGAGTCGTACCCCTCAACGACAAGATCGTGGTCAAGCGCCTCGAAGCCGAGGACAAGACGGCCGGCGGCATCCTGCTGCCCGACACCGCCAAGGAGAAGCCCAAGCAGGGGAAGGTGCGGGCGGTCGGTGACGGCAAGCTGCTGGAGAACGGCAAGCGCGCCCCCTTCCAGGTCAAGGAGGGCGACCGCGTGCTGTTCACTTCCTACGCCGGCAACGAGGTGACGGTGGACGGCGAGGAGTTCCTGATCATGTCCGAGGACGACATCCTGGCGATCATCGACTGAGCCGGACGGCTCTGCCAATCCGAAAAGCCGCGGCGCCTTGCAGGCGCCGCGGCTTTTCGCTTGCGCCACCCGCCGCGCCGGCCTACAATGAACCTTGTGTCTTTCCCCCCCTGCCCCTCTCCCACGAGGGGCAGGGGGTGCGGGGGAGAAGAAGAATCGCGCAGAGCGTGGCCACGACTGGCGACGTGCTGACCACTCGCCCGCGCCGGGAGGCGGGAAAAAGGCTCGCTCCGATGATCCGGTCCACCTGGCACTCGGTTTGCCAGGGAAGTTGTCCGCGAAATCGTCCTCTACTCGAACACCAGGAGAACGTTCCGATGAGACGACTGTGCTGGACCGGGATGGCGGCCGTGGCGTGCGCGGCGCTGCTGGGCGGACTCTCCCTCCACCGGAGCGCGGCCCAGCCGGCCGGGTCGGTGGATGCCGCGAAGTGGGAGGCGGTGACCGCGAAGGCGATCAACTTCCTCAAAAGCAGCCAGGAGCCGAACGGCGGCTGGAGCACGAAGAAAAGCCCCGGCGTGACGGGCATCGCCCTCACCGGCCTGCTGCGCTCCGGCAAGGTGACGCCGAACGACCCGGTCGCGGCCCGGGCGCTGAAATACATCGAAGGCCTGGTGAACGAGAAGGCCGGCCACATCGCCGGCCAGGATCCGCGTGTCCAGCTGCAAAACTACGTCACCAGCGTCAACGTCATGGCGCTGGCGGCGGCGCAGCGGGCCGACAAGTACGAGAAGATCATCGGCGACGCCGTCACGTTCCTCAGGAAACTCCAGTGGGACGAGAGTGAGGGCAAGACGGCCAAGAACGACTTCTACGGCGGGGCCGGGTACGACAGCAAATCGCGGCCGGACCTGTCGAACACCCAGTTCTTCCTCGACGCCATGAAGGCCGCCGGCGTGCCGTCCGACGACCCGGCCCTGAAGAAGGCGTTGGTGTTCGTCAGCCGGTGCCAGAACCTCAAGGGCGAGCACAACGATCAACCGTGGGCCGGCAAGATCAACGACGGCAGCTTCATCTACACGCCCGCGACCGGCGGCGTGACGAAGGTCGTCGATAAGCCCCTGCCCGACGGCTCCCTGCCGGGGTACGGCAGCATGACCTACGCCGGCATCAAGAGCCTGATCTACTGCGGCGTGTCGAAGGACGACCCGCGCGTCAAGACGGCCTACGCCTGGATCCGCAAGAACTACACGGTGGACGCCAACCCGGGCATGCCGGACGCGCGCAAGGAATGGGGTCTGTTCTACTACTATCACACGATGGCGAAGTGTCTGAACGCGCTGGGCGTGGATGTTGTCGTCGATGCGAAGGGGAACAAGCACAACTGGCGGGCGGACATCCTCGGCGCGCTGGCCCGACACCAGCAGAAGGACGGCAGCTGGGCGGGCGACGCCCGCTGGATGGAAGGCGACCCGAACCTCGTCACCGGCTACGCACTGATGGCGCTGAACTACTGCCGGCCGAAGCAGTAGGTGACGGAGTAAAGCCCACGGGTGGCGTCCCGTGGGGGAAGCGCTGGTGACCTGGCCCACGGGACGCCACCCGTGGGCTTTACCCTTGCCGTCACCATGCGCACGTTCCGCCTGTATGTCGTCGCCCTCGCCGCGTTCGTCGCGCTGGCTCCTTCCACCCGTGCCCACCCGGTCCCGAAGAGTAATCACGACCGCACCCTCGTCGTCCGCCTGGAGCGCGAGGCACAGGCCGGCCGGATGGTGGCGACCGTCGCCTATCGCCTGGAACTGGACGAGTTGACCGTCATCGAGGACATGCGGCCGTTCGAGGGCGACGTCGATTTCAGCAAGTTCGGCCGCAACCGGCTCGACGAGTTCTACGGCGCGTTCACCCGCGTCTACGCCCCGATCCTCGCGCGCAAGCTGCGCGCGACCCTCGACGGCAAGCGGTTGACGTTTCAGCCCGTCCGACGCGAGCACCGGCTGCGCGACGACCAGGGGCAGCTGCTCGGCCACCTGCGCTGCGACTTCGAGTTCCGGGCGACGACGGACGTTGCCGGCACCGCGGCGCACGAGTTCGCCTTCCGCGAAGGCAACTACCTCGAACAGAACGGCGCGATTGACATCTCGCTCGCGGTCGGCCCGGGCATCAAGGTCGCGCGGCGCACAATCCCCGACACCGAGCTAAAGAAGCGGGCAGCGATCGAGCTGCGGCCCGGGGACGACGATCGGCTGCGGCAGGTCGATGCCACGTTCGAGCTGAAGGCGCCGCCAGTCGCGGCGTCTCCCGTGGCGCCGCCCGTCGCCCCGCCTGCGCCCGCCCCGCCGGCGCGGCAGGCCGACGACGAGGGGTTGCTGCAGCTGTTCCTGCATTCCGACCATGCCCTGTGGGTGCTGCTGCTGGTGTTCGCCGGTATCGGCGCCGTCCACGCCCTCACGCCCGGCCACGGCAAGACCCTCGTCGCGGCGTACCTCGTCGGCGCGCACGGCACCGTCTGGCATGCCCTGGCCCTCGGTCTGGTCACGACCTTCACCCACACCGCCATCGTCATCGCCGTGGCGCTCGGCCTGTACTGGCTGTACCCGACCGGCGCCCCCGCCGACGCCCGCCAGAACGTTCAGTTCGGGTTGCAGCTGATCATGGGCCTGCTGGTCCTCTGCGCCGGCGTCTGGCTGCTGCTGCGGCGCCTGGCCGGCAAGGCCGACCACTTCCACATCGGCAGCGGCCATCACCACCATCACGGCCATCACCATCATCACCACCACGCGCACGCCGGCCACGACCACGACGCGGCCGGGAACGCGATCCCGCGAACTCAGGCCGTCGGCTGGGGGGCGCTGGTCGCGCTCGGGATGAGCGGCGGGATCGTGCCGTGCTGGGACGCGATCGCCATTCTCGGCTTCACCGTCGGCACCGACCTGATCTGGCTGGCGCTGCCGCTGGTGGTTGCCTTCAGCCTCGGCCTGGCGGCGGTGCTGGTGCTGATCGGCGTGCTCGTCGTCAAGGCCCGCGGGTTCGCCTCGTCGCACTGGGGCGAGGGCTGGTTCGTCCGCGCGTTGCCGGTCGCCAGCGCCCTGCTCGTCACCGCGATGGGGTTCTGGCTGTGCTACGAGGCGGTTCACGCACGCCCGGACGAACGCCATGTCGCGCGGCCGGCGGCCGGCTCACACCCTTGAATTTCCGGCCTCACATCCCGACAATGTGCCCTTTGCGACAGCGAGGGCGCGCGAGCCATGCGGATCGTCGAACTGACGGCGCGACAGGTGCGGATTCCCCTGCGGAAGCCGTTCCGCCACGCCTCCTACACGCGCACCTCGACGGACAACGTCCTCGTCTGCTGCACCCTGGAGGACGGCACGGTCGGCCACGGCGAGGGCGTGCCGCGCGCGTACGTCACCGGCGAGACGATCGACTCCGCCCTCGACCTGCTCCGGCGCAGCGACCTGCCGGCGCAGCTGGAACCGTGCCGCGACTTCCCCGCCGCCGTCGCCCTGGCCGAGCGGCTGAGGCTCGCCCCCATCCCCGGCGACGAGCGCGCCTGCCAGGGCAATGCGGCGCGCTGCGCCGTCGAGCTGGCGGTCCTCGACGCCTACGGCAAGCACTTCGGCGAGCCGCTCAGCAGGGCGGCCGAGCTGCTCGCCCCGGAGCTGTACGCGCCGCGGCCGTGGGTCCGCTACAGCGGCGCGATCACGACCGGCAAGCGGCTGAAACTCGGCTTCTCGGCGTGGATGATGCGCGTCTACCGCTTCCGCCAGGTAAAGGTGAAGGTTGGCATCGAGGGGCACGACGACGTCTACCGGCTGAAGGTCATCCGCCCGCGGCTCGGCCGCAAGATCGATGTGCGCGTGGACGCCAACGAGGCGTGGGCGCCGGCCGACGTGGTGCGCCGGATCGAGGAGCTGAAGCCGTTCGCCGTCAGCGCGTTCGAGCAGCCGGTGCCGCACGCGGACGCCGCCTGCCTGAAGGAGGCGCGGCGCGCGACCGGGGCCGCCATCATGCTCGACGAGTCGCTGTGCAGCGCCGTCGATGCGCAGCGGGCGGTCGAGCAGCAGACGTGCGACCTGTTCAACCTCCGGTTGTCGAAGTGCGGCGGGTTTACCCCGACCCTGCGGCTGGCGCAGTTCGCGAAGCGGCACGGCCTGGGCTACCAGCTCGGCTGCCAGGTGGGCGAGACAGTCCTCCTCTCGGCGGCCGGCCGGCACTTCGCGGCGAGTGTGGCCGATCTGCGCTACGTCGAGGGTTCCTACGATCGCCACCTCGTGCGCGCGGCGCTCGGGACGCGCGATCTCACGTTCGGCTGGGGCGGGTGGGCGCCGGCGTTGCTCGGTCCAGGGCTGGGCGTCGAGCTGGACCCGCAGGCGCTGGAACGAGTGACAGTGAGTTGTCACCAACTCCTGTGACCGCCCAATTTGTCTTTCCCCTCTCTCCCACGAGGGGAGAGGGGGGAAAGCCGACAGCCACTCCCGGACCGCGCCTGAGGGACCTGAAGCCGATGACCGCGCCGACCTCCACCTGCACCGTCGAGTCCTACACGACCGGCGACGGCTACGCCTGCCACTATCGGCGCTACCGCCCCGACGGCGCCGCGCGGGCCGAAGTGGTGTACCTTCACGGCATCCAGAGCCACGGCGGATGGTACGAGTACTCCTGCGCGCGCCTCGCCCGCGCCGGATTTGCCGTCTCGTTCCTCGACCGGCGCGGGGCCGGGCTGAACGAGGCCGGGCGCGGCGACGCCCCCGGGTTCCGCCGCCTCCTCGACGACCTGGCCGACTTCCTGCGGCCGCTGCGCGGCGTCTCCGTGCCGGCCGGCCCTGTCCGGCAGGCACCGCCGAACTCGGGGCCGCCGGTGTTCCTTGTTGCCGTCTCGTGGGGCGGCAAACTGGCGGTGGCGCTGCAGCGGCGCCACCCGGGGCTGGTGGACGGGCTGGCGCTGCTCTGTCCTGGGCTGTTCGCCCAGGTGCGGCCGCCCTTCCTCCAGCGGCTGCGGATCGTCTGGTCGCGTCTGGTGGCGCCGCGCCGCCTGTTCCCGATCCCGCTCAGCGATCCGGAACTCTTCACCGCCAACCCGGAGCGCCAGCAGTTCATCCGCGCCGACCCGCTTGCCCTCCGCCAGGCGACCGCCCGCCTGCTGCTCGAGAGCGTGCGCCTGGACGGCTACCTGCGCTTCTGCCGGCGCCACGTCACGGTGCCGCTGCTCCTGATGCTGGCGGGCCGCGACCGCATCATCCGCAACGAGCGGACGCGCCACTACGTCGCGCGTCTGGTCAGCACCGACAAACAGGTGATCGAGTACCCCGAGGCGCACCACACCCTCGAGTTCGAGCCCCGGCCGGACGCCGTCATTGACGACCTGATCGCCTGGCTGGAGCGTCACCTGCCTCCGGCACGCCAGCCCGTCGCCCGCACGCAGGAGGCCCCGCGATGAGCCGCCGCGCCGCCTTCGGCCAGCTGGTCCTGTCCCGGCTGCGCGAGTTCTACCGCGAGCCCGAGGCCGTCTTCTGGGTCTACGGGTTCCCGCTCCTTCTTTCCGTCGTGCTCGGCCTCGCCTTCTCGGGCGGGGCCGCCCCGCCGCCGCCGGTGGATGTCCAGGGCAGTCCGGAGGATCCGGCGGTCAAGAAGATCAAGGAAACCCTCGTCAAGCACGACTTCGACAAGGTCGAGGTCCACCCGCCCGACGAGGCCCGGCGCCGCCTGCGGGCCGGCAAGACGAGCCTGATCGTCGTGCCCGGTGGCAAGAAGCTGGTGTACGTCTACGACAGGACTAACTCGGACAGCCGCCTGGCGCGCTTCTGGGTCGATGACGTCCTCGCCCGCGCCGCGCTCGGGGCGGTGTCGCAGCCGGCGGACGAGTACGTGAGCGAGGTCGGCAGCCGCTACATCGACTTCCTGCTGCCGGGCCTGATCGGGGCGAACCTGATGGGCGGCGGGCTGTTCGGCGTCGGGTTCGTGCTGGTGGACATGCGGGTGCGCAAGCTGTTCAAGCGGCTGATGGCGACGCCGATGAACCGCGGCGACTTCCTGCTGGCAATCCTGACCGCCCGGCTGGTGTTCCTCATCCCCGAGATGCTGGCCCTGTTTCTGGTCGGCTGGCTGCTGTTCGGCGTGCCGATTCACGGGAACCTGCTGACGCTCGGACTCGTGATCCTGACCGGGACCGCCGCGTTCAGTGGCATCGGGCTGCTGATCGCGTCGCGCAGCGAGAAGACGGAGACGGTGTCGGGGCTGATCAACCTGGTGATGCTACCGATGTACCTGCTGTCGGGGACGTTCTTCTCGTCGAAGCGATTCCCCGACGAGATGCAGCCGTTCATCCAGGCGCTGCCGCTGACGCAGGTGAACGACGCTCTCCGCGAGGTGATGCTGGAGGGCCACGGGCTGGGCGAGATCGGCTGGCGGCTGGGCATCCTGCTGGCGTGGGGGGCGGTCACATTCGTGCTGGCGCTGAAGTGGTTTCGCTGGCGCTAGGTCGTTTCTGACAATCGTATTCCGAGGGCTTTCGGATACGCCCGCAGGAGGTATTGAATGTTGGCGATGACCCACAGGGCGAGGTAGTTGACCG
>JAANMY010000997.1_pt1 | contig 35053 bp, 30 predicted proteins | sample 7279691 | NCBI WGS metagenome assembly JAANMY01 (sample SAMN14094543, study PRJNA606508) | bioreactor metagenome | isolation source: A lab-scale SPAN reactor treating ammonium-rich wastewater day 388 | place: Ireland: Galway | collected 2018-02-07
ACTTTATTAAGTACCGCACCTCATCCTGGTTGTTTGCCGCTATTCTACTGTTTGGCGGCATCGTATCTTATATGGGATTGGGGCGGCTGGAAGATCCACAATTTACGCTAAAACAAGCGCTTATCATCACCCAGTATCCGGGGGCATCACCGACCCAGGTCGAAGAAGAAGTGACCTATCCGCTGGAAAATGCCATTCAGCAACTGCCTTATGTTAACCATGTCACTTCTGTCTCAACCGCTGGCTTGTCGCAGTTAATGGTCGAGATGAAAGACACTTATCGCGCCAAAGAGTTAAAGCAAATCTGGGATGAGCTGCGCCATAAAGTGAATGATTTGCAACCACAGCTGCCACCAGGTGTGCAGGTGCCGCAGGTAAAAGATGACTTTGGCGATGTATACGGCATTTTATATGCGGTGACAGGCGCTGGTTACAGCGATGATGAGCTTCGGGACTATGTTGACTTTCTGCGCCGCGAGCTGGTGTTGGTACCAAGTGTGGGCAAGGTGGCGGTGTCGGGGGTACAACAAGAGCAGGTCATCGTCGAAATTTCTCGGCCCCGGCTGACCGCGCTGGGTATAGCGCCGCAAACCTTATCGGCACTGCTGCAAAGCCAGAATATGGTGGCCAATGCCGGCTCAATTAAGGTCGGGCCAGACCGGCTGCGCATTTACCCCACCGGTGAGTTTGAATCGGTAAAAGAGCTGGAGAACCTGATTATCTCCAGCCCCGACTCAAAAGAGCTGATTTATTTAGGCGATGTGGCGCGGGTATATCGCGAAAATGCCGAAGTCCCGGCCCAGCTTATTCGCTTTGCTGGCCAGAATGCCCTCACGCTGGGCGTATCGTTTTCATCCGGCGTAAACGTGGTCGATGCCGGCGCGCAAATTAAGCAGCGTTTAGCTGAGCTCGAATACAACCGGCCTATCGGTATTGAACTACACACTATTTACAACCAGCCCGACGAAGTGGCTAATTCGGTTACCGGCTTCATTGTCAATCTGGCTGCAGCCGTGGCCATAGTGATATTGGTGCTGCTGGTGTTTATGGGGCTGCGTAGCGGTGTGCTGATTGGCCTTATTTTGCTGTTGACGGTGCTGGGCAGCTTTATTTTTATGCAGCAAATGAACATCGAGCTGCAGCGGGTTTCACTGGGCGCGCTGATTATTGCACTGGGTATGCTGGTAGATAACGCCATCGTCATTACCGAAGGTATTTTAATCGGCATGCAGCGCCGGCTGAAGTTGGCCGATGCCGCCAGCTTAATTGTCAGGCAAACTCAATGGCCGCTATTAGGTGCAACGGTTATCGCCATAGCGGCTTTTGCGCCAATTGGCCTATCCAGTGATGCCACCGGTGAATTCGCCGGCAGTTTGTTTTGGGTGCTGCTGGTGTCTTTGCTGTTAAGTTGGGTGACGGCCATTACGCTGACACCGTTTTTTGCCAGCCTGCTATTTAAAGATGCGCCGGCAGAGCAAGTCGAGCCTGCGCAGCTGTATCAGGGCATTATTTTTACCCTGTACCGCAAGTTGCTGTGGCTGGCGCTGCGCCAACGCGCACTAACCTATACGCTGACGCTGGTGCTATTGGTTTTAGCGGTAGTAGGCTTTGGCAAGGTAAAACAGGTGTTTTTTCCGCCATCGAATACGCCTATTTTTCTGGTTGATCTGTGGCAGCCAGCTGGTACCGATATTCGCCATGCGGCAGAAGACGCGCTGGCGCTGATGCGTTATCTGCAGACGCTTGACGGTGTCAGCCATGTGACCAGTACCAGTGGCCGCGGCGCTGAGCGCTTTATGCTGACCTATCAGCCGGAAAAAAACTTTGCGGCCTACAGCCAGCTGATTGTCCGTGCTGAGCAGTTAGAGCAATTACCGGCGCTGATGCAACAAACCCGGCACTACATTACTGAGCAATTGCCACGGCTGCAGTATAAGTTGCTGCGCTTAGAAGTAGGGCCTTCAACGCCGGCAAAAATTGAGGCGCGTTTCAGTGGTGCCGATCCGGACGTACTGCGTGCTCTGGCCGAGCAAGCGAAAGACATATTACTGGCCGATGGTCGTGCCGTCAGCGTACGGGATAACTGGCGGGAGCGTACCAAGGTGATTAGGCCGCGCTTTAACGAAGCGATGGCGCGCCGCGCTGGTATCAGCAAGCAGGATATCGACGAAGTGCTGCTAAGCAGTATGTCGGGCCGCACTGTGGGTATATACCGCGACGGTACCCATTTACTGCCGATCATTGCCCGCTCACCACTGGCAGAGCGTGACAATCTGGATGCCTTGTACGATTTACAGGTGTACAGCAATAAACTACAGCGTTATGTGCCGATAACCCAGGTCGTCACCGGTTTTGATCTGGTATGGGAAGATGCGCAAATTCAGCGGCGTGACCGCAAACGCACCATTACCGTGATGGCCGAGCATGATAATTTATCTGACGATACGGCCTCTGCCTTACTGAGCAGGGTAAAAGCCGATATTGAAGCCATAGCGCTGCCAACCGGCTATTTCCTCAGTTGGGGTGGCGAGTATGAAGCGCAGCAAAAAGCGCAAACCGCGCTGTTTAGCTCGCTGCCGCTGGGTTATCTGATGATGTTTATTATCACCGTGCTGCTGTTTAACTCGCTGCGCAGTGCTTTAGTGATATGGGCTTGTGTGCCGCTGGCCATCATTGGTGTGAGCTTTGGCTTATTGCTGCTGGGTGCACCCTTTGGCTTTATTGCGCTGCTGGGCTTTTTAAGTTTATCCGGCATGCTGATTAAAAACTGCATCGTGCTGGTAGAGCAGATAAAGCTGGAGCTTAGCGAGGGCAAGGCGGCGTTTAGTGCTGTGTTTGACAGTGCCGTCAGCCGGGTGCGGCCGGTGTCGATGGCTGCCATTACCACCATTTTAGGTATGTTGCCGCTGCTGGGCGATGTGTTCTTTGCCAGCCTGGCGGTGGTGATTATGTTTGGTTTAGGTTTTGCTACTGTGCTGACACTGGTGTTTTTACCGGTGCTGTATTGCAGTATGTTTAATATTAAAACGCCACAGGAAACTTCATGAAGCTTTTAGCTCCGCCAATGCTGGCACTCTGTCTGGCCGCCTCTGGCCAAGGCATAGCCGCTGATGACTGGTTACCGCCATTACCTGCCTGGCAGGGCGCAAGCGAACAACTGCAAAAGCGGCAAGGCGATGCCTGGGTAACGCCGGCAGAGCTGACTGGCCTGACTGACAGCCCGGATTATGCCGCCACGCTGGCTTATTTAACCAAGCTGGTAGACAGCTCAGACTTACTGCAGCTGGAGCAATTCGGCCAAAGCCCGCAGGGGCGGCCACTCTATCTGGTAAAAGCCAGCAAGGTGCTGCATAAAATTGCCAATAACCCCAACCGGCCACTGTTACTGGTGCAGGCCGGTATTCACAGCGGTGAAATTGATGGTAAAGACGCCGGGCTAATGCTACTGCGTGACATTGCCCACGGCGGTAAAGCGGCGCTGCTGGATAACGCTGATTTGCTGTTTATTCCGGTGTTATCGCCCGATGGTCACGAACGCCGCTCGCTATACAACCGGATGAACCAGCGTGGCCCGTTGCAGCAAGGCTGGCGTGCCACGGCGCAAAACCTGAATCTGAACCGTGATTATACCAAAGCCGATGCGCCGGAGATGCAGGCGCTGTTGGGTGTGCTCAAGCAATATCAACCTGATTTGTATATCGATGTGCATGTGACTGATGGTGAAGATTATCAGTACGACATTACCTACGGTTTTAATGAGCCCTTTGCTGCGGTCAGTGTGAATGCCGCCAGCTGGCTGGCCAAGGTATATCGCCCGGCGGTAAACGCAGCGCTGACTCAGGCCGGCCATATACCGGGGCCGCTGGTATTTGGCGTCGACAGCAATGATTTTAGCAAGGGCATTAGTGGCTGGACCGCCAGCCCGCGCTTTTCTAACGGCTATGGTGATGTGCGCCATTTACCCACAGTGCTGGTAGAGAACCACAGCTTAAAGCCTTACCGCCAAAGGGTGCTGGGCACTTATGTGCTACTTGAGCAAAGCCTTACTTTGTTAAACGAGCAGGGCAAAGCACTGATGCTGGCACGCCAGGCTGATTTGCAGGCCAGACCGCAACAGCTGGTGCTTAGCTACAAAGCCAGCGAACAGGCTGATTTTATCGATTTTAAAGGCATCAGCTTCGAGCTGCGCCAGTCTGACATCAGCGGTGCGCCTTATGTCGCCTGGACCGGCAAGCCGGTGCTGTATAAGCAATTGCCTGTGTATTGGGACAGAGTTGCCGATATTACGGTGCAAATCCCGGCGGCTTATTGGATCCCACCTGAGCAGCAGCAGGTTATTGCCCGCCTGGCGCTACACGGTATTGAAATGACCACACTGACCCAGGCGAAAAAACTCAAGCTGCAGCAGCTGAGCCTGGAGCAGTATCGCTTTGCCGATAAACCGTTTGAAAGCCGTTTTATGCTAAGCGAAGCTCAATTTAGCGAGCATAGCGTGCAGCGCAATTTAACCGCAGGTTGGGTGAGGGTAAGTACCGATCAGCCGCTGGGCCGTTTAGCGGTGGCGCTGCTGGAGCCCAGTGCGCCAGACTCATTCTTTCGCTGGGGCTTTTTCCCGGGGATGTTTGAGCGCACCGAGTATTTTGAGCCCTATGCCATAGAGCCATTGATTGCCCGTATGCTGGCGCAGCAGCCGGCGCTAAAGCAGCAGTTTGATAAAGCGCTGGCAGAGGATGAACAGCTTAGGAGCAACCCACGCGAGCGCTATAACTGGTTTTACCGCCAGATGCCGTTTTATGATCAACAATACCTGAAATACCCGGTATTAATTGAGCGCTAAACTGCAGCCGCGGTTAAAGCGTCAGGCCCCAGTCGGTGCGGGCCTGCTCGGTTAAACCGGCACGAAATTGCGGTGCGGCAATATTAATCAGCGCTTGTGCCCGCTCGGTCAGGCTTTTACCGCGCAGGTTGGCAATACCGTATTCGGTGACAATGTACTGCACATGGGCGCGGGTGGTAACCACGCCAGCACCGGGGCTTAACAGTGAGCTGATACGCGACACCGTGCCGCCGGCGGCCGTCGCGGGCAGGGCGATAATGGCTCTGCCACCTTCGGATAAAGCCGCACCGCGGACAAAGTCCATCTGACCACCAACACCGGAGTATATTTTGGTGCCCAGCGAGTCAGCACACACCTGGCCGGTTAAATCGACCTGTAGTGCGCTGTTAATCGCCACCACCTGCGGGTTTTGCCGGATCACTGCGGTGTCGTTGGTGTATTCCACATCTAAAAATACCACTTGTGGGTTGTCGTTAATAAAGTCGTACAGCTTTTGGCTACCCATAGCAAAGGTGGTAACAATTTTACCGCGGTGTTTACGCTTGTTCTGATTAGTAATAACACCCTGCTCAATCAGCGGCAGCACGCCATCAGAGAACATTTCGGTGTGAATACCCAGGTTTTTCCTATCGCCCAGACAGCTTAAGGTTGCATCGGGTATAGCGCCGATGCCCATCTGTAAACAATCACCGTCGCGGATCAGGCTGGCCACCTGCTGGCCAATTTGCCGGCTAATAGCATCCTGTTTTGCCGCCCGGTGCAGTGGCATCGGGCTGGAATATTCGACATAACGGTCAAACTGGCTAATATGCACGAAAGAATCACCATGCGTACGTGGCATTTGCGGGTTAACCCAGGCAATGACTTTTTTCGCTACCTGCAGTGCCGCGCGGGTAGCTTCAACCGACACGCCAAGACTACAAAAGCCGTGCACATCCGGGGGGCTGACCTGAATTAATGCTGCGTCCAGTGGCTGCTCCAGGCTGCGAAATAACTTGGGCACTTCAGATAAAAAGATCGGCACATAATCGGCCTGGCCACATTGCACCGCTGCGCGGGTGCTACTGCCAACAAAAAAGCAGCGCTGGCGTAAATGACCGTTAAGGGCGCTGTCGCATAACACTTCGCTATGCTCAGTATGCAGCTGCAACAAGGTCAGGTTGCGCCTTGTCAGCGCGACTTTTGCCAGCGCCTGCAGCAAAAAATAAGGCGTGGCCGCCATGGAGTGGCACCAGATAGTATCATTGTCCTGCAAAATGCTCAGCGCCTGTTCGGCCGTTTCTACGCGCATAAAAAACTCCACCTTGTCGCCGTTGTTGGCGCTATCTTGCCAGCCTAACAGTGTAGCCGGTTAAAACTATGATAAGGATCAAGCGACAGGCTAAGATGGTGTAAATCTGCCCAGTTTGCGGCAATAAAAAAGCCCCGCCGGAACACCGGCGGGGCTTTTATTAAAGCGCTACAACTTAGTTTTTAGCAGCAGCGGCTTTCTTTTCTTTCTCTTTGGCAATTACCGCGTCAGCAACGTTAGTTGGGCACGGTGAGTAGTGTGAGAACTCCATAGAGAACTGACCACGGCCTGATGTCATAGTACGCAGGGTAGAGATGTAACCGAACATCTCAGACAGTGGTACGTCACCTTTAATACGTACGCCTGTTACACCCGCTTCCTGGCCAGAGATCATGCCACGACGACGGTTTAAGTCACCGATAACATCACCCACGTGATCTTCTGGTGTGAACACGTCAACTTTCATGATCGGCTCTAACAGCTGCGCACCGGCTTTAGGCATAGTTTGACGGAAAGCGCCTTTTGCAGCGATTTCGAACGCGATAGCTGATGAGTCAACAGCGTGGAAACCACCGTCGAATACTTCAACTTCAACGTCTAACACCGGGAAGCCAGCCAGAGTACCGGTTGACATCATAGACTCGAAGCCTTTTTCGATAGCCGGTAAGAACTCTTTTGGTACGCTACCACCAACAACGGTTGATTTGAAGGTGAAGCCTGAGTTCTGCTCGCCCGGACGAATGCGGTAGTCGATCTTACCGTACTGACCTGAACCACCAGACTGCTTCTTGTGCGTGTAGCTGTCTTCTACTTCGCGGGTAATAGTTTCGCGGTAAGCAACCTGTGGCTGGCCTACAACTAACTCAACGCCATAAGTACGTTTCAGAATGTCTACTTTGATATCCAGGTGTAATTCACCCATACCTTTAAGGATGGTTTCGCCTGAATCCGGATCAGTTTCAACGCGGAACGTTGGGTCTTCAGCAACCATCTTACCGATAGCAATACCCATCTTCTCTACCGAACCTTTGTCTTTTGGTGTTACAGAGATAGAGATTACCGGCTCTGGGAATACCATTGGCTCAAGAGTACATGGCGCTTTAGGATCACATAGGGTGTGACCAGTCTGGGTGTTGTTCTTCAGACCTACCAGCGCGATGATGTCACCGGCCTGAGCTGTGGTCAGGTCAGTACGGTCGTTCGCGTGCATCTCAACCATACGGCCGATACGCTCAGTTTTGCCGGTGTAAGAGTTAAGTACAGTGTCACCCTTGTTCAGTACACCAGAGTAAATACGGATAAAGGTCAGGGCGCCGAAACGGTCATCCATGATCTTAAACGCTAATGCGCGGAATGGCTCATCAGCAGAAACGATAGCGAATTCGCCGGTCTCAGCGCCTTCTTCGTCAGTCAGTGGCTGTGGATTTACTTCAGTTGGTGAAGGTAAGTAATCAACAACACCGTCCAGAACTAACTGCATACCTTTGTTTTTAAAGGCTGAACCACAGAAAGTTGGGAAGAAAGCCAGGTCACGTGTACCTTTACGGATACAACGTTTGATGTCTTCAATTGAAGGCTCTTCACCTTCCATGTATGCCATTAACAGGTCATCGTCCTGCTCTAATGCCGTTTCGATCAGCTGCTGGCGGTACATTTCAACGTCATCGGCCATATCAGCTGGTACGTCGGTTACGGTGTAGTTTTCTGGCTGACCAGAATCGTCCCACACGTAAGCTTGTTTGGTTAACAGGTCAACCACGCCTTTAAAGGTATCTTCACGGCCGATTGGCAGCACCATGATCAGCGGGTTTGCACCCAGAACTTTTTTCACCTGCTCGGTAACACGGATAAAATCAGCACCGATACGGTCTAATTTGTTAACGAAGATCAGACGTGATACTTCAGCGTCGTTTGCATAACGCCAGTTAGTTTCTGACTGAGGTTCAACACCGCCAGAGCCACAGAAAACGCCGATACCGCCGTCCAGAACTTTCAGTGAACGGTATACTTCAACCGTAAAGTCAACGTGACCCGGTGTGTCGATAACGTTGAAACGGTGGCCTTTCCAGTAACAGCTTACCGCTGCTGACTGAATAGTAATACCACGCTCGGCTTCCTGCTCCATAAAGTCGGTAGTCGATTCACCTTCGTGAACTTCACCCAGCCTGTGGATTTTACCGGTCAGTTTCAGGATACGTTCTGTTGTAGTTGTTTTACCGGCATCAACGTGGGCGAAGATACCAATGTTTCTGTATAAGGATAAATCTGCTGACATAGTCATCTCTATAAGCAAGGGTTTAAAAATAGTGCGACAATATACAGGATTTTAAATCGATTTGCCCGAAAAAAAATTAGCCTGCTGTGCAAATTTTTTCTGCTTCCGTCAAAGCAGCGTGACAGTTAAGCCTAATAGTCAGTTAAGGTTTATCTGGCTGTGGCATAATAGCCGGCAGTAACCCTGTTCCAAGCCTTTAGAGTACACTGCTTTGATAACTGAGCCTTTATTACCCCAACATCAACCGATAGGCGTATTTGACTCAGGTATTGGCGGGCTCTCGGTAGCGCGCGCTATTCGTCAGTTACTGCCGGGCGAGAGTTTGCACTATTTCGCAGATACCGGCCATGCGCCTTATGGTGAAAAATCAGATGAGTATATTTACCAGCGCATGTGTGTCATTTCTCAGCAACTGTTAGCATCAGGTGTTAAAGCCATAGTGGTGGCGTGTAACACCGCCACTACCGCTGCAATTGCTAAGCTAAGAGCAGAATATAGTGTGCCTATTATTGGTGTAGAGCCAGGAGTAAAGCCGGCGGTACTGGCCAGTAGAACCGGCGTAGTGGGCGTGCTGGCCACACCGCGCACCTTACAAACACCGGCCTTTAGCCAGTTGAGCGCGCGCTTTGCCGGCAGCGCCCGTATTGTGCTGCAGCCTTGCCCTGGTCTGGTACCGCTGATTGAAGCCTTGTCGCTTGAAAGCCCAGCGCTGCGACAACTGTTACAAAATTATATTAAGCCGCTATTGGCACAAGGCGCCGATACATTAGTGCTGGGCTGCACCCATTACAACTTTATCGCCGGGCTTATTGCCGAAATAGCCGGGCCACAGATCCGCATAGTACGCACCGAAATGGCGGTGGCCAAACAGCTGCAGCGCAGGCTTAGTGAGCTTGGTTTAGTTAATACCAGCGATGTCCGGGGGCCAGACAGCTTTTATAGCAGTGGTGATAACGCCCTGTTTCAGCGTCAGTTACAGCAGTTCTGGTGTTTATAACACCAGATACTGCGGCCAGCCCAGTAACGGGCTGGATAAACCTTGTTTGCCCTCAAACGCATCGAGTTTTTCCGGTGAAGCCTGGCTTGCCACCAACTGCTGATACTTTTGTGCAAACTGCAGGGTACGCAACAGTGCCGGCATAAAGTGCTGGCCCAAGTCTGCGCGGATGGCTGCGGCATTTTCAGCCGGTAACTGTGCCAGCGCTGCGTCAGTTTGGGCCTTAAAAAACGCCTCATTAAACCATTCAGGTTTAAGCGTTATGTTGACAATACGCTGCTTTAAATCAGCCCGCACTTTATCGCTACCGGTCAGGGCGCGGTAAAATACCACCTCGGCCAATACTTCCTCTAAGCTGAAATGCTCAAATTCATCAAAGTGTGTACGCACATAAAACTGTTGTTGTAGCAGTTGCATCGATTGAGTACGCCGGTGCTCGGTAAGCGCCTGCTGATACTGCTGATAACCGTCCCATTCTTCGGCATCGGGTGGGCAGGAAATGCTTTGTAGCAGCTGCTCAGCCACTTCACCATACAGCGATGCTTTGCCGGTTTTTTTGCTTACCGTAACCAGCATGCTCCAACCTTTTTGAAACGGCTTTACCAGGCCCTCGGGTGCCTGCAGCAGGGTTAATGCCCGGCTATGGTTTTTCTCGCTAAGCTCCTGTAACCCCAGGCTTACCACGCCAATAACGTCATAAGCCGCTTGCTCTAACAGGTGCATTTTGTATTTGTTGTAGAACTTGTCGGCAAATTTCAGGCTCATCAGCACGGCTTTGCTTTTTATCTGCGCCAGCTCAGCGGGTTCAAGCAGGCCTTCAGCGCGGGCTTGGTTGATCACCTGGCTTAAAAAAGGGCCATTACTGCCATCACGTACTATTAACTGCATCAGTGCTTACCCTTAATCCAGAAAGCTGAACATCTCGTCCACTTCGCTGAACTCGTCGTCCGTGGCCTGGTTTTTCTCTTTGGCTTGCAGCACCAGCTCGGCAGCAAATTTATTAATAATGCCTTCCCAGGGCGAGTTTTCATTACGAATAAGCGCTTTAATGGCCGTTTCTACTTCTGGCGTAAGCTGGCGGATTAACGCCAGCAGGCTGCGCGGATCGTCAAAGCCCAGATTGTGGGTATCTTCTGCCAGTTGCCGCTCGGTGTAAGCTTCAGCTTCTTCTAAATGCTCTTCATCTTCGTACAGTTTATCTTCCCAATAGTTCTCGTATTCGAGAATTTCACCACGGTAAATTTCAATAAACGGAATAGATAAATAGAACAAACCGGCCGGATCTTCGGCGATACAGGACAGTATTTCTGCTTGCTTGTCTTCACTGTCCTGGGTGCGGATAAGATAAGTTAAAAAATCAAAAGTGTGCTGCTTTAGCTCTTCAGCATTGTTTTTAATTTTCTCTTCCCAGTACAGCGGTTGCTGGCAGACGATGTCGCGAATGCGCTCGGGCGTCATCAGCTCGGTCATGATCGATGGAAAAGAAATATCGTGCTCGCTGTTAATCTGCGTAAGGGTAACAATATCAATTTGTTCAATGACTTCGGTTAACTGCTCATCGCTTAGGGTATTAGCAATAAGCTCGAACTTCTTACTGGCCTGCTTGGGTTCAACGACTGCCAGCTCTTTAATTTCCGCTACCGCAATTTCAATTAAACTGGTGCTCATTAACCTTACTCTCCTTTAAAGCGGATATTGTCGTACTGATCATCGTAGCCTTCTTCATCGCTGTCATCGGCGTCGTAATCGTCACCGTCAGCAGCGTGGTAATCGTCACTATCATAGTGCTGATCATCATCGTCTGTAGCATTGGCATCCGCATCTTCGTTATAGCTTTCGCTACCGTTACGGCGTTTAGCCGTCAGGTTGCCGCTGCCATCAAGTAAAAACAGTACCGCACAGGCTTCAATTAATTGGCTTTCTGAATACGCCCGAATGGCTTTTACTAATTCCAGGTCGGCATTGTTAAATGCTACTGAGGTTTTAAATTGATCCCAATCCGGTGCTATGGCTTTATCCAGCCACTGTTGCCACTTTAACTTTGCTGCCGGAACAAATTTTACCCGGCCGTACAGCGCCATCGGCAGGTATTCGGGTACCGAGTCGAGCATTTCGGGGTCGGCCAGCAAAATGGCTTTCATTTTGGCGGTAAATTGCTCCAGCGCTTTGGGCGTGTCCGGGTCGAGATAAGATTCGATATTTTCCAGTGCATCGCTGTGCAAGGCGCGAATGCGCGCCAGATTGAATTTTTTTGTCATAAGCTGCTCGTGCGCTAAGGCTAAATAAAATGTGCGTTGTCTGCGTTACGGGTAGTACTGATCCCACAGCTCCTGCATAGCAGCAGCGGGATCGGTGACAATAACATTATTGAAATCTTTGATATAAGCCGCGCGTAGTTTGGCATCCGATAACACCTCGTAAGCGGCTTTTACCCGTTGCAACTGGGTAGCCGCAGCGTCTTTTTCCTCATCGCTTAAGCCGTGCAGTTTATCCGGGTGATACTTATTGGCCAAACGGCGGTAAGCTTTTTTAATATCATCTTCGCTGGCATTACTTTTAACACCAAGGATGCGAAAGTGGTTAATCATAGCGTTTCCTGCAACAACAACGATTTTCTGCCGCTTAGCAAGTGGTGCCAACCGGCAAACAGCCGCTAATCATAGCAGAGCTGTGCCGGTTCACCTAGCTGTGTACTGTCCGTTTTTACTAAGCGCAGGCGCTTTTACTGAGTGGTGCCGATAAACCAGCGCGGGTCTACCGGCAGCGTAAACAGTAAAGGGGCAAATTTGTTAAAGTGAGCGGCATTGGCCGGGCAGTTAATATTATCCGGATAGCGCTTTTTCCAGGCATCGTTCACCAGATAAACGGTATCGTTATCAACCGCCACGCCCTCTATCGCGGTTTGCACCATAAACTCATAGGCCGGGCAGGGGCTTTCGGCCGGTGTTGGCGCATAGTAGGCCATTTGCTGCACAAAAGGCGCCTGCTGCTGACTAATATCGATGATCCACAGCTGATCGTCATTACGCGCGGCCGCCACTAAATAACCCGGATGGCCGGCTTTTTTCGCCGGCAGATAATCCAGGCCGTTAATCGGGTGGTCTTTAGCATCCGGCACCGGCAGCACAAAGCCGGTGTCCTGCACCTTGACATAGCCGTCCTGTTGCCAGATAGTTTTATCGTACGGCGTTTTAAAAATCATTGGCGCATTGGCCGCATTTTGCTCCAGTGCCAGGTATAAATTGCCAGCATCATCAAAGGCTAAGCCTTCAATGCCATCGTTAGGGGCATTGCCCACCAAAGACGCTGCAGGGAACTGCACCGGCCGCACAGCGCTTATTTGCGCACGGCTTAATTGTTTATCGGTATCAATTTTCACCAGCAACGTGGGGTAGTCGGTGGAGTTTGTTTCGCCATAGCGCGCTTTACACTCAGGGCTTAACTGCACAAAGGAGGAGTCTTCCGTTACGCTGATAAATACGGTGTCATCCACTCTGTCCCAGGTGAGTGATTCAAAATCGGCATAGTGTTTAAACAGCTCACCAAAACAGCCATTTAATACGCTGTCGGCCACAGTAATAGGCAGTGGCTCTGCCAGCAGCTGCGCAGTTTTTGGGTTTATCCTCAATAGCTTATTGCGCATCGGCTCTGCCGCGCTGTTATCGCCTAAGTGAATTAGCTCGCCATGGCGAAAGGTAAAGCCGGAGCTTTGCGGATCGTTCAGGGTGTGGCCTTGTAAATCGGTGATCCACTTACCGGCTACCGGCTGCGGGCTTAACAGCGGCTGTGCCGCGATGACCTGGCCTGTTAATACCAGGGCGGCCAGTAAGCAAAGGGGTTTTATCATCAGCGAAGCTCTTTTTCAAAACAGTGCCGTTATTCTGCCTGTTGCCTGGCACATTTTAAAGTCTGCCGCGGCCAAGTCACCATTATGGCAGCTTGAGCGGCCGGCCACCGTCTAATGCCAGTACCTTGCCGGTGATATACCGGCTGTTAAGTAAATACAGCACAGTATTGCTGAGCTCTGCAGCGCCAGGCTCCACTTGCAGCAAGGACTTTTGCAGCGCTTTTTGCCGGTACTGCGCATCATCGTGTTCGTTAAACATCAGAAGCGCTGGCGCTATGGCATTCACTTTTACTTTGGGCGCTAAGGCGCGGGCAAAACTGTAGGTTAAATTCTCCAGCGCCGCTTTAGAGGCGGCATAGGCCATATGCTTGCTGCTGCCAACACTGGCGACAAAGTCGGTCAGGTGGATTATATCGCTAGAACCGCTTTGGGCTCGCAGTAGCGGTGTAAAAGCGCGGTTAAGTAAGTAGGGCGCTTTGGCATGTACTGCCTGCATCGCATCATAGATGACAGCGTCTTGCTCGAGGCTGTCTGGGCTTGGTGTGCCTGGCGAATCGGCTTTCCAGTCTGAGGCGTTATGAATAAGCGCACGCAAATTGGTTAACTGTTGCTGCATACTGCTGATAAAAGCCGACAGTGCCGCCTGATCAGTCACGTCCAGTTGCACACACTGCACGCCGGCAGCTCTTAGCTGGGCCAGGCCGGGTTTCTCACTACGGTAAGTGGCAATAACCTGATAACCCGCCTGCTGCAGCGTTAACGCGCAGTGCAAACCCAGCCGCTGGGCGGCGCCGGTAATAATAATGTTGTTTTCCATCAAAGAAGTTCCTGCTTATCGCTGCTAAGCTGCACGCTGTAACTGTTACGTGACAACTTCGCTTTGGTTTGCCGGTGGTGCAGAAAAAGCTGACTAAACCAAGTCGCGCGCTGATCAGTACAAAGCCACAGAACAATAAGGTCTTAACATAACCAAGACCACAAGTGCAGCAGTAAAGTGACCATAAACAACATCAGAGGCAATAACAATGAGCAATAGCAGAAGACGTTTTCTTAAACTGTCCGCCGGCGGCGTGGTGGGCTTAAGCATGGGCGGTATTAGCTTAAAAGCGTTTGCCGCCGAGCAGGTAGACCCGGAAAGCCCACAAGCCAAAGCCCTGCAATATGTGCATAAATCGGTCAAAGAGGGGCAAAACTGTGCCAACTGTATGCTTATTCAGGGCAATGACGGCGAAGCCTGGCGCCCTTGTGGTGTGTTCCCCGGCAAAGTCGTGGCCAGCGAAGGCTGGTGTGCCGCCTGGGCGAAAAAACCGGGTTAATTATTGGCGTCAGTGATGCGAGAATCGGTTTGCTCTAAGCCAACCGTTGAAGGCATGGATGCCTGAATCGAGCCCACAAGGATGTGTTCACGGCGTGTTGGCGTGGGCAAACCGGTTCGATGATTTTCACCTCAACGGTTTGCTCAGCGTCATATAACAATTAACACTCAATAATATTAACTGCCAAGCCACCGCGAGAGGTTTCTTTGTACTTGGTTTGCATATCTTTGCCGGTATCCCACATGGTTTTTATTACCTTATCCAGCGACACCTTGTGATCGCCGCTACCACGCAGCGCTAAGCGTGAAGCATTAATCGCTTTTACCGCGCCCATGGCATTACGCTCAATGCACGGCACCTGCACCAAACCACCCACCGGGTCGCAGGTCAGGCCAAGGTTATGCTCCATACCAATTTCGGCAGCGTTTTCTACATGCGAAGGTGTACCGCCAAGAATTTCGGTTAAGGCGGCAGCAGCCATTGAGCATGCGACGCCCACTTCGCCCTGACAACCTACTTCCGCACCAGAAATAGAGGCATTTTTCTTATACAAAATGCCAATAGCAGCGGCTGTTAACAAATACTGTACGGCAATATCCGGCGTAACTGGCTGAATAAACTTATCGTAGTACATCAATACCGCCGGAATAATACCGGCCGCGCCGTTAGTCGGTGCGGTAACCACCCGGCCACCGGCGGCGTTTTCTTCGTTTACCGCTAAGGCAAACAGGTTAACCCAGTCCATCACCTGCAATGGGTCGCTGCTTTTTTCTGCCATCAACTTTTTATACAGTGCCGGAGCGCGGCGTTTTACTTTTAAACCGCCTGGCAGTATGCCTTCGGTTTTAATACCGCGCTCAATACAGGCACGCATAGTCAGCCAAATATTATTCAGCTCATCAGTAATTTGTGCCGGGCTGCGTAATACTTTTTCGTTTTCCAGCATTAAGCCGGCAATTGATAAGCCGTTTTCTTTGCACAGGGCTAACAGCTCAGCGCCTGATTCAAACGGAAACGGTGGCGGGTTATCAGCAGCAAACTGACTGGCGGCTTCTTTCTCTTTGGCAAAATCTTCGGCTTTAACAATAAAACCACCGCCAATCGAGAAATACACGTCGCTTAGCACCAGGTTTTTGTCTTTATCCAGCGCAATCAGCTCCATGCCGTTAGAGTGCTCTTTTAGCGTTTTACGCCGGTGAAATACAATAGCGCCCTCGCGCGGGAAGCTGACCGGGTGGCTTTTTGCCAGCCGTATTTGCTGCTCGTCATGTACTTGTTTTAGCAATCCCGGCACCGCATCCGGGTCTACCGTTTCAGGCAAATAGCCGGCTAAGCCTAAAATCACCGCTTTACCGGTACCGTGGCCGACACCGGTTTGGCCCAGCGAGCCATAAAGCTCTACTTTCACGCTGGCCACTTTTTCCAGCAGGTTTTGCTCTGCCAGATCGTCGGTAAACTTCTTCGCTGCCCGCATCGGGCCAACGGTGTGTGAACTGGACGGCCCAATGCCGATGCTAAACATATCAAAAGCGCTGATAATCATAATTTATTCTGTTTGGTCGTTATCAAAGTTTCGTCATTGTAGCCCAAGCAGCGTGCTTCTGTAAGTCGGTTGGTAACTGGTCAGCGCTTATTACAGATGAGAAAAACTAATGGGAAAAGCTAATGGCAAAAATTAATTCATTTAGTATTTTTAGGCCGATTAAAGCTTGTTGCTTTGCGGTGTCACCTTAACTATATTCACTATTGTTATTTTTGAATATCTGAGGTGTGTTATGGCAACTACCAGCTTGAGCCTTGGCGAGCATTGGGAAGCCTTTATTAAGAATGAGATAGCCAGCGGGCGTTATGGCTCTGCCAGTGAAGTGGTGCGTGATGCACTTAGAACACTTGAAGAGCGTAAGAGTAAACTAGACGCCTTACGGGTGCATTTAGCTGAAGGTGCAAGGCAAGCAGGTAAGGGTGAGTTTGTCGAAAACTTCAGTGTGGATGAGTTTATTCACGAGCTGGACAGCGACGTTTAATGGTGCGAACGGCAAAGAAGCACTATCGGGTTACTGTTAGAGCCAGAGACGACTTGCTTAATATCGCACGCTATACCGAAAGTTTATGGGGCAAGAAGCAACGCGATATTTATTTAAAACAAATCGAAAAGCGTTTTGCCTGGCTGGCCGAAAACCCTTTACTGGGTAAACACCGCACAGATATCCAGCAGGGGTACTACAGTTTTGTGCAAGGTCAACACGTGATTTTCTATCTGGTTGGCCACAATGTTATCGATATTATCAGTGTGCTGCACCAACAGATGGACGTGATAGGCTACTTTAACGCACCGCGATAACCGCCACGCTTAATGCTTATGCCAATTGCACACACAACCGATGCAAAATGGCGGCGGTAGTTCCCCAGATAAACTTATCCTGATATGGCATAGCGTGTAGCTGCTGTACTTTACCGCGTAGCGGCAGGCTAAATTGATAGCGGTTTTCCTGCTGCAAGAAATGCGTTAATGGCACTTCAAACACACCAGCCACCTCGTCGACCTGCAAAACCCAGCGACGCTGTGGTGCAAGTAAACCGACCCAGGGCTGGATAGTAAAACCGGTGCTGGTGCTTTGCAGTGGCAGGCGACCTAATAGTTCTACCGCGCTGGGTAATAAACCAATTTCTTCTTCGGCTTCTCGCAGCGCGGCGATGCTACTGCTTTCGCCTGGCTCTATGCGCCCGCCGGGAAAGCTGATTTGACCCGGGTGGTGGCGTAAATGCAGCGCGCGCTGGGTAAACAACACCTGCAGTTTATCGCCGTAATTAATTATTGGCACTAACACCGCGGCCTGGTGTTTGTCACTGGCGGCGATAATGTCGGCCGCAGCGGCTTGCTGCAGTATAAAGCGTTGGCGAAACTCACCCGCCAGCATCTTAGTGCCCCGATCCGGCCAGCACCGGCAGAATTTTATTTACCTTATCTAAGGTTTCCTGATATTCACTATTTACTTCAGAGTCAGCAACGATGCCGCCACCGGCCTGACAGTGAATTTGGCCTTGGCTGCAAATCAGCGTGCGAATGGCAATATTGGTGTCCATATCGCCGCTGCTGTTAATGTAACCGATAGCGCCGCAGTATACAGAGCGCCTTTGTGGCTCCAGCTGCTCGATAATCTCCATCGCCCGCACCTTGGGTGCACCGGTAATAGAGCCGCCGGGAAAAGCACCGCGCAGTAAATCGCAGGCGCTGTACTCGGGCGATAAATTGCCGGTTACCGTGCTAACCAGATGATGTACCGCCGGAAAGCTCTCAATGGCAAACAGCTGCGGCACGGCAACGCTACCTGGCAGGCACACTTTGCCTAAGTCGTTACGCAGTAGATCAACTATCATCACGTTTTCGGCGCGATCTTTCGCCGAATGGCGCAGGTTATCGGCTTCCACTGCATCGGTCATCGGGCAAATGCCGCGTGGTCGTGTGCCTTTAATCGGTTTGGTTTCTACCTTGCCGCTGTGCAGTTGTAAAAAGCGCTCGGGCGATATACTGAGAACAGCACCCTGTGGCAGGCGGATAAAGGCAGAAAACGGCGCGGCGTTTTTATCGCGCAGCTGCAAGTAGGCCTGCCACTCATCGCCCTGATACTGCGCACTAAAGCGCTGGGTCAGGTTGATCTGGTAACAATCGCCACTTAATAAGTACTGTTGTACCTGATTAAACCGGGCCACATAGCCAGCTTTATCCATATTGGCCTGCCAGGGCGTTGTTAAGCTAAAAGCTGGGGGTATCGGTATGTTTTGTTGTATACGTTTATGCAATTTCTGCCAGAGCTGCTCGGCGTTACCACAATAATCAACACACCACAGTTGTTGTTCTTGCTTATCAAGTATTAGCGTCCATTGATAAAGACCGACCGCCATATCAGGCAGCTTAATATCGGCCGCTGCTGTGGCGGGCAGTTTTTCAACATAACGACCCAAATCATAACCAAAATAGCCCAGTGCGCCGCCAACAAAGGGCAGGGCGCTGTCAGCCGCGGTGGGAAAATAGCGTTTTAGTGCGCAGTTAAGCACAGTAAAAGGGTCTTCATTGTAATGGTGCGCGCCTTGTTCATCGGTGAGTAAACAATAGCCATGTTCGGCTACCAGCGTGGCCACAGGCTCGGCCACCATGATGTCATAGCGGCTGTTTATATGGTCAGGTGCGGCTGAGTCGAGCAGCATCGACCAGGGCTGGCTGGCGAAGTGGCTAAACAAATTGAGTAAGGTGTCAGGCGTATCGCCATAAATTTCTGTTGGAATAAGGTACTGCTGCATCAATGGGGCTAGCCGCTGTTTCTGATGCGCGCTATCATACCAGCACCCGCTAAAATAGTTAAACATGGCGCTGCCAGAGGCGTCAGAGGACAGGTAGAACATGACGGTTATTCGCCAGCAAGACTTTATCGATAGCATCGAAGATGCACTGCAATATATCTCTTATTACCACCCGCTTGATTTTATCAAAGCGCTGGAAGTGGCCTATCACAAAGAGCAAAACCAGGCGGCAAAAGATGCTATTGCGCAAATATTAATTAACTCGCGTATGTCTGCCGAGGGCCACCGGCCTATTTGCCAGGACACCGGTATTGTTACCTGTTTTGTCAAAATTGGTATGGACGTCAAGTGGGATAAAACCGATATGACGGTGCAGCAGATGGTGGATGAAGGTACCCGTCGTGCATACTTAAACCCGGACAACCCGCTGCGCGCCTCTATTGTGGCCGACCCGGCTGGCTTGCGGAAAAACACCAAAGACAACACACCTTCAGTGGTGCATATCGATTTAGTGCCAGGCCATCATGTTGAAGTGATGATCGCCGCCAAAGGTGGTGGTTCAGAAAATAAAACCAAGATGGCGATGCTTAACCCGTCAGACTCTATTGTCGATTGGGTGCTGGAAACCTTACCGAAAATGGGCGCTGGCTGGTGTCCGCCGGGTATGCTCGGCATAGGCATTGGCGGTACGGCCGAAAAAGCGGCGGTGCTGGCCAAAGAAGCCTTAATGGAACCGGTGGATATTCAGGAATTAATTGCCAAAGGTGCACAAACGGCTGATGAAAAGCTGCGCTTAGAGCTGTATGAAAAAGTGAACAAACTGGGTATTGGTGCCCAGGGTTTAGGCGGCTTAACTACGGTTGTGGATGTAAAAATTAACAGCGTACCGACCCATGCTGCCAGTTTACCGGTGGTGATGATCCCTAACTGTGCTGCCACCCGCCATGTGCATTTCCATTTAGATGGCTCGGGCCCAGCAGATATTCAGCCGCCAAAACTGGAAGACTGGCCACAGGTGACCTGGGAGCTGGGCGCTAATGTGCGTCGGGTGAATTTAGACACCGTAACACCAGAGGAAGTACAAAGCTGGCAGGCCGGTGAAACCGTGCTGTTATCCGGCAAAATGCTCACTGGCCGTGATGCTGCACATAAGCGCATTGCCGATATGCTAAGCCGTGGTGAAGCGCTGCCTGATGGCGTCGATTTTAAAAACCGCTTTATTTACTACGTCGGCCCGGTAGATGCGGTGGGCGATGAAGTGGTAGGCCCGGCCGGCCCGACTACCGCGACGCGGATGGATAAATTTACCGATATGATGTTATCGCAAACCGGCTTACTGGGCATGATTGGTAAATCTGAGCGGGGTGATAAAACGGTTGCCAGCATTAAAAAGCACAAAGCGGTGTATTTAATGGCGGTGGGCGGCGCCGCTTATTTAGTGTCTAAAGCGATTAAAAAAGCCCGCGTGGTGGCCTTTGCCGATTTGGGCATGGAAGCGATTTACGAGTTTGAGGTGCAGGATATGCCGGTAACGGTAGCGGTTGATCCTAACGGCAACAACGTGCACCAGCAGGGGCCGGCTATCTGGAAAGCCAAAATTGAAGATCTGGATGCGGCATTAAAAGCCTAAACCTTACCAAGGCTACAGCATTGCTGTGGCCTTTATTTTTTCAGCTTATAACAACTAAAAATCAAGGGATACGCATGAAAAAGACCTTAGTTACGCTGGCGCTATTGGCATCCGCCAGTGCCATGGCCAAGGGGCCATTAACGGTAGAGCATCTAAACCGCTTTAATAAATTGCACGATGTGGTGTTATCACCCGATGGCCGTTTCCTGGCGTATGGCCAGACTAACGCCGGTTTTAGCCCGGCCGATACGTCATCTGACTTATACCTGATGGATTTATCCAACTTAAATAAAGTGACCCGTTTAACCCAAAGCGCCGGCCGCGAAAGCCAGCTGCAGTGGGCAAGCGACGGCCAAAGCCTTTATTTTATTGCCGATCGCAGCGGCAGTGCTCAGGTGTGGCAGTTACCACTATATGGCGGTGAAGCGCTGCAGGTAACCGATTTACCGCTGCCGGTAGAGGGCTTTAAAGTATCAAACGATGGCAAACAGATTGCGCTGGCGTTAGCGGTAAAGCCCGGCTGTCAGAACCTGCAATGTACGTTGGATGCCAAAGCAGCAGATGCGGCGAAAAAAGACAGCGCCATGGCCTATGACCAGCTAATGGTGCGTCACTGGGACCATTGGTTAACGCCATATCGCAGCCATTTACATGTGGCGGCTCTGGGGCAGGGTGCGGTGAAAGATGCCAGCAACCTGATGAGCGAGTGGAATACTGACATTGCCGGTATGAAAGAAGTGGCTTTTACGCCGGACAATGCCCGTTTAGTGTTTAGCGCCAAGATCCCGGCTGCAGATCAGGCCTGGCATACCAATTACGACATCTTTATGGTGCCGCTAGCGGGCGGTGAAAAGCAGAATTTAACGGCGGCCAACCCGGCCTGGGATGCACAGCCGTCGTTCTCCAGCGATGGCCGCTTTATGGCCTACAAAGCCATGAGCAAGCCACAAGCCGAAGCGGATAAATTCAGCCTGATGCTACTGGATATGGTGACCGGGCAGAAAAAAGAGCTGGCGCCTGAGTTTGACCGCTCTGTCAGCGATTACAAATTTGGCCCGGATAACCGCACTGTGTATGTCACTACGCAGGACGTCGGCCAGTACAGCATTTATGCCATTAACACCGGCTTTGGTGATGTGCGTAAAGTGTTTGGCGATGGCACGGCGGGCGCGTTAAATGTGGCCAGTGACAAACTGGTGTTTACCAACCACAAGCTGGATCTGCCGCCAGAGGTGTTTCAGTTAAACCTTGATGGCAGCAATTTAACCCAGCTGACCGACATCAATGCTGACTGGCGCAAGGAAGTACAGTTTGGTGACTATGAGCAATTTAGCTTTAAAGGCGCCAATGACGAAACCGTTTACGGTTATCTGGTAAAACCGTGGAATTTTGACGCGAAGAAAAAATACCCGATGGCATTTTTAGTGCACGGCGGCCCGCAGGGCAGTTTCAGCAATATGTTTAACGAGCGCTGGAATGCGCAGTTATATGCTGCCAGGGGTTATGCGGTGGTGATGGTCGATTTTCATGGCTCAACCGGTTATGGCCAGGCCTTTACCGACTCGATTAGCCGCGATTGGGGCGGTAAGCCACTGGAAGACTTGAAAAAAGGCTTTGAGTACATTGTAAAAGCCCAGCCCTGGATTGACGGCAACCGTGCCTGTGCACTGGGTGCGTCATACGGCGGTTATATGATGAACTGGATTGCCGGTAACTGGCCAACCGGCTTTAAGTGTCTGGTTAACCATGCCGGTTTATACGATATGCCAAGTTTTTACGGCAGCACTGAAGAGCTGTGGTTTCCGGAATTTGATTTAGGCGGTCCGGCCTGGAAAGCTGACTCTGACTATCAGAAATTTAACCCGGCGGCACATGCCGATAAATGGCAAACGCCAATGCTGGTTATTCATGGCTTAAAAGATTACCGCGTACCTTATGCGCAAGGTTTAGGTGCCTTTACTAACCTGCAGCGTAAAGGTATCGACTCGCGTCTGGTAATTTTCCCGGATGAAAACCACTGGATTTTAAATAAAGACAACCGTGTGCGTTGGTACAACGAAGTGTTTCAGTGGCTGGAGAAGTACACTAAACCCTAAGTTAATTTGACAGAACCCTGCATAATGCAGGGTTCTGAGTTTCGTGCAGGGGCAAATCGGGTTGTACACGCCGACTCGCCGTGAATACATCCGTGTAGGCTCCATTGCAAGCAACGTCGTGTTGCTTGTCCGTTGGACCAGTAAACTGTCCAAATTCGTTCCTGACGAATTTGTCAGGCATCCATGCCTTCAAGGGTCGGCTTAGCACAACCCGATCCGCCCTGTCATGTAAAGGAGTGTGCATCGATGAATTTTCAACAATGCCGTGATTATTGCCTGATGCAACTACAAAGCATGGAAGACTTTCCGTTTGGCCCTGATGCTTATGTGTATAAAGTCGCCGGGAAGATTTTTGCTATCCTGGGCGAAGAGCAAGGCGTGGCGCGGGTAAATTTAAAATGCGATCCGGCAGAAGCGCTAATGCTGCGTGACATTTTCCCGGCCATTACCCCCGGTTACCACATGAATAAACAACATTGGAATACCCTGTTGCTGGATGGCAGCGTGCCGGATAACGAAGTAAGACGTCAGATAGAAAATTCGTATCAGCTAATCGTAAACAGCCTGCCTAAAACGAAAAGGCCGCTATTAACACAATAGGAAATGAATATGCAGTTATCTGATGTCGTGATCTTAGCCGGCGCCCGCACCGCTATTGGCAGCTTTGGTGGCAGTTTAGCCGGCTTAAGCCCGGCACAACTGGGCACGGCGGTGGCAAAAGCTGCAATACAGCGTGCTGGCGTGGCGCCAACGGATATCGACCATGCGGTGTTTGGCCATATTATCACCACCAGTGCTGAAGATGCGTATTTAGCCCGGCATATCGCCTTGAATGCTGGCATGCCAGCCAGTTCTGCCGCCTTTAATGTTAACCGTTTATGTGGCTCGGCGGTGCAGTCGGTAATATCGGCCGCGCAGTTGATACAACTGGGCCAGAGCAAGTTTGCGCTGGCCGGTGGCAGCGAAAGTATGAGCAACGGTGCTTATTTGTTGCCCAAGGTGCGCCGCGGCTTAAAAATGGGCCACAGCGGCATCACCGATTTAACCCTGGGTATTCTTAGCGACCCTTTTGGTAGCGGCCATATGGGTATCACTGCGGAAACTATCGCTACGCAGTACGGCTTTAGCCGCGAAGATTTAGACGCCTTTGCGCTGCAAAGCCAACAACGTGCAGCTTATGCCCAGCAGCAGGGTTATTTTACCGAGCAAATTGTGCCATTAACCGTGCAAGTGGGCCGTAACGAAGTACTGTTTGAGCATGACGAGCATATCCGTGCTGACACTAGCCTGGATAGCCTGGCAAAACTTAAGCCGGCGTTTAAAGCTGATGGCATCGTTACCGCTGGCAATGCTTCGGGGTTAAATGACGGCGCCGCGGCGCTGCTGCTAACCAGCCGCTTTGAGGCCGATAAACGTGGCTTAAAGCCGCAAGCGCGTATCGTTGGCTATGCCTTTGCCGGCGTCGAGCCTGGCGTAATGGGACTGGGGCCGATACCGGCAGTGCAGCAGGTACTGGCGCAAACGGGCTTAACGGTGGCCGATTTGGACGTGATTGAGTCTAATGAGGCTTTTGCTGCTCAGGCGATGGCGGTAAGTCAAACATTAGGTTTTGATAACCACAAAGTAAACCCCAACGGTGGTGCGATTGCCATGGGCCATCCGGTTGGCGCGACTGGCTCAATATTGATCATCAAACTCATAGCGGAGCTTAAGCGGATTAATGGCCGTTATGGCTTGGTGACCATGTGTATTGGTGGTGGCCAGGGGATAGCGCTGCTATTAGAAGCACTGTAATAGAAGCACTGTAATTGCTGTTTAGCGAAGACGTGCTCAATTAATTACACAGACTTAGCGCAATTGCCTTTGCGCTAAGTCTTTGTTGGCTCAGGGTTGCTCGGCGGCAATTTGTTTTAACGCCGCCACCAGTTGTGCGGGTTCCTGCGCGCCGGAGATCAGGTATTTGTTATTGATAATAAAAGCCGGCACTGAGGAGATACCCGCTTGCTGATATTGGACTATATCCTGCTGTACGGTATCGCGGTATGCATCACTGGCTAAAATGCGCAGTGCTTCGGCGCTATCGAGCCCGGCGTTTGTCGCGCAATGTGCTAAAACGCTGGCATCGGACACATCTTTTGCTTCACCAAAATAGGCGTCAAACAGTGCCAGCTTCATTGCCGTAGCTTTATTGGCTGTGGCGTCAGCCCACTTTACCAACCGGTGCGCGTCAAAGGTGTTACAGGTAAAACGCTGCTGCATCTTGGTAAAATTAAGCCCTAACGCGGCGGCGATTTGCATCATATTGCTTTGGGCGGCACGCATTTCTTCTTCACTGCGGCCATATTTGCGGCTCAGCGCCGGTAGAATCGGCTCTTGCGGCGCGTTTTTATCCGGGTTTAGTTCAAAGGCATGCCACTGAAGTTCGACCTGTAAATCGGGCAGGCTAGTCAGCGCCTGCTGCAATCTGGCGTAGCCAATAGCACACCAGGGGCAGGCGATATCAGATACCAGGTCAATTTTTACGCTGTTCATTCTGTTTTCGCCTCTGCTGGCAATGCAAGCAGGTAGTTGACCAGCGCATTAAACTGCTCCTGTGAGGAGACGGTGCTAATGTTCACCAGATATGTGTTGTTCACCACAAAGCTGGGTACCGAGCGGATGCCAGCAGCGCTTACCTCGGCGTCGTACTGGGTAATCACGCTGTTTACCACCATACTGTCGAACTGTGCATCCAGTTGCGCTTGCTCTACACCAATGCTGGCAAAAATTTTGGTAATGTCGTTGCGGCTTTGTGGTGCTTTACGCTGTTGATGAATTTGATTAAACAGCGCAGCGGCAAAGGCGTCTTCAACCTTTAGTAATTCAGCAGTGGCGTGGGCACGCTGTATCGTTGTCGCCATATTACCGCCCAAAAAAGAGACAGGTACTTTATTAAGTGGTGTGCCCTCGGGCAGGGCTTTTTTCAGCTCGGCGACAATAGGCTCAAAGTTATAGCAAAACGGGCAATAGTAAGAGAAATACTCTATCACCTGTGCTTTTGCGCTTGGCGGTGTGTTGAGCACCTGGTAATGCTCGCCTTGTTTGAAGCTATCATTGGCAAAGCTCAGGTTGCCGGCAACCAGCAGCAGGGCAGAAAGTAACCCGAAAAAAAGACGTTTCATTATTGAACCCATAAAAAATACTGTTATTAAAACGCTATCACAGCGCCGCTGCTGAACCAAGTTGCGCCGCCAGATAATCGACCAGTACCCGCACTTTTGCCGATAAATGCCGGTTTTGTGGATACAGCGCCCAGATGCCATCATCTGGCTGGCGCTGCTCGTTCAGCACCGCTACCAGCTCGCCAGTAGCCAGCTTATCGGCAACATAGTAATCGGGTAGTTGCACCAGGCCTAATCCTTTAAGTGCAGCATCCAGTAGCGCTACGCCACTGTTGCAGACAATACGGCCTTTAGGCTTAAACTGGACCACTTTACCCTGTTGCATAAAGCGCCACTGTGCAACTGTGCCGGTTAAGCACTGATGGCTGGCCAGCTCTGTTAAGTTGGCGGGGGTGCCGTACTTGGTTAAATAAGCCGGCGCAGCTACCACATACTGCGTACGACTGGCCAGTTTACGCGCAATCAGGCTGGAGCTTTCCAGTGTGCCTAAGCGAATGGCTAAATCAAAACCGCCCTGCACTAAATCCAGCTTGCTATTGCTAAGCTGTAAATCAAGCTCTGTATCCGGGTATTGCAGCATAAAATCATGCAGCAGCGGCGCAATGCGGGTTTCGCCATAAAACACCGGCGCAGTAAGTTTAATTTGGCCGCGTGGCGTCGCTTTTAAATTGGCCAGCGTGCGGTTAGCTTCTTCTAAACTGGCGACCAAATGTTTGCAATGCTGTAAGTACAGCAAGCCTTCTTCGGTTAAGCTAACGCTGCGCGTGCTGCGATACAGCAGTTTAATCGCCAGGCTGGCCTCCAGCTCGGCAATATTGCGGCTAACTTGCGCCACCGAAATACCCAGTTGTTTGGCAGCTTTGGTAAAGCTTTGCTGCTCTGCCACTGCAACAAATTCGCTGATGCCGGTCCAGTGTTTCACTAAGTTCTACGCTCCGTTAACAGGCTGCTTGCGTTACAACACCCGCCCTGGCTCGTCACAGCAACTCGCCCTAATGCCTACGGCAGGGCTCAGACACTCTGTGACGACCAGAACGGGGTTCTAACCGCAGCCTTTCGTTCAGTTAATTGTTTCATATTTGAAAAACTGATTTGCATTGTAGCGCTATTGGTGCGGATATGGCAAAAATAAAAATCAGGTTACACTTGCTGGTAATTAATTTTATCTCTGTGCAGCCAACTAAAAGGATAATGCAATGCAAATGATCAAAACACGCGCCGCTGTGGCCTGGGGTCCGGGCCAGCCATTATCGATTGAAGAAGTGGATTTAATGCCGCCACAAAAAGGTGAAGTGCTGGTACGTATTGTCGCTAGCGGTGTGTGCCATACCGATGCTTATACCCTGTCCGGCGCTGATCCTGAAGGCATATTCCCCTGCATTTTAGGCCATGAAGGTGGCGGTATTGTTGAAGCGGTGGGCGAGGGCGTCACCTCAGTCGCAGTTGGCGACCACGTGATCCCGCTGTACACACCAGAGTGCGGTAAATGTAAGTTTTGTTTATCTGGCAAGACCAACCTGTGTCAGGCCATTCGCGCTACCCAGGGCAAAGGTTTAATGCCAGACGGTACTACGCGCTTTTCCAAAGACGGCAAGCCAATTTACCACTATATGGGCACGTCGACCTTCTCGGAATACACCGTGCTGCCAGAGATTTCGCTGGCGAAAATTAACAAAGATGCACCGCTGGAAAAAGTCTGCCTGCTGGGCTGCGGTGTTACCACTGGCATGGGCGCCGTCGTTAATGCAGCCAAGGTAAAAGAAGGCGATACCGTTGCCGTATTTGGCTTAGGTGGTATCGGCTTATCGGTAATTATTGGTGCCGTAATGGCCAAAGCCGGCCGTATTATTGCCATTGATATTAACGAAGATAAGTTTGATATTGCGAAAAAACTCGGCGCTACCGATGTGGTTAACCCGAAAAAATTCGACAAGCCCATTCAGGATGTGATTGTTGAAATGACCGATGGCGGTGTTGATTACTCCTTTGAGTGTATTGGTAATGTGAATGTGATGCGCTCGGCGCTGGAGTGCTGCCACAAAGGCTGGGGCGAGTCGGTAATTATCGGTGTCGCTGGCGCTGGGCAGGAAATATCTACCCGGCCGTTTCAGCTGGTTACCGGTCGGGTATGGCGCGGTTCTGCCTTTGGTGGCGTAAAAGGCCGCTCGCAGCTGCCGGACTATGTCGAGCGCTACTTAAACGGCGAGTTTGAGCTGGATACCTTTATTACCCATACCATGCCGCTGGAGCAGATCAACGAAGCCTTTGATTTAATGCATGAAGGTAAGTCGATTCGTACAGTGATTCATTTTTAGTAAGAAGCTGATGTGAGTGATGGACGGATTAGAACCCCGTTCTGGTCGGCACAGAGTGTCTGAGCCCTGCCGTAAGTAGGCGACAAATTCGTCTGGAACGAATTTGAACAGCTTCAGCTGGCCTCTGGTGTCGGGTAGGACAGCCCGACATAGTTGCTGTGCCGAGCCAGGGCGGGTGTTGTAATCTGTCCTACCTACACACTATGGGTAAATTATGACAATTTCAGCATTAACCAAAGTGAGCGAACAGCTATGCTTTGGCGGCAAACAAATCCGCTTTAAACATCCATCATCTGTACTGCACTGCGAGATGCAATTCTCGGTGTTTTTACCACCACAAGCCGATAACGCCAAGGTACCCGCACTGTATTGGCTGTCGGGCCTAACTTGTACCGATGAAAACTTCTCCAGCAAAGCCGGTGCCCAGCGTATCGCTGCCGAGTTGGGCATTGCCTTGATCATCCCGGACACCAGCCCACGTGGTGAGGGTGTGCCGGATGATGACAACGGCGCTTATGATTTTGGCTTAGGCGCCGGTTTTTATGTCAATGCTACGCGTGAACCCTTCGCTAAGCATTACCAGATGTATGACTATATCGTTAGCGAATTGCCGCAACTGGTAGAGGCAGACCTACCGCTGTCAGATAAACGCAGCATTAGTGGCCATTCAATGGGCGGCCATGGTGCCTTGGTGATTGGCTTGCGAAATAGTGAGCGTTATAGCAGCATCTCAGCGTTTTCGCCGATTTGTAACCCGGTAAATTGCCCCTGGGGTGTGAAAGCCTTTACCGGCTATTTAGGCGAAGATAGAAGCCAATGGCAGCAATATGATGCCTCGCTGTTATTAGCTGCAGCAGAACAGCCGCTGCCAATTTTGGTGGATCAGGGCACAGCTGACAGCTTTTACCCGGAGCAGCTGCGCACCGAAAGCCTGATTGCGGCAGCAAAGCAAAGCGGCGCCCCGGCACAGATCCGTATGCAGCAAGGTTACGACCATAGCTATTACTTTATTGCCAGTTTTATTGAGCAGCATCTACGGTTCCATGCGAAGTATCTGAATGGTTGAGCTATTTTAAAAGCGGCTGGAACCCCGTTTCGGTCACCACAGAGTGTCTGAGCCCTGCCGTAGGCAGTAGGGCGAGTTGCTGTGGTGAGCCGGGGCGGGTGTTGCAGCCAGTTTTGCTCTGGAAACTGCGGTTTTATCAGTTCAGCAGTTGAACTCATTACTGGTTTTATCGCTGCAGTTACTGGCATACTTGGCTAACTATGTCCGCCTAAAGGAGCACTGCATGAGCTACGATAACAACAATATTTTCGCCAAAATTCTGCGCGGCGAAATCCCCAGTTTTAAAGTGTATGAAGATGACTACACGCTGGCCTTTATGGATATTATGCCGCAGGCTGATGGTCACACCCTGGTGATCCCGAAATTTGCCGCGCAAACGCTGCTGGATATTCCGGCCGATGAGCTTAGTCATACCATGACCACAGTACAAAAAGTGCTGTCGGCGCTTAAATCGACCTTAGGTGCTGAAGGCGTGGTGCTGATGCAACTAAATGGTGAAGCCGCCGGCCAAACTGTGCCGCACCTGCATTTTCATTTAATTCCTGCGCATTTATCGAAACTAAAAGGCCACGGCGCGGCAATGGGCGATATGGAAAAAATTAAAGCCCTGGCAGAAAAAATTCGCGCCGCGTTATAAATCGGCTTAAGCTTTGGCAACTATAACAATTAAAAGCTGCCATGCCGTATTTTTATCACGCCTTATCTGATCTTTCCCGGCAACTGTCGGGCTCAGTGCTTTGGCGCAATCTGCTGCTATTTTTGCTTTGGCTGGCGGTGTGGATGTTAGGCTTGCTGGTCGAATATACCGAGCATGCCAGTGTCTGGTTTCCAGCGGCCGGTTTAACCTTTGCCGCGCTATTTATTGTTGGCGTACGGGTAATACCAGTGCTGCTCGCGGCTTGTGTCTGCATTACTTACTGGGCTGGGCATTACTATCAGCTAAACCTTAATTTCTGGCAATTAACCCAAGCCGGGTTGCTGTTTGCCATCGCCCATATTGTGCCGTATTACGCTGGCGCCCGGCTACTTCGGCATATCGCACTGGGTACGGTCTTTAATTTGCCGCTATTTGTCATCAGCTTTTTAGTGATAGCAGCGCTTGCTGCGCTGCTGGCAACAGCGTTGGTGCTCTGTGCTTTGGTGGTGTCTGGCATGCTGCCATTAGCTGAGGTGAGCCGTACCTGGCTACCATTCTGGATTGGTGATATGGCCGGCGTTATCGTAATAGCGCCGCTGTTTGCCAGTTTGCTTAGTGTGTTATACCCAGCTCCCAAGTTTGTGTTAGATGAGGTGCTGGGGCCACAGCAACGTATTGCCAGTGCGCAGTTTAAGTATAAATTACTGCTGAATATTAGCCTGCTCAGTCTGGCGATGTTGCTGGCCTGGTATGCCGATACTCCCGAAAGCGCTTTTGCTATCTTCTTTTTGGTGATCCCGCATATGTGGATCGCCAGTACCGAAGCGCCGTTTTATAACGCAGTCAGTGTGGCGTTAAGCAGTTTTGTGATTGCTTTATTAGTAAACCAGCTGGCGCTGATGGATTATGTCATGGTGTATCAGTTTGCCATTAATGTGATTGCCGCCAATGCTTTGTTTGCCCTGGCAATACCCAGTTTAACGGCAGTTAATCAGCAGCTTAAACTGGTAGCCTCTACCGATAGCCTGACTCGGGTGGCCTCGCGTGAGCATTTGCAGCAGCGGGCGAATTTGGAAATTAGCCGCAGCCTGGAGCAACACCAGGCTTTGTGTTTAATGGTGTTTGATATCGACCACTTTAAGCAAATTAACGACAAATACGGCCACAGCAAAGGCGATGAGGTGCTGCAGCAGGCGTGTTTGGCGGCGCAGCAAATGCTAAGGCCAACCGATGTCATTGGCCGCTATGGCGGTGATGAGTTTGTCGTGATCTTGCCGCATACTGAGCAGGACGTTGTGGTGGCGATAGGGCAACGTATTATTGAGCGGCTAAAACACATTAAGCTGGATGAGCAGTTAACGGTGTCGGCCAGTTTTGGTGTTGCCGCATTAAAAGCAGACGATAATTTTCGCAGTTTATTTGAACGTGCCGACGCCGCCTTATACCGCGCTAAGCAGCAGGGCCGCAGCCAGGTGGCCTGGCACTAGGCTAAATATGGCGCTGTGGTGCTATTTTTACTTGAGCCGGCAGTGAATTGTATTTAAGGTAGCCGGCCTGTTTTATCCTTTACTGTATTGAGTTAAGTTATGAAGCGCTTACAGCACACCGCCTCTTTGCAAGCTGCCTTGCTGTGCACTGTATTGTGCAGTGTATTTCTTCTTCCTGCCTGCACCACGCCAACTGCGGACAACGCTGGCCTGACACTGCGCCTTATTCATATTAACGACACCCATTCACAGTTTGACCCAAGCCCGGCCGCCTTTAAAAATGCCGACCGTCAGCCGCTTTATACCTTTATTGGTGGCCATCCGCGTTTGCTGACAAAAGCCGAGCAATTACGTGTACAAGCCCGGCAAGATGACACACCAGCGCTATTTTTACATGGCGGTGATGCCTTTAAAGGCAGCGCCTATTTTGAGCTGTTTGAGCAGCGCATTAATATCGATATTCTGAATAGGATGAATATTGATGCGATGGCACTGGGCAATCATGAGTTTGATATTGGCCTTAGCAAACTTGCCGACTTTATCGACAAGGTTAATTTCCCCGTGCTGGCGGCCAATGTTGATACGTCAGCTGAACCCATGCTGGCAGACAGTGAAAACTTAAAGCCCTATCAGTTATTTGTACTGGAAAGTAACCAACTTAGCGCCATTGCATCAGCAAGCCTGGCAGCCGGGCGTGAGCTGGTGGCGGTATTGGGGTTGGCGCTGGAGGATATGCGCGCTATCTCGCCGGATACCGGCGCGCTGGTATTTGACAGCGAAGTAGCCGCGGCGCAGCGCACTGTCGATTACCTGCAACAGCAAGGCGTGAAGCACATTATTGCCCTGACACATTTAGGCCATCAGCGCGATCTGGTGCTGGCTGGTGCGGTTAATGGCATCGATGCCATCGTCGGCGGCCATTCGCACAGCCTGCTGGGCGACTTTCGCCACTGGTATTTAGGTCAGCAGCGGCCTTATGCCGAAGTTGTTATTAACCCAGACGGTGTTGGCCGTACCTGTGTGGTGCAGGCTGGCCAGTTTGCCCAGGCGGTAGGGCAGGCCCAGCTTAGCTTTAACCGCAAAGGTCAGTTAACGGCCTGCAGCGGTGGCAATACCCTGCTGGCTAGCCGTGATTATTTCAGCTCAGCACTTCGCACCGATGACAGCCGTATTGATAGCCAGGCACAGCAGGCGACAGAGCGTTTTGTTGCCAAGCTGCCGGGCACCGCCATCGTTGAGGAAGACGTAACGCTTCGCGCCGTGCTGGATAACAGCTATTTACCGGCAGTGCGTGAGGCCTATGGCAAGGTCATCAGCGTAACGGATGCCGAAGTAACGCATGTGCGTTTACCTGGCGCAGGTGGCAGTGACCCGCATGGCTCGAAGCTTGCCGCACATATTGCCGATGCCATGCTGTGGTATGTTAATACTGATGATGTGCAGCGCCTGATGAAAAAGCCGGTACAGCTGGCACTGATTGGCGCAGGCAATATTCGTGCGCCGCTACCGGCCGGTGAAATACGTGAGGGCAATATCCGGCTGGAAGTGTTGCCCTTTAATACGCCGCTAAGTGTGCTAAGTGTAAAGGGCAGTGAGCTTAGAGCTTTACTTACCGGCATTATCAGCCAGTCGGTGGTAGCAGGTGCCCATACCGGTAAATTCCCTTATGTTGCCGGCATGCGTTATATTGCCAAACAAACCGGGCCGGATACGGCAATTCTTACTCAGTTAGATATTCAGCAGCAAGGCCGTTGGCAAGCGCTGGATGACAACGCGCGTTACACCTTAGTGACCACCAGTTATCTGGCTGATGGTAATGATGGCTGGCAGCTACTGCAGCAGCTACAGGCCGAAAAAACTGATCGGGTCGATCTGGTGTTACGCCAACAACAGGTAGCGCTGTATCCGCTAACCAAAGTTGAGGCAAGCGCCGACAGTAGCGGCAAATTATCTTACGCCGCCCGCTATCCAAACCTGCCAGCGCTGCCGTGCGATAGCATGGGGGTAGACTGTAAAGTCGCCGCCCAGGCCTTTATTGACTATTTACAAGCAAAGCCTGAGCTGTGGCAGCAACAGCGCGAACCAACGGTGACCTTACAAAGGTAATGTTTATATAAATGGCATGCCAGCGAGAATTACACTAGTTACTACCAACAGTACCATTATCGGCTTGCGCAATGATGATTTGCCAACTGATAGTGCTGGATGGGGAGTAGGAGCAATTTCCAGAGCAACAAACGAGTCGTCAATGATAGCGTCGGCTTGTTCTATCAGCTGCTGTTGTCTGAGCTGGTCGCCTTTATTTTCATAAACGCCCGCTAATAGTTTAAGGTATTCACTGTAGGCAAATCGCGAAGGCGGGCCATTTCGGCCAATATATAGCAGGTAATTATTAACAGCGGCAGTTGCGTCATGGAAACGTTGATGGCGGCCATAAAAGTCAGCGAGGAAATAAACATAGGATGATAAATCCTCATCGTCTTTAGCCACAGAGACTATAAAATTTTCTGTGTAAGTGGCTGTTTATCATAACGATACACGGTCACCGTACATGATCATAAACTGCGTCATGGCAGGCTTCCAATCTCGCAGTGGCATTGTCCACTTTTTAGCAATCTGGTGTAAAGCCAGATAGAGCAACTTCAGTACCGCATCATCACTTGGGAATGACCGTCTGGTTTTGGTGACCTGACGCAGGCTGGCATTCAGTGATTCGATGGCATTGGTGGTGTAAATCACCTTGCGTATCTCCGGCGGATAATCGAAGAACACGCTCAGCCTTGTCCAGTTGTCGCGCCAGGATTTGCTGATGCTTGGATGCTGGTTATCCCACGTTTCGGCAAACTGTTCCAGCGCCTGCTCGGCCTGTTGCAGCGTGGCTGCGCCATAGATAGTTTTAAGGTCGGCTGCGACGGCTTTACGCTCTTTCCAGCTGACGAAGCGCAGGCTGTTGCGGATTTGATGCACGATACACAGTTGCACCTGCGTTTTAGGGTAAACGGCTTCTATCGCATCCGGGAAGCCCTTTAAGCCATCAACGCAGGCGATGAAGATATCTTCTACACCACGGTTCTTCAGCTCGTTCATTACCGAGAGCCAGAACTTGGCACCTTCGGTCTGTGCTATCCATAAACCCAGCAGCTCTTTTTCGCCATCGGTATTCACGCCAAGGGCAAGGTAGACTGACTTGTTCTGAATGCTGCCAGAATCGCGACTACGCACGACCAAACAGTCCAAGTACACTATCGGGTACACCGGAGCCAGCGGCCGCTGCTGCCAGGCTTTAACCTCGTCTAATACGGCATTGGTTACCTGTGATATAAAAGTCGGAGATACCTCAACACCATAGGCTTCTTCAAAATGGGCCTGAATATCGCGGGTAGACATGCCTCTGGCATAGAGCGAGACGATACGCTCATCAAAACCACCGAGCTGTTTCTCGCCTTTCTTAATCAGCTTAGGCTCGAAACTGCCATTGCGGTCACGCGGTGTTTCAAGCTCGATATCGCCATGAATACTGCGCACTGATTTACGGCTTTTACCGTTGCGCGAGTTACCTGTGTTTTTACCGGCTGCATCATGTTTGGCATAACCAAGATGCTGCTCCATCTCGGCCTCAAGGGCACGCTCAGCAAGCTTTTTGGTTAACTGCTTAAGGATACCTTGCTCACCAAGCAAGTCTTCCGGGGATTTGTAGTCAGCTAATAACTGGTCGATAAGCTGGTCTGATACTGGCATTCTTTATTCCTTTCAAATACATGGATAGAATGCCACTTACACAGATTTTTTTACACTCTCT
>JAANMY010000999.1_pt1 | contig 35036 bp, 33 predicted proteins | sample 7279691 | NCBI WGS metagenome assembly JAANMY01 (sample SAMN14094543, study PRJNA606508) | bioreactor metagenome | isolation source: A lab-scale SPAN reactor treating ammonium-rich wastewater day 388 | place: Ireland: Galway | collected 2018-02-07
GCCAGCTATCTGGTAAGCGCGCGCGCCATGGCGCCGGTCACCGCCGCGTGGCCGGATTTTACTCCGCCGCGTGGCCGGATATTGCACCGCCGTTGACACCGCAGCGGCCATGATCGCTTCGCGCATCTCATCCGCGTCCGGCCAAATGGTCGGGCGCAGGTTCGGATCGAAGGCGACCAGGGTGCCGGCTGCGCGGGCCTCGCGCAGCAATTCGAGCAGGCGAACACGATCCTCCGGCAGCAGGATACCCAGCGTGATCCCCGAGAAATAAGCGAGCGACGTGTCGCGTAGCGCATCGCGCAGCCGCGATTCCTCCGTCAACATCCGGCGCGCCGCCGAGGTTGACCTCCAGTAGCTGAAGCTGCGCTCGCCCCTTTCCAGCTGGATCATGTAGAGACCGACGCCTTCGCCCGGCAGGCGTTGCAAATGCGCGCAGCCTATTCCTGCCGCCGCCATGAATTCCGCCATGCGCCGCGACAGCGCGTCGGTGCCGATGGCGGTGAAGTAATCCACCGCCCAACCCGAAGGCAGCAGGCGCCGCAGATACCAGGCGGTGTTGAAACTGTCCCCGGCGAAGCTCATCCGGTAATGCCCTTCCCCGGCTGCGGGGGCCATCTCGACCATGCATTCGCCGATGGACAGCACGCGCGGGGACTTCATGGTCCGGTCCATTCGCTGTCACCCTTCTCAGCCGATCAGCGACCAGAGGCCGAGCGACAGCACCGGAAAGACGCAGACCGCGGCCAGCACGACGATGACGGCGACGACGAAGGGCACGACCTCGCGGAACACCGCCGAGGCAGGCGTGCGGCTGATCTGCGAGGCGATGAAGACCAGGATGCCGACCGGCGGCGTCACCCCGCCCAGTTGCAGGTTGATGATCATGATGATGCCGACCTGAACCGGATCGAAGCCGGCGGCGGTCATCAGCGGCAGGAACAGGGGCGCCGCGATCAGCATGGCCGGGGTCAGGTCGAGGAACATCCCCGCCACGAACAGCGCAAGCACCATCACCAGCACCAGCCCATAGGGGCCAAGCGCCAGATCCTTCGCATGGGCGATCAGGTCCTGCGGCAGGCCCTCGGCGACCAGCACCCAGGCGAAGGGCACCGATGCCGCGATCAGGAAGCCGATCAGCGCGCTGTCCACGCAGCAATCGGCAAGCGAGCGGTAAAGCTCGCGCCAGGTGCATTCGCGAAAGATGAACTTGCCCAGCACCAGCGCCCAGACCAGCGCGATCACCCCGGCCTCGGTCGCGGTGGTAATGCCGAAGCGGATGCAGCCCAGCACCGCGACCGCGATGACCAGCGCCGGCAAGGCGCGGACGAAGGCGCGCCAGATCACATGCATCGGCGCGCGGGTACCCGAAGCTTCGTATCCGCGGCGGCGGGCGATGATGTTGTTGACGACCATCAGGGCCGCGGCGATCAGCAGCCCCGGCACGATCCCGGCCACGAACAGCTGCGCGATCGAGACATTCGCCACCGAGGCGTAGACCAGCATGGCGATGGCCGGGGGCAGGACGTTCGGCAGGATGGAGGATACCGCGGTAATCGCACAGGAGAATGCGGGGGAATAGCCGCGTTTGACCATCTGCGGTACCAGCACCTTGGTGGTGCTGGCAGCATCGGCGCCCGATGAGCCGGAAATGCCACCAACCAGCACGCTGTTGAACACGTTCACCTGCGCCAGCCCGCCCCGGAAATGTCCGAACATCGCCACTGCCAAGTCGATCAGCCGGGCGGACAGCCCGCCGATGTTCAGCAGATAACCGGTGGTCAGGAAGAACGGGATCGCCAGCAGGATGAACTTGCTGGACCCCGCGACCATGTTCTGCATGATGGCGGGGGCCGGCAGCAGGCCGCCGCTCCAGGTGGTCATCACCACCCCCAGCAGCATGGCGAAGGCGACGGGAACGCCAAGCGCCAGGGCGACGAAGAAGGTCGCCAGCATCAGCAGGCTTGCCGACATGCCCGCGAAGGGAGACAGGGCCGGATACTGCATGGCAAGACAAAGCAGCCCGCCCAGAACGATTGCGCCTGCCCGGCGCAGAAGCGCGCGCGGCTCGCCCTGTTCGACCAGCAGGAAGAACACCGCCAGCACGCCCGAAGCGGGGATGGCGACATAGCGCAGCGCGTTGGGCCAATGCAGGGCGGTGCTGACGCCGCCGACCATGTTGGACAGCTTATAGCCGCCGACGGTCAGCGCGATCAGGGCCAGCGCGACCAGGACGACGCGCAGGAATTCGGCGATGCGGCGCGGACCGGCGGACATCCGGTCAAGCACCAGTTCGACCGAGACATGGCGTTGCCCCCGCATCCCCAGCGCGACGCCGATGAAGATCAGCCAGGTAAAGCCCCAGATCGCGAATTCCTCGCTCCAGGGCACGCCCTGCCGGAACGCATAGCGGGCGATCACGCTGACGAAGATCACCGTGGTCATCGCCGCCAGAAGGGTCACGGCAATCGCGCCGGCGATCTGTTCCAGCACGCGCGCCACGCGCTCCAGTCCGGTCGCGGGAACGGAATCGCCGGGCGTTTCCAGGTGGATAGTCGGATTGTCCTGCATCACGGATGCCTTTCGTTGGCTGCCGGTGTCACGATGGGCCGGATCGGGCGCGGCGGGTGCCGCACCCGATCGGCGGTCGTCACTCGATCGCCTTGATGGCTTCGATCGTCTCTTCGGCACCGGGGATTTGCGGCGTGAACTTGGCCCAGACCGGTTCCATCAGCTCGATCCAGGGCTTCTTGTCGCTGACCACATGCAGGGTGGCGCCCAGTTTCTCGGTCTCTGCCAACGATGCGGCATCGACCTCGGCCAGCAACGGCCCCACCTCGGCCTGCGCATCGGCCGCTGCCTTGGTGATGGCCTGCTGATATTCGGCCGGCAGCGAATCCCACCAGCTTTTAGCCACGACCCAACTCCCCATGGCGTAGACATGGCGCAGATCGGTGTAATACGGCGCCACCTCGTAGAAGCGGAAGGTCAGGTAATTGGTGGCGGTGTTGTCGAACATGTCCACGACGCCCGTCTGCATGGCGTTGTAGACCTCGGAGGCCGGGATCGGCACCGGGCGCGCGCCGACGGCTTCCCACAGGGCGATATGGATCGGGCTCTGGATGACGCGGATCTTCTTGCCGGCGACATCGCCCGGCGCGTCGATGGGGAAGGTGCTCATCGGCTGGCGCGCGCCGTTGATCGAGAAACCCAGCAGGTGGAAGCCCTGCTCCTCGAATTTCGGGGCAAGCCGTTCGGTCAGGACCGCGTTCGCCGCCTCGGCATGGGCGTCGTCGCGGAACAGGAACGGCAGGTCCAGCACCTGCACCTCGGGGATCCAGGTCGCGAAGACCGAGCTGGTGATGATGCCGGCCTGGACCGAGCCCAGACGCATCCCCTCGGCGGATTCCACCTCGCCGCCCAGAAGGCCGTTGGCAAAGAGCTGGAACCTGACGGCGCCATCGGTGGCTTCGGACACCGCATTGGCGAAGTTCTCCGCCGCGACATATTTCGGGTTGCCTTCCTGCACGTCCAGCGACAGCCGCGCGGTAAACTCCTGCGCGAAGGCCGCGCCGCCGAGGCTCAGGCTGGCGGCCAGCGCCGCCGTCAGGGTTCTGAATTGTTTCATGGGTCACTCCTTCCCATTGACCATGTTGGATCGGATCCGCCGGCCTCCCGCCGGCGGCTGTTCACAGGACCGAAATCATGCCGCCATCGGCATAGATGATCTGGCCCGAGACATAGTTGGACGCATCCGAGGCCAGGTAGATTGCGGTTCCCGCCAGTTCCTCGGGCAGGCCCCAGCGCCGCATCGGCGTTCGCGCCTTGACCCAGCCGTCGAAATCCGGGTTCGACAGCAGCGCCTCGTTCATGTCGGTGACCATGTAGCCGGGGCCGATGGCATTGGCCTGGATACCCGCCTCGCCCCATTCGGCGGCCATGGCCTTGGTCAGCATCTTGATGCCGCCCTTGGCGACCGTGTAGGGCGCCACCGTCGCGCGGGCCAGTTCCGACGTCAGCGAGCCGATATTGATGATCTTGCCGCGTCCGCGCGGAGCCATCCGCCGGGCTGCCTCGCGCCCGATCACGAAGGCCGAGGTCAGGTTCGCCTCGATCACCCGGCGCCAGTCGGCGGTGGCCAGATCCAGCATCGGCTTGCGGAACTGGATGCCGGCATTGTTGACCAGAATATCCACCGCCACGGCCTGCGCGTCAAAACCCTCGAAGACGGCGATAATGGCCGCCTCGTCGGTCACGTCGAAGGCGGCGGTCAGCACGTCGTGGCCAGCCGCCCGCATGTCTTCCGCTGCGGTTTCCAGCCGCGCCCCATCGACGCCGTTCAGGATCACCCTCGCGCCAGCGCCCGCCAGCCCCTCGGCGAAGGCCCGGCCCAGCCCGCGGGACGAGCCGGTGACCAGCGCCGTGCGCCCGGTCAGATCGAACAGTTTCAGGCTCATCGGTCCAGCTCCGACAGGCGCGTGGACAGGTCGCCGCGCTCGAAGAAGGCGGGCACAAGCTCGGTGCCCAGGCCCGGTCCCTCCATCGGATAGACGAAGCCGCCCTCGATGCGCGGCACCTCGGTCACCAGTTCGCGATACCAGCCCTTGTAGAAGGCGCGGACGCTTTCCTGGATCAGCGTATTGGGCTGGCTGAAGCTCATGTGGATGGCGGCAGCGAAGCCGACCGGGCCGATGCAGTCATGCGGCGCGAAGGGGCGGTGATAGGTGTCGGCCATGGCGGCGATCTTGCGGCCTTCGGTCAGCCCTCCGGTCCAGCACAGGTCGGCCATCACCACATGCGCGGCGTCCCGATCCATGTAGTCCTTGTAGGCGAAGCGCGATCCCAGCGTTTCTGAGGCGCAGGTCCAGACCGGCGTCGAGCGCGCGAATTCCGCCAGCGCCTGCGGCGAATTCATGCGGATCGGGTCCTCATACCAGCGCGGCGCATAGGGCTCGATGGCACGGGCGATGTCCTTCGCAACGGGCAGGTTCCACAGCGAATGCAGCTCGACCATGATCTCCATCCGGTCGCCGACCGCCTTGCGGATCAGCTCGAACGGTTTCAATGCGGTCTTCATCTGCTCGGCGGTGATGAACATGCCCTTGTTCTCGATCGCGGCTGGATCGAAGGGCCAGATCTTCATCGCGGTGATGCCGTTCGACAGCAGGTCCTCGGCCAGGACGCCGGCGCGGGTCATGAAACCGTCCAGATCCTCATAGGACGAGGGTTCGGCGTCAAGGTTCCAGGTATCGACCGGCTTGATCCTGTTGGTGCGCACATAGCGGGTGCCCGCACAGGTGTTGTAGACGCGAATCCGGTCCCAGCTTTGCCCGCCCAGCATGGTGTGGACCGGCTGGCCCGCGACCTTGCCGAAAATATCCCACAGCGCAATATCCACCGCCGATGCCGCGCGGTATTCGACACCGGTCGAGGCCTGCGCATTCGGCAGCGAGACCATTTCCTTGTGCAGCAGCTCGATCTTCAGCGGATCCTGCCCCAGCAACCGCACCGCCAGCGTATTGTGGATATGCGCCTCGCAGGCCTCGGCGCCATAGAAGGTTTCGCCCAGGCCGGTGATCCCGGCATCGGTCTCGACATGGACCCATAGGACATTGGCGAATTCCTCGACCCGATAGGTCCGTATGGCGGTGATCTTCATTGCTGGCCGGCCTCCCTCGCACCTGCACTGTGCCCCCGGTCATCGGCATGCAAGGACCATCCCAGTGCCCGCGACGCCCGGACGGTTGCCCGGCGCGGACACCGGCTCCTCCCAGAATCCCGGTGCGACACAGATATGACTTCATCCCGTTAAGACGGAATGCTATCGTTTTTCAACAGAAATCGACATGATTGTGCTACTAAATGGACAAACCTATAATACAATCCAGCGAGGGTGATCAGCTGAAGACCTCCGGCCTGGTCGAGCGGACGATGCGCGACATCCGCAGCCTGATCCGCGACAAGAGGTTGATTCCTGGCGATGTTCTGCCCTCGGAAGGCGCGCTGGCCGCCGAGTTGGAGGTGTCCAGAACCGTCGCGCGCGAGGCGTTGCGGGGGCTGGCGGCCTTGCGCATCCTCGAAGTCGGCAACGGCCGCCGTGCGCGTGTTGCCGCCGCCGATGCCGATGCGCTGAGCATGATTCTGGATCATACGGTCTATACTGGGCAGCTGAGCATCCAGCAGATTCTCGACGTCCGCCGCACGCTGGAATTGCGCACCGCCAGCCTCGCCGCCCTGCGGCGCAGCGATGCCGAGGCGCGCGAGTTGCTGGACGTGGTGGCCGGGATGTTCGAGGGGCTGGAAAACGACGCCCCGGAAACCATCATGGAGCTGGACATCCGCTTTCACGAGATCATCGCCCGCGCCTCGGGCAATGCGCTTTATTCCATCCTCGTGGACAGTTTCCGCGTCATCACCCGGCAGACTTGGGCCATCGGCTGGCGCTCACGCGCCACCCATGAGAACCGGCAAGAGAACATCCGCTGCCACGAGCGCATCGCGACCGCGATCCTCGCCCAGGATCCCGGCCGCGCCGAAGCCGCCATCGGCGAGCATTTCGACAGCGCCGTCACCGTGCTGCTGAGAGCCGGCGTGACGTGAGGCAGCAGCAATATGTTCGAACCTGGAGCATGCAACTATAGTCCGCATGTTATTGCGTAATTGAGGCCTCTACCCTCGTACGGTCAGATGGGGTATTCACCGTGAGACGCTCGGCCCGGCCGCGCGAGTTCCGCAACTTCATCACCACAAACGGCCCGGCCTTCATGCGGGGGTTCTTCGGCGAGGATTAGAGGAGGAATAGCGCCGGTAAACGGCCAGTGACTCACCTGCCGCGCAATTGCGCGGCGGTTTCCTTCTTCATCGTCTCAATATTCTGGCGCAACACCATATCCACGATCGAGAAGGGAAAGTAGCGCGCAGCGAGCACAAATGCTCGCTGCATGTCGTTCACATCAGTTCAGGTAAAATCAACACTATTTGAGGGAAGATTGTAATCATCACAAGCAACGCCAGCAGCAACAGGAAGTAAGGGATCGTTGCCTTTGTCACCTGCAGAATATTTCGTCCGGTGATACTTTGAAGCACAAACAGGTTGAAGCCAACTGGTGGCGTTATCTGTGCGGCCTCAATCAAAATCACCAGAAATATCCCAAACCAGATCATGTCGATCCCAGCCGCTTGCACCATTGGCAGAACGACCGATGAGGTCAAAACGATAATCGATATCCCCTCCAGGAAGCAGCCCATAAGCAGGATGACCACCGCTAGAACAGCGATGAGTGCATAGGAAGAAAGCCCAAAGGACTGCACCCAGCTTGCCAGAGCGCCCGGCAAGTTCAGAAACGCCACTCCGATGGAAAGACAGGCAGCACATGCAATGATCATCGAGATCATGCACGAGGTCCTAACAGCGGACATCAGCCCGTCAATGAAATTGTCACGCGTGAGCGAACGACTCCACAGAGCAAGTGCCAATGCACCCAGTACACCAAACGCGGCCGCCTCTGTTGGGGTAGCAAAGCCGCCATAAATGGCGCCAACGACGAAGAGGATCAGACATCCAACGGGAATCAACGATTTGGATGCGATGATGCGATCACGGAACGAAACACGGGGCTCTGGTTCGGGCATCTTGTCCTTATTGGCCAGTGCCCAGACCCCGGTATAGACCATGTAAAGCAGGATCAGAACAGCAGCCGGCAGAATACCGGCGATGAACAGTTTTGCAATCGACTGCTCGGCCGTTACTCCATAGACGATCATGATGATTGACGGAGGGATAAGGAGCCCCAAGGTTCCTGAACCCGCCAATGAGCCGATCGTCATGTTTTCAGGATAACCCCTCTTTTGCAATTCGGGCACACTCAGGCGTCCGATCGTCGCACAGGTCACCGCAGACGAACCGGTAACGGCCGCCAGAGTTCCGCATCCAAGGATGTTCACATGAAGCAGCCCGCCGGGCAGTCGACCCAGCCAGGGAGCAAGCCCCCGGAACATGTCGGACGAAAGATTGGTTCGAAACAGGATTTCACCCATCCAGATGAACAAGGGAAGTGAAGCGAGTGCCCAACCCCAACTCGAGTCCCAGAGGGTCGACGCGATCAACGACCCCATCGGAGCCGAAGACAGAGCCCCTAGCGTGATCATTCCTACGGCAAGGAGAGTGACTGATACCCACATCCCGACCCCAAGAAAGAACAGGGTGGAACCGAGGACAACAAGGCTGGCGACAAGCATATGATCCATTTAGTGATATTCCTCGATCTCATGCTACGGGATTGTCGTGCTGGATTTCGGGCACATCATAACGGGGTCGATTGCCCTGAATCAGCCACACCAACTCGTCAAGCAAAGCAATGAACAGGAAGGTAAGCCCCACAGCGACCCCCGTCTGAGGTACCCAGAAGGGCATCGCCAGGAGTCCCGGACTGACGTCATGGAACATCCAGGATTGATACGCCAGCGCCCACATATTCCAGGTGAGATAACCGATAACCAGAGAACCAGCGGCGCAGTTGAACAGTTCGAACCATCGCTGGCGCGAGGGTGCCAGATGGCTGGTCAGAAGATTGATCCGCACATGGGCCCCAGCACGAAAAGTATGCGCAAGACCAAAGAACGTAGCGGCGGCAAGGCACATGCCTGCCGCTTCCGTGGCATCGGCCGTGTGCCCCAGCCAACGCGATCCGACCTGCCACATAACCGATATGAGTATACCGACCAGAAACGCAGCTGCCAGATAGCCGCTGAACTGATAGAGTTTATCCAGAGCCTTGCGCATTCTCGCCTCTCCTTCAACGACCAAGAGCGGCCCGGTAGGTCTCATAGACGGAGCGCTCTTCTTCGGAGGCCGCATTCAGCCATTCCTCCACCATGCCGGCGCCGATTTCTTCGATGCGTTCCAGCACGTCGTCCGGTGCGCGGGCAATCGTCATCCCATGGTCGGCAAGGACCTGCTCCTTCTCGCGCTCGGCGGCTTTGGCCATTTCCCAGCCACGGGTGGTCGCGGCCGCACCGGCGTCCAGAACGATCTTTCGCGTGTCATCGTCCAAAGCGTTCAGCGCGCGATTATTGACAATGATCGCATTTTTCTGATGAAGCGTGCCGGTATAGGTGAAAGTATTCACATAATCCCACGCCTGCACCTCGGTTCCGCTCTGGGCGGAGGTCCATAGAGAGTTGATAAGGCCGGTCGCGAAAGCTTGCGGAACCTCGGCAAAAGGAAGGATAATGGCTTCGGTGTCCAATTTCTCGCCAAGAATCCGGGTCTGCTGCGAATAGATACGAAGCTTAAGTCCGGCGAGATCACTGGTCGAGTTGATCGGCTTGTTGGTGTAGAACCCTTGCCCGGGCCAAGCAACATAAGTGATCACCGACATGTTGTTCTTGCCGAAGAGATCGTCGAAATAAGGCTTCTGTGCTTCCATCAGGGTCCAGGCTTCATCGAAATTAGACGCAACGCCCGGAATATTGTCGAGATTGAAGATCTCCGCCTCATTTCCGTATGAGCTCATCCTGATTTCCCCGATCTGAACCTGACCGGATTGAACGGCACGCTTTATTGCATCCAACTTGATCAGACTGTCTGCCGGACGGAGGTCTATTTTCAACTCCCCGTTCGTTTTGGTCTCAACCTCTTCTATGAACTTCCGAATATTTTGCGTAAAGAAACTTCCTTCGGTGTAACCCGTAGCCATAATCCAGGTTGTCTCTGCCTGCGCAGAACATGCCATGATTGACAATACAGCAGTCAGTCCGAGTTTCCTCAACATATCATTCTCCCGTTGGCTTTCTGATTTTCCGTTCTATTGTTCCGCGATCATGTCCGCGGTCGCACCCTCAATGACCAAGCACCTGCGACAAGAAGCGCTTGGTTCGCTCGTTTCGCGGGGCCGCGAAAAACGCATCGGGGGCAGCTTCCTCCACGATCTCGCCGCGATCCATGAAGATCACGCGATCCGCAACCTTGCGAGCAAAGCCCATCTCATGCGTGACGCAGATCATCGTCATGCCTTCAGTCGCAAGGCTGGTCATGACGTCCAGCACCTCGGCGATCATCTCGGGGTCCAGCGCCGAGGTGGGTTCGTCGAACAAAAGGATCTCGGGCTTCATGCACAGGGCGCGGGCAATGGCGACGCGCTGTTGCTGGCCACCCGACAGCTGGCCCGGGAACTTGTCGGCCTGATCGGGAATGCGGACCTTTTCGAGAAAGCGCATCGCCGTCGCTTCGGCCTCGGCGCGAGAGGCCTTGCGCACCAGCATGGGAGCAAGCGTACAGTTCTCCATGACCGTCATATGCGGAAACAGGTTGAAATGCTGGAACACCATGCCGACCTCGCGGCGGATCTCGTCGATGCTTCCCACGCTGTCGTCCAGCGCCGTGCCGAGAACCCGAATTGTGCCGGCATCATGTTCTTCGAGCTGGTTGATGCAGCGGATCATGGTCGACTTGCCCGAACCGGACGGCCCACAGACGACCACCTTCTCACCTCTGGATACGGTCAGATTGACATCCCGCAGAGCGTGAAAAGTGCCATAGAACTTGTTCAGGCCGGTAATCTCGATGGCGGGGGCTTGGCGATTGCTCATCTGGCAGGCTCCTATCGGCGGCCGACATTCATGCGCCGCTCTAGATAGGCGCCATAGCGGGACAGGCCGAAAACGAAGGTGAAATAGATCGCCGAGATGAAAACATACACCTCGACATAGGCGAACTTCCATTCGCCGGTGTTATAGGCGGCGTTGCCCGCAGCGAGCAGCTCGACGAAGCCGACCACCACCACCAGCGAGGTCTCCATGAAAGTAATCACGACCTGGTTGATGGTGGCGGGCAACGCCAGACGGAAGGCCTGGGGTAGGACAATCCGGCTGATCCGGTAACGATAGGGAATGCCAAGCGCCTTGGCGGCCTCCTCTTGTCCGGAAGCCGTGCCCTGCAACCCACCGCGGATGATCTCGGCCTGATAGGCGGCGAAGAAGATCGCAAGTCCCACGATCACGCGGTAAAGCTTTTCGCCCGTCAGCATGGTGGGCAGAACGAAAGGCAGCACCACGGCGAAGGTGAACAGGATCGCCAGGAGCGGCAGCGAACGTATGGCGTCGATGAAAAGCCCGGTGACCTTGGCGATGACCGGCATCTCGGAGCGGCGCATCAGGGCCAGCATCACCGCCAGCGGCATCCCGATCACGACAGTCGAAACGAACAGGAACAAGGTCAGGGCAAGCCCGCCCCATTGCTCCTCGCTGACCCGCGACAGGCCGAGAACTCCGCCCTTCATCAGGATATAAAAGGCCAGAGCGGCAAATAGCCAGATCGCAGCGAGCCGTCCGATGCCCCACATACGCGGCAGGCAGCTGAGAACGACGGTCGCGATGACGATCACGCAGGCCAGCGCAGACCGCCATTGCTCGTCATAGGGGTAGATGCCGAACATGATCAGCCGCCAGCGATTGGCGATAACCGCCCAGCAGGCGCCACCATTCGCGCGACATTCCGCAGGTCGACGGGCAAGCTCCGCAGTTGAACTTCCATCCGGGCGGCTATCTGTTCCTTGCCACGAATCGTGATCAGGCCACGATTCTTCGGCAGAACCACACCGTGCAGATCGCCAATGGCGCTGATGTGGTGCTTTGGAGTGCCGATGAACTGGCCGACGCCTTTCCCCATCTGAACGTGGCGGATATCGAGCTGGCCTCTTACGGGCGATCGGGCGAAGGCTGGTTCGACAACACCGCCCTGATGAACGGATTTCGCAACAAGGCCCGCAGCATGGGCGCTGAACTGATCCAGGACGAGGTGACAGCCGTTCATCGGGACGGAAACCGGGTAACAGGCCTCCGACTGGCGTCCGGGCGCCGTATATCGGCAGGAGCCGTCGTAAATGCAGCGGGATGCGGCGCCCCCGTAGTCGCACGCATGGCGGGGATCGAGATCCCGATCGAGACCCGTAAGCGCACCGTCTTCGTATTTGATTGCGCCCGCAGCCCCGAAGGCACGGCTCGCATCAACGACGGTCGCCTGCCTCTGATGGTCGAGCCCTGCGGCGTCTATTGCCGTCCCGAGGGACATTTCTTCCTTGCCAGCACCACGCCAGACCCCGATCCCGAGGTTACCCCGGACGATTTCGATCCGCGCTACGATGAGTTCGAAGAGCTTGTCTGGCCTGCCCTCGCCGAACGTTCGCGTGAGTTCGAAGCCATCAAGATCGTCAACCAATGGGCCGGACATTTCGATCTGAATATCCTGGACCACAACCCTATCATTGGGCCGCATCCCGAGGTCGAAGGTTTTTATTTTGCATGCGGTTTTTCTGGCCACGGCCTTATGCAATCACCGGCAGTTGGCCGCGCCTTGTCTGAGCTACTCATTTATGAGGAGTTCCGAACACTGGACCTGTCACCCCTGTCCCATGATCGCATTTCTGCAGGCGCTGCGCTTCACGAGAGAGTACTGCTTTAGGGTCAGTCAGGCGAATCAAATGATCAAGTAATACTTGTCGATTTTCCAGAATTCTTTCCTGATTCAGGACATTCGTCTGGGTAGGTTCTCAGTCGAGAGACTGCAGTGGTGAAGAAGGACCAGGATTTTTCCCTTAGGCCACAACGTTCCCTACTACAACCTGAAAAAGGAGACCGGGCAAATGGAACCGCGATCCGCCAGAAGAATTATCGAACTGCGCCATCTCCGCTATGTCGTCGCGGCGGTGGAGCATGGCAGCTTCAGCGCGGCGGCGGGGGAACTCGGCGTCCGGGAATCCGCGATCAGCCGGCGCATTCGTGATCTGGAGGACGAGACCGGCGCCGCGCTTTTCATCCGTCACAAGCGCGGCGTGACATTGACGGATGCCGGCAAGAGGTTCCTGATCCACGCCCGGCGGACGCTCAACGAGATCGATCTGGCCATCAAGGATGTCGGGGCGGCCGGCCGGGTCGAGCATGGCGTGCTTCGGATCGGCATCTTCGCCTCTCTGGCTTCGGGCTTTCTGGCGGACCTGCTGCGCCGCTACAACGAGGAACATCCCGGTGTGCGGAGCGTGATCGTCGAAGGCGGCCCGAGCGATCACATCGCCGCCGTGCGTCAGCATCGGATGGATGTGGCGTTCCTGACCGGCACGCCGGATGCCGCGGAATGCGATGTGGAGGTCTTCTGGAAGGAACGGGTTTTCGTGGTGCTTCCGGAAGGGGACGACCTGACGGCGCGGAAGCGGATCGTGTGGTCCGAGTTGCGCGACCGGCATTTCATCGTCAGCGAGGCCGGTCCCGGTCCGGAGATCCACGACTATCTGGTCCGGTATCTGTCGGAATTGGGTCATCATCCGAGTGTCGAGCGCTGCCCGGTTTCCCGCGACACGCTGATGCAACTCGTTGCCCTGGGCAAAGGATTGACCCTGACGAGCGAAGCGACAACCGGCGTGAGCTTTCCCGGCGTCGTCTTTCGGCCGCTCGCGACGGAGCCCCTGCCCTTCTGCGCGGTCTGGTCGCCGCGCAACGACAATCCGGCCCTGCGCCGCTTGCTCAGCTTGGCGCGAATCCTGTCCGCGCAAGACGGCAAGGCATAGCGGATCAGTCGCCAGGTCGACACCCGGCACCGACGCTCCGCCTTGCTTTCGCAAACCCGCGATCCGAGGCGAGGAACCGCTCCAGCATCGGCACGACGAGCTTCTGCGGCGGGACAGCGACGCCCGGCCCGGTAGGTCCGGTGCGGCCAAGCAGTTCGCCGTAAAAGGTCAAATCCCTGTGCAGGCACGCCGGCAGTTCGACAGCCATCTTCACCGGCCTATCATCCGCGAGCGGTCCCAGCTTCAGCTTCGTCATGCTGTCATCCTCCGGCATTCTCGAACACAAGGTCTCGCGAGACCAGAATTCTGACCGGAAACCCCGGCCGGATGGTGAGGGTGGGGGCGACCTGCAGCTGGCGCTGGACGATCTGCTGGCCGGCCTGGTCGACGGTATCCTGGGCGCCGTCCCGGATGGCGCGGATCAGCCGGTCCTCCTCATCGCCGGCGGCAAGTTCGGTGCCCACGGCCAGCAGCGTCGAGAGCCCGGCGGCCTTCATCAGATCTCCCCAGTGGTAATCGACGCCGTCCTCCAGCCCGGCATAGCCAGACGCATCGGCGCCCGGCAGGCGCTCCAGCACCAGGGAGCGGCGATCGGGAAAGATCAGCCGGTTCCAGACGAGGAGAACGCGGCGCTGGCCGAAAGTCACGCCGTTGTCGTACTCGCCGATGATGCGGGTGCCCTGCGGGATCAGCAGGATCGATCCGGTGGGGCTGTCATAGACCGGCTGGGTGACCTGAGCGATGATCTGGCCGGGCAAATCGGAGCGGATGCCGGTGACCAGCGCCGCCGGGATCACCGAGCCGGCCTGCAGGATGTAAGGCGAGGCCGGCGCTTCCACGCGATCCGGGGCCACCGTCACCCGATCCGCGGCAGCGCCGAGGAAGGCCGCATGCCGGTCCTGTGGCCCTCCGGTTTGCGGCTGGCCGATGGCACCGGTTTCGCCGGACACCGGTCCAGAGCCCCCGGCACCGGCATCCGGCGCAGCCCCCGCACGCGGCCCGCCCTGGAAGAACACGCCGCTGAGCCTTGCCGCTTCTTCTTCCGCCAGCCGCTGCTGCTCTGCCGCATCCATCGCCGGTGCGGTGACGGTGGGCGTGGCAGGCGCCGGCTCGCCACGGTTCCGCGCATTGAGGATCGGCTTGCCGAGATCTCCGGGCAATGCCGGGCCGAGGGCGGGGCCGGTATAGTCGCGCGGCAGTTCCGCCAGCCCGTCGGCAGTGGCGCGGTTTTCGGTGGAGAACAGCTCCTCGCCGCCACGTTCCACATCTTTACTCTGCAGGGCGAAGATCAGCGCCGCACCGATGCCGAGCGCGGCAATGGCAGCCATCCCCGCCAGCACCTTGCGCGACAGCCGGGTGACGCGCGGCGGCTCCGCTCGGAGGCGCATCGGCGCGGCAGCTTCCCTGTCGCTCATCAGGACGAGCCTTTAGTCGGTGCGCGGGTCGGTTGGGCGACCGCCCGTGTCTGTTCCATACGGATAATCCGCACCACCTGTTGGCGCTTGCCGGACCCGAGGCGCAGTTCGGCCACGCCGAAGAGCCGGTCGACGATCAGCACGTTGCCGTGGACGCGGCTGTTGACGATCTCGGGCGCACCGTCCGGGCCGATGACGAAGAGCGGCGGCATCTCGCCCTGCGCGATGCCGGGCGGAAAGACCACATGGACCCGGCGACCGTCGTCGAAGACCGAGACCGGCCGCCAGGGCGGGCGGGCGCCCTCGATCTGCAAGCCGTAGCGATGGTTGCGCGCAGCCTTCCCCGGTATCGCCGGTGCGGCGGGAACCGCCCGCCGCTGTGCCGGTGCCGACGATTCCGGATAATGCCAGGACACCGCCGGCATCCAGGTTGCTTCGTCGGCGCGCAGTTCCAGTATGTAACGGCGCCGGTCGGTGGCGATCACCAGATTTGTGAAGATCTCGGGTCGGGTCGGCTTGACAAGCACATGCACGCGCCGGGACGCACCCGAGCCGCTTTCGGTGTCGCCGATGATCCAGCGGGCGGTATCGCCGGCGGCGATGGGTCCGGTGCCGGTCAGGCGCTCGCCCGGCTCCAGCGCGATATCGGTGATCTGGCCGGGCGCGGCATAGACCTGATAGAGCGCGCCTTCCGACCAGGGATAGACCTGGATGGCATTATAGTAGCCCTCGCGGCGCGGCTCGACCCGGGCGGCGAGATTGGCATTTGCCACCCGGCCGGCCGGGCTCTCCGCCGCGTTGCCGCCCTTTGCCGGGGTCCAGCCCGGCGGCACATGCAACGGTTTCGGAACTGGTTCTGCAACGGCAGCGGGTGGCGACGGCAACGGCGGCACGTGGTCGTCATAGCTGAACTGCGGTGTCCGGCTTGTAGCGCAGCCCGCCAGTACGGTAGCCGACAGCAGAACGACGGCCAGTCCGGGTTTGCGGAACGTGATGGGGATCATTGGCTCATCTCCCGCGACCAGGAGATCGCATTGACATAGATGCCGAGCGGATTGGCGCGCAGGGCCTCGGCGCTGCGGGGTGTCTGGATCACCACGGTCAGGATCGCGGTCCAGCGTTCGGTCGTAGACAACTGGCCGTTCTCGTAGCGCTTTTCCGTCCATGCGACCCGAAAACTGTCCGGCGAGGCGCGGATCACCGAGGATACCTCGACCGAGACCTGCCGCTCGCCCAGTTTCGAGAAGGGATCGTTGGTGCGCGCATAGTCGTTCAGCGCCGCGGCGCCGCGGTCGGTGGTGAACTCGTAGGCCCGGAGCCAGTTCTGCCGCACGACGATGGGATCGGCCGGGATAGACCGGACCTGCTCGACGAAGCGGCCGAGATGCCAGGCGATCTGCGGATCGGTGGGTCGGTAATCGGCCGCAGCCGGCGCGACGGTCTGGGCCTGACCGAGATCGTCGACCTGCACCACCCAGGGTATCACGGTGCCGCGCGCCGATTGCCAGACCAGTGCCGCGGCGAAACCGGCGGCGAGGATCAGACAGGCGAAGGCCATCAGCCGCCAGTTCCGGGCCTGCACCCGGGCCGAGCCGATGCGCTCGTCCCAAACCTGCGCGGCCTTCTGATAAGGCGTGACCGGTTCCGGGGTCTTGCCGTAATGGGTCGAGGGGCGTCTGAACAGGTTCATGGCTTGTCGCTTTCGGAAAGGGAGACGGAGGCGCCGGGGCCATGGCTGTCGCCGGAGCGCACGGCATGGGCGGCGACGGTGGCGCCCCGGCCAAGGGACTGCCCGCGCAGGCGCTGCGCCCAGGCGGGGGCATTGCCGCCGGCACTGGCGTTTGCGCCACCCGCACCAGCGGCCGGGCCACCGAGCGTGCCCTGCGTGGTGGACCCGCCAGTGCCGGTGAAGGCGGTCTTCACCCCGGCGCCATGGCTCCTGGAGATGCTGGCCGCGGCCTTGCGCAGGGGCGACAGGGCGGCGATGCCCGCGCCCTTGCCGACGCCTGCGGCGCCGGAGAGGGCGCCGCCGATACCGGATTGTCCGGCGGAGTGCAGCGTATAAGCGGCGGAGGCGGCCCCTGCCGTGGCGGTTCCACCGCGTGCGGTCGCGGCGACGCCCTTGGCGCCGAGCACCGTGGCGCCGCCCGCGGCCAGCGCCGCCCCGCCCACGGCCAGCCCGGTGCCGACCGCTGCCCCCGCGCCAAGCTGCGGCCCGCCGGAGACGAGCCCGTTGGCGATGCCTGGCCCAAAAATGCCGAGGCCTAGCAGCGACAGCGCCGCCAGCACGATGGCCATGGCGTCGTCCACGGTGGGAGCAACACCGCCGAAGCCCGTGGTGAACTCACCGAACAGCGTCGAGCCGATGCCGATGATCACCGCCAGGACCAGGACCTTGATGCCCGAGGAGACGACATTGCCCAGCACGCGCTCGGCCATGAAGGCGGTCTTGCCGAAGAGCCCGAAGGGGATGAGCACAAAACCGGCGAGCGTGGTGAGCTTGAACTCGATCAGGGTGACGAAGAGCTGCACGGCGAGGATGAAGAAGGCGAGGATCACCAGCGCCCAGGCGAAGAACAGGCAGAGGATCTGGATCAGGTTCTCGAAGACCGCGACCCAGCCCATCAGGTCGGAGATCGACTCCAGCAGCGGCCGGCCGGCATCGAGGCCGGTCTGGGCGACGCGGCCGGGGCGCATCAGATCGGCGGCGGTGAAGCCGGTGCCGGAGGCCATCAGCCCGAGCCCGGAGAAACTGTCGAAGACGATCCTCGCCAGCGCATTCCAGTTGGTGATCAGGTACGCGAAGACGCCGACGAAGATGGTCTTCTTCACCAGCCGGGCGATGATGTCGTCCTCGGCGCCCCAAGCCCAGAACAGCGCGGCCAGGGTCACGTCGATGACGATCAGCGTGGTGGCGATGAAGGCCACCTCGCCGCCCAGAAGGCCGAAGCCGCTGTCGATATAGCTGGTGAAGACAGCCAGGAAATTGTCGATGACGCCGGATCCGCCCACAGCCTATTCTCCTTCGCTGGACGAAGCCGGGGACACCGGTTCAACGGTCCGACCGAGAAACCGATCACGGGTCTCGGCCCAGATCGCGAGGCAGTCGGCATCGTCCGCCGCCGCCTCGCCCATCTTCTGGCAGCGGCGCAGGCCCTCGCGCAGAGGATCTTCCGGCTGCGATTGGCTCTGCCGGCCGGGCAAGGGCGGCAGGTCGCCGCTCCGCTCCATCCGGATCAGCGTCACGGCCATGACGATCGCCAGGAACAGGATGGCAATGAGCCGGGCCATCGCCTTGCCTCCCATGGTTGCGCCCCCTCGGGCCATCAGTCGTTGAACATCCGGGCATTGCCGGGCTGATAGCCGCTGCCGGGCGCCAGAAAGCGTTCGCGCTGGATGCGACCCTGTTCGACCGTCGCCGCGCGCTCGGCCTCGACCAGCGCCTCGGCGCGGCCGGTGGCGGCGAGAAGCGCGGTGAGGTCGGAGAGTTGCTGCGATTGCAGGGCCAGCAGCTGATTGCCGGCCTGGCTGGCCTGAAGCGCCCCGGTGGCACCCTGGCTCTGTTCGACCAGCGTCGCCATCTCGGCTCGTTGTGCCTCGATATTGCCGGTGACGCCGGCCTGAACCCGCATGGCGTCCTGCAGCCCGCCCATGGTGTTGCTCCAGCGCGTTCGGGCATCGTCCAGCAGTTGCTGCTCAGGCGCCGACAGGTCCGGCGTGCCGTATTCCCGCTCGAATGCCTGATCGACCTCCTGGACTTCGAAGGCAATGTTCTGGGCCTCGTCGAGCAACTGCTGGGTGCGGGTGACGTTCTGCTGCAGCTGCTGCAGCGAGCTGTGCGGCAGGCTGGCGAGGTTGCGGGCCTGATTGATCAGCATCTGCGCCTCGTTCTGCAGCGAGGCGATCTGGTTGTTGATCTGTTCCAGCGACCGGGCGGCGGTCAGCAGGTTTTCACTGTGGTTGGTCGGGTCGTAGACGATCCGACCGAAGCCACCGAAGAAGGCATGGGCCGGTGTCGTCAGGATGGGGGCCAGCGCCAGCGGGGTGGCGAGCGCAAGGGCAAGCGCCGAGGCGCTGACGGAACGGGTGATCATAGATGGCCTGCGCGTCATGGCGCGATCTCCTTTTCTGTGCTTGTTTCTGGTCCTGTCTCTGCGGGGATGGATCCTGCCTCGGCGTCGCCGGGCGCGACCGCGTCACCGGCACGCCCGGTCTCCGCGTCGGTGAACCCGGCATCGTCCGGTCCCGTCCCGTGATCAGCGCGCGCCGTTTCTGAACCGAACGGTTCAGATGTGCCCCTGCCGGGTTCCTCCGGTGCCAGATTGGCAAGGTCCGGGATCAACTCGGCCGCCCAGTCCACGCCGCGCGCCCTGAGCCAGGCGGCGAGAAAGCCGTCGCGGCCATGTTCGGCGAAGATCGCGGCGATGCGCGCCTGATCGGATTTGGACGAGGTGGCGCAAAGCGCGAGGCCGATTTCCGACAGGCCGAGCTCGAACAGCCGGTTGCCGCGCCGCGACTGGCAGTAATAGTCCCGCTTGGGCGTCGCTCGTGCCAGGATCTCGATCTGGCGGTCGTTGAGGCCGAAGCGGCGATAGATGGCGGTGATCTGCGGCTCGACGGCGCGCTCGTTCGGCAGCAGCAGCCGGGTCGGGCAGCTCTCGATGATCGCCGGCGCGATGGCGGAATGGTCGATGTCCGACAGCGACTGCGTGGCGAAGACGACGGAGGCGTTCTTCTTCCTGAGCGTCTTCAGCCATTCCCGTAGCTGGCCGGAAAACCCCTCGTCGTCCAGCGCCAGCCAGCCCTCGTCGATGATCAGCAGCGTCGGGCGGCCATCGAGCCGGTCGCCGATGCGGTGGAACAGGTAGGAGAGCACCGCCGGCGCCGCGCCGGTGCCGACCAGCCCCTCGATCTCGAAGGCCTGCACCGGGGCCGAACCGAGATGCTCGGCCTCGGCATCGAGCAGCCGGCCCCAGGCGCCGCCGATGCAATAGGGGCGCAACGCCTGCTTCAGATCGCTGGATTGCAGCAGCACCGCGAGACCGGTGATGGTGCGTTCCCCGACCGGTGCCGAGGCCAGCGAGGTCAATGCGGTCCAGAGATGCTCTTTCACCTCGGGGGTGACCGCGATGCCTTCGCGTGTGAGGATGGTGCTGAGCCAACCCGCCGCCCAGGCACGCTCGGCCGTCTCGTGGATGCGGGCCAGCGGCTGCAGCGAAACGGATGCTTCGTCACCCTCAGATAACCCACCGCCGAGATCGTGCCAGTCGCCGCCCATGGCGAGTGCTGCGGCGCGGATGCTGCCGCCGAAATCGAAGGCGAAGACCTGCGATCTTTCGTAGCGGCGGAACTGCAGCGCCATCAGCGCCAGCAGCACCGACTTGCCGGCCCCGGTCGGCCCGACGACGAGGGTGTGGCCGACATCGCCGACATGCAGCGAGAAGCGGAACGGCGTCGCGCCTTCGGTCTTGCCATAGAGGAGCGGCGGCGCATCGAAATGCGCGTCCCGTTCGTCTCCGGCCCAGAATGCCGAGAGCGGGATCATATGGGCGAGGTTGAGCGTCGAGACCGGCGGTTGGCGCACATTGGCATAGGCATGTCCAGGCAAGCTGCCGAGCCAGGCATCGACCGCATTCACTGTCTCCACCATCGCGGTGAAGTCGCGGCCCTGCACGATCTTCTCGACCAGCCGCAGCTTCTCGTCGGCGATGCGGGCGTCCTTGTCCCAGACGGTGATCGTCGCGGTGACATAACCCATGCCGGCGACATCGGCGCCGAGTTCCTGCAGCGCCATGTCGGCGTCGGTGGCAATCTCCACTGTTGAAGTCGCATGCGAAGGCAGCGGGCAAAACGCGATGCCGCGCCCTTGCCCGTACCGGTTTGCTTCAGGGCCGAGAGGGATCAGCCGGTGTGGTAACCGCCATCGACAGGCAGAACCGTCCCGGTGACGAACTCCGCCGCATCCGACGCCAGAAACAGCGTGGGTCCGACCAGATCCTCGGCCGTCCCCCATCGCTTCGCCGCGGCGCGCTGCGCGATCTTGTCGGCGGCCTCCGGGTCCGTCCACAGGGGCCTGGTCATCTCAGTCTTGTGGTATCCAGGCGCGATGGCGTTGACGCGGATGCCATCGGCACCCCATTGATGGGCCAGGGCGCGGGTCAGTCCGACGATCCCCGTCTTCGAGGCGGTGTAGGACGGGACCGACGGATCGGCGAGATATGACAGCATCGACGCGACGTTGATGATATTGCCGCGCCGTGCCTTCAAGCCGGGATAGGCCGCGCGGGCAAGCCGCATGGCGCTGTTGAGGTTGATGTCCATGACCGTAAGGAAGGTTTCCTCCTCCCATTCGTCGCCGGGTCGCGCGACACCCTGGCAGTTGACCAGAACGTCCAGTTCGCCAAGCTTTTCGAACCGCGCCCGAACCGCGTCATGGTCCCGGACATCCAGCCGCTCGAAGGACAGGTTCGGTCCCGCATGGGTTCGCGCCTCGTCAACCCGGTTGTCCGAACTGCCCGTGGCAATCACCGTGGCGCCGCAATCGGCAAAGCCCTTCGCCAGGGCAAGGCCGATGCCGCCGGTGCCGCCGGATAGCAATACGGTCTTGCCGGAAAAAGTGTCGCCGAAGACCTCTTGATATCCCATGTCGTCGTTCCTCCTCTGTATTTCCATCATGAGCCCAAATGCGCGGCTATTCACTTGATGGCCGGCGGCGGATTCTTATCGTTGCGCAACATTCCCCCCCGGGGCATCGCAGGCAACAGGCCAAGCCGTTCGAACAGGCCGGAGAGATCGCCGGGTCCGGCGACCAGTGCGCCCGCAGGCGGCACCAGCGTCGGAACCTGCGGACAAAAGATCGTGGTCATTCCCGCCGAAAGACCGGCGCCGGCGCCTGTCGGGCTATCCTCGACGACAACGCAATCGGTGGGCGACACCCCAAGGCGACGCGCGGCCAGAAGATAGCCTTCGGGATCTGGCTTGCCGTGCCGGACGTCGTCGCGGCTGACCGTGACCGGGAACAAGCGGGCGAGATCGGCCAAGTCCAGATTGTGATCGACCTCGGCGCGCGTCGAATTGGACACGACGGCCAGCCCCAAGCCGGCGCTGGCCAGCGGCACCAGAAGATCCGCCTGCGATAACCGTCTGATCTGGTCAGCGGCCTTGCGATAATGCCGCCATTTCACCGAACGCCAAGCGGCGCGATCCATCGAGACAGAGGTTTCGGCTATGAGAGCCTCATGCACACGGTCCTCGCTCGCACCCAGAAGGCGGTCGTGGAAGTCCGGCGGCACCGTCAGGCCAAGCTCGGCAAGCGAGGCGTCGAAGGCCAGGGCATGGGCTGGTTCGCTGTCGACAAGCGTGCCGTCCAGATCCCACAGAACCGCCTTCATGGCAGCGCATCCAGATCGGCGTAGAACGGCTGCGCCGCCGCATAGAGCCTTTCGTAGATCGGCATCATCCTGTCATAGCAATCCGCCCATTCCGGCTCGGGGTCGATCTCGCGTTCGAAGACGACCATGCGACGGACGGCCTCGGCCAGGTTCGGCGCATCGCCGACGGCAACCGCCATCATGGCGGCGGCCCCAACGACACCGCATTCAAGCTCGCGGGGGACCAGATAGGGGACGCGATACATGCTGGCCTTGATCCGAAGCCAGAGGTCGGATTTCGCCCCGCCGCTGGCCGCCACGAAACGCTCGGGACGCCGGCCCTGCGCCTGAAGCGACCCAAGCCTGAGGCGTACGGAAAAGGCCACCCCCTCAAGAACGGCCCGGTGCAGTTCGGGCAAGCCATGCGCGGCGGTCAGTCCGAAGAATTGCGCGCGCGAATTGCGATGATCGCCAAAGCGCTCGCCCGAGAGATAGGGCAGGAAGAACAGCTTGCCGGACCCCGCCGTCGCGCGTTGGGCGGCGTCGGCGACCTCGCCGTAGCTTCTACGGTTCTCGTGGAAGGCACGCCGCGCCCAGCGCATGGCATCGCCGCCGGCGTCCAGCAGGGTCAGGCTGCCCCAGTGTCCCTCGACGGTCGCGACATTCGAGACCTCGGGGTTGATAACCGGGGCGTCGTGAAGCAGCGTCACGATGGTAGATGTTCCGGTGACGTCCGAGGCCATGCCGGGCGCCATCACGCCCGAGCCAAGCAATGCGACGGGATAGTCGCCGCCCCCGACCAGAACCGGCAGCCCGGCAGAAAGCCCCAGCCGCGCGGCTGCACGCGCCGTCAGCCCGCCCAGCACCTCGACTGGGTCGCGAAGCGGCGGCAGCAGATCGCGCGAGATTCCGGCCAGCGCCAGCAGTTCGTCCGACCAGTCGCGGGTCACCGCATCCATCAGGAAGCTCATCGAACCTTCGGTGCGGTCCTGCGCACGAACCCCCGTCAGCTTGAAGTTGATCCAGTCCTTGGGCATAAGCACGGTGCGGGCCGCTGCCATGGCGTCCGCGTCGTAGGCCGCAAGCCAGCGCAGCTTGAAGGCGGGCCAGGCTGGACTAGGCGGATTGGCGGTGCGCGAAAGATAGTCGCGGGGCGCGTGGCGGGCGGCGAAGTCCTCGACATCGGCCAGCGTGCGCTTGTCGTTCCACAGCGGCACCGCCTCGCGCGTCAACTGACCGTCGCCGTCGATCAGGACGGTCCCGTGCATCTGCCCGCAGGCGCAGATCGCGGAGACACGGGTTGGCGCATTCTCGACACGGGTCAGCACCTCGCGGATCGCCTCGACCGTGCCGGCCCACCAATCCGCCGGTCGCTGCTCGGACCAGCCGAATTGCGGCACGATCTGTTCATGCTCGCGGTTGCTCATGGCAAGAATCGCACCGCGGCGATCCACCAGCGCCGCGCGCAGGCTGCCAGTGCCGACGTCGATGGCGAGATACAGGTCACGCATAGCGGATTCCCTCGCGGATGGAAGCCTTGGCCGTCATTTCAGCCTCGCAAGTGCAGCGACGACCATCTGGGGAGTGACAGGCATCGGCTCGTTGTGAATGATTTCTCCGGGGCGGCAAGCCCGTTCGGCGATGCGGAGAAGATCGGCGTCGGTCGCAGCCACCAGCCCGATATCCCCCAGCCGGACAGGCAGGCGAACTTCGGCGCAAAAGGCGCGGACGCGGGCGAATTCGGCCTCGTCGCCCTGCATCAACAGGCCGGCCAGAACGCCGATGGCGACCTTTTCACCATGCAGATAGCCATGGACTTCGTCCAGTTCCGTCAGCCCGTGATGGATGGCATGGGCGGCGGCGACGCCGCCGGATTCAAAGCCGATTCCCGAAAGCAGAATATTCGCCTCGACCACCCGTTCCATTGCCGGTCCCACAGTATCCGCGTCACATTCGGCCAGCGCGGTAGCGCCATGATCGAAGATGCTGTCGCGGCAGAAGCGGGCGATTTCATAGGCCAAAGGCAGGCCGGGCATCCCAAGGCAATTCGCCGCGCCGCTGCGCCGACAAGCCTCGGCCTCATAGAAGGTGGCAAGGGCGTCGCCGATGCCTGCGGCCAGAAAACGCGCGGGCGCACGCGCGATCAGCGCCGTGTCAGCCAAAACCAGATCGGGGTTGCGCGGCAGGAAGCGGTCATAAGCTACCGTCCCGTCGTCATGATAGACGACCGCGAGCGCACTGCACGGCGCATCCGAGGCAGCGATAGTCGGCACGACAACGACGGGCAGCCCGGCTTCATGCGCGGCCGCTTTAGCGGTATCGAGTGCCTTACCGCCGCCGATGCCCACCAGCACCCCGGCATCCTTGCCACGGGCCGCCGCAGCCGCCTCGCCGATCGCTGCTTCACTGCATTCGCCAGCATGTTGCAGCACCAGCGCGTCGGCATCGCCAAGCGCCGCGGTCAGGTCGGTGGAGATCAGGTCGTGCACGCCCCTGTCCACAAGAACCAGCGCAGGGGCCCCCGGCGCAAAGCCGGCGATTTCCGCGCCCAGACGCGAAAGCGCGCCTGGACCCTGAAGGTAGCGGCCCGGAAAACGCACCCCGGAAAGCGTGGCTCTACCAGCAGACATAGCCGCCATCCGCCAGCACGATGGATCCGGTCATCAGGCTTGCCGCATCACCCGCGAGGAACAGCACGACCGAGGCTACCTCGTCGGGCCGGCCCATCCGGCCCATCGGCGTACCGCCGATCCAATGCCGATGCATCTCAGGATCGTCGTAGACGTATGCGTTCATCTCGGTCTCGATATAGGTCGGCGCGACCGCATTGATCCTCACGCCCCGCCCGGCCCATTCGGCGGCCAGCGACCGGGTCAGGTGATGGACGCCTGCCTTCGAGGCATTGTAGTTCGCCTGCTCCTGCGGGCGGTTGACAATAAAGCCCGACATCGAGCCGACATTGACGATGCTGCCGGATCCCTGCCCCAGCATCGCGCGACCGAACGCGCGGCAGCACCAGAAAACGCCGTTCAGGTTGACGTCGATGACCTTGGCCCAGACCTCGTCTGCCATGTCCTCGGCCGGCTTGTTCGAGATAGCGATGCCTGCGTTGTTTACAAGGATATCGACCCTTCCGTGCCGCGCCACCACATCCGCGGCCAAGGCCTCCACCGCAGCAACGTCAGTCACGTCAAGCGCCGCAGCTTCGGCACGGGCGCCGGTCCCTGTGATCCTGGTCGCAGCGGCCGCCGCCGCCTCGCCGTCCATATCGGTCAACACCACCGTGGCTCCGGCCTCAGCAAGCGCCTCGCTGATTGCCAGTCCAATGCCACGGGCAGCGCCGGTGACCACCGCGAGGCGGCCGTCCAGTTGGAAACGTTCAAGATACATGGATGGATTCTCCGAAATCAGCGGCGGAAGGCCGAGGAGCCGTATTGAAGGAGCATCGCCCCGATGATGATGACGCCCATGAAGACCTGCTGGTGATAGCCCGGTACGTTGGCGAGGTTCATCAGGTTCGCGATGATGCCAAGGATGAACACGCCGATAAAGGTGTTGAGCGCGCTGCCGCGCCCGCCCATCAGGCTTGCGCCGCCGATCACCACCGCCGCGATGGCGTCGAGTTCTGCACCAACACCGATCGAGGCCGAGCCGATTCCGGTCCGACTGGACGAGATGATCCCAGCAGCGGCCGCCAAGATGCCCGAGATGACATAGACTGCGACCTCGTAGCGCGAAACCGAGATGCCAGACAAGCGGACGGCCTCTCCGTTCGAGCCGATGGCCTTCACCAACCGACCGAACCGGGTGAAGGTCAGCACCAGCCCCGCCACAACGAACACCGCCAGCATCAGCAGCACGGGATAAGGAACGCCCGCAACAAAGCCCGAGCCAAAGGCCGTGATGTTCTGCCCCGCCTCTCCCATGCGGATCGGCTGGCCGGACGAGGTGATCAGCGCCGCCCCGCGTGCGATGGTCATTACGGCAAGGGTCGTCACGAAGGGCGGCAGGCGCAGATAGGCCACAAGCAGACCGGAAACCAGACCACAGGCCGCCCCCACCGCAAGCGTAGCCCCGATCGCCAGGCCGGGCGCCATCTGTTGCACGAGAACTGCGGAAACGACGCTACCAAGCGCTGAGACCGAACCGACCGAAAGGTCGATGCCACGGGTCAGGATGACGAACAGCATCCCGACCGCCATCAGACCGGTGGCTGCCACCTGGCGCAGGACGTTCATCAGGTTGCGCTGCGTCAGGAATACGTCCGACAAGATGCTGGCGACGACGAGCAGCACAATCAGGATGACGAAGGTTCCATAGCGATGCATGAGATCGCCGAAATCGAGACGGCGGGTATCGGGTTTGGTCACGGTGGACATGGCGTTATCCTCAGGCGGCGTGCGCGTTGCTAGTCATTGCCAGCTTCAGCAATTTCTCTTCGGAATAGTCAGGAGGCAGAAGTTCCCCGGCGAGCCGGCCTTCGCGCATCACAAGGATGCGGTCGCACAGCCCGAACAGTTCGTGATGCTCGGACGACACCACAAGCACTGCTTTTCCTTCCGCCGCGAACTCGCGGATCAGCGAGTAGATTTCGGTCTTGGCCCCGACATCGACGCCGCGGGTGGGCTCGTCAAAGATCAGCACGCGCCCACGGGCATGGAACCACTTCGCAAGCACTACTTTCTGTTGGTTGCCGCCGGAAAGGCTGGAAACCGGTGCCTCCTGGCTCGCGGCCTTGATCCGCAGCTTGCCCGACAGCGCATCCACGGTCTGCCGCTCGGCGCGGCGGCGGACAATGCCGAAAGCGTTGGTCAGCGGGGCAAGGCGCGCCATCGTCGCGTTCACGCGGATCGGCATGTCCAGAACGACACCCTGATCCTTGCGGCTCTCGGGCACAAGACCGATCCCGGCCCGCACTGCGTCGCCGGGACGACGGATTCGCACCTCCTGCCCTTCGACGAGGATACGGCCCGCATCGCGACGGTCTGCTCCGAAAATCAGCCGGACCAGTTCGGTGCGCCCGGCGCCGACGAGGCCGCCCAGGCCGACGATCTCTCCGGCCCGCACCGTCAGCGAAACGTCCTGCACCGCGCCTACGCGCCCAAGGCCCTCGGTGCGCAACAGTTCGGCGCCGATCTCGCGGGGGACATCCTCGCCGAAAAGCGCGTCCAGCCGACGCCCGACCATCATGCTGATAACATCGTCGATAGTCACCGCGCTCTTCTCGACCGTCCCAACCGTGGTGCCGTCCTTCATTATCGTCATGCGGTCGGCGACGCGGAACACCTCGTCGAGACGGTGCGAAATATAGACCACACCCACACCCTGCTCCCGCAGGTCGCGGATGATCGCAAGCAGCCGCTCGGCGTCCTGCACCGACAGAACCGCCGTCGGCTCATCGAAAACAATCACGCGCGCATTCTTGGAAAGCGCCTTGGCGATTTCGACCACTTGTTGATGGGCAACCGATAGATCCCGGACGATGGCCTGCGGCTGGATGTCGAAACCAAGCCGCTGGATGATGTCACGTGCACGACGTTTCATCTCCGGCCATGAAATCAGTCCGGGCAGTTCGGCAAGGAAGATATTCTCGGCGACGCTGAGGTCCGGGGCCAGCGCCATCTCCTGGTGGATGACGACGATGCCGCGCTGCATGGCATCGGCGGGCCGGTGAAAGACGGTCGGCGCACCGTCGATGCGAATTTCACCCTCGCTCGGCAGGTGTTCGCCGCCAAGGACGCGCATCAGCGTCGATTTGCCCGCGCCGTTCTCCCCCAGCAGGGCATGCACCTCGCCGGATCGAAGGGCGAAGTCCACGCCTTTGAGGGCATGGATGCCGCCAAAGGATTTTCGGATACCGGAAAGCTGCACCACATCTGTCATGGAAGCGCCTCTGCAAGGGATCGGAAAAGGAGGAAGGCGGCGGGGACGATAACCTTCCCCGCCGGGGTCGATCAGAACACCGCGTCGGGGCGATAATACTTGTCGACGTTGTCCTTGGTGATCACGGCGGGCTCTGTATAGGTGATCTTGCCCAGACCCTCCGGCAATTCGCCGTCGATCGCCTGCTTGGCCAGATCAACCGCCGTGGTCGCGACGATCGCCGGATCGTTGAGGCCGGTGGCGCCGTATTCGCCGGACTTGATCAGCTCCAACGCCTCCTTTTGCCCGTCGGCGGCCGCGACCAGCAGCGCATCCGTCTTGCCGGCAGCCTTCAGCGCGTTTCGCGCGCCAAGGACCATCGAGTCATTCTCGCCCAGCACCACGTTCACGTCCGGGTGGGCGACAAGGATATCCTCCATCGCGTCAAGGCCGCCCTCGTTGCTCCACAGCCCCCAGCCCTGTCCGACGATCTCGAACCCGGCGGTGCCGCTGTTCTGCAGTTGCCCCTCGAGCAGCCCGGCAAGCACGCCCAGCCGGCGCTCCTGCCCGACCTCGTTGCCCTGATCGCCCGAAATAAGCGCGATCTTCAGCGGCTTACCCTTGGTCTGATCGGCAATCCAGCGACCGACCAGGAGCCCATTGCGGCTGTTGGACGACTGCACCAGGGTCACGAAATCCGCGCTGGAATCGAGCGTCGAATCGATGATGAATACCTTGACACCCTGAGCGGAGGCGGCATTTACGGCGGGAACGAGTCCCTGGCTGTCGCGTGGATTGACGACCAGTGCCTCGACGCCCCGCGCAACCATATCCTCGATATCCGCAACCTGCTTGTTGAGGTCGTTGCCCGCGTCGGCCGTTATGATCTCGCAGCCGATCTCGGCAGCGCGCGCCTTGGCAGCCACCTCCTGAGCGGCGAAATAGGGGGCGTCCAGCGTCTTCATCGACACCCCGATCGTGCATGCGGACGCTTGCGCAACGCCCAGAGCGGCGGTCGAAGCCGCGGCGGCAAGCGCGAGCCTTACAGTAATGTTCATTGGCTAAGTTCCTCCCACATGTCGGTGATCCGAGGGCACCCAAACCTCCAGCCCCTCATTCAGTAGTTTTACAACGTATAATTTCATAAGTCAACCAGATTGCTCCAAGGCTCTACGCGAAAATCTCCAAATTCGACCCTTGATTCATATATTGATTTCTTATTCACTTTGTCATACGTAGTAAAACAACCAAAATAGAGAGGCCCTCGCATGCCCATTCCCACACCCGCAAGCTGTCGCGTATCCCCCGAAGCCGGCACGATGTCGAACGGAACCGGACGCTACGAAAAGCGCCTAAGCGACCTGGCGGGCCTTTATGCGGACTCAGCGGCCTTCGCCGCCCTGCTGGCCGACGGCGACCGGGTCGTCTACGACGTCACCGAGTTCCGGCCCTCCGAAAACGGCGGGGATGTGATCTTCGGCGTCACCAGGATGAACCCTGGCCGTGTGGGCAAGGAATTTTTTCTGACCCGCGGCCACATCCACGCGAAATCCGACCGTCCCGAGATCTATTACGGCCAGAAGGGCACCGGGCTGATGCAACTGGAATCGCCCGACGGCGAAACCCGCATCGTCGAGATTGGGCCGCAGACGATCTGCTATGTGCCGCCCTACTGGATCCACCGCTCGGTCAATACCGGCGACGAGGATCTGGTGATGGTGTTCTGCTACCCTGCCGATTCGGGTCAGGACTACGGCATCATCGAGCGCTCCGGCGGCATGCGCCACCGTGTCGTCGCGGCGGATGCGGGCTGGGCACTGGTGGACAACGACGGCTATGTCCCGCGCACGCCGGAAGTCGCCGCCGCACTTATCGGCGATGCCGTCTGAGATCGAAAGGAACCGGAAATGTCTTACCAGGCCGCCCGCAAGCCGACCTTCTATTTCATCGGCGTGACTACCGCGAAAAGTTCGATCATGCGGGTCTTTCCCGCCTGGGCACGCCATCTTAGCCTTGGCGATGTCGAGATTCGCGGCATCGACTTCGAGCCGCACGCCGAACCCGCGCGCTATCGCGAGGCCGTCGAATTCCTCAAGGCCGACCCCCTGTCGCTGGGCGCCCTTGTCACCACGCACAAGCTTGACCTTTTCGCCGCTTGCCGCGACCTCTTCGACGAGATCGATTCCCACGCAACGCTGATGGCCGAGACGAGTTGCCTGTCCAAGCGGAAAGGGCGCCTGATTTGCCACGCCAAGGATCCGATTTCCTCGGGCCTCTCCATCGACGGCTTCCTGCAACCGGGCCATTTCGCGCGTACCGGCGCCGAGGTCTTCTCGATGGGCGCCGGCGGCTCGACCATCGCGCTGACCTGGCACCTGATGCAGGCCTCGCGCGAGGCCGACCGACCGTCGCGGATCGTGGTTTCGAACCGCTCGCAGCCGCGCCTCGACCATATCCGCCAGATCCACCAGCAGATCGGCAGCGACGTTCCGGTCGAATACGTGCTGGCCCCGACCGCAGCCGAGAACGACCGGGTGCTGGCGGGACTGAAGCCCGGCAGCCTGGTCGTGAACGCGACCGGACTTGGCAAGGACGCACCGGGCTCGCCGCTGACGGACGCCTGCCTGTTCCCCGAACGCGCCGTAGTGTGGGAACTCAACTATCGCGGCGATCTGGTCTTCCTGGATCAGGCAGGTGCCCAAGCCACTGTACGGCAATTGCAGATCGAGGACGGCTGGACCTACTTCATCCACGGCTGGACGCAGGTGATCGCCGAGGTCTTCGACGTCGCGATTCCCACCTCTGGCCCCGAATTCGACGCTATCGCCCGGATCGCCGGCGAAGTGACTGGCAGGATCGCCGCATGATCCGCATCCCGTCGCGCAATCCGGGGGTGCGCCATGCGGCTTGAACCCCGCCCCGGAACCATCGGCGACGGTCCGGCGATCCATTGGCTGGGCCAAGCCGGATTCTGGATCGACACCGGCGCGCATCGGCTGCTGATCGACCCGTATCTGTCGGACAGCCTGGCGCGGAAATACGCCGGACAACGCTTCGATCATCGCCGCATGATGCCGGCGCCGATCACGCCCGAAGCCCTGCCACGGCCGGACATCGTCCTGGTCACCCATGCGCATACCGACCATATGGACCCCGACACCCTTGGTCCCCTGCATCGCCGCTTTCCCGACCTGCCCTTCGTCGTGCCGGCCGCCCGGTTAGACATGGCGCGGGCAAGGATCGGAGAGGACACCCCTTTCGTCGCCGTCGACGCCGATAAGACGCTTGAACCCTTGTCGGGCCTGACGCTGCGGGTGCTTCCGGCCGCCCACGAATCCTTTGAGCAGGACGCGGCGGGGCGGCACGCTTTCCTCGGCTACGCCTTCGCCTCGGGCGGGGTGCGTATCGCGCATTCCGGCGACACGATTCCCTATCCCGGACTGGCCGAACGGCTTCGCAGCTTCGGGGCGGATGTGCTGCTGTTGCCGGTCAACGGGCGTGACTCCGAGCGACGCGATGCCGGAATTCCGGGGAACCTGACGCTCGACGAGGCGATCTCTATCACAACCGAAGCCGCTGCGCCCTACCTCGTCCCACACCACTTTGGTATGTTCGCCTTTAATACGCTCGATCCGGCGACCATCGAAGCGGCCGCGGCGGAAAGTCGCGATCCGATCATCCTGCGTCCCGAAATCGGCATGGCAATGGACCTGCGGAGGGATTGACTGATGAACCTGATGGCAAGCGAAAGCCTTGACGACAACCTGCTTGAGGTGATCCGGCGAGCCTTGCCCGGATTGCGCAAGTCCGACCGTCGCGTTGCCGAGACGATCCTGGAGGCCCCGCTTGCCGCCACCGAAATGACCCTTGCCGCACTGGCCGAGGCATCCGGCGTCAGCGAACCGACCGTCCTGCGCTTCTGCACCGCCATCGGCTGCGACGGCTTCCGCGATCTCCGGGTCAAACTCGCCCGGTCGTTGGCCTTCTCACGCTCGACCTCGCACACCGCAATCTCGCCCGAAGACGACCTGGGCACCATCATCACCAAGATCTTCGACTTCAATCTCTCAAATCTCGCGTGGGCGCGCAGCAAGCTCGACCCTCAGCGGCTGGCCGCCGCCGTCGAGACACTTTCGTCATGCGACCGTATCGAGTTCTTCGGTTTCGGCGCATCCGGCATCGTCGCGCGCGACGCGCAACAGAAATTCCCCCTGTTCGGCGTACCCTGCGGCGCCCCGACCGACGGCCACCAGATGTTCATGACCGCCGCCATGGTCGGGCCACGCGACGTCATCGTAGCGATTTCCAACACCGGCACCACGCGCGAGGTGGTGCAGGCAACCCGCCTTGCGAAAGAGCGCGGCGCCCGGACCATCGGCATCACCGGCTCGGAAAGTCCGCTGCTGCGCCATTGCGACATCGGCATCGTAGTCGAGACGCTGGAGAATACTGACGTTTTCACCCCGACGATCTCGCGCGTGGCGGCCATGGTCATCATCGACATCCTCTCGACGGCCGTCAGCCTCGGCCGCGACGAAGCGCACCGCGCGCGCATTGCCGACATGAAGCGCCACCTGGCCGAAATGCGCGCTAGCGGAATCTTTTGACCCCAACTGATCGCCCTGACCGCCCGACGCAAAGGACACCCGATGACTGCCTCAACCCGCACCGCGACCGCCGACGCCCTTCTTGCGGGGTTCGACGCCGATCTGTATGTGACTGACCCCGACATCATCACCTCCTATGCGCGGGACCGCACCGGAGCCTATGTCGGCATCCCGCTCGCGGTGGCGCGCCCCCGGTCAGCACAGGAGCTTTCGGCGATCATGATCCGCTGCGCCGAGCTTGGCGTCGGCGTCGTGCCACAGGGCGGGCTCACAGGTCTGGTGGGAGCTGCCGTCTCGGACCCGGACCAACCGGAACTCGTCGTACTGCTCGACCGGATGAACGCCATCCGCTTGATCGATACCGTCGGCTTCGCAATGGTGGTCGAGGCCGGATGCGTCCTCGAAACCGCCAAGCAGGCGGCCGAGGAACAGGATTGCCTGCTGCCGATCACCTTCGGCGCGCAGGGTTCTTGCCGGATCGGCGGCAATGTCGCGACCAACGCCGGCGGCTTCAACGTGCTGCGCTACGGCATGACCCGCGACCTCGTCCTCGGCCTTGAGGTGGTGCTACCGGACGGCCGGATCTGGAACGGTCTCAGGACCCTGCGCAAGGACAACCGCGGCTACGATCTGAAGCAACTGTTCATCGGCGCAGAAGGTACGCTCGGCATTGTCACCGCAGTGGCGCTGAAGCTCTTTCCCAAGCCGACCCAGGTCGAGACCGCGCTGGTCGGCCTGCAGACGGTCGAGGACGCGATGGCGCTTTACGCCATGGCACGGCGCAGTTGCAGCGACCTGCTTTCCGCCTTCGAGATCATGTTGCGGCCTGGGCTGGAGCGGGGACTCGCCCACCGTCCCGAACTCACTGACCCGCTGGAAACCCCCTGCCCCGTCTATATCCTCATGGAACTGGCCGGCGGCGGCGGGGTCGATCTTCGCGCCCTCTTGGAAAACTGCCTTGCGGATGCGGGCGAGCTACTGATGGACGGGGTGATCGCCATGAGCAAGGCCCAGACCGAGCGGCTCTGGTCCTGCCGCGAGGCGATGGTCGAAGCGCAAAGCCGCAGCGGCCCCTATTACCGGACCGACATATCGGTACCGATCGCCAAAATTCCGGCCTTTCTTGCTGCAGCGCTGGAGACCCTGGCGCAGTCCCTGCCCGAGGGACAGCCGGTTGCCTACGGCCATGTCGGAGACGGCAACATCCACCTCAATATCGTGCCTCCGGCGGACTGGTCCATTGAAGAACGGAAAGCGCTGTTTGCGCGGGCCGAGGAACTTATCTTCGAGACGGTCGATCGTTTCGATGGCAGCATCAGTGCCGAACACGGGATCGGCCGGTCGAAGAAGCGGGCATTTCTACAACGCATCGATCCGGTAACGCTGGATCTCTTTCGGCGCATAAAACAAGCCATAGATCCCGACGCCCTTCTGAGCAGGGGCCGGATATTCGACCTGTGACCGGTCATTGGTCGAGCGCGCAATGCTGCAATTGCGGCATCTGTACAGTTTCACCCGCGACAATCGCAGCAGGCAAGTCAGCTTCCTGCATTTACCAGATTCTACCTCGTTTCTTTTGCATGTCGATGGCTGAACAAGTCGATGGCGAGCTGCTCCAACCAAGGAAATGACACCATGAAGATCCTCGTGCCAGTGAAGCGGGTGATCGACTACAACGTGAAGGCGCGGGTTCGCGCGGATGGCACGGGTGTCGATCTGGCGAATGTGAAGATGTCGATGAACCCGTTCGACGAGATCGCGGTGGAGGAGGCGATCCGGCTGAAGGAAGCCGGCCAGGCCGAGGAGGTGATCGCCGTCAGCATCGGCGTCAAGCAGGCGGCCGAGACGCTGCGCACCGCGCTGGCGATGGGCGCCGACCGGGCGATCCTGGTCGTGGCCGCCGATGACGTACACCAGGACATCGAGCCGCTGGCGGTGGCGAAGATCCTGGCCAAGGTCGCCGAAGCCGAGGGCACCGAGCTGGTCATCGCCGGCAAGCAGGCCATCGACAACGACATGAACGCCACCGGGCAGATGCTGGCGGCGCTGCTGGGCTGGGCGCAGGCGACCTTCGCCTCGAAGCTCGAGATCGACGGGGGCAAAGCCAAGGTGACGCGCGAGGTCGACGGTGGCCTCCAGACCATCGCGGTGGCGCTGCCGGCGGTGGTCACCGCCGACCTGCGGCTGAACGAGCCGCGCTACGCCAGCCTTCCGAACATCATGAAG
>JAANMY010001000.1_pt1 | contig 35018 bp, 32 predicted proteins | sample 7279691 | NCBI WGS metagenome assembly JAANMY01 (sample SAMN14094543, study PRJNA606508) | bioreactor metagenome | isolation source: A lab-scale SPAN reactor treating ammonium-rich wastewater day 388 | place: Ireland: Galway | collected 2018-02-07
CGCGCTGGCGCAGCACTTGCTGCAGCTCCAGCCCGCTCATCATCGGCATGCGGATGTCGAGCACCAGGCAGGCGGTGGCGCCGGGCTCGGGCGTGGCGGCAAGGAAGTCTTCGGCCGAGGCATGGCTGGCCACCGTCCAGCCCATGGATTCGAGCAGGAACAACAGCGAACGGCGAAACGCGGCATCGTCGTCGATGACGTGGATGAGGAGGTCTTCGGGTGCGGTCATGGTTGGTTCTTATGCGCTGGGCGCATCGGCTGGCGCCGCTGCGTGCGCGGAAGGGGAGAGCGGGAGGCTGAGGATGAACAGCGCGCCGACGGCGGCGACCTCGGGTGAGGCGTCGGCTGGCGAGCTGCGCGAAGCCTCGGGCAGTGCGGCGCGCGACGCTTCGGTGGTCGCCGCCGTGAGCCGGCCGCCGTGGGCCTCGGCGATGCTGCGGCAGATCGACAGCCCGAGGCCCAGACCGTCGGCCTTGGTGGTGAAGAAGGATTCGAACAACTGCGCGCGCGCGGCCTCGTCCAGCCCGCTGCCGTAGTCGCGCACCAGGATGCGCAGGCTGCCTTCGGCGACCTCGAGCCGGATGTCGATGCGCTGGCGCGCGGCGGGCAGGCCGCGGCTGGCGTCCCAGGCGTTCTTCAACAGGTTGAGCAGCACCTGCTGGATCTGCAGGCGGTCGGCGTCGACCAGCGTGCCGGCGGGCAGGGCGTCGTCGACCGCGACCGGCGGCGCGTGCGCGAGCATGCCGCGGAACAGGGTGACGGCCTCGTCCACCAGCTCGCGCGGCGCCACGCGCTCGCGGCTGGCGGTGCGCTTGCGCGCAAAGGCGCGGATGCGGCCGAGGATGCCGGCGGCGCGCTCGGCCTGACCGGCGATCTCGCCCGCGGCCTCGCGCACCGCGGCTTCGGTCAGGCGCTGGTTGTCGGCGCGGCGCACCAGGCTGTTGGCGTAGTTGGCGATCGCGGCCAGCGGCTGGTTGAGTTCGTGCGCGAGCGTGCCCGACAGCTCGCCCAGCACCGACAGCCGCGACAGGTGTTCGGCCCGCTCCTGCGCGCCGCGCATGCGCGCCGCCATCGCCTCGCGCGCGGCGAGCGCCTCGCGCAGCGCGGCGGTGCGGGTCTGCACCAGGTATTCGACGCGTACGGTGTACAGGATCCAGCCCAGGATCAGCAGCGCGAAGCCCACCACCCACGGCCAGTAGCGCTCGGCCAGCACCATCAGCGTGGGCGCGCGCAGGTAGGCGTAGGGGCCGATCTCGAGGCGGCGGAAGAGTTCATGCACCGCCTGGTAGTCGGCGGGCACAGTCCACGCGAGGCCGTCGCGGTGCCGATGCATGCCGAGCAGCGCGATCGCGACCAGGCGCGACAGCTCGGGCGGCGTGTGGCGCAGCGCGGCGAGCGGCCAGTCGGGATAGAGCCGGGTCGAGGTCGCGCACGGAAACCCCGCCTCGGTGCGCGGCGACAGCACCCGGAACCGCGCCGCCCACTCGGGTTTGTCTTCGAGCAGGCAGGTGCGGATCACGCCGGCGTCGGCCAGCCCGGCGTCGAGCGCATCGATCACGCCGCCCATCGGGAAGCCGACCTCGCGCAGCTCGGCGAGATCGGCGTCGGGGTCGATGCCGAGCGCCTCGAGCTCCCCCCAAGCCACCTGGTAGCCACCGAAACCGCCACGGCCCACGATCGCGAGCCGGTGGCCGCGCAGCTCGTCCAGGGTGTGCAGGCTGCTGGCGGACGGCACGATCACCGCCGAGCCCAGGGCGCGCTCGGGCGCACGCCCGCCGCCGGTATCCAGGGTGAGGATGCGGCTGGCGCCGAGCACGGCCTCGAGCTCGATGTAATGTCCGGGGTTGGTGATGATGAAGTCGAGCTCGCCGCGGCGCGCGGCTTCGCGCAGGCCGTCGTGATCGAGCTGGATCAGGGTCGGGGTATAGCCGGGCAGCGCGGCCTGCAGCCTGCGCACCACCGGCGACCATTCCTCGACCGCCGCGTCGGCGCCGAGGAAGGCGAGCACGCCGATGCGCAGCGCCTGCCCGGGGGCGGCCGCATGAGCAGGCATGAAGCCGGCAGACACGAGCGCGGCAAATGCGAGCGCGGCAACGCGCGTACGGATCACGGTAAGCATCGGCGCAACATCGCTTGCCACGTGGTGGGCGTCAAGTGCACGCCGGGGCTTCTGCGGCGAAAGCGCGGACCGGCCATGGCGGGTGCCGTCGGTCGAGCCGCCCGCCGCTACCGGAAGCGTTCAGCGCTGCAGCAGCTCCGAGAAGCGTTCGACCACGCCGACCACCTCGGCCGCGCCCTTGCGGATGCCGCCGATGACGTCGCCGGCCTCGTTCGCCAGGCTGACGCTGGCGGTGGCGGTCTCGTGCATGTCCTTGACCCGCCCGATCGCCTCGCGGGTGCCGTCCTGCACGGTGGAGATCATGCCGGTGATCTCGGTGGTGGCGTTGGACGTGCGCTCGGCGAGCTTGCGCACCTCGTCGGCCACCACCGCGAAGCCGCGGCCGTGTTCGCCGGCGCGGGCGGCCTCGATGGCGGCGTTGAGCGCGAGCAGGTTGGTCTGGTCGGCGATCTCGCGGATGGTGTTGACGATCGAGGTGATCTGCGCGGTCTCGTCGCCGAGTTGCCCGATCGAGGTCGCCGCGCCCTCGGCGCTGCAGGCGATCGCACGCATCTGCTCGCTGGCGCGCACGATCACGCGGGTGCCGCTGTCGGCCAGGCGGGCGTTCTCGCGCGCGATTGTCAGCGCCTCGGCGGCATTGGCGACCTCATGCTCGAGGGCTTCCATGCGTGCGCTGACGTCGGCGGCAAACTTGATGAACTTGTAGGGCCGGCCCTCGGGGTCGAGCACGGGATTGTAGCTCGCCTCCAGCCACACCGCCTTGCCTTGGCCGTCCGGGCGCTGGAAGCGTCCGCTGACCGGTTCGCCGCTGCGCAGGCGGCGCCAGTGCGCGGCGTACTCGGCCGAGTTGGCCACGGCGTCGGTGCAGAACAGGCGATGGTTGTGCCCGATCACCTGCTCGCGGCGGTACTTCATCGCGGCGAGGAAGAGGTCGTTGGCGAAGGTGATGGTGCCGTCGGGCGTGAATTCGATCCGCGCGGTCGAGCGGTCGATCGCATCGATGACGGCCTGCTGCGCGGCGAGCTGTGCGGACTGTTCGCCGAGAGTGTGCTTGAGTCTGGTGTTGAACATGTGCGGGACCGCGGGTCGGTTCGATGAAGGCAGGCGGCCGCGAAGCGGGCCACGATGGATGTATCGGTATCTGCCGATATATCTTTAACGCCTTCTCACACAATGATCTCGATCGAGATGAACAGGGCGAGGGCAACATGAGGCTGCTGACGTGGAACATCCAGTGGGGCCGCGGTGCGGACGGCCAGGTGGATCTGGCACGCACGGTGGCTGCGATCCGCGCGGCGGGCGACTTCGATGTCGTCTGCCTGCAGGAGGTGGCGTGCAATTTTCCGGGCCTGGCGGGTGGAGCGCGCGAGGACGAGCCGGCGTATTTCGCGGCCGCCTTTCCGGGCTACGAGGCGATCTTCGGTGCCGGCATGGACGTGCCGGACGGCGAGGGCGGGCGGGCGCGCTTCGGCAACCTGCTGCTGTCGCGCCTGGCGGTGGGGCAGGTCTTTCGCCACCTGTTGCCGGCGCCGGCCGATCCCGCTTTCCCGGCGATGCAGCGGGTGTGCGTGGAGGCGGTGGTGAGCACCCGGCTCGGGCCGCTGCGCGTGCTGACCACGCATCTGGAGTATTACTCGCAGCGCCAGCGCCGTGCCCAGGTCGAGGCCCTGCGCGCGCTGCAGGCCGAGGCCGCCGGGCAGGCCGCGGCGCCGACGGCGGGCAAGGAGTCGAATCCGGCCTTTGCCGCGTGGCCACGGCCGGCGTCGGCGGTGCTGTGCGGGGATTTCAACTGCGAGCCTGCATCGGCCGAGCATCGGCTGATGCAGGCGCCGATCGGGCCGGGCGTGCCGGCGTGGCGCGACGCCTGGCGGGTGGTCGCGCCGGGCTCGCCGCATGCGCCGAGCGTCGGCCTGCACGGGGCGGACTGGCCGGATCGTGCCTACTGCTGCGACTTCTTCTTCGTGACTGCGGATCTGGCGCCGCGCGTGCGTGCGCTGCAGGTGCTGTCCGACACCGCGGCGTCCGATCATCAGCCGGTGGTGCTGGAACTGGAAGGCTGAACCGTGCACCCGCCGGGTGTGGCGGGCGCACGGTTCAGCCGGGCGGCAGCGGCTCGATCAGGTCGCGGTAGGCGTGCCAGGTGGCGTGGCCGATGATCGGCATCAGCACCACGAAGCCGATGTTGAGGGTGGCGAAACCGATCGCGGTCAGCACCACGATCAGGCCCGCCCACACCAGCATCGGCCCGGGGTTGTTGAGCAGCGCGCCGAAGCTCGCCAGCATCGCGGTGATCGCGTCCTGGTTGCGGTCGAGCATCAGCGGCACCGACACCACGCTGGCGGCGAAGGCGATGGTGGCAAACACCAGCCCGACGCCGACATAGGCGCCGAGGAACTCGAGGTTGCGAAGGGTGAGGATCTGCTCGATCAGGCTGTCGAGGGTCGGCATCTCTTCGGTGTAGAACAGCGCGAACACCACCATCGACGCCCGTGCCCACACCAGCAGCACGACACCGAGCACGACCGCGAACACGCCGATGTTGCTCATGTTGCGGCGCCACACGGTGAGCGTGGGGCCGAGCGTGCACGGCTCGCCGCGTTCGCGGCGGCGGCTGAGCTCGTACAGGCCCATCGCGAACAGCGGCCCGACGAGCAGGAAGCCCGAGGCCAGCGCGGCGATGTACTCGTATGCGTGGAGAAACATCAGCACGGTGAGCACGCCCATGGCCGCGAAGCACAGGCCGTAGAACAGGCTCGGGCCGGGGGACGTGCGCAGGTCGGCGATGCCGCGGGCGATCCACTTGAACGGCGCGCCGAGCGAGACCTCGCGTACGGTGGGGAAGGGCAGACCGGGGTCGTCGTCCGTCCGCGGCCTGGATTGGGTCGAGGGGTCCTGCTCCGTCATGTCGATCTCCTGTGGGTGTTGCACTGGCCGCGGAGCGGGAGAAGCGTTTCAGGACGCCGCCAGCATCGCGTCGACAAGCTGCTGTGGCGCTTCCTGCATCAGGGCGTGGCCGACCCCGGGGAGGATGACCAGGCGCGCGGCGCAGGCGGTGAAGGCGTCGCGCAGCGGCACCACCGCGTCGGCCGGGGTCATGCGGTCGCAGTCGCCGCTCACGAGCAGCACCGGGCAGCGCACGCGGGTGGCGGCCTGCAGCCCGTCCAGCCAGCGGTCGCAGGCGGCGAGGTCGGTCGCGAGCACTGCGGCGCCCTGCTTGTGCATGCGTTCGAGGTTGGCGGTTTCGAGTTCGAGACGGCGTTGCTCGCCGAGCACTTCGACCGGGGCGAAGGAGAACTTGTTGATCAATGCCCAGGCCTGGGGCGGATCGGTGCGCACGGCATCGAGCACGAAGGGGGCGACCGGCATCGGTGCCAGGCTGCCGAGCAGGTACAGCGCATGCACACGGTGCGGGGCGCGCGCGGCAACGGCAAGCGCGACCAGCGAACCCATGCTGTGTCCGGCGATGCGGAAACTGTCCACGCCGAGCGTAGCGGCCAGGGCGAGCACCCAGTCCGCCATCGCGTCGATGTCGGTCAACGCCTGCCCGCCGGAGGCGCCGTGGCCGGGCAGGTCGGGCGCGATGACCCGGTGGCCGGCGGCGGCCAGCCCGGGCGCGACGGGCTCCCACACGTCGTGGTCGTGTCCGGCGCCGTGGATCAGCAGCAGCGGGGAGGCGGTCGGTTCGCCATGCAGCGCGACCGCGACCGGCTGGCCGCGTACCTGGATGTCTTTCATGGATTCGATGGTCTTGTCGGTGATGGGGCGCTCAGGCGCGCTCGTCCGGGCTCAGCATGTGCTCGATGGCGATGATGCGGTCCTTGAGGGCGAGCTTGCGCTTCTTGAGGCGGCGCAGCATCAGCTCGTCGCCGGTCGGCGATGCAGCGAGGCTGACGATCGCGTCGTCGAGGTCGCGATGCTCGAGGCGCATCTCGTCCAGGCGCAGGCGCAAGCTGGTCACTTCGTCGAAGGCTTTGTCGGTCATGCTTGCGTCCCCTGTGCGTCGCGCTTGCCCTGTTCTTGCGCCGCGGTCGGCCGGGCGCAGGTGCGGTCCATGGTTTGCCGGGGATGTTATGCGCCGGCGGGGGTAATGACAACTTCGTTCCTGCGTGCGCTCCCCGCCTGCCTGCCGACGCGCACGGACGTGGCGCGTGCAGGGTGGATTCCTTACCATTCGCCCTTCGCCAACACGGAAACTGCGCAAGTGAACAAAGCCTTCGTGAAGGAAAGCGACGGCGCCGACGACGGGGACGAGGAACTCGCCCCCGCGCAGCGCCTGCCCGCGGGCAGCAAGAACTACATGACGCGGCGCGGCTACGATGCGCTGCGCGTCGAGTTGGACCAGCTCGTGCGCTTCGAACGCCCCAAGCTGGTCGAGACCGTGGCCTGGGCCGCAGGCAACGGCGACCGCTCGGAGAACGGCGACTACATCTACGGCAAGAAGCGCCTGCGCGAGATCGACCGCCGCATCCGCTTCCTGATCAAGCGCATCGAGAGCGCCGAGGTGGTCGACCCGGAGCGCCAGCAGGGGCTGGAGCAGGTGTTCTTCGGCGCCACGGTGAGCTTCTGCGACCTCGAGACCGAGGACGAGCAGACCTGGCAGATCGTCGGCGTGGATGAGGCCGACGCCGCGCGCGGGCGGATCAGCTGGATCTCGCCGCTGGCGCGCGCGGTGCTGAAGGCGCGCGTGGGCGACGTGGTGCGCTTCCAGAGCCCGGCGGGGATGCGCGAGATCGAGATCACCGACGTGCAGTACCTGTGAGCGCCGGGCGGCGCGCGCCAGGGGCTTGAAAGCCGGGCAGGCGTCCCCATCTGCCGACGCACTGATCCGTAACCCAAGCTGGAGCCTTATTCATGTCCGAAACCGCAGCCGCCCAGACGATGAACTTCCAGGCCGAGGTGAAGCAGCTGCTTCACCTGATGATCCACTCGCTGTATTCCAACCGCGAGATCTTCCTGCGCGAGCTCGTCTCCAACGCTTCCGACGCCTGCGACAAGCTGCGCTTCGAGGCGCTCGACAATGGCGCCCTGTACGAGAACGACAGCGAGCTCAAGATCCGCATCGGCTTCGACGCCGAGGCGAAGACCATCACCATCGCCGACAACGGCGTCGGCATGAGCCGCGACGAGGCGATCGCGCACCTGGGCACCATCGCCAAGTCGGGCACGCGCGAATTCTTCGGTCAGCTCACCGGCGACCAGAAGAAGGACGCCAACCTCATCGGCCAGTTCGGCGTGGGCTTCTACTCCGCCTTCCTGGTCGCCGACCGCGTCACCGTGCTCACCCGCCGCGCCGGCCTGGCCGCGGGCGAGGGCGTGAAGTGGGAATGCTCGATGACCGGCGACGAAGCCGGCGCCTACACCGTGGCCCAGGTCGACAAGGCTGACCGCGGCACCGAGATCACGCTGCATCTGCGCGAGGGCCAGGAAGACCTGCTGTCGTCGTGGAAGCTGAAGAGCCTGATCCGCAAGTACTCCGATCACATCGTGCAGCCGATCGTGATGAAGAAGGAGGAGTGGAACGAGGAGCAGAAGAAGCAGGTCGTCACCGAGGAGGACGAGACGGTCAACCAGGCCAACGCGCTGTGGACACGGTCGAAGAACGACATTTCCGAAGACGAGTACAAGGGCTTCTACAAGCACGTCGCCCACGACTTCGAGGACCCGCTGGCGTGGACGCACTCGCGCGTCGAGGGCCGCCACGAATACACCAACCTGCTCTACATACCGAAGAACGCGCCCTTCGACCTGTGGGACCGCAGCGCCAAGCACGGCATCAAGCTCTACGTGAAGCGCGTGTTCATCATGGACGACGCCGAGAAGCTGATGCCGACCTATCTGCGCTTCGTGCGCGGCGTGGTCGATTCGGCCGACCTGCCGCTCAACGTGTCGCGCGAGATCCTGCAGGAAAGCAAGGACATCGACACCATCCGCGCCGGCTGCACGAAGAAGGTGCTGACCCTGCTCGAGAGCCTGGCCAGCAGCGACGAGGCGGCCGACAAGGAAAAGTACGCCGAGTTCTGGAAGGCCTTCGGCAAGGTGCTGAAGGAAGGCGTGGGCGAGGACTTCGCCAACAAGGACAAGATCGCCGGCCTGCTGCGCTTCGCCTCGACCAAGCTCGACACCGCGGACGAAGTGGTATCGCTCGCCGACTACATCGGCCGCATGAAGGAAGGCCAGGACAAGATCTATTTCGTCACCGCCGAGACCTTCAACGCCGCGAAGAACAGCCCGCACCTCGAGGTCTTCCGCAAGAAGGGCATCGAGGTGCTGCTGCTCTCCGACCGCGTCGATGAGTGGGTTACCGGCAACCTGACCGAGTTCGACGGCAAGGCGCTGGTTTCGGTGGCCAAGGGCGGGCTGGATCTGGGCGCGCTCGAGGACGAGGCCGAGAAGCAGGAAGTCGAGAAGGCCGCCGACGAGTACAAGGAGCTGCTCGACAAGATGAAGGCGAGCCTGGGCGAGCGCGTCAAGGACGTGAAGGTGACGCTGCGCCTGACCGACTCGCCCGCCTGCCTGGTGGCCGACGAGCACGACCTGGGCATGAACCTGGCGCGCATCCTCAAGGCTGCCGGGCAGAACGCACCGGTCTCCAAGCCCATCCTCGAGATCAACCCCAGTCATCCGGCGGTGCTGCGCCTGAAGTACGAGGACAAGCACTTCGACGACTGGGCGGCGGTGCTGTTCGACCAAGCGCTGCTCGCCGAGGGCGGCACGCTCGACGACCCCGCGACCTTCGTGAAGCGCATCAACCAGTTGATGATGGCGATGAGCGGGAACTGAGCGCCATCGCTGGGCCCTCATTCCGGGGCCCTCATTCCGGGCCATGAACGAACGGGCGGCGCGCCGAAGGGTGGTCGCCCGTTCCACTTTAGAGAAATACGATGAAGAGGAAATCGCTTGTCCTGTCGTTCTGCGCAGTTGCCCTCGGTATGCAAGCCAGCCTGGCCATGTCCTCGGACACCGCAACCGCCCAGGCCCTGCAACCGATCGCCGCACTGGATGTGCCGCGCTACATGGGCACCTGGTACGAAATCGCCAGGTACCCGAACTGGTTCCAGAAGAAGTGCGTCAGCGACACGCGCGCCGAGTACAGCCTGCAGGCGGACGGCCGGGTGCAGGTGATCAACCGTTGCCGCGAGCAGAACGGTGAGATGTCCGAAGCGGTCGGCATGGCGCGCCAGATCGGCGCGGCCGACTCGGCACAGCTGGAAGTGCGATTCGCTCCCGCCTGGCTGTCCTTCCTGCCGATGGTGTGGGGCGACTACTGGGTCATCGATCTCGATACCGACTACAGACTGGTCGCCGTCAGCGAGCCGGGGCGCGAGTACCTGTGGGTGCTGTCGCGCACGCCGGTGGTCGATGCGCAGGCCTACGAGGCTTTGCTGGCGCGGCTGGCGGAACGCGGATTCGATCCCGGCAAGCTGGAGCGCACGCTGCAACAGGGCAAGTGACGCCACCTCGTGCCCGTCATCGCCGGGGGCGCGGCGCGGCCTGCGCGCTTGCGCCGCGCGTTCCCCGGAAAGAGGCGAGGTGCATATAGGGGCAAACGATAGGTTGACGCCCCCCGCCTCGGCCGGAAGACTCCATGCCAACAAAAAACACCACGTTGGCTGGGGAGACACCCTTGAGCGAGTTCATTCTCGAAACCCGCGGACTCACCAAGGAGTTCAAGGGTTTCGTTGCAGTATCCGGCGTCGACCTGAAGGTGCAGAAGGGGCACATCCACGCCCTGATCGGCCCCAACGGCGCCGGCAAGACCACCGTATTCAACCTGCTGACCAAGTTCCTGCCGCCGACCTCGGGCACGATCCTGTTCGAAGGACACGACATCACCCGCGAGGCGTCGGCAGTCACCGCGCGCCGCGGCATGGTGCGCTCGTTCCAGATCTCGGCGACCTTCCCCAACCTCAGCGTTCTCGAGAACGTGCGCATCGGGCTGCAGCGCAAGCTCGGCACCGAATTCCACTTCTGGCGCTCGGTGAAGTCGCTCGACGTGTTGAATGACGAGGCGATGGCGCTGCTCGAGGCGGTCGACCTGACCCAGTTTGCCGATACCGTCACCGCCGAGATGCCCTATGGCCGCAAGCGTGCGCTCGAGATCGCGACCACGCTCGCGCTCGAGCCGACCATGCTGCTGCTCGACGAGCCCACGCAAGGCATGGGCAACGAGGACATCGCCCGCGTGGTCGACCTGATCCGCAAGGTGTCGGCCAACCGCACGATCCTGATGGTCGAGCACAACCTGTCGGTGGTCGCCAACCTGTGCGACCGCATCACCGTGCTCACCCGCGGCAGCGTGCTCGCCGAGGGCACCTATGCCGAAGTGTCGAAGAACCCCAAGGTGCTCGAGGCCTATGTCGGTTCGGACGACATGAGCGACGCCCATCACTGATTTCCTGCGACCGACAGCCATGACCAGTGCCTTCACCCCTCATCCGGAGATGCTCCGGATCCACGACCTGCACGCCTTCTACGGCGAGTCGCACATCCTGCACGGCATCGACCTCAAGGTCGCGCGCGGCGAGTGCGTGACGCTGCTCGGGCGCAACGGCTCGGGGCGTTCGACCACGCTCAAGTCGGTGCTCGGCCTGGTCGGTCGCCGCACCGGCTCGATCATGGTCAATGGCCGTGAGGTGATCGACCAGCCCACCCACCGCATGGCGCGCTACGGGATCGGCTACGTGCCCGAGGAGCGCGCCATCTTCGCCTCGCTCTCCACCGAGGAGAACCTGATGCTGCCGCCGCAGGTGGCCAGCGGGGCGCTATCGGTGGACGAGATCTACGGCATGTTCCCCAACCTCTACGAGCGCCGCAGCAGCCCCGGCTCCAAGCTCTCGGGCGGCGAGCAGCAGATGCTGGCGATGGCACGCGTGCTGCGCACCGGGGCCAAGCTGCTGTTGCTCGACGAGATCACCGAGGGCCTGGCGCCGGTGATCGTGAAAAAGCTCGGCGAGGTCATCGTCGAGCTGAAATCGCGCGGCTTCACCATCGTGCTGGTGGAGCAGAACTTCCGCTTCGCCGCCCCGCTGGCCGACCGCCACTACGTGCTCGAGCACGGCGAGATCATCGCCACCATCAACGCTGACGAGTTGCCCGGCAAGATGGACTGGCTGCACCAGACGCTGGGGGTCTGAGCGGTATCACCGCGCAGTTCCCGCGTAACAACCACACGAAAGAGACGGAGACACACGATGCAGACGAAGAAACTCACCACCCTGGCCTGCGCGGCCGCCTTTGCCATGCTGTCGGGCGCGGCGAATGCGCAGATCTCGGGCAACACGGTCAAGATCGGCGTGCTCACCGACATGTCCGGCACCTATTCCGACCTCGCCGGCGCCGGTGCGGTACTCGCCACCCAGATGGCGATCGACGACTTCATCGCCGAGGCCAAGCCCGCATTCAAGGTCGAGATGGTCTCCGCCGACCACCAGAACAAGGCCGACATCGCTTCCAACAAGGCGCGCGAGTGGTTCGAGCGCGAAGGCGTCGATACCGCCACCGAGCTCGTCACCACCTCTACCGCACTTGCAGTCATGAAGATCGCCAAGGAGATGAACCGCGTCGCGCTGATGAGTGGCCCGGCCTCGACGCCGATCACCAACGAGCAGTGCAACGATGTGACCGTGCACTACACCTACGACACCTACGCGCTCGCCAACGGCACCGCCAAGGCGGTGACCCAGCAGGGGGGCGATACCTGGTTCTTCCTGACCGCCGACTACGCCTTCGGCCAGGCCCTGGAGAAGGATTCGTCCGCGGTGGTGACGGCCAATGGCGGCAAGGTGCTCGGCTCGGTGCGCCATCCCTTCCCGGCCTCGGACTTCTCCTCCTTCCTGCTCCAGGCCCAGGCCTCGGGCGCCAAGATCATCGGCCTGGCCAACGCCGGCGCCGACACCACCAACGCGATCAAGCAGGCGGCGGAGTTCGGCGTCACACCGAAGCAGTCCCTCGCCGGCCTGCTGATGTTCATCTCCGACGTGCATTCGCTCGGCCTGCAGGCCACCCAGGGCATGTACCTGACCACCGGCTTCTACTGGGATCTCGACGACCAGACCCGCGCCTGGTCCAAGCGCTTCTTCGACAAGCAGAAGCGCATGCCGACCATGGTGCAGGCCGGCCAGTACTCGTCGGTGCTGCATTACCTGCGTGCGGTGCAGGCGACCGGTACCGACGAGGCGGGCAAGGTCATGGCGCAGATGAAGGCGACGCCGATCAAGGACTTCTTCGGCAAGAACGGCCGCATCCGCGAGGACGGGCGCATGGTGCACGACATGTACCTGGTGCAGGTCAAGACCCCGGCCGAGTCCAAGTACCCGTGGGACTACTACCACATCCGCCAGACGATTCCCGCGGAAGAGGCCTTCCAGCCGCTGGCACAGTCGAAGTGCCCGCTGGTCAAGAAATAAGCTGATCGCGGGGCTCGTCCCGCACTTCACGACGCACCGGGGCGGCGCGGCCGCTCCGGTGCGGGAGTCGCACATGGAAATCTTCGGCGTTCCGAGCGCACTGCTCGGCAGCCAGTTGCTGGTCGGCCTGATCAACGGTTCGTTCTACGCGATCCTGAGCCTGGGCCTGGCCATCATTTTCGGCCTGCTCAATATCATCAACTTCACCCACGGTGCCCAGTACATGATGGGCGCCTTCGTGGCGTGGATCGCGCTCAACAAGCTCGGGATCAACTATTGGGTCGCGCTGATCTTCGCCCCGCTCGTCATCGGCGCGCTCGGCGTGCTGATCGAGCGCACGATGTTGCGCAAGCTGTACAAGCTCGACCACCTCTACGGCCTGCTGCTCACCTTCGGCCTGGCGCTGATCTTCGAGGGCATCTTCCGCGATCAGTACGGCATCTCCGGCCAGTCCTACCCGGTGCCCGAGCTGCTTCAGGGCGGGGTGAACCTCGGCTTCATGTTCCTGCCGATCTACCGCGGCTGGGTGGTGGTGGCCGCGCTGACGGTGTGCTTCGCGACCTGGTTCATCATCGAGAAGACCAAGCTCGGCGCCTACCTGCGCGCCGGCACGGAGAACGCGCAGATGGTGCAGGCGCTCGGCATCAACGTGCCGCTGCTGATCACCTTCACCTACGGCTTCGGCGTCGCGCTCGCCGCCTTCGCCGGGGTCCTCGCCGCGCCGGTGTACCAGGTCAGCCCGCTGATGGGCTCGAACCTCATCATCGTGGTGTTCGCCGTGGTGGTGATCGGCGGCATGGGCTCGATCATGGGCTCCATCCTCACCGGCCTCGGACTCGGGCTGATCGAGGGCCTGACCCGCGTGTTCTACCCCGAAGCCTCGGCGGTGGTGGTGTTCGTGATCATGGTGATCGTGCTGCTGGTGCGGCCGGCCGGCCTGTTCGGCAAGGCCTGAGTGCGGCGAAAGGAGTCAAGCTGATGAACAACCCGAATTCGATGTTTGCCCGCGCCATGCCGGTCCTGTTCGGCGCCCTGTTCCTGATCGGGCTGGTGGCGCCGTTCGCGGTGTATCCCACCTTCCTGATGAAGATCCTGTGCTTCGGGCTGTTCGCCTGCGCGTTCAACCTGTTGCTTGGCTTCGCCGGCCTGCTGTCCTTCGGCCACGCCGCCTTTCTCGGCAGCGCCGGCTACGTTTGCGGCATGCTGGTGCGCGACCTCGGGGTCACGCCCGAGCTCGGCATCATCGGTGGCACGCTGGCGGCGGGCGCGCTGGGCTGGGTGGTCGGTGTACTGGCGATCCGCCGTACCGGCATCTACTTCGCGATGATCACGCTGGCGCTGTCGCAGATGGTGTATTTCGTCGTGCTGCAGTGGAAGGCGACCGGCGGTGAGGATGGGCTGCAGGGCGTCCCGCGTGGTCATCTGTTCGGTGTCATCGATCTGTCGAACAACATCGCGATGTACTACCTGGTGTTCGCGGTGTTCTGCATCGGCTTCTTCATCATCTACCGCGCGATCCATTCGCCTTTCGGCCAGATCCTCAAGGCGATCCGTGAGAACGAGCCGCGCGCGATGTCGCTCGGTTACGACGTGGCGAAGTTCAAGCTGCTCGCCTTCGTGCTGTCGGCCGCGCTCGCCGGCACGGCGGGGGCGACCAAGACGCTGGTGTTCCAGCTCGCCTCGCTGACCGATGTGCACTGGCACATGTCGGGCGAGGTGGTGCTGATGACCCTGCTCGGCGGCCTCGGCACCGTGCTCGGTCCGCTGGTCGGCGCCGCCACCATCGTGTCTCTGCAGTCCGAACTGGCTGACAGCGTGGGCTCGTGGGTGACGGTGATCATGGGGGTGATCTTCGTGATCTGCGTGCTGCTCTTCCGCCGCGGCATCGTCGGCGAGCTACAGGCGCTGATCCAGCGCGCCGGGATTCGCTGATCCGGGCTTGGCGTCCGTCGTGCCTGCGGGCAGGGCGGGCGGTTTCTGTGCGGGGCCGGCATGATGCAGCCGGCCCTCGGCGCGCCGCAGCCATGCGTGCGACAGCGCGTGGTAAAGCGGCACCGGCGCCACCGAGCGCGACACGCCGTGGGCCACCACCGCGGTCGCCATCAGCGGCAGCAGCATCTGGTGGTTGGCGGTCATTTCCATGACGATCACGAACGAGGTGATCGGCGTCTGCGTCATCGCGGCGAGAAAGGCCACCATGCCCAGCACCAGCACTGCAGGGTCGGGCTCCCCCGGTAGCAGCAGCGCGATGTCCGCGCCCAGGCCCGCGCCCACGGCCAGCGCCGGGGCGAAGATGCCGCCCGGGATGCGCGCCACGAAGGCGAGCCAGATCACCGCCATCTTCATCAGCATGAAGGCCATCGGCAGTGCGGCACTGCCTTCGAGTGCTGCCTTCGATTCCGCGTAGCCGGTGCCGTAGGTCAGGCCACCGCTGCCCCAGCCGATGAGGCCGGTCGCAAGGCCGCACAATGCCGCGAAGGCGACCGGGCGGCTCACCGCGAACACCCCGGCGTGCCCCGGCAAGCCACGCGCGGATGCGATCAGCAGGCGCGAGAAGCCGCCGCCGAGCAGCCCGCCGGCTACGCCGCAGGCCAGCACCGGCCAGATCCCGGCCGGCCAGGCGATGGTCGCCAGCGTGCGGCCGAAATAGGTGTAGTTGCCGAGCACCGCGAGCGACATCAGGCCGGCGAAGATCACCGCCGTCAGCGTGGTGCTGTTGGCGCGGAAGGCGCGGTAGCGGCACATCTCCTCGATCGCGAACATGATGCCGCCGAGCGGGGTGTTGAAGGCGGCCGCGATACCAGCGCCGCTGCCGGCCACGATCAGGTCCCGGCTGGAGGCGATGCGCCGCCGCCTGCGTCCGGCGAGCAGGTGCATCACCGAGGCGCCGACCTGCACCGACGGCCCCTCGCGGCCGATCGAGGCCCCCGACAGCAGCCCGCCCAGGGTCAGGAAGACCTTGGCGATCGCGATGCGGAAGGACAGCAGTTGGCGCCGCACCCGGCCGTCGTCGGACATCGATGCGGCAATCGCCTGCGGGATGCCGCTACCCTCCGTACCCGGGAAGAACCTGCGCGAAACCCAGGCCAGCGCCGCGAAGCCGGCCGGGGCGATGAGCAGGCTCAGCCATGGCCGTTCGCGGATCATGCTGGCATGCGTGGTGATCGCGAGTTCGGCGCCGATCGCGAAGGCGATTGCGATCAACCCGGCCAGCAGTGCGGCGCCGACCAGCAGCAGCCGCACGCCCCAGCGTTGCCAGGACAGCCAGGGCAGGGCGTAGCGTCGGCCGCCGCGCATCAGCCGGTCGAGGTTCCAGCGGGCAGTACTGCGGCGGGTGTTTTCGGAGGTGGGGTCGCTGTTCATCGCGGTCTCTGCTGCAGTGCGGCATCGCGTCATCGCCGCGCAGGTGGCGAACTCGGCGATATTGTCTTTCCTGCCATATTGCGCATGCGAAAGGTGAACGATACCGCTACCATACGCCTCATGGCAGGCTGTGATGTTTTTTTGACAATGATGCTTTGGGCAAATATAGTTTCGGTGAGATTCAGATGGCGGAAACGCAACAGAAAGTGAAGAAACCGGCCGTTCCGGCGAGCCCGTTGTCGGTCCTGCAGCGATTCCGGATCCTGATCCGGACCGCGCAGCGCCACTCGCAGTGGATCGAACGCCAGAGCGGGGTGACCGGCGCCCAGTTGTGGGCCCTGCAGGAGTTGCGCGAATCGAACGGTTTGCGCGTCGGAGAACTGGCGAACCGCATGGCGCTGCACCAGTCGACCACGTCGAACATGGTTGACCGGCTGGAAAGCTCGGGGCTGGTGCGCAAGGAGCGGACGAGCGCCGACCAGCGCGTCGTCCGTCTTTACCTCACCGAGGAAGGTGCGGCACTACTCGCACGGGCGCCCTCGCCCGCGCGCGGCGTATTGCCTGAAGCGCTGCGGATGATGGATGACGAAGGCCTTGCGAGCCTGCAGAGCGAACTCGACAAGTTGCTCCGCCAGATCAAGCATCTCGACGAAGGCTTCGGCATGCAGCCGCTGCCCTTCACTGAATGAAACACGGCCGGTCCCCGAGGCGGGCCGGTTCGAACGGGTTTCACACAGCGTCCTGACGCTCGTGCGGACAGCAGCTTGAGCGGCCGATTGGCCGCTTTTTTTTAAGTTGAGCCCGGAGGCGCTGCGCCGCCGCGCAGGCGTACGCTCAGTGCTTGCGCGACAGCGCCTGCATGGCGCGCGCGAGGCCGTCCAGCGTGAGTGGATACATGCGCTCGCCCATGATCTGGCCGATGAGGCCGATCGACTGGCGGTATGGCCACAGGCGCTCGGGCTCGGGGTTGAGCCAGGCTGCGGCCGGGTAGGCGTCGAGCAGACGCCGCAGCCAGGCGGCGCCGGCCTCGGCGTTCATGTGTTCGACCGAGCCGTGCGGATGCAGGATCTCGTAGGGGCTCATGGTGGCGTCGCCGACGAAGATCAGCTTGTAATCCGGACCGTACTTGTGGATCACGTCGAGCAGCGCCGTGCGCTCGCTGTGGCGGCGGCGGTTGTCGCGCCATACGCCCTCGTACACGCAGTTGTGGAAGTAGAAGTATTCGAGGTGCTTGAACTCCAGCCGGCAGGCCGAGAACAGCTCCTCGCACACCTTGATGTGATCGTCCATCGAGCCGCCGACGTCCAGGAACAGCAGCACCTTGACCGCGTTGTGGCGTTCCGGCCGCATCAGCAGGTCGAGCCAGCCGGCGTTGCGTGCGGTGGCGGCGATGGTGCCGTCGAGGTCGAGCTCTTCGGCCGCCCCCTGGCGCGCGAAGCGGCGCAGCCGGCGGAGCGCCACCTTGATGTTGCGCGTACCGAGCTCGACCGAGTCGTCCAGGTTGCGGAACTCGCGCTTGTCCCACACTTTCACCGCCGTGCGGTTGCCGGCGGACTCTCCACCGACGCGGATGCCCTCGGGGTGGGTGCCGTTGTTGCCGAAGGGTGAGCTGCCGCCGGTGCCGATCCATTTGTTGCCGCCCTGGTGGCGCCCTTTCTGTTCTTCGAGGCGCTTGCGAAAGGTTTCCATCAGCCTGTCCCAGCCGAGCTTTTCCAGCTTGGCGCGCTCCTCCGGCGACAGGTGCTTCTTCGCCATCGCGCGCAGCCAGTCCTCGGGCAGCTCGACGTCCAGCCCCGGGAGGGTGGTGACGCCCTTGAAGTACTCGCCGAAGGCTTGGTCGAAGCGGTCGTAGAGCGACTCGTCCTTGGCCAGGCAGGTGCGGGCGAAGAAGTAGAACTCGTCGATGGACGGCCCGCACACATGGTCGCGCAGGCCCTCGAGCACGGTCAGGAATTCGCGCGTCGACACCGGCAGCTTGCGCGCCTTCAGGTGCAGGAAAAAGTCGATCAGCATCGGTGTCCGCGTCCGCCTAGTCCTGGATCTGGATTGCCCACGACAGTGCCTGCATGTGGCATTGCGAAGCCTGTTCCGGCGGGATGCCGCAGCGCTCGGCGGCGTCGCGCAGGTGTTCGCCGTCGCTGCGTTCGCAGGCGATCGCGAGCGCGAGCAGCGGTTGCAGCGGTCCACTGTTGCCACGCAGCGCAGCGTCGATGTCCGCGCCCAGGGCCAGCGGCGCGAGGGCCTTCTCCAGCGGCACCTGCAGGATGACGTCCACCAGCGACAGCAGGCCGACCAGGAATAGGGCCTCACGCTCGGCGAGCGGGCGTTTCGCACCCAGTAATTCCATCATGCGCCCGCGCACGAGCGCGGTCTCGAGCGCCGCGCCGCCGCGTTCGCCATTCGAGCCCGCGCTGCACACGAGCAGGATCAGCCAGCGGTGGAGCTTGTCGCGCCCGAGCAGGGTGAGCGCATGCTCGATCGACGAGACCGGCTGCGGCAGGGCGTTGGCCGCCGAGTTGATGTAGCGCAGCAGGCGCAGCGACAGGGCGGCGTCCTGCTTGAGCAGGTCGGCAAGTTCATGGGTGCTCGCATCGGCGCGCAGGCGGGCGATCAATGCGCCGATACGGGCAGTGTTGGGCGGCAGTTCGCGCTCGCGCCAGTCTTCGCGGCTGGTGACGAAGGGGCCCTGGAACAGTGTGGCGCCGAGCTTGTAGCAGAAGCGGAATTCCTCGATCGATGGCAACTCGCGGACCACCAGCCGTGCATTGGGGGCGATCTCGAGCGCGATGTTGCTCAGCTGCAGCCCGCGCCGGGCGTCCAGCCCCTTGGCCTGGACGACGATGAAGTCGGCCTGCGGCAACAGATGGGCGAATTCGGTCATCACCGTGGGATCGGGCAGGCCGATGCGGAATCCGCGCTGGCGCAGTTGTTCCACGGTGTGGCGCAGTACATCCGGTGCGGGCACGCCCGGGTCGGCGTGCAGGGTCGGTACCAGGACCACGCTGCGCGCCGGCAGGTTCGCCAGGCTGGGATGGGCAAGAAACGAGTCCGGAACGTCGATGAACGCCATGCGGTGGCCGAGCAGCTCACCGATATCCGCACTGGCCAGGCTGCGCACCAGGACTTCGGCGTAAAGGTGATGGACGCGCCGCGTGCTGTGCCGGATGCGTGCGCGGGCGCCTTCCTGGAGCATGAACTGATAGCCGGCGATGCGCTGGTTGCGGCCGAGGATCGCCTCGCGGCACAGGAAGGTGGTGGGCTCGCCCACGGGCGGATCGGCGGGCTGCTCCGCGCGCAGCGGCGCATCGCGGTTGAGCTTGCGGTAGCCCGGATCGTCCTGGGTCTGCGTTGCCGGCGCGGGAGAGGCGACAGGCGCGGCGGCAGCGCGGGCCGTGGCGGGGGGCGCCGGGCGCCGGCCGAACAGCCAGCCGAAAAATGCCTTCAGCATGAACGCGGCCTCTCAGCGGTTGTTCCGCGCCATGAACACCAGGCGCTCGAACAGATGCACGTCCTGCTCGTTCTTCAGCAGGGCGCCGTGCAGCGGCGGGATGACCGCCTTGCCATCCTTGCCGTGCAGCGCCTCGGGCGGGATGTCCTCGGCAACCAGCAGCTTGAGCCAGTCGATGAGCTCGGACGTGGAGGGCTTCTTCTTCAGCCCGGGGATGTCGCGCAGACCGAAGAAGACCTCGAGCGCCTGGGTCAGCAGGTCCTTGCGCAGGCCAGGGAAGTGCACATCGACGATGCGCTGCATGGTGTCGCGATCGGGGAAGCGGATGTAGTGGAAGAAGCAGCGGCGCAGGAAGGCGTCGGGAAGCTCCTTCTCGTTGTTCGAGGTGATGAAGACGATCGGGCGGTGGCGGGCCTGGATGGTCTGCCGCGTCTCGTAGACATGGAACTCCATGCGGTCGAGCTCGCGCAGCAGGTCGTTGGGGAATTCGATGTCGGCCTTGTCCACCTCGTCGATCAGCACCACGGTCTGCTGCTCGGCCTCGAAGGCCTGCCATAGCACGCCCTTGACGATGTAGTTGCCGATGTCCTTGACGCGATCGTCGCCGAGCTGCGAGTCGCGCAGGCGCGAGACCGCGTCGTACTCATAAAGGCCTTGCTGCGCCCTGGTGGTGGACTTGATGTGCCACTGCAGCAGCGGCAGGCCGAGCGCGGCGGCGACCTCCTCGGCGAGCAGGGTCTTGCCGGTGCCCGGTTCGCCCTTGATCAGCAGCGGGCGCTGCAGGCGAATCGCGGCATTGACCGCGAGCATCAGGTCGGGGGTGGCGACGTAGTCTTGCGAACCTTCGAAGCGCAATGCGGACATGCGGTCTTCCTCGTATCGAATGGCGACGATTATAGGGCCGCGACCGTGCGCCGTGATTTGCGGTGGACGAGGTGCTAGCATCGCGCGCCATGAACATCGACGCCATCCGCCAGCGCCTGCGCGCGCTCGGCGCCCGCCCGAGCCACGAGGCCCGCCTGCTGCGCGCCTGGCTGCAGGGCCTGGCGCTGGACGCCGGCCCGCGCACCGAATCGAACCGCCTGCCCAAGGCCCTGCAGGCGGCGCTGCCCGCGCTCGAGTCCGAACTGGCCGCGCTGGCCCGTGTGCGCTCGGAGCACCCGGGCGAGGACGGCACCCGCCTGCTGGTCGAGCTCGCCGACCACCAGACGGTGGAGAGCGTGCTGCTGCCGCGCGACGGCCTGTGCGTGTCCACCCAGCTCGGCTGCGCGGTGGGCTGCGTGTTCTGCATGACCGGCAAGGACGGCCTGCTGCGCCAGCTCGGCAGCGCCGAGATCGTCGCCCAGGTGGCGCTCGCGCGCCGGCTGCGCCGGGTGCACAAGGTGGTGTTCATGGGCATGGGCGAGCCTGCGCACAATCTCGACGCGGTGGTCGAGGCGATCGAGCTGCTCGGCACCGAGGGCGCCATTCCGCACAAGAACCTGGTGTTTTCCACCGTGGGCGATGCGCGCGTGTTCGAACGGCTGCCGCAGATGCGGGTGAAGCCGGCGCTTGCGCTGTCGCTTCACACCACCCGCGCCGAACTGCGCGCGCAACTGCTGCCGCGCGCGCCGCGCATCGACCCGGCCGAACTGGTCGAGCTGGGTGAAACCTATGCGCGCGCCACCGGCTACCCGATCCAGTACCAGTGGACGCTGATCGAGGGCGTGAACGACAGCGCGGAAGAACTCGACGGCATCGTGCGCCTGCTCGCCGGCAAGTACGCGGTGATGAACATGATCCCCTTCAACACCGTGGATGGCCTCGATTTCTGCCGTCCGAGCGCCGAGCGCGCGGCCGAGATCGCGCGCACGCTGCATCGGCGTGGCATCCTGACCAAGCTACGGCAGTCGGCCGGTCAGGATGTGGATGCCGGCTGCGGCCAGTTGCGCGCGCGCGAGAGCAAGGTGGTCTTCGTGCGCAGGGACGAGAAGCGCGCGGCGCGCGCAGCCGGCATGCGCATAATCGATCGCTGAGGGTCTCGCTGCCCGCGGACACCGGCTCGCGGCGGGATTCGTCTGCCGGGAGCTCGTTCAGTGACTGTGGTTCAGTGGCTGTGCGTCAGTGGCTGTGCGTCAGTGGCTGGCAAAGACGGCCGTCTTGCCTTTCGCGTCGAAGCTGACGACGTCGTAGCGGTCGGCCGGGTAGGGGCCTTCCATGCCTGGCGAGCCCATCGGCATGCCGGGGGCGGAGATGCCGGCGATGGCGGGCTTTTCGGTGAGCATGCGGCGCACGTCGGCCGCCGGGACGTGGCCCTCGACGACGTAGCCGCCGACCTTGGCGGTGTGGCAGGAGCCGAGCGCCTGCGGTACGCCGGCCTCGCCCTTGACCTGCCCCATCTCGGTGGTGGCGACTTCCTTGACCTTGAAGCCGTGCTCGCGCATGTGCTCGGCCCATTTGCCGCAACAGCCGCAGTTGGGATCCTTGTACATGACGACCTCGTCGTCGGAGGCGTGGGCCGGGGCGAGGAAGCCGAGGGTGGCGAGACCCAGTAACGCGCCGGCGATCACTCCGCGCAGGGGGCCTTTTTGCGATTTCGTGGAAAGCTTCATGGTGCAGACTCCGGAACGCTCATTGATGGAGGAATTTTGCCTTGCCGCGGCGATCGTGGATGAAGCTGACAGCAATGTAATGCGGGCGTCAGCTTCCCGTCGACCTCGCCGCGCCGTCACCGGTTCAGGCTGGCCGGTGCTGCTGCCGAGAAGACGCTGACCTTGTGCGCTGCCCGGTGTGCTGGCTGGCAGCGCACCCTGATGACTTTGTATTGGTGCAGGCGTCATAGATAGTCGATAGACTCCATCTCGTCATGCGTTTTCGCCGGGGAGTCGCAGATGAGCCAGACCGACCGCCTTGTCAGAATTCGGAGCCTCTTCTCTCGAGCAAGAATGGTTTCCCGGTCCGCGCTGCTCGATGAACTGGAAGTGTCGCCGGCAACGCTCAAACGCGATCTTGCGTTTCTGCGCGACAACATGAACACACCGATCATCTGGGACCGGGAACTGGGTGGCTACCGCATCGACCCGTCACAAACCGTCGGCGGACAGATCGAGTTCCCCGGCATGTGGTTCTCCGACAAGGAGATCCATGCCCTGCTCACGATGCAGCATCTGCTTGCGAATCTCGACCCGGGCGGCCTCCTCGCACCGCATGTCGAACCGCTCGTCGCGCGACTCAACCGGCTCCTCGGTGCGGCCGATGACCCGGCAGAGGAAATCCGCCGCCGCGTGCTGATCGTCGGGATCGGCAGGCGTGCGATGAAGCTCGCGCACTTCGAGAACATCGGTGCCGCGCTGCTGCGCCGAAGGCGCCTGCGCATCCACTACTACGCCCGCAGTCGGGACGAGGTGTGTGAGCGCGAGATATCCCCGCAACGCCTTGTTCACTATCGCGAAAATTGGTACCTGGACGCCTGGTGCCACCTGCGTGGCGCCCTGCGCAACTTCGCGGTGGACAGCGTACGCCGGGTCGAATTGCTGGAGCGCAGTGCACGGGACGTCCCGAACCAGACGCTCGACAGTGTGCTGGGGCCCGGATACGGCATCTTTGCCGGTGACGCGGTGCAGACGGCACGGCTGCGCTTTTCGCCCGAGCGTGCGCGCTGGGTGGCCCACGAGCACTGGCATCCCCACCAGCGCGGTGGGTTTGAGCCCGACGGAAGTTACGTGCTCGAAGTGCCGTACGCCGATCACCGGGAACTGATGATGGACGCGCTCAAGCACGGGCGGCATTGCGAGGTGCTGGGGCCGGAGAGCTTGCGTGTTCAGATCGCCGAGGAGATTGCATGCATGGTCAGAATTTCGATGAAACCCGGAGGCTCATCTCCTGAGCCTGGCGCCATCCAGAATGCGTGAGACCAACAACCCGGAGAAAGTCTGATGATTGCGTCTCTCCACCTCCGCTACTGGGGTAAGGCGCGGCTGCATGACGATGCGGATACCGAATATCACCTGCTTTGTTATCACTGTCTCGACGTGGCGGCCGTCGGCGTTACCTTGCTCAAGCGCTCGCCGGCTCTTCGGGCACTCCTGGCGAGCGCGTTGCCCTCTGAGTCGGACGACGCTTTGCGCTCGTGGTTCGGGTTCTGCCTTGCCATCCACGATCTCGGCAAGTTCGCCGAGTCGTTCCAGGGACAACGCTCCGATCTGGTTGAACGCTTGCGGGGGCGTGAGGCCGATCCTGGGAGACCATACGCGGTGCGCCATGACACCCTGGGCTGGCTGATCTGGGACCAGCACCTCAAGGACAGGGCGGTCGATCGATCCTGGTTCGGTCCGGAAAGCGAGGACATTCTCGAGGGCATCGATTGGTGGTTTCGCGCCACCATGGGACACCACGGATTGCCCCCCGCCGGGCAGGGATACTGGCGACACCACTTCGCCCCCGAGGACGTTGGCGCGATCGAGGGCTTCCTGGAAGAACTCCGTAACCTTTTCCCTGCAACTGCGAATTCGACCACTGGCGGCGCAGTCGATCCACAGACCTTCAACGCCACCAGCAAGGCGTTGTCGTGGTGGATTGCCGGAATCACGGTGCTCGCGGATTGGATCGGCTCGAATACCCTGTTTTTCCCCTATCGCTCGGATGCGTGTCCGCTCGCCGATTACTGGTTCGAAGTGCAGGAACGCGCCGAAACCGCACTCGACGCCGTAGGGGTCCTGCCACTGGCATGCAGCGAATGCAGCTTTGGCGAGCTATTCCCAGAGATCGCAACGCCTTCTCCCCTGCAGGCTTGGGCGATCGGCACGCTCGTCGCTTCAGGACCACAGATCCATCTGCTCGAGGACCTTACCGGTGCTGGCAAGACCGAGGCTGCCGTGATGCTCGCACACCGGATCATGGCCGCTGGCTGCGCCGACGGCTTCTTCATCGCGCTGCCGACCATGGCCACGGCCAACGCCATGTACGGCCGTATCGCCGATGTCTATCGCATGCTGTTCGAGGGCAACGCCAGCCTCGTGCTGGCGCACGGGCAGCGCAACCTGGTCGAGGCCTTTGCCGTGTCGGTCCTGCCAGCGGGTCAGGAGGAGGCCGACTCGGCGCAGCGAGACGATACTGCCACCGCTCGCTGCAATGCATGGCTTGCCGATCATAGTAAGCGTGCGCTTCTAGCCCCGGCGGGGGTCGGTACGATCGATCAGGTATTGCTTGCCACGCTCTACAGCAAGCACCAGTCCCTGCGCCTGCTCGGTCTCTTCCGCAAGGTGCTGATCGTCGACGAGGTGCATGCCTGCGATGCCTACATGCAGCGCGTGCTCGAAACCCTTCTGACATTCCACGCCATCGCTGGTGGCAGCGCAATTCTCCTGTCGGCCACCCTGCCCGAGCGCATGAAGTACTCCCTGTTCGATGCCTTTGCGCGCGGGCGCCTTGCGGCTCCGCTGCCCCAGATCTCGTCGATGGATTTCCCGCTGGTGACATCGTGGCATGAGGGACAAGCGAGCCCGGTCCTCAGCCCTGTCGTTGCCCGGCGCTCGGTTTGTCGGGACTTGGCCGTCCGTTACGTGGCCGACGAGAAAGAGGTCCTGGACGCCATCCGCAGCGCGCTCGCGCAAGGCAAATGCGTTTGCTGGATGAGGAACACGGTGTCGGACGTGCTCGCCGCTCATGCACACTTCGCGGGGGAGCTAGACGCAGAACACCTTATCGTTTTCCATGCCCGCTTCGCTCTTCTGGACCGACTCGCAACCGAGGAGCGGATCCTCACCCACTTTGGAAAATCGAGTACGCCAGCCGAGCGCGCCGGCCGTCTCGTGATCGCTTCGCAGGTCGCCGAACAATCGCTGGATGCGGACTGGGACATGGTGATCTCCGATCTGGCTCCCATCGACCGCCTCATCCAACGCGCCGGTCGCCTCCAACGTCATCCGCGCAGCATGAACGGTGCTCGATTCGCTGACCCGCAAGCGGCTGACCAGCGGGGGCGACCCTGCCTGTGGGTACTCGGCCCGGTCTGGACCGAGACGCCCGCCACGAACTGGTACAAGCAGGTCTTCCCGAAGGCCGCTGCCGTCTATCCCCACCACGGCCACCTGTGGTTGACCGCAAAGGCTTTGCAGGATGGTCGCATCGCCATGCCGCAGGACGCTCGGGCGCTCATCGAAGGCGTATTTGGCGAGGAGGTCGAATTGCCCGCTGGTCTTCAGGCCAACGCCGACCAAGCGGACGGCAGCTATTTCAGTGACCGCAGCGTTGCCCTGCAGAACACGATCAAGGTCGCTGACGGATACGTTCGTGGCGGCATCGACTGGTGGAGCGAAGCCCGGACACCCACCCGCCTGGGTGAGGCGAGCGTGACCGTCTTGCTCGCTCGCTGGGATGGCGATCGGCTGCGGCCTTGGGCTGAACACTCGGACTCCCACCATGCCTGGGCCTACAGCAGCGTAAAGGTTGCAGAACGACTGATTGCGCGGCGCGTGCCGGAAACCGAGGCCGCAAAGGAGCAGGCAGTTCAGGATGCGGAAGCATTGCTGCCGGACAAGGGCAAGTGGTCGGTCTTACTTGCGCTGCGAAAGATCGACGAAGCTTGGGTTGGCTCCGCGCTTTCGATCGAGCATGACAAAACGCCCGCCAGGCAATTGCGCTGGCGGTATGACGGCGTCCGCGGTTTGGAGCAGATGCAAACCGCGGAACTTCTCGAACAGGACCACGAATGAATCTCATCGAAGACCCGTGGATGCCGGTCCGCCGAACAGATGGCTCCCGCGACTGGATTGCCCCGGATCACCTGGCCGACCCCGCGATCGTCGCATTCGACGCCGATCGTGCGGACTTCAACGGTGCGTTGATGCAGTTCGCCATCGGTTTGCTGCAAACGACCGCGCCTGTCGAGAATCCGACGACGTGGCGGCAACTCCTCAACTCGCCGCCCGATGCACAAACGCTGCGCGACTGGTTCGCACCGGTTGCGGAGGCCTTCGCGCTGGACGGCGACGGACCGCGCTTCATGCAGGATGTCGCATTGGTGACCGAATCGTCGGCACTCAATCCGATCTCGGCATTGTTGATCGAATCGCCAGGCGAGAACGCGCTGCGCAACAACAGCGACCACTTCGTCAAACGTGCCCGACTCGATGCGGTGTGTCCGGCTTGCGCGGCGGCTGCCCTGTTCACGCTGCAGACCAATGCTCCCGCAGGGGGTGTCGGCTACCGCACAGGGCTGCGTGGCGGCGGGCCGCTGACGACCTTGCTGTTGCACCAGTCTCCAACCAGCCTTTGGCAGAACGTGTGGCTCAACGTGATCGAACGCCCCCTGCATCTCGAACGCTGCGGGGATTCAAGCCGAACCGGCGCGCAATTTCGCTTCCCTTGGCTGACCGATGTGGCAAGCCTGCAGCCGGGCGGCGAACTTGCACCGGCACAGGTGCATCCGGATCACGTCTTCTGGGCGACACCGCGCCGGATCCGCCTCGATCTGGACAACGTTGAGCAAGGCAGTTGCGGTCTGTGCGGGCGACCCTCCGATAAGCTGATTCGCCAATTCGCAGCAAAGAACTATGGGCTCAACTACAAGGGGGCCTGGGATCACCCGCTCTCACCCTACTACGAGGTCAAGGGCGAGTGGTTGCCGCTGCATCCGCAGCCGGGCGGGGTCGGATACCGGCACTGGCTCGCGTGGGTGCTGGGCCAAGCGGATGCCAAGAACAAGCAGCGGCCAGCGCGCATCGTATCCAACGCCCTCGAATCACGCCGCCGGCAATTGGGTGGCGCGTTGCGCCTGTGGGCGTTCGGCTACGACATGGACAACATGAAGGCACGCTGCTGGTACGAATCCAGTCTGCCGCTTTACGGCCTGGGCGAGTGTGAGAGCAAGGCGGCCCTGCAAGCGCTTTCCGGCGCGGTGTCAACTTGGCTCGCCGGCGCACAGCAAGCGGTCTTCTTCTTGCGCAGCGCGGTGAAGAATGCCTGGTTCGGCGGCGAGACACGCGGCGATTTCAGCGCGATCGACGCCGAATTCTGGCATCGGACCGAAGCGGCGTTCTACAGCCGGCTCAAGCAATGCATCGAAACCGTTCGGGACGACGAGAACGCCGACCCCGATTCCCTGGAGAGCCGGCAAACCTGGCACCGCACCCTGCACACGACGGCCCTGAAATTGTTTGACAACACTTTCGTCGGTGCCGGCCCCATCGAGCGCCAGAGGCCTCGGCGCGTGGCCGAAGCGCACCGCCAACTGGTGACTAACCTGAACGGCAAGAAGATGCACGAGGTGCTGCGCCTGCCTGCCCTTGCGAAACCTGCAGGCGGCCGTGGCAAGACCGCAACCGCCGAAGCCTGAGGAGATTCCATGTCCGACCGATTCTCGCGCGATAACGCATACGGCACGATCCTGCTCGACTGGTGGCAGAAGCTCGAAGACGATCGCGCCAGTCGTGCGATTCTTCGTCGCGCACCCACGGTGACTGCTGTCACCCTGAGCTCCCCCTACCAGCGGCTGTACAGAAGATTCAAGGCGGCTGCCTGGAACGCCGACGGCATCTCCTCACGCGATGACCGCCTCGCCGCGATCGTCGGCCTGCTTGCGCACGTCACTCAGGATCAGCCCGGAGCGCCCGCCAAGGCGATGAGCCATAAGGCGTCCGGCGAGGATAAACCGCTGGTCAGCGAGTTGCGCTTCACCCGGCTTCTCGAATCACCCGATGTGGAGAGCCTCTTCGCCGGTCTGCGGCGGGTGCTGCCAATGATGGAGCATCGCATCGACGTAATTGCGCTGGCCGACGACGTCCTGTTCTGGGGTGACGACCGCAAGAAGCGGTGGGCTTACGCCTACGACTGGCCTGCCCGCAGCGCCGATTGACACCCCCATTTCCTCACCATTCGCGCTCAAGGAGAGCACCACATGTCCCGCTTCGTTCAATTGCACCTCCTGACCAGCTACCCGCCCTCCAACCTCAACCGAGACGACACCGGTCGCCCCAAGACCGCCTTGATGGGCGATGCGTTGCGGCTGCGGATCTCTTCGCAAAGTCAGAAGCGTGCATGGCGGACTTCCGACATTTTCGAGACTGCGCTGGCTGGCCACATCGGCACCCGGACCAAAGACATGGGCAAGCACGTGCATGCCCGACTGGTCGCGGCTGGCGTGTCGGATAAGAACGCACGCAAATGGGCTCGCGAGATCGTCGGCAAGTTCGGCAAGTTGAAGTCCGACAAAAAATCGGACAAGGACGAAGACCTGCAGATCGAACAACTCGCGCACTTCAGCCCGGAAGAGGTCGAAGCCATCGAGCAACTGGCGCAGGGCTGCGCCAGCCGGAATGCCGGACCGACTGAAGAAGAGTTGAACCTACTGCGTACCCCGCGCAAGGCTGCGGACATCGCCATGTTCGGCCGCATGCTGGCCGATAGCCCGGCCTTCAACATGGAAGCTGCGGTCCAGGTCGCCCATGCCATCACCGTGCATAGGAGTGCGGTCGAAGATGACTACTTCAGCGCGGTCGACGATCTCAACGATGGCCTCACCGATAAGGGTGCAGCGCACATCGGCGAACGCAGCTACGGTGCCGGCCTCTTCTACCTCTATGTTTGCATCGACCACGCACTGCTCGTCGAGAATCTCGGCGGCGACAACGCGCTCGCGGAGAAGGCGCTCCAGGCCTTCATCCATGCCGTCACCAAGGTCAGCCCCACCGGTATGCAGAACAGCCACGCTTCGCGGGCTTACGCGAGCTACGTGCTGGCCGAGAAGGGCGACCAGCAGCCGCGTTCGCTTGCCCAGGCCTTCCTCAAGCCAGTCAAGGCCTTCGAGGGCGAGGATATGCTAGAGAAGGCGGTCAAGGCCATCGAGACCCGGCGCGACAACTTCGACAAGGTGTACGGCGCCTGCGCCGACGCGCGTTACGCGATCAACGCAGCGACCGGCGAAGGCAGCCTGGATGAGCTGATCCGCTTTGCCCAGGAGTGAGACCATGTCGCTACTGGTTTTTCAGCTCCAGGCGCCACTGTCGGCGTGGGGCGATACCGCAGTTGGGGAATACCGCCCAAGCCACGAATACCCGGGAATCTCCGCCCTGGTCGGTTTGCTGGGCGCAGCACTCGGCCTGCGCCGCGAGCACGAAGCCGCGCACGCCGCACTTCGGGACGGGTATGGCTACGCGGTAGGGGTTCAGTCGTCGGGCAAGCTGTTGCGCGACTATCACACCGCACAGGTGCCCGGTCAGGCCAGCCTCAAGAAGCGACCCCATGCATCGCGACGCGACGAACTGGCCATCCCCCGCCACGACCTCAGCACCATCCTGTCCACCCGCGACTATCGGCAGGATGCAGGTTTTCTGGTCGCCGTCCAGGCTGCCGAGGACAGCCCGTATTCGCTGGAAGCCGTTGGCGATGCGCTCCGCAAGCCGCGCTTCGCCCTCTACCTTGGGCGCAAGTCCTGCCCGCCTGGCGCCCCGCTGCATCCGCAGATCATCGAAGCGGTCACTGCGGAGCGAGCGTTCGATAGCTATCTGGCGCGGCTGACCGAGTCCATCGCCAAACTCGATGGCGCGACGCATGCTGCACTGCACGAATTGCCGCTCCCGGTCGAACGCATCGCCTGGGGACAGGGCATCGACGTGGGGCTGGCGCCGGACTTGACTGTCACCCGCAAGGATCGTCCGCTTCGTCGCAAGGGCTGGCAGTTCGGTGACCGCAGCGAGTACTTGGCGTTGATCCGCAAGGAGGCCTGACCGTGTACTTCAGCTTGATCACCCTTCGCCCTGGCTTTGAGCGCAGAGCCGCGCACGAATGGCTGGACGGTTCGTATGGAGAACACCAGTGGCTCTGGCAGTTCTTCCCTTCACCAGCGGGTACACCAAGGGATTTCCTGTTCCGCCGGCGGGACTCGGATGGCCTGCCCCGTTTCTACGTGGTCTCTCAGCGCACGCCAAGAACCGATTCGGATGCTTGGCACGTTCAGTGCCGTCCATACCGTCCCCACGTGCCCGATGGCGCACGGCTCAGCTTCGAGTTGCGGGTCAACCCCGTGGTAGCACGCACGGATGAGAAAGGTTCGAGACGACACGACGTGGTGATGGACGCAAAGAAGCGACTGCTTGCGGCGCGCGGATTGACGAATTGGGCTGGCTGGATGTCTGACCGTACGACGGCCGACGGACAACCCGATCCGCCCCCGCCACTCTACGAACTGGTTCACTCAGCATGTACCGACTGGCTCGCACACCGTGCCGAGCAACATGGGTTCGCGCTTGACGAGTCAACTGTCTCGGTCGCTGCTTACGAGCAGCACGGCGGCAAGCGTGGCCAGTTGCGTTTCAGCACGGTCGACCTCATGGGCGAGTTGATCGTGACCGATGCAGAGCGTTTCGCGATCACGCTTGCGAGAGGAATCGGACGAGCGAAGGCATTTGGCTGCGGTTTGCTGTTGGTTCGGCCGGCCGGGTAATTTGTTCTATCATTTGATAGCACAAATCTACGAGGACACCGCTATGGAAGCCTTCACCGTACGAGACCTGCGCGAGCGCACCGGCGAACTGATCCGTGGCGCTGAGCAGGGCCATCTTTCGGTCATCACCAAACATGGAAACCCGGTGTTTGTCGCGGTTCCCTTCGACGCCGTGCTGCTTGAGAACGGCGTGCGCGCCAGTCTGGCGATCAAGTTGTTCGACGATGGCACGCTGTCGCTCGCGCAAGCCGCCAAACTGGCGGGGATGGGAATCGAAGCGTTCACGGAGCGAGTCGGTGCCGCCGGCCTCGCTGTCGTGCGAACGAGCCCCGAAGAACTGGATGCCGAACTCGAGGTAATCGCCAGGCATGGTCGTAGCGGATAGTGGTCCTCTCATCGCGCTGGCGAGGCTGAGCTTATTGCAGCTCTTGCCCCAGTCCTTCGAGACCGTGCTCGTCCCGGAGCTCGTGTTTCTCGAATGTACTCGGCATGGCGATCGGCCTGGCGCGCGCGGCATCCTGGCTGCAGGCGATGCCGGATTGTTCAGGCGGGTTCCGGTGCCGGGTGCCGAAGCTTTTGCAGGCGAGCATCTATTGGATGGGGGTGAGTCGGCGGCGCTGTTGCTGGCCCAGGAACTTGCCGTGCCGGCGCTCGTTGATGAGCGCAAAGCGCGATTGGTTGCGCAGCGGCTTGGTATCGCGGTCGTCGGGACGGTGGGCGTGCTGGTCGCCGCCCGGATTGCCGGCCAAGTCGGCCCATTGAGGCCGCTCTTCGATGCGCTTGGCGAGTTCGGCTACAGGGTGTCGGACGCGCTGATCCAGGATGCGCTCCGTCGCGTCGGCGAGACCTGACATGCTCCCGCCCCTGAAACCGATTCCCATCAAGGAGCGCCTGTCCATCGTCTTCGTCGAGAAGGGCGAGATTGATGTTGTCGATGGCGCCTTCGTCGTCGTCGATCAGCAGGGTTTCCGGGTGCGCCCGGTGCTCACCCACATACCAGTCGGTGGCGTCGCCTGCATCATGCTGGAGCCAGGCACGCGCGTCTCTCACATGGCGGCGGCCCTTGCCGCACGGGTGGGTACCTTGCTGGTGTGGGTGGGGGAAGCGGGGGTGCGCCTGTATTCGTCCGGCCAGCCAGGCGGCGCGCGCGCCGACCGCTTGCTCTACCAGGCCCGTCTGGCGCTGGACGAGACCCTGCGGCTGAAGGTGGTACGCAAGATGTATGCGATGCGCTTCGGCGAAGAGCCGCCTGCCAAGCGCAGCGTGGAGCAGCTGCGCGGTATCGAGGGCGTGCGCGTGCGCAAGACCTATCAGTTGATCGCCCAGAAGTACGGCGTGAAGTGGTCTGGCCGCAACTACAGCCCCGAGGCATGGGACGTATCGGATCTGCCCAACCGCTGCCTGTCGTCTGCCACGGCTGCGCTCTATGGCGTGACCGAGGCGGCCGTACTGGCTGCGGGTTACGCGCCAGCAGTGGGTTTCATTCACACCGGAAAGCCCCTGTCTTTCGTTTACGACGTGGCGGACATCTACAAATTCGAGACGGTGGTGCCGGTTGCGTTCAAGATTGCGGCGGGCAACCCGCCGAACGCCGAGCGTGCTGTCCGCCTGGCCTGTCGGGATGTATTTCGACAGACGCGCCTGCTGGAGCGGATCATCCCCGACATCGAGGAGGTTCTCGCAGCTGGCGAGATCCCTCGCCCCGAAGCGCCGGTCGACGCGGTCGGTCCGGCATTTCCCGATGCCGAGAGTCTTGGTGATGCTGGTCATCGTTCTTGAGAATGCGCCACCGCGATTACGCGGCCGGCTTGCCGTCTGGCTGCTCGAGGTCCGGGCTGGTGTTTATGTCGGCACTTACTCCCGCCGGGTCCGAGAACACATATGGGATCAAGTGAAGGAAGGCATCGAGGACGGCAACGCCGTAATGGCCTGGCAGATGAACAACGAGGCCGGCTTCGAGTTCGAGACCCTCGGCCTTAATCGACGACTGCCTGCCGACTGGGACGGCGTCCGATTGGTGAGCTTCCATCCAGAGGCCCGTTCTGACGATCCTTAACAATTTGAGAAACGCGCCTGTCATTCAAGTCGGTCGGTAGAATCTTGGCTTCCTAAATTTCCAATGCTTTTCATTGGGATAGGGGAAGTGTGTTCCCCGCGCCCGCGGGGATGAACCGCCATCCGCGCCCGCCTCGCTCGCAGCCATTGCGCCCGAGTGTTCCCCGCGCCCGCGGGGATGAACCGCCATCCGCGCCCGCCTCGCTCGCAGCCATTGCGTGTTCCCCGCGCCCGCGGGGATGAACCGGTTTCCGGCGTCCGCACGCTCAAGAAGGTCGAGTGTTCCCCGCGCCCGCGGGGATGAACCGCACCTGCGCGCCAGTCTTGACCAGACGAAAGCGTGTTCCCCGCGCCCGCGGGGATGAACCGCAGACGGTCGGCGTGTCCTTCGCCAGCTTCAGGTGTTCCCCGCGCCCGCGGGGATGAACCGCGCGCCCAGGTGCGCATGTGCGGTAACAGCGTGTGTTCCCCGCGCCCGCGGGGATGAACCGCCCGCCCAGAGCGGGCTTTTTCTCGCCCGGCGGTGTTCCCCGCGCCCGCGGGGATGAACCGGTCTATGACCGCGAGCGCCTGCGGCAGCAGCCGTGTTCCCCGCGCCCGCGGGGATGAACCGCAATCAAGGTCATCAAGATCGCTGCTGCCTGAGTGTTCCCCGCGCCCGCGGGGATGAACCGCTTTCGCGCTCGGCTACGCGACGACCGAGCATGTGTTCCCCGCGCCCGCGGGGATGAACCGCACCAGCGGTGCGCGCGCATGCCGAAATTGATGTGTTCCCCGCGCCCGCGGGGATGAACCGCCGCCGCATTGCAGGTCATGTATCGCACAGGCGTGTTCCCCGCGCCCGCGGGGATGAACCGTGAATGGCGGGATGACTGGCCTCGATGACCGGGTGTTCCCCGCGCCCGCGGGGATGAACCATATATCGCGTCATCTCGCCTGTGACATACCACGTGTTCCCCGCGCCCGCGGGGATGAACCGCGAGTCTGCTGTTCATCGGGCCGCGCCACCTGGTGTTCCCCGCGCCCGCGGGGATGAACCGGATACATAGGGGAAGGCGTGCGCCATCGTCATGTGTTCCCCGCGCCCGCGGGGATGAACCGCAACATCACGCAGACGGGCGCAACGCTGACGCGTGTTCCCCGCGCCCGCGGGGATGAACCGCACCGTGCGCCGATTCAGTATCGATCCGGATCGTGTTCCCCGCGCCCGCGGGGATGAACCGTCGTGCCAGCCGACGAACACCGGACCGGGCGCGTGTTCCCCGCGCCCGCGGGGATGAACCGTGCGCCACCTGCGCCCCATCCAGCCCACCCGGGTGTTCCCCGCGCCCGCGGGGATGAACCGCGCTTCTTGAATTCAGCTGCGCCGGCGATCTGGTGTTCCCCGCGCCCGCGGGGATGAACCGGTCGAGTGTGTCGTCGGCATTTCAACTGACGTGTGTTCCCCGCGCCCGCGGGGATGAACCGCCGCCGGCAGCGCCACCGCAACCGGCACCGCAGTGTTCCCCGCGCCCGCGGGGATGAACCGACTTCGGTGCCGGGGCCGGCGTCGGTGCAGGTGGTGGTGTGTTCCCCGCGCCCGCGGGGATGAACCGGGCGTGATGCGCTATGTCGTCGATGCGGCGGAGTGTTCCCCGCGCCCGCGGGGATGAACCGGCCATTGAGGCTAGCGTTACCGGCGCACAGCCGTGTTCCCCGCGCCCGCGGGGATGAACCGTGAGGTCTGCGCGCCGTGCGCGCTGCCGTTCCGTGTTCCCCGCGCCCGCGGGGATGAACCGTAGCCATGGCGTTACCTCGTAATCCCGCCAAGGTGTTCCCCGCGCCCGCGGGGATGAACCGCGCGTGTTCGTCGGATGCCTTGCGCAGTGCCGGTGTTCCCCGCGCCCGCGGGGATGAACCGGAAGAGAGGAGAGTCGAACCGGCGTGACTGATGTGTTCCCCGCGCCCGCGGGGATGAACCGCCGCGAGGGCGCGACCTTCCGTGATGCCGTTCGTGTTCCCCGCGCCCGCGGGGATGAACCGCGCAATGCATGCCGCATGTTTAATGATCAGATGTGTTCCCCGCGCCCGCGGGGATGAACCGCGTAGCTTTGCCCTGAGCACCAGGACGCGCGCGTGTTCCCCGCGCCCGCGGGGATGAACCGAAACCAGCGCTCGAGATCCGCTGCATCCTGGTGTGTTCCCCGCGCCCGCGGGGATGAACCGGTT
>JAANMY010001001.1_pt1 | contig 35007 bp, 44 predicted proteins | sample 7279691 | NCBI WGS metagenome assembly JAANMY01 (sample SAMN14094543, study PRJNA606508) | bioreactor metagenome | isolation source: A lab-scale SPAN reactor treating ammonium-rich wastewater day 388 | place: Ireland: Galway | collected 2018-02-07
ACGCTCAGGCTCTTGATGACGTGCTCGAGGCGGTTCTGGGAAGCGCCAAGGGTGCCGCGCTGGGCGTTGATGTCGCTGATGGCGCCGTCGAGCTCCGAGATGAGCGTGCTCGCCTTCGCCTGGGTGTCGACGTTGGTGTCGTCGGTGATCAAGGTGGAAAGGTCGGAGCCCGCGCCCAGCTGGCTGCTCTGCATGTTGCTGAACGAGATGCTCAGGCTGTCGCCACTGTTCGCGCCCACCTGGAGCGAGGCGGCGCCCGTGCCGGTGACCACGACGGTGTCGTTCGCGGCCGCGGTCAGGTCGGTGATCATGTCTGCCACGGCCTTGCCCGTCGCGTTTGCCTGCACCGTGATCGAGACCCCGAGGTTGGAGAAGTTCAGGGTCCGCGTCTCGTTCGCGGCAAGGTTCGTGATGCCCGAAAGCGTCTGCGCGCTGCCGTCCGTTCCCGTGAGGGTGAGGATGCCCGCGCCACCCGAGGTGAAGGTGTAGGTCTGGGCCTTGGCCCCGGCGACCTCGACCTTCGTCACTGCCGCCACCGCCGTCGTCGTCAGCTGGTCGCCGACGATGAGGTCGGTGGCCGTGGCGCCACCCAGGGTGCCCGTGAGGGTGCCTGTGAGCAGGTTCTGCCCGTTGAACTTGGTCGCCCCGGCGATGCGGTCGATCTCCTGCTTGAGCTGGTTGATCTCCTGGCCGATCGAGGTGCGCTCGGCGGAGCCGTTGGCGTAGGTGCCGTTGGCGGCCTGCACCGACAGTTCGCGCATGCGCTGGAGGATGCTGTGCACTTCGTCCAAGGCGCCTTCAGCCGTCTGCAGCATTGAAATGCCATCCTGGGCGTTGCGCACGGCCTGGGTGTTGCCGCGGATCTGGGCCCGCATCTTCTCGGAAATCCCGAGGCCTGCGGCGTCGTCGGAGGCGCGGTTGATGCGATAGCCGCTGGAGAGCTTCTCCAGCACCTTCCCCATCTTCACACCTGTGTTGGCCAGGTTGCGCTGCGCGTTGATGGCAGCAACGTTCGTGGCGATCTGAAGACTCATTGTTGCCCCTTGTCCTTCCTGTGCCGGATCCCCGAAGGGTCCTCCCCGCCACCCAAAATGTGATTTGTAGCAGGGCCTTCAGGGTGGTTATCGAGACGGCACAGGCGGCACGCGGCGACGGGCGGGCGTCAGGCGAGGGGCAATCGGGTGGACAGGGTGACAGGACGGGGCACGGCGGGTTGCGAGGCGGTGAACGGGGTCGGCGGCTAACGCAAGTAGTCGAGCAGGGAGAGGCCAGAGGCGCTGCTTATGGCAGAGAAGGCAGCCTGGAGGGCGTTCTGTTCGGCCGTGAGGCGCACCACCATCTCGGAGAGGTCGATCTCCTCGATGCCCGAGCGAAGCTCCTGGAGGTTGGTGTCGGTTTGTTCGGACTGGCGCAGGGCGGCCCCAAAGCGATTGACGCGGGCGCCGATCTCGGCCCGCGCCACAAGCGTCCGGTCGATGCCGGCATCGATGTCCGTAAGGCTCGCAGTGATGGTCGCGGCCGGCGCGCCCAGGTCGAGGTTGTCGCGCAGGGTGATGAGGTCGTTGAAGATGGCGCCGAAGACGGTGGAGCCGGGAACGTTGACGGCAACTGTGTCCTGCTTCGAGATTCGCCGCACGCGCTCGCCAGTATCCCCCTGGAAGGTGATGGCGGTAGGCGGGTTGCCCGTCACCAGGTAGGCCGGCGTCTGGGTGGCGTGTCCGCTGAAGATGTAGGCGCCACCGAATTCGCTGTTGGCAACCTGGGCAAGGTGCTCAATAAGCTGGTTGACCTCCCGGGCGATTGTCTGGCGGTCGGTCCCGGAGAGAGTGTCATTGGCGGCCTGGACGGTGAGCTCGCGCACGCGCTGAAGGCTGTCCGTGAAGCTGGCCAGGGAGGCCTCGGTGACATCCATGAAGGCGACGCCGTTTTCGAGATTGCGGCGCATCTGCGCTTCGAAGGCGATGTCCGCGCGGTGCTCAAGGGCGAGCGCGGCGCCGGCGGGGTCGTCGCTGGCGCGTTCGATGCGGCGGCCAGTGGCGAGCTGCTGCTGGACGCGGTCCATGCGCTCGGTGACGGTGCCCAGGTAACGCATGTGGGCGGTAAGGCGGGATTGTTCACTGACACGCACCATTCCCGGCTACCTCCCGGCGATGCCCGTGCGATTGATCAGGGTTTCGAGCATCTCATCGATGGTGGTGATCACGCGGGCAGCTGCCTGGTAGGCGTGCTGGGAGGCGTTGAGGTTGGTCATCTCCTCGTCGAGGTTGACCCCCGAGACGGACTGGCGGAGCTGGTCGAGGTGCGAGGACATCAGGTCAGCCGATTCGGCGAGGCCGGCGGCACGGTCCACATCGGCGCCGAGGACACTGACGACGTTGCCGTAGTACTCCTCAAAGGTCTGGGTGCCCGCGGCCATGGTGGCGGCGAGCTGGAGGTTCGCGATCGCAAGGGCATTGGAGCCATCGCCGGGAGCCCCAGAGGCGGCGCTGGCGGCGACCTGGTGGGGATTCGCGGCAAGGACAGCGTTGAGGGCGATATCGGAGGCGCCCGTCCCGGTGAAGAAGGCGAGCCCGGTCGAGTTATCGAGCCCGAACCCGGCGGCATGGACGCCATTCACGCTGGTGATGAGGGCGGCGGCAAGAGTATCGAGCTTCGTGATCAGGCCGGGGATGGCGGTGTCGCGGGCATCGAGAAGCCCGCGCAGCTCACCTGAGTTTGAGAGCACGTCCTGGTCATCCATGGTGAAGACGAGCTTGTCCATGCCGGGGTTGCCGGGGTCGGCGACCGATTTCACCTCGCGAGCCGCGTTGGCGAAGACGAGTTCGTGGCTACCGAGATAGACGACGACGCTGGTGTCGGGCTGTTCGCTGTAGGAGATATCGGCGATGCCGGAGAGCTGGTCGAGAAGGAGGTCGCGACGGTCGCGGAGGTCGTTGGCCATATCGCCGTTCAGTTCGACCTGCTTGATCTGGAAGTTGAGGGAGGCGATTTCGGAGGCGGCGGCATTGATGCGCTGGGCAATCATGCCGAGGTTGCGATTGAGGTCGGTGCGCTGGGAGGTGAGGTCGGTGTGGGCGCGCTGGATGCGCGTTGCCATGGTGGTGGTGGTGTGGACGAGGGTGGTGCGCGCGGCAGGCGATTCCGGGTTGTTCACGACATCGTGCCAGGCGGCCCAGAAGCTGCTCATGATCGCGCTCAGGCCGTTGTCAGTGGGGTCGTTGAAGACGAGTTCGGCCTGGGAAAGAGCGCGAGAGAGGGTCTGGTTCTGGTCGCGGGTGCCGAGGTTAGAGCGCAGCTGGAAGTCGAGGAAGACATCGCGCACACGGTTTACATCGCTGGCATCGACGCCGAAACCGGCGCGGCCAAGGAGGGCATCGCGGGTGAAGTGGTCGCTGCCATCGAGGCCCATGGGGCGGAGGAGCACGCGCTGGCGCGAGAAGCCCGGGGACTGGGCGTTGGCGATGTTGTGGGAGGCGACGTCGACCGCGAGCTGGTGAGCCCGGAGCGCTTTGACAGCGGTATCGAGGCCGACGGAAAGGGCCAACGCGACTTCCTTCCTAGGCGGTTTTCGAAACGAAGCGGCGGCCGGCAGCGGGATTCTGGCGGCCGGCCGAGCCGTATGTCGGTGAGATCATGCCGGCGAGCATGTTGAACCAGCGCTCGCGAAGGCGAACGGCGCCCAGGACAAGCCGGGCGTTCCTCTCCTGCGCCTGCTGGAGCGAGAGGGCGGCGGACACCAGGCGCTGCCGCCGCGAATCGAGCGCGGTTATGCCCAGGCTGGCCGCCACGGAAAGGACTTCGCTGAGGGTGGCGCCAGCGCCGCCGATGGCAGCAAGCAGGCCATCTCGTTCGCGTCCAAGACGAACAATCTCCGCGGCAGCAGCCTGCATGGCGTTGCTGGCCTCATCGAGACGATCGAAGTCAGCGGCAATAAGAGCGTCACGCATGGCATCAGCCAGCCTGAGGAGCCCGGCGAGGACGGCCTCTTCCTCGCCGAGCGCTTCAGCGAGGGATTCCAGCGCGGGGAGGCGGGCGTCCATGGCGGGGCTCAGTCCGGGCCGAAGGCGCCGCTGGCAACCAGGCGCGCGGCTATTTCGCGGGCGTCGGAGCGGTAGGTGCCGTTGGCGATGGCGGCCCGGGCTTCGGCGACGCGCTCGGCGCGCACCTCCGGGGCTTCAGCAACGGCCCGGGCGGCATCGGCCACAAGACGGCCGCGGTTGGAGAGGCTGATGGCGTCCTGAGGGCCTTCAGCCCGGCCGGTCCCATCGCGCCCGCGGAGAGCGGATTCGGCCGCGCCAGGGGCGGCGCCGTGCTGGGTGCGGCTGGTTGAAAGAGGGTTGAGGCCATCGATACGAGTCATGGCAGTTCTCCTACTGGGTCAGGTCGGTGGCGAGGGCAAGCATCGCATCCCCGACGCTGAAGGTCTTGGCGCTGGCCTGGTAGGCGCGTTGCGCCACGAGCAGGTTCGTGAACTCCTCGGCGAGGTCGACGTTCGATCCTTCGAGCGCACCCGTGATGATCGAAGCGGTCTCCCCATCGCCGGGGGTCACTTCGATTGTGGGCCCGCTGTTGACGCTCTCGCGATAGAGGCCCTCCCCTATTTCCTGCAGTCCCTGGGGATTGGGAAAGCGCACCAGGGTGAGCCGGCCGGCTTCCTCGCGCACGCCTTCAGCATTCAGGACCGTGATCGCGCCGGAGGCGTCGAGTGCGGGCCCGGTAGAGCCTTCGGGAATGGTTACGGGCGGTTCGAGCAGGCGCCCTCCGAAGGCGACGATGTTCCCGGAAGCATCGGCCGAGAGCGCGCCATATCGGGTGTAGGCAGTGGAGCCATCCTCGTGAAGGACGGCGAGGAAGGAGTCGTCCTGGATTGCGAAGTGCAGGGGGTCATCGTCGCGGAAGGCGGCCCCGGCGGTGTGAACGACATCGAGCGTGGAGAGCGCTACGCCCATTCGGGGCGCTCCGGGCTCAAGCGTGGTAGAAGGTGAGCCCTGGGAAAGGGCGCGCGTGCGCTTGAACGCAGAGGTGCTGATGTTCGCGACGTTGTCGCCGACGGCATCGACCATAAGGGCATGGTGGGCGAGACCACTTGCGGCGGCGCCAAGGATGGTTGTCATCGTCAGCCTCCCATCTGTCCGAGCTGCCCGGCGGCGAGGTCGAGCGTCCCATCGAGGCGGGCCAGGATTGTCTGGTTGGCCTGGTAGGTGCGCTGCACTGCGAGCAGGCTGGTGAGTTCTTCAACGAGGTTGGTGTTGGAGCCCTCAAGGTAGCCCTGGCGGATTCCACCATCGATGAGCACGCCCGGTTCCTGCGCGGAGAAGTAGGCTTCGCCGGCGCGGGTGAGCTGGGCCGGGGCGAAGTCGACTACCTGGATGGTCGCGACGGGCTCTCCAGCGGCCGTGACCTGGCCATCGGGGGCCACCGAGAGGCGCTCGGAGGGGAGGTTGATGTGGGCGCCATCGGCATCGAGGACGTAGTAGCCGTGGCTGGTAACGAGGTCGCCGTAGGCATCGCGACCGAACCGGCCATCACGGGTGTAGAAGATCTGCCCGTCGGGGGTTTCGACGGAGAAGAAGCCCGCGCCGAGCGCGAGGTCGAGTTCGCCGCCGGTTGAGGCGAAGGCGCCCCCGGCAAAATCGGTGGAGAACTCGGCCACGAAGGAGCCGGTGCCGATCTGACCGACGACTTCCTGGATGCGGGCGCTGAGCGGGGCCGGGACGGGGACCTGCCGGGAAAGCAGGACATCGGAGAATGACTGGCGAACGGCGACCTCGCGCTTGAAGCCCGTGGTGGTGGCGTTGGCGATGTTGTTGGCGAGCATGTCCTGGTACTGCCACGCGCCATCGAGGGCAGTGAAGGCGGTGTAGAGGCCTTTAATCATGTTCTGACTCCGCGCCGGAAGAGGCGCATGGCGGCGAGCGCGCAGGCTGCGACGACTGCCATGACAAGGAGGGTGTAGCCAAGGCGCTCACCGAGGGTTGCGCCGGGCTCTTCGCCGGTGTCGGGCAGAAGGTCCGGGCGCACATCTCCGGGGCTCGCCGAGGCGTTGTTGGCGAGGACCACGAACTTGCCGGCGATGGACTTCTGGGCGGGCAGTTCGGCGCCCGGGGCGCTGCCAGTACGCGCAGCCACCACAAAAAGGTCGTAGTCGTAACTATCGAGGTTGGTGAGCTTCGCCTCGAAGGAGCCCACCCCCGCTTCATCGACTGCGAGGTCGCCCACATAGAGCGACTTCCCGCCTGGACCTGTCATCCACCCTTCGTACTGGACGTTCTCCTGGCGGGGCAGGTTCTTGACGTCGACACGGGCATAGGCTTCGGCAAAGCTGAACTCAAGAACGCCCTCCGCGTCCTTCGGGCCGAAGTTGGAGACACCTTCGAGGTAGGTGAGCTTGACGAGCTGGGGGACGCCGTTGGCGCGCGCGGGTGAAGGGGCCGGGAGTGGCAGGGAGGCCAGCCCGGCGAGCACCAGCGCAAGGACCATCGCAAGTCTCACCGCTGGGCCCCCTGACGCCGGAGCAGGAGGCGCACTTCTTCTTCGCTCTTGCGCATGCGGCGCGCGAGGGCGGGGATATCGATGCCGAGTTCGCTCATGCGGGAAGCGATGGCGGCCGCATCGGCGCGGCCGGCTGGCCCCGCGGGGGCCTGGGCGGCGTAGGCCTGGCGTGCGGCGTTCTCCGTAGCCCGCGCGGGCGCGGCCGGCGACTGTTCGATGTGGTGCACGCGCGTGGCGCCCGGGCGCCGTCGGTGGCGTCCGCTGGCTCGCAGCGACTGCACCTGCATGTAGAGGTAGGCAAGACCCCCGATGCAAACGAGCTGGGAAACAGCGAGCAGGGCGAGAGCATCGTTCATCGGTTGCTCCTAGGCGGCCCGGTCACGGGCCAGCCGGGCGCGCAGGCGGCCAAGGGCGCGGCCATGGAGCTGGCAGACGCGTGACTCAGAGATGTCGAGGATCTGGGCGATCTCCTTCATGGTCATCTCGTCGCGGTAGTAGAGGCTGACGATGAGCCATTCCCGTTCGGGGAGGTTCTTGACGGCGGTGGTGAGGGCATCGAGCAGCTGCCGTTTCTCAAGGCGGCTGGTGAAGTCGCCAACGGTCGGGTCGGCGGGAAGCTCGGCCGACGAAGGGCCATCGTTGTTGTCGTCGCGATCGAGGAGGCCATCCAGCGAGACGGTGACCCAGCTGGAATCGACCAGCATGCCGTTGTACTGCTCGCGCGTCATGCCCATGCCCTGGGCGAGCTCGGCGTCGGTGGGCTCGCGGCCCAGCTGCGCGGAAAGCTCAACGGTCACCTGTTCAAGGCGGCGAACCTTCTGGCGGACAGAGCGCGGCAGGCGGTCGAGGGCGCGCAGGGCATCGATAATTGCGCCTCGGATGCGGCTGATGGCGTAGGTCTCGAACTTGACGCCCTTGGTGTCATCGAAGCGGTCGAGGGCCTCGATGAGGCCGATGGTGCCATAGCTGAGGATGTCCTCGTAATCGAGGATCGATGGCAGGCCGATGGCAAGGCGGCCGACCACATACTTCACCAGGGGCGCGTACTGGCGGATGGCGGCTTCGCGGTCGTACATCCGGGTTACCTGTGACTGGCTTGCAGCACTCATTGACTAAGCCCCCTCATACCTGTTCCTCCTCGCCGGCCGGGCGTGGTGCGGGCGGTTCGGGCCGTGGCACTTGTGGCTGCCAGCCGATGGTGAGTACCGCTTCCGCAGCGAAACCGATGGCGGTGAAGATGACGAAGACAAAGACCGCGCGCAGGAGCGCGTAATCGAGAGTGGCGCCCGCCTGCAGGCCAAGCCATGCGCTCATGGCGGCGACGGCAAGGGCGAGGTAGATGCCGAAGCGAGCAACGGTGAAGGGCCGGAAGGTCATAGTTGGCCCCTCCTCCGCATCTCAAGCTGCCGCCGCATCAGGTAGCGGGCGATGCGGTCGCGGTCGCTGAGGCGGATGTCGGTGAAGATGCAGTGGGCACGGCGGTTGAGCTTGCCATGAGCGGGCTCGTCTACGGAGAGGACGCGCAGGCGGGCGTTGATTTCGCCCACGCCGGGGAGGGTGAAGACAATGCCCAGCCGTTCCCCATCGTGGAGGGGAACCCGCGAGCTGAGGCAGGCGCCCCCCTCGCTCAGGTCAACGATGGTGCAATCATCAAAGGAGGTTTCGTCGCCGGGGATGTCGTCAGGGCCGAGAACCAGGCGGAAGAGCGCCTGTGGGCGCAGCGCTGTCTGGAGCCGGAAGTGACTCCGCCGCTCGATGGTATCGATCGCGGGCGGTAGGCGGAGGATCTCGTGGAGGCCATCGTCACTGTGCCCGGCGACCTCGGTGACGAAGCGGCAGCGGCGGTTGCGAAAGATGTATTCGGCATGGACAAGCGTGCCGGTGGCAAGGCGGCGGGCCTGCCGCCGGACCATCGGAAGGAGGATGGCCATGGTGTTGGGGCCGACCTCTTCGACGCGCGTGGCCAGACACTCGACGTGGTTGCCCACGGAGACCTCCAATCGCAGGGGCACCCCCGGCACAAGGCCGCAGGCGCTGAAGCGATCGTTACGCGCTGGCTGCGAGGCGCCCATCGGTCGTCTCCCCGGTCATGATCGTGAACATCCCTGATGCGAGCGTGAGCGGGTCGGCCAGGGCAATGCCCGTGCTCACATCCCTTCCTGAGGATAGAAAAGCCACGCCCAACCGCGATTCAATGGCAGCGGAAAGAACCGGTGACAGGTCGGTGACAAGGTCGGCGAAGGTGATGACGCAGCCGGCGAACAAACTGGCGGCAAGCGGTGAGAGGGCGGCGTCGAGCACCCCGCGATCCCAGTGAGCGGGCAGGGCGAGGTAGTTGAAGACGGGAGCGTGGCAGCTCCTGGGCGCCTGCCACTGCCCGGCGGGAACATCGACGAAGACGCAGGCGCCGCGGCGCGCCCTTGCGACCGAGCGGGCGACCTCACGCTGGTCAAAGGCGTCGTCTACCGGGAGGCCGGTGGCTTCGGCATAGGCGTGGACCTGGGCGCGCGCGCCGACATGTGCCGTATCGGCGGCAACCAGGAGGGCCTCACGGCCCGCATCAATGCAATCGAGAGCCATGCGGACAAGGGCCGTGGTCTTTCCAGCGCCCACCGGTCCCTGGATGGTGATGAGGGCGGTCTGGCCTTCCTCCGGGTAGCGGACGGCGCGCCGTTCGAGGGTAGCGGCGAGGGCGCGATAGCTGTTGCTCTCACCGGGGGCAGTTTCGAGGACCACCCTCGCGGCAGCGGGCGACAGGCCCGCGGCAATGAGCGAATCGAACATGGAGCGAGCCGATTCCGTCCGGGCGGGGCGCTCTTCGCGAGAGAGGCGTGCGCGGGGAGTGACCTCAATCGGCGGCCGGACCTGCCACTCAAATGCAGGAGGCGGCTCATCGGGCAGTTGCGAGAGCTGCTCGCGGGCCCTGGCGAGGATGCCGTCCGGCCGCCCGGGGGCGCCGGGCAGCAGGCCCGTAAGCCATTCGGGCTCGATGCCGGGGACCGGTCCGGGCTCCGGGAGCGGAGGCGGGGAATCGGCCTGGTGGAGGGCATCGCGTGCGGCCAGATCTTCCAGGTCCCCGACGGTGAGGGGGCGAGGTTCGGCCTCGAGCCTCGCGAGAAGGGCATGGAGCACCGTCTGCTGACTCTCCAGCGAGAGGCCGGCAGTCCCTTCAGGGGCGGCCGCCAGGATCTCGGTGAGGGGGCTGGCGCCTTCGCGCATGAGGCTGCGCGTATGGATGACCATGGCGTCAGGGCCAAGCTCGCGCCGGATGCGATCGTAGAGCCGGCGCAGGTCGCTACCGATGAATCGCTTCGTTTCCAAGGTTCACCTCGATACTGCCGATGGCTTCGACGGACGTCTGCGGCGTGACCTCCGCGAAGGAGAGGACAACCACATTGGGGAGCCGGCGCTCCAGAAGGCGCCTCAGGGCCAGGCGGATGCGTGACGAGCAGAGGATGACCGGTTCGCGGCCGTTTGCTGCGGCGCGCTCGACTTCGCCGCTGACCACGCCCAGCAGCCGCTGGACCTGCCAGGGAGGCATGGCCACGGCGCTTCCCCGCTCGGACTGCTGGATGGAGCTGGCTATCTCGTCTTCGGTGCGCGGGCCAACGGTGATGACGTGGACCTGCCCGGATTCGCCGCCGTACTGGCGGCTGATCTGGCGGGCGAGGGCGGCGCGGGCGTATTCGGTTAGCAGGTCGATATCGCGCGTGACGCGGCCCTGGGTGGCGAGGGCCTCGGAGATGGTGACGAGGTCGCGGATGGAGACGCGCTCGGCGAGCAGGTTCTGGAGAACTTCCTGGACTTCGCCGATGGTGAGGGTCCCGGGCACCAGGTCGTCCACCAGCGCGGGGTATTCCTGGCGGAGGTTTTCGAGCAGGTTCTGGGTGTCCTGGCGGCTCAGGAGGTCGGGCGCGAATCGCTTCACCAGCTCGGTGAGGTGGGTGGCAAGGACGGATTCGGCATCGACCACGGTGAACCCGAGAAGCTCGGCGCGTTCGCGGTGGGCGGGCGCAATCCAGCGCGCGGGAAGGCCGAACGCCGGTTCGTGTGTCTCAATGCCGGGTACTTCGCCTTCAGCGGTGCCGGGGTCCATGGCCAGGTAATGCCCGGGCATGAGCGTGCCGCGGGCGATTTCGACCCCGCGGAGCTTGACCACGTAGGTGTTGGGCGCGTGCTGGAGGTTGTCGCGGACGCGCACCGTGGGGAGCACCAGGCCGAGGTCGAGGGCTACCTGGCGCCTGATCATAGTGATGCGCCGGAGGAGGCCGCCGCCGGAGGCTTCATCGACGATGGGGATGAGCCCGTAGCCAACCTCGACTTCGAGGGGGTCGATGGACATCATCTGGATGACCTGCTGGGGCCCGAGTTGCTCCGGCTCCCTGACCTCGGTGGGCTCAACGAATTGGGCTGCGATGGCGTCGGCGGCCTGCTGGCGGCGGACCAGATAGCCGCTCCCGGCGGTGACCGCGGCGATGGCGAGGAAGGGAACCCGCGGCAGGCCAGGCATCATGGCGAAAAGGGCGAGCATCCCGCCGGCGACGAAGAGAGGCCGCGACTGGACGGTGAGCTGGCGGAAGAGCTGGGCGCCGAGGTTGGAATCGCCGCCGGCGCGCGTGACGATGATGCCCGTGGCTGTGCTGATGAGGAGGGCCGGCAGCTGGGAGACCAGCCCATCGCCGACGGTGAGCCCGGCGTACGTGTGGAGGGCCTCGGCGGGACCTGCCCCCTGCTGGAGGACGCCGATGCTGAGGCCACCGATGATGTTCACGATGATGATGACGATGCCGGCGATGGCATCGCCTTTCACGAACTTGCTGGCGCCATCCATGGCCCCATAGAAGTCGGCCTCTTCGCCCACCTGGCGGCGGCGTTCGCGCGCCTGGTGCTCATCGATGAGCCCGGCGTTGAGGTCGGCGTCGATAGCCATCTGCTTGCCGGGCAAGGCATCGAGGGTGAAGCGGGCGGCAACCTCGGCCACACGCCCGGCGCCGTTTGTGATGACGACGAACTGGATGACGACGAGGATGAGGAAGACCACCAGGCCGACGACCAGGTTTCCCCCGACTACGAAGTTGCCGAACGAGTGCACCACATCGCCGGCATCGGCCTGGAGGAGGATGAGCCGGGAGGTAGAGACGTTGAGCGCGAGCCGGAAGAGGGTGGTGATGAGGAGAAGGGAAGGGAACACCGAGAAGGCCATGGGGTCTTCGGTGTAGATGGCGACGAGCAGGATGGTTACGGAGACGGCGATATTGATCGTCAGCAGGAGGTCGAGGAGCGCCGTCGGGAGAGGGATGATCATCATCCCGACGATGACGATCATCCCTGCGGCCAGTAGTACGTCGGTCTGGCCCAACAGCCGGCCAAGTCCCTGGCGGCGCAGCGGAACGGGCTGGGGTGTCATCGCTTACCTCGCCGCCATGGGCGCGCGGCCGGAGGCGCGGTTGAAGGGCGTCTTTGCACGGAGCGAGTAGACCCACGCCAGGACCTCGGCGACTGCGTGGAAGAGATGCGCGGGGATGTGCTGGCCAACCGGTACAGCGGCGTAGAGGGCGCGGGCAAGGGGCGGCTCTTCGAGGACGGGGACGCCGGCCTGCCGGGCGACTTCCTTAATCCGCTGGGCAAGGAGGCGTTCGCCCTTGGCCGTGACAATGGGCGCGCCCATGGTGACCGGGTCGTACTTGAGCGCGACGGCGTAGTGGGTGGGGTTGGTGACCACCACGTCGGCCTTTGGCACAGCGGCGATCATCCGGTTGAGGAGGGCCTGGCGACGGCGGCGAATGGCGGCTTTTATCTGCGGGTCACCCTCGCTTTCGCGGAATTCCTGCTTGAGCTCCTCCCTGGTCATGCGCAGCTCCTGCAGGTGGCGGCGGCGCTGCCAGGCGTAGTCGGCCACGGCGAGCAGGAAGAGGACCACAGCAACGCGAATCGCGACATCGAAGGCGAGGCGCGCCAGGTGGCCGGTGGCCTCAGGCACGGGAAGCCGCCCGAGCGAGGCGATGGCGGTTAGCTGCGAGGCCATGGTCAGCCAGACAACGGCTGCCACCGCCGTGGCTTTGGCCATCGCCTTGAGGAGGTTGATGAGCCCGTCCCTGGAGAAGATCCGCTTGATGCCAGCCCCCGGGTTCACGCGGGAGAGCTTCGGCTGGATCCCGGAGCTGGTCAGGAGAAGGCCGGTCTGGGCGATGTTGAAGGCGACACCGGCGGCGGCGAGCAGGCCGAGGAGGGGGGCCAGCAGGAGAAGTACGCGAAGCCCGGACTCGCGGTACATGGCGAAGGCGGACCCGGTGGTGAGCTCTTCGGAGCTGTTATGGGCGAGACCATCGCGCATGACGGCGGCAAGACCCTCCCAGAGACCGGGAGCGAGGGCGCGAAGCGCGAGGACTGCCGCGAGCAGGACGCCGGCGGAGACGAGCTCCTGGCTCTTGCTGACGTTGCCCTTCTGGCGGGCTTCGCGCAGCCGTTTGGGCGTCGGTGCCTCAGTACGTTCGCCAGCCATTAGCGTGCCCCCAGGAGCCGCAGGCTCGAACCTGCCAGCGAGGCGCCGATGACACCGTTCATGAGCTGGGCGGTGGCGGGAAGCGCCGCCACCATGACGAGGAAACCGACAGCAATCTTGACCGGCATGCCAACGATGAGGACGTTTACCTGGGGCATGGTGCGGGCGACGAAGCCCATGCCGAGGTCGGTTATGAAAAGCGCCGTGAGCACGGGCATGGCGATGCGGACGGCGGTGACCATGAGCCCGGCCATGAGAGGAGCGAGGGCTTCGGAACGGATGCTGAGGGGGTCAAACGAGCCCGGCGGCACTGCGCGGACGGTCTCGGCCAGGGCCTCAATCACGATGTGGTGGCCGCTGATGGTGAAGAAGATGAGGGTGACGAGGATTGAGTAGAACTGGCCGAAGGCATCGAACTCAGCGCCGGTGATCGGGTCGATAACGCCGCCCAGGCCGAAGCCCATCTGCACACCCATGATATGGGAGGCCATCTGCAGGCCGATGAAGACAAGGTTCATGGCCAACCCCAGGGCAAGGCCGAAGAGGGCTTCGCGCAGCACGCCATCGGCCACCTGGCCGAGGTGCTGGGGCGGCGGCTGGAGCTCGTCCTGCTCAAGGGGAATGAGCACAAGCGCGAGGAAGACGGCGAAGCCGACCTTGGTATAGGCCGGGATGCCCCGATGGCTGAGCAATGGGGCGGACACCAGCATCGCGCTCGTCCGGATGAGGATGAGCAGGAAGCCATAGGTGAACGCCGGAGAGAGCTCGACCACTGGACGTACCCTCACCTGCCGTAGGCGCCCATGTTGGCGAAGAGACCGGCGGAGAAGCCGAGGAGGGTCTGCATCATCCACGGGCCGAAGACGAGCATGGCGACGAAGATACCGAGGAGCTTGGGGACAAACGTCAGGGTCATTTCATTGACCTGGGTGACGGCCTGGATGACGCTGACGACCACGCCGATGACGAGGCTGACGCCCAGGATGGGGGCGCCAATCAGGAGCGCCACGGTGAGCGATTCCTTCATCAGGCCAATGACTATCGCCTCATTCACCCGAAACCTCCTAGGCAAAGCTCCCCACAAGGGAGCCGATGATGAGATACCAGCCGTCCACAAGGACGAAGAGCAGGATCTTGAAGGGGAGGGAGACGATGACAGGGGGGAGCATCATCATTCCCATGCTGAGCAGGGCTGAGGAGACAACCAGGTCGATGATCAGGAAGGGCACGAACATGATGAAGCCCATCTGGAAGGCGGTCTTCAGTTCGGAGATGGTGAAGGCGGGGACCAGGACGTAGGTTGGGACATCCTCGGCATTGGCAGGCCGGGGTGAGTCGCTGAGCTTGAGAAAGAGGGCCAGGTCCTGCTCGCGGGTCTGCTTGAGCATGAAGGTGCGGAGGGGCTTCTCACCGCGTTCGAGCGCCTCCTGCTGGGTGATCTCGCCATTCATGTAGGGCTGCAGGGCCTCGGTGTTGATGGTCTTGATGGCTGGCGCCATCACAAAGGCGGTGAGGAAGAGTGCCAGCCCTATGAGCACCTGGTTGGGCGGCAGCTGGGGGATGCCGATGGCGTTGCGGACGAGCGAGAGAACCACGATGACGCGGGTGAATGAAGTCACCATCACGAGGATGGCCGGGGCGAGCGAGAGGACGGTGATGAAGAGCAGGATCTGGATTGCGGCGGAGACGTTCTGGGGGTTCTGTGTATCGATTCCGCCCGTGGGGGAAGGCGCCGGCTGACCGGTGGTGGCGGTCTGGGCGCACCCTGTAAGGGCCAGGGCGGCAACCGCGACGAGCAACACGGAAAGGAGCACGCGCCGGCGGCGGAAGCGCTTCGGGCGGCTCATTGCGGTTCGCTGCCAATGAGGGTTTCGACGGGCAGGGGGCGCTGGCGCGAGTGGTCGCGGCGCATGCTGCTGAACAGATCGGCGGCAAAGCCGGCCACGGATTGGCCGGCAGGCCGCGGGACGGATTCGAGCACCTGGCGGGACTCGTCGCCGGTTAGCTCGGCGAGGTACGAGAGCTGCTGGGCAGTGGCGCCAACGGCGATGACCCGTTCGCCAAGGGCAACCAGGTGGATGGTGCGCCCGTTGCCGACGGCGAGAGTATCAACCACGCGGAGGAAGCCTGAGGCGCTCCTGGGACCGAGGGTCTTACGCCCCCACCAGCGCAGAGCGAAGATGGAGGCGGCAATAATGACCACGACCAGTCCGAGGCGAAGGCCGAGCGAGACGATATCGCCTCCACCGAGGCTGAAGCCTGAGGAACCTGGTTCGGCCGCGTCCTGGCTCTCGCCGGTCGCCGTCTCCGCAGGGCGGATGACGGGGGAAGTTGCCGCTGGCTGTGGGGAAGGTGCGAGGAGCGTCACGAAGAGGACAGAGAGGAGCAGCACGCCGCCAATGGCCGCAAGCCACAGCACCCGGCGGTGATTGGCAGCGCCGTTCAACTGGCTTCCTCTTCGGCGGAAGAGCCACGCCGGATGACTTCGACAACGCGGACACCGAAGTTCTCATCGACAACTACCACCTCGCCACGGGCGATGACGCGGTCGTTGACGAGGATGTCGACGGGCTCGCCGGCGATGCGGTCAAGCTCGATGATGGAGCCCGGGCCCAGGTCGAGGACTTCGGCGACGGTGAGCTCGGTGCGCCCGAGCTCGACCGTGACATTCATCTCAAGGCCACGCAGAAGGTCAATCGGGTGTGGCGCCGACGGGGTGCGCGTCTCGGCAAGGGGCGTGAACCGGGCGCGCGAAGCCGCGGGCGCCTGGGAGATGGGAGTGGGCTCGCGCTCGGGAGCGGCGGGCCGGGACACCGGTTCGCGGCCGGCGCCGGCGCTGGCATAAGCGGGCGCGGGCGCGGGCGCGGCGACGGAAGGGACATCGACGATTTCCGCAAGGGCGATATCGTCCTCGGTGAGGCTGAGGGATGGTGCAACGGGCTCATTGGCAAGTTCCGGAAGGGCGCCCGCCGTGACATCGAGGAAGGTACCGGGGACAACCAGCCTGATGGGGAGCGGCTTCTGTCCCTCGACGGAGAGCGCGAGCACCATCGCCGGCTCGTCCATGGCGGAGAGCAGCGGGGGCATGGTGTTGGCTGTGATGTCATCCAGGGAGTACACGAGGCCGGGAGGCGAGCCCGCCAGCACCTGGACGTTGATTACCTGCAGCACCTGGCCGAGCACGGTGGAGGCAAGGACGATTGTCTGCTGCTCTTCGTCCGAGGGATCGTCGGCCTGGGAGTCGAAGAAGTGCGCGGCCGGGGCGGTCGGGAGAACCAGGTAGGCGAGGGCGGTCTGTTCCTGGTCGGTCGAGAGCTCGATGGGAGCGACAAGATGGGGCTCGCTGAACTCACCTGTGATCTCGTCGGGCATGACGAGCCGGGCATCGAGGCCGGCAGCGGACGGCGCGGCGCCAAGGATGGCGCCCAACGCGGTGGCGGCTGCTTCCCAGATGCGGCGCCCGCCCTGGTCGAGCGTCCCGGCCTGGGCCGGTGAGAGGAGCTGGGTAAGGATCTCGCGCGGTTCTGGCATGGCGGCTGGCCTTACTGTGTGATGAATGTGACGAAGTAGATGTCCTGGACCTGCTCGTGGTGGATCTCCTTGTTGATGGCGGAGATGAGCTCATCCTTGAGCTTCTCGCGGCCATCGCTGGTGGAGACCTGGTCCACTGACTTGGAGCCGATGACGGCCGTCACGACATCCCAGATCTTGGGGAGGTCGGGTTCCATTTCCTCGGCGAAGACCTCGTTCTTGGCAACGATTCCGTGGCCCTTGAGGCCGATCCACTTGTGGTCAGGGTCGGTGAACTCGAGTGCGATCTCGGCTTTGACGTAGTTGGGGGCGGTGGCGGGGGCCTTGAGGTTCAGGACTCGCTCTTCCAGGCGCAGGGTTGGCTTGGGCGCCGAAGCTATTTGCTCGTCCGTGTAGACGGGGGCCGGCTTGGAATCCATGTAGTTGGGCTTGATGTAGAACCAGAAGGCGGCCGCGAAGAGCAGCGCACCGCCGATGAGTACTTTCTTGTCCTTCATTGATCTTTCACCTTGCCGGCCGCGGCGAGGGCTTCTTCGAGCTCCGCCTGCGATGGATAGACGATGACAATGTCGGCACGGCGGTTGAGCGCGCGGCCTTCGGGGGTGGTGTTCTCGGCGACGGGGTGGGTATCGGCGAAGCCGGCCAGGAACATGCGCGAGGGGTCGATGCCGCCCTGCTCGCCCAGGTAGCGCAGTACCGTCGAGGCGCGGGCAGCCGAGAGCTCCCAGTTGGTGGCGTAGTCGGGGCTGTTGACGGGGACGTTATCGGTGTGGCCCTCGACGCGGATGCGGTTCGGGAGCCCGGCAAGGACGCTCGCGATGTCGGCGAGGGCCACCTGGCTGCCCGGCTTCAGGTCTGCGCTGCCCGAATCGAAGAGGAGGTTATCGGCGAGACTGATGGTGATGGATTCAGCATCGCTGCGGACCTGCACTTTGGAACCGTAGCCGCCGGCCTCGCCGGCCTCGCCGATCTCGGTGGCGATGGTGACGAGGTCGTTGGACTTGATGTCGGCCAGGGAGGGCGTCAGGCCACCTCCTCCCTCAAAGACAGGAGAGGCGCCGTCGGTGCCGCTGAGGACGCCGACGTTGAAAGCCTTGTCGAGCGAGGTCCGCACCTTCTCGAGCTTGGTGGTGTTGGCGTCGCTCATGGACCAGAGGACGACGAAAAGTGCGAAGAGGAGGGTGACCATGTCGGCGTAGGTCACGATCCAGCGTTCATGGTTTTCGGGCTTTTCGGGCTCGGGGGCGCGGCGGCTCATGCGGCCTCCCGCTGGCGGCCACCGGCGCCGCCCTCCGAGCCCTCGCTGCCGCCCTTGGAGCGGGCCGAAGGCTGCAGGAAGCCTTCCAGCTTTTCGCGAACGATGCGCGGGTTGTCGCCGGATTGAATGGACATGAGGCCCTCGATGACCACCTGGAGGGCATGCTGTTCGTGCCTGGAGTTGTTCTTGAGCTTGTTGGCGAGGGGAAGGTAGAGGACGTTGGCGGTGAACACGCCGTAGAACGTGGCGACGAAGGCTGTGGCGATACCAGGCCCGATGTGCTCTGGCTCATCGAGGTGGGCCATGACCGACATGAGGCCCATGACGGCGCCGAGCACGCCAATGGTGGGAGCGATGCCGCCCATGAGCTCAAGGACCGAGAAATTGGATTCGTGGCGGTGCTTGATGGCCTCCGCCTCTATCTCCATGATTTCGCGGAGGAGCTCGGGGTCGGTGCCGTCGATCATGAGTTGCACACCCTTGCGGGTGAAGGGATCGTGGATCTTGTCGACGTCGCCTTCGAGGGCAAGGAGACCTTCGCGGCGAGCCTTGTCGGCCATGGTGACGAATAGCTCGACCGTCTCGGGGGAGTTGTGACCGCCACCGCCAAAGAAGGCCTTCATGATCGCCTTGGGGAGACCAATCATTGTGGGGAGCGGCTGCGCGACCATGGTCGCGCCGAAGGTGCCCACGATGACGATCATGAAGCCGGGGATGTTGATGAGGGCGGCGGGGTTGCCACCTTCGAGGACGTTCCCCCCGATGATGCCGATTATGGCAAGGCCCAGCCCGACAAGGGTCGCGATATCCATCAGGCGACTCTCCTCACCGCCCCTACGCTGGCCCGGCGGTATTCGACGATGAGGTCAGCGATCTGCTCCGGCGATTCGGCGCAAACGTAGCGGTGGCCGTTCACGAGGGTGATGTGGGTATCGTGAGTGGCTTCGACCATCTCGATCAGGTCGGGATTGATATAGAAGTTGGTGCCATCGATGCGGGTGAGTCGGATCATCGGGTGGGCCTGCTCCAAAGTGACTTCAGGGTAGGCGAGCGCATCCGGGGCAGTTATCGGGGAAGGCCCATCGGAACGGAGTTGACTCCCTGAGGGGAGAGCGAGGGCGCCCTGAAACGGGATCGCGGATACCCGCCAGTTTCGAGGGTCAGCCGCTCACGCCAGGCCGGCGGGGTGGGGCCGTTCGGCGGCACGCAAGAAGGCCCGGCCATGAGCTGGCCGGGCCTGGTTTGGGGTGGCAGCGGACCGGTTCAACGGTCCCGGTCTCAACCGGCGAGGGTGGTCGGATCGTCCCCTACGTTGGTAAGCATGCGCTCGGCCTCTTCGACGCTCTCCAGGCGCACGATGCCCTTGCGGATGGCGTAGCGAATGAGGTCGGTGCGGTTGCGGGCATGGAGCTTGGCCATGATGTGGGCCTTGTGGGCCTCGACGGTCTTGACGCTGATGTAGAGCTCGTTGGCGATGCCCTGGTTTGTATAGCCCTCAGCGATGAGCTGGAGGACTTCGCGCTCGCGGGGCGTGAGCGCTTCGACGCCGTTGCGCTGGTCGCTGCGCTTGGCCTGGTAGAGGACCTCGGCAAGGTCAAATCCTTCGCTCAGGGCGCTGGAGAAGTAGCTGTTGCCGCGGTGGACCGTTTGGATGGCAAGCACTAGCTCGGAGACATCGGACTTCTTGATGATGTAGCCGGAGGCGCCGGAACGGAGGGCATCGAGGAGCTGGTCCTCGTCGACGAAGCCGCTGAGCATGACCACGCGGGTCCCGGGGCTCTGGCGGCGAATCTGGCGGGTGGCCTCGAGCCCGTTGAGGCCGGGCATGACCACGTCCATGAGGACCACATCGGGATTGAGCTTCTCGACGGCCTGGACGGCCTCGCGGCCATTCTCGCAGTCGCCGACAACCTCAAGCTCGGGCTGGCTTTCGAGGAGCATCCGGAGGGCCTGGCGGATGACGGCGTGGTCATCGACAAGAAGGATGCGGATGGCGTGGGCGGATCGGCCGCCCTGGTGGCGCTCGGAAGTCCTGAGAGTGGTCATTGTTGGTGTTCCTCCGCAGTCTTCAGGGTGCTCCCTGTTGGCGGTGCGCCGGTGCTGCTGGCGCCGCAACCCGGATGCGGCTGGCCGCATGTCCCGGGGGGAAAACCCTTAAGGTACCCTGAAGGTACGTGGGTACGGGTGCTCCTCGTATCGGGGTTTACCCTGATAATAGCAGGGATAGTCCCTCTCCATGCCGGTCAGGGTCGCTGAAAAGGTTCTCCATGCAGGCGAGAGCAACCCGGCGCGGGGCGGAAGGCGCAGGCAGGGGCAGTGGACAGGCGTGGTGAGCGTGTCTCAGATGCTGAAGAAGGCGCGTTCGGCGTGGCCGGCCTCGCTGGCGAGATGAACCTCGGCACGCAGCGACATGAAACGCGGATTGTTGGCGATGGATGCCGCCGATTCTTCGCTATCGTACATGGAGATGCGGGCGATCTCGCCGCTATCGTCGTGGGGTTTGAGCACGAGGCTCTGCAGGCAGCCGGGCATGCTGGCCGCCATGTCGGAGAGCTGGCGGAACAGTTCCTCCAGGCGCTTCTCCTCGCCGCGGCGCGGGCGGGCTATCGAAAGGCGGATGTACGGCAATCGGTCCCCCAGTACAGGCAGGCTGGCGAATAATAGTCACAGGCGGGGCGAATTGAACAGATATGAAAGCGGCCCCTGGACTGGTCCGGGGGCCGCTCTGCTACTTCATGGACTCTGGATCAGAGCCGGAGCTTGCCGTGCGAGGGCTGGCGGCGGCGCTGGCGCTGGGGGAGGGCTGCCTCTTCGGCGGCCAGGTCGACGGGGGGGCTGGTGAGCACTTCGTGTACGTAGCCGCACATGATGCAGCTACCGTAGGTGCCGTGCCAGTCGCGCTCGACGATCATCGAGCCGCGGCACTTGGGGCATGACTTGGGCGGGGCTTCCTGCAAAGCCGGCATGGTCTGAATCCTCCTGAAACATGTCAATACGAGTAGTCCGAGGGCAGAAAAAAAGACCTCGAAGCGAGCTACCCACTCGCCGGGCCTTCCAACTGCCTGCGGGGTTAGCTGACGGGTTCGGGCCGAAGGTCGCCCTATCGAATCTGCGGTGGACCGCAGCCGAATTCACCCCAGTTTTGGTTCCCCCGCTGCGCCAGTGGCGCACTCGGCAGAATTGCTCGTGATACCTGAGCGCGTTACGGCACGCCGAGGCGTTACCGTAGCCTGACGCTACCAACCCGGAAAGTGGCCTGTCAAGAGTTATTTGCGAATTGCTTCACAAATTTACCGCTCAGTTGGCATAAGGCAGCGAGGATGGCGAGTCAACCCTTAGGGCGCCCTCCCGATGGCCCCCTGCGCGCCCTGCGAGAGCACTTCGCCGACCGGGTCGCGCCCGCGCCAGAGCCAGATGCAGAACGCCGTAGACCCGGAACCGGTGACGCCGCACAGGTTGGCGACGATGCCGACGGGATCGCCCTGTGCCGTGAAGTAGACCAGGAAGCACACCAGTCCCAGGAAGAGCAGCAGCCAACCGAAGAGCGAGTAGCCGCGCACGTCGCGCGTCTTGAGTATGCGCACCGTGTTGGGAATGTAGAACACCTGGGTCAGGACGACGGCGATCCAGCCGATGGCATCGAGGGTCACCCGGGTCTCCTCAGGCAGGATGCACCGAACGTAGCAGCCCGGCCGGTAACGGGCATCGGCGGGCGGCTACCGTGCCACCAGCCTGGCAGTGGCCACGCTCCTAGCCGAGGCGCAGTTCGCCTTCAAGCAACCCCATGATGATGCTGTCGCGGTAGGCGCCATGCCGGAAGTGGGCGTCGCGACGAACGCCTTCGACCCTGAAACCTATCTTTTCGTAGACGTGCTTCGCCCGGTCGTTGCCGGCAAGCACCTCCAGCTGGATGCGATGCAGGTTCATCTCGGCGAACCCAAAGCGGCAGAGGGTCCGCATCGTGTCCGTCCCGTACCCACCGTCCCAGTAGCTCTTTTCGCCAATGACGATACCGAGGGTGGCCGAGCGGTGCTCCGGGCTCGCCCCGCCCAGGCTGCAGTTGCCGATGAGCTTCCTCTCGGCGAGGGTTTCGACGGCGAAGGACGGGTTCTCATAGCCCGGCGCGGCGGTGGCGGTGATGAACTCGCGTTCCTGTGCGTGGGAGAACGGGTACCGGGCACTAAGGTGCTCGATCACTTCGTGGTCGTTTATCCAGCGGAAGAAGGCGGGTTCGTCCTCGGGCTCCTTGGCCCGGAGCCGGATGAGCTTCCCTTCGTAAGGTGACTGCGCCATGAGGATTCCTGACTCTGTCATCGGGGCCAGGCGGCCCGCCCGTCCCTGCCACGGAAGGTATTGGGGCGTCCGTCCATCGCAATGTGACCATGCATTTTCGGTTGCCGGACGATACCAGAGCGGCAGCCGCCCCCGCAACCGCTCATGCCCGGACCACGCCGAACCCCTCCGCATGGGCGGCATCGCCGAGCCGCTGATCCAAGCACACAAACTCCAACGTCCCTGGGCTGCCTTCAGCAGCGAAGAGCCCGGCCGCGAGTTGGAGCGCGTCGGCGGCCCGCAAGGGGTGCACCCGGAGCAGTCGCACCGCGGTCTCGCGGATCTCTTCGATCGGCAGGGTCTCCCGCCACGCGGCGCGAAAGCGCGCCAGGCGGGCCACAGCCATCTCCACGCGTTGCCCCGTGAGACCGTCCCGTTCCAGCCGCGCAATCGCTGATGCGCACTCCACTACCGAGGCCCACCAGACGACCAGGTCAGGGTCGGCCTCGTGCACGCTCGCGAGGAACGGAGTCGTCAGTTCTTCAACCAGGAGGGGCATCAACGCCGAGCTATCCCAGAACCTCACCGGCCGCTGCGCCTTTCCTCGATGAGCACCTCGACGCCGCCGGCCGGTGAATCGCCGCGGATGACCGCCCGTAGCTCGTCCGGACCCACGGGGGGCAGTTTCGGCCGGCTGATGCTGCCCTTCCGCTCCAGTCGCGCCAGCCTCCCGCTGTCGTCCCCTGGCTCACCCGCCGCCGGCACGATCCGCGCCACCGGCACGCCCCGGTCGGTAATTACGATCGTCTCGCCCGCCTTCACCTGGTCCAGCAGTGCGCTCAACCGGTTCTTCGCCTCGGTGATGCTCGCCGTCTTCATCTAGCCAGAATAGGCTTTTCACCGCGACCTCACTACCGGTCTTGCCGGGGCCATTGCACCAACAGCATGTCCTTGCGGGCGCAGGACCGCTGTCTTCCCTGTGGGGATATACTGGCGCCCTCTCTCAACCCGCAACCGGCAGGAGCAGGAACATGGCCTACGAAAACCTCCTCACCGAACGCCGGGGCCAACGTGGTGGCATCCTCTGGGTGACGCTCAACCGGCCCGAGAAGCTGAATGCCCTGAGCATGGCGACATTCGCCGAGCTCGAGGACCTCTTCCGCAACGTGCGCAAGGACCGGAGCGTCCGCTGCCTTGTGATCACTGGCGCTGGCAGGGGGTTCTGTGCGGGAGCCGACTTCAGCCAGAGCGCGGCCGCGGCGGACGCACCCCAGGGGGACGAGAACGAGATCGACCTCGAAGGAAGCCGCCTGCGGTTCCGGGGTGAATCGGAGGCGTTCATCGCCCTGCGGCGGCTGGAGGTCCCCGTTATCGCGGCAATCAACGGGGTTTGCGTGGGCGCGGGGTTCGACATGGTGGCGCACTGCGACATGGCAGTGGCGTCCACCGCGGCGCGATTCCAGGTGGCCTATGTCAAGCGGGGGCTCTTCGCAGACCTGGGCGGGTTCTGGAGCCTGCCGCGCATCATTGGCTGGCGGAAGGCGATGGAGATGATGCTCACGGGCCGCTTCATGCCCGCGGAAGAGGCGCACGCGGCGGGACTTACCAACTACCTGGTCGCGCCGGAACAGCTGGAGGCGAAGACGATGGAGCTGGCGCTGGCAGTGGAGGCCGGGCCCCCCATCGGCCAGAAGCTGGGGAAGATGCTGGCACTGAAGACGGCCCACCTGGACTTCGAGAGCGCCCTTGAGCTTTCGGGAACGGCCCTCAGTGTCATTGGGCCGTCGTTCGACAGGCGCGAGGGCGTGCGCTCGTTCATGGAGAAGCGCGAGCCGCGGTTCGAAGGCCGCTGAGCCCCGGGCGGGCCCGGTCAGGCGAGCTTCATGAGGACGAGGGCGGCGTAGAGGGTCACGAACAGGGCAGTGGCGTTGGCGATGCGGGTCATGGGTCTCACCTCCAGTAGTGAGACAGCGGCGCCCGGGTTCTCTTACAACGCTCCCTGCCGGCCGGCCGCCGCCCGTGGGCCCGGCTCGATGATCTCGGTCGCGCAATCGAAGACGCGGGCGAAGTGGAAAAGGAAGGGCTCGATAGCTTCCTCGACAGCGATGTGCTTGCCGGCCTCGGCTGCCAGGCTGGTGACGGCGACATCGGCCATGCCACAGGGGTTGATCAGGTCGAAGTGTGCGGCCTGCGGGTCGATGTTGATGGCGACCCCGTGCATGGATACCCAGCGGCGGACATTGAGGCCGATGAAGGCCACCTTCCTTTCATCCACCCATACACCGCGGCCGCGTTCGGAGCGCGAACCGCGGATGCCCCAGTCAGCAAGCAAGGCAATACAGGTCTCTTCGAGGCCTGTGACGTAGTCGATGACGGCGCAACCCCAGCCACGCAGATCGATGATCCCGTAGGCGACCAGCTGGCCGGGGCCATGGTAGGTGATGTCGCCGCCGCGTTCGGTCTGGACGATCTCGATGCCGTGGGCGGCAACCGCTGCAGGCGGAACGCGCAGGCTGGGGTCGGGGTGGCTGCGTCCGAGCGTGATGACGGGCCGGTGCTCAGTAAGGAGGAGCGCATCGGCGCCACCGCCTTCGCGCCGCTGGGCCTGGAGGCGGCGCTGGAGCCGGTGCACCTCGCCATAGCCCGTCGTTCCGAGGTTGTAGACGTTGACAGAGCGGCGATGGGAGGTCATCTCCTGCGTTCTCCATGGCCCACTTTGAGGCATCGCTGTGCCGGGTGCATCCTGTCCCCCGGGAATGAGGGAGGCCTAACCGGCGAGAAGGGCATAGGGCGCCTCCACAAGGTCCCGGATTCGGGCAAGCAGGCCTGCGGCTACGCCGGCAGTCAACCACCGGGGGTCGAAGGCGAGGCTGAGGGTAGCGACAGCCTCTGGTAACGGGCACCCGTCTTGAAAGGCGGCGCCTGTGCGAGGAGCGCCGATGGAGAGGGCGAGCAGCTCGCCGGCGCCGGGCCATAGCGCGGCATCGTCGATCCCGAGCGGTGCAAACGAGGTGATGGTGGCCACAACTGGCCCATCGGGCCGGCTCCCGGCTGATGCCGCCATCCGAACGGAAACGGCTTCGCGAAATGGCATCCGCGCGGTCACAGCCGAGACCGTGTCGGGCTCGTCGCCCGCGCCGGCGATCGAGAGTGCCACCGAATCTCCGAAGTGCGCGAGAAGCTGGCATTCGGCGATCGCCATGGCGACGGCGCGCGCCACCACGTCTTCGATGAGCGGCGCCAACCCGGCCGGGCGCCATTCGCGGCTGAGCTGGACGCGTAGGTGGTTTGCGCCCGCGAGTCTGACAGTCAGGCGAAGCAGGGGCGCGGCCGCCAGAGCGGCGGAAGGCGCAGGGGCTGCCTCTCCAGCATCGCCAGTGATGGATTGGGGCACTGTGACGGGCGGCCTCGCTACCACCCACGGCGACGCAGATGCCGTGCGGGGCGCAAACGGGAGTGGCGTGAGAGGCGCTTCCGGTGAGGGGCCCGCCGGTGGCAGGGTGGGGCAGGTTCCACCGGAGAGGGGGGGCGCTGGCTCGCCCGCGGCAAGGATGAGCCCAGCGACATCCCCCGCGCTGCACAGGGCGCCGGGGTCCAGGCGATAGCGCAGGAGGCCATCGCTGGCAGCCTCGACTTCAACGGCAACGGCATCGCATTCCAGCCGGAAGACGGCGTCGCCGGTCGCCACCGGGGCGCCATCGGGGAGGTACCACTCGGCGATGAGAGCGCGGATGGCGGAGTTGCCGAGGCAAGGAACGGAAAGGGGGACAGGCACGTGCTTCCTCGCGGAGGCCCGGAATGAGGGCCCGCATTGAGAAAGACGGCCGCGGGAAGGCAGGTGGTCAGCCTGCGAGGCCATCGCTTCGGTTGCGGCGCGGTATCAGTACGGCTCGCTCGAACCGGCGGGTTCCTTCTCCTCGATGGCCGCCCAGTCTTCATCCCGAAGGGGCGCCAGCTCGCCTTTGCGGTACTGGTCGTAGAGGCGGAAGAGGGCGTCCTTGTGGGGGCGGACCCGGCCGATGGGGCAGGCTTCCCAATCAGCGACGGATTCGTCGCAGTAGCCCATGCGGAGCTCGCCGCACTTGGGTTGCAGGTACTTGCCCAGCTCGGGGACGGCGCGCACCACTTCGGCGCGCATGAGGGCGGCCACGCGCCGGAACTCCCACTGGGCGCGGGTGCAGAGGCGAAGGTCGCAGATGTGCAGGAGCGCCTGGAAGTTGACGGTGATCTTGAAGTTCGTGTTTGTGGCGTTCGGAAGGAGGAAGCGGGCGTCCTCGGGGGGGACGCCGGCGGCCACCATCTCCTCGTAGAGCGCGCCGGCGTCGCCGAAGAGCGCTTCCATGCGGTCAGCCATGCCGGCCTTCTTCACGCTTTCGGGAACGGTGTAGGGGAACTCGCCTTCCTTGTAGGTGACGTAGCGCTGGCTCTGCTGCTCGAACGAGATGCCCACCCGGTGGCGAACGAACTGGTGACTGAAGGCTCGGGACACGCCGGAGATGCCGAATTCGAAGGCGACCTGTTCGAGCGGGCTGGCGTGGCCGGTCTTCAGCCGCTCCTCGATGAACTGGCGCATCTGCGCCCCGGTAATGCGATCGTCCTCGATGCGGCGGGCGACCTGCTGGGGGGTGAGAGTGCTGTAGCAGGTGCGGTAGGCCATGTAGAGCGACCGCATCGGGTCCGGGGTGTGCGAGAGAAGGGTGACCTGGATCATTGGGCTTTCCCGAGATGGCGGCCGTCGGCGGCGGACGGCGGTACCGGGTCCATTGTGGCACAGGGAACTGCGAGGCAGAGTTATCAGTTCCGGAAGTTCATCGTACGGGGGCGAATATGTCGTACCCCGGGCCGGACAGGCGCGGGGACGCGGTAGACCATGATGGGGGTGGCTTTGCAGAATAAAATCATCGACAACCGTCTAAATTGCCGATACACTCAGCTCCTGCCCATCAACGAACGAAGGAGAACTGGCGATGACGGTGCCCGCAACAAAGGAAACGAAGTCACCGCTTGGATACGACGGCACGCTGAACTGCGTCATGAGTGTGAGTGACCTGGACCGATCGATTGCCTGGTACGAGGGCGTGCTGGGGTTTTCGCTGCTCTACCGCATGGAGGGTATGACCTGGTGCGAGCTGGCGACAGAAACACCGGGGGTGAACGTTGGGCTGGGGCAGTCGGAGACGGTGGAACAAGGCGGCGGCGCCCTGTCGCTTGGCGTGAAAGACATCGAATCGGCGCGCGCGTTTATCGAAGCCAGGGGTGTTGTTTTCGATGGCCCGACAATGGACATCGAGGGGATGGTGAAGCTCGCCATGTTCAAAGACCCGGATGGCAACGCCCTCATGCTCTTCCAGCGGCTTGAAGGCTAACAGCACTTCACAACGGGGAGACGACCGTGACAACGCGATTGCTTGTTGGCACCCGCAAGGGCGCCTGGATCTACACTGCGGGCGAAGGTGGCAGGTGCTGGGAGCTCTCTGAGCCCATCATGCCGGGCTGGACCGTGCACCACATGGCAGCGGACCTGCGCTGCGACCCGCCGCGTCTCTACGCGGCCGCGAACCACTGGGCCTGGGGGCCTTCCGTGGCGCGCAGCGACGACGGGGGCCGGACATGGGAGCAGCGTAGCCCGGGCCTCGCCTTCCCGGCGGACACGGGGCTGGCCGTCGCCAATGTCTGGCAGGTGCAACCGGGACACGCCGACCGGCCAGGGGTGGTGTACGCGGGCACGCAGCCGGCCAACCTTTTCCGCAGCGAGGATTGGGGCGAGTCGTGGACACCCGTGGCGAGCATCACCAATCACAGGCTTCGCCCGCTCTGGGGGCCGACCGGTTCCGTGGGGGACTCGTCGCTCCACTCGATCGAGATCGACCCGCGCCAACCGGACCGCGTGTATATCTCCATTAGCACCGGGGGCACGTATTCGAGCGAGGACGGCGGCACGACCTGGGACCTCTGTTCGCACGGGATCGTGGTGACGACGCCTGCAGCAAAGGAGTTCCTGGCGGAGATAGCGGAGCAGTTCCCGCAACCGGAGCTTCCCCCCGACGTGGACCCGGCTGCCCTGGACGAATTCCACAAGTTCCATATTGACCAGAAGAACCCGGACCGCCTGTGGGCGCAGTCGCACGTCGGGGTGTTCCGTTCGGAGCGGCGGGGGAAGGACTGGCAGGATGTGACAAGCGGCCTGCCCTCGTTCCACGGCTTCCCGATTGCGGTGACCAAGCGTGGTACGGACGCCGTGTTTGTGGTCCCCATCGAATACGGGGCGGACAACTTCCGCGTGGTCAACGGGCAATTCGCCGTCTGGCGCACGATGAACGGTGGCGAGAGCTGGGAGAAGCTCACCAATGGCCTGCCGGGCCCGCACGACTACCAGAGCGCCTACCGCGAGGCTATGGACACCGGCGCCCAGGATGCCGAAGGGGTCTACGTGGGAACGACCAACGGACAGGTGTATGCAAGCGCCGACCTGGGCGAAAGCTGGCAGCGGCTGCCGGGGACGCTACCCCCGGTGCTTTCAGTGACGGCTACGTCATGGTGAGCAGAAGAGGCGCGGCAGATTAGCGCGGAACTCAGGAGCCCGGGGCCGCGGCTGGCCAGCAGCTACCACGCCACTGTGCTCAACCTCTGATCAAGCTCGCGTGTGAGTCGCTCCGGGTCGAAGTGCTCGAGCACGTAGTCCCGGCCTTCCATGTTGAGCGTGAGTGTCCCGGCTGCATGGCGAGCAGCGAGGTCGCGGAGGGCGGCGGCAACTTCGCCGAAGCCCGAGGCGCGAATAGCCCCGGGCAGCGGAAACGTCCAGATCACCTGCCGGCCGCGTGCCAGGCACTCTGCCGCCATGAATGACATGCCGTCGTGCGAGGTGAGCCGCACGTAGACGCTGATCTCGCGGTAGAGGGCGTCCATGTCGTCGACCCAGCCCCGCGCCTCAAGATTCGGTGGCAGCGGCCCGGGGAGTGTCTCCGGGGGTGAGGGGACTTCGACGAAATCGATGCCCGGGAACTCGCGCGGAAGGCGGAGCAGGGTATCGAGGTCAAACACCTCGCGGTCGAAGGCGTCGACGGGCAGGTATAGGAGGACGCGGAAGCGGTCCGGGAGCGGCGGCGGCCCAGCGGCGAGGCCGGGAATGGGCAGGGGGACATGCTCGCTGCGAATGCCGATCCCCCGTAGTTCGTCGACCAGCCAGGGGGCGTCGCACCAGTGGATGGCGCCTTCGGCCAGCCGAGCAGAGACGTTGTGCCGGGCGTGCTCCTCGAGCGCGATCTGGACGTCGGTGCCAACCCAGTGAATCACCACGGGACGGCGGCGGATGTGCATGAGCAGGTCCTGGGGCGAGCGGCGGTCGAGGCGGCTGCCAATCAGGTAGATGACCTCGGCGCGGGCAACCCGGGGAGCGAGTCGCACCCAGGCGGCAAGGTCGCGGCCCGGATGGGGTGCGTACTCCGCGTCCCAGCCCTGCTTTCGCAGCCGGCCGGCGAGCATGCGCCCGAAGTAGGGAAGCCCCAGGATGAGCAGCCGCCTGCCCTGCGACGTCACGGCCCCTGCCCGGCAACGAGGCGTGCCCTCGGCGAAGCCACCGTCGCCCCGGCGGGCACGTCGTGGTCTACGAGCGCGTGGGCGCCAACGGTAGCTTCGGTGCCGACCGTGACACCGTGCAGGATGGTCGCGCCCGCGCCCAGGTAGGCGCCGCGGCCGATGCGCACGGGCCCGGTGGCGCGAGGACGGCGCTCCTTAAGTGGTCCGGGGCCGACATCGAGGTGGGTGATGATGTTCGAGCGCATGGAGATGGTGGCGTAGTCCTCAATCGCGACCGCCTCAGCGAGGTCGATGAGCGTGCCGGCGCCGAGGTGGACATTGCTTCCGATGGTCAGGTTGGAGAAGCCATCGCCGGCGTTGACGATGAGCAGCGGGCCGGGGATGTCGACGTCAGCACCGACAGTGGCGCCGAACTGGCGCAGGATCGAAACGTGTCCCGACGAGGTGGTGTGAAGCTCGGCGGCGATGCCGGCCATTCCATCGCGCAGGTAGCGCCAGCGGCGGCGCGTTCGCGGCCACCATTCGATTCGCCGGAGAGGGCGAGCGAACGGGGCGATTGTTGCGCGGAAGGAGGCAAGCGGAGGCATAGGTCTCCCGGCGTGCAAGCGGCTGTAAACTCTCAGTAAACAGTGTGATGACGGACCGGCCAAGGCGGAAGTTGGGTTGCTCTCACACCTGAGCGAACCTACGCTTGCCAGCAGAAGGGAAGGCGGAAAAGCCGGCTTCCGCTAGGGGAGTCTTCATGAAGCGAACACTGATTATTGGCCTTGTTCTGGCGAGCGCCGCTCTTGCAGCCCTCCCGGCGACGATTCTCTCTATCATGCCGGGCGCGGGGAAGCTCGATGGCACGGCAAGCGCCGCCGGGAGCGTTCCACCGGGGCCTCCGCTTGTGCTCTATGGCGCCGTGTCAGGGGTTGCCGGGGGCACTTCAGTGACAATCACAAACAATGCCAATGGCGCCTACTGCGGGCGAGGCACGGTCATCAGCGACGCCGGCTCCACGTACTACGTGGTGGATGTCTACGCCAGCTCGCAGGCGCCGGGCTGCGGCACACCGGGAGCAAGCCTCTCGCTCGCCCTCTACTTCGCACCCACCACCCCAACGACTGGCGGGCGCACGGCCACTGCCAACGTGACCTGGAACGCCGGTTCGGCCAAAGTTGACGTCACCCCGGGAAGCGCGCTGCCGATTGCCGGCTTCGCGCCGGTCACCTCCAGGGACGGGCTATACTACTAGGAGCCCGGCATTCCCGGGGGACCAGGCCTGAGGGCCAAAGCTGCGACAAGGAGCGAGGCCGCGCATGGAGCTGGCACGAATGCGTTCAGTAGTTCACATGCGGATGAAGGCGGTTTGGCCGGCGCTCCTCGTGGCGGTTTCGCTGGTCCCCGGCCTGGCGGCGCCCACGCGCGCGGCCACGGCGGACATGCCGCCTCCGCCGCCTATGACGATTTATGGCGACGCACCGGGTGCAACCCCGGGTCAGCGCGTGATCGCGCTTATTACGGACGGCGCCAGTATGCGGGTTTGCTCGAACGACCCCGCCTACGATGTGGTCCGCACCTCTGAAGGGAAGACCGTCTACACGGTCAGCGTTCACAGCGACGGGCAGACAAAGGGCTGTGGCGCGCCGGGGCGCCAGGTGACCATCTACTTCGCGCCCGGCGCCGGGGTCGATGGCCGGGCCGCCACCGCGCAGGTCGCCTGGCAACAGACCGTGGTCGTTCACAATGTGACGCTCACGGGCCCGCTCACCAACAAGGGATACGCCCCCATTACGGCGCGTGACGGCACCTACTGAGGTGCGGGGCGCTGACGCCGGATGACAGGTTTAGGCCGGGGCGGATAATCTCGGAGTGATGGCAATCAGAGTGAGGTGGTTCCCCACCCTGGTCCGGCGCACGCATTCGAAGCAGGCTGAGACAGTGGTGGAGTGGCGCGCGGGGATGACGCCGCTGGATATCTTCCTGGGCGAAGGGTTCTCCAGGTTCGATGCAGAGGCTGTCCTGGCGATCGTGAATGGCGCCCAGGCCCGCCACGATGTGCCGCTGAGCGAGGGAGATGCGGTCGAGTTCATGGTGAGCATCCAGGGCGGCTGCCGCTGAGGGGAGGACCGGACGGTCCTTGTGCCGCAGCGTCCCGAGCCTGGCCCGGCGTGGTAGAGTGTCGGCAACAACACCCGGAGGGGGTGGAATGGCACAGCGCGCAATCGCCAGCCTGCCTTTGCGTGAGGCGACGGACTTCGGCGACCGGCAGTTTGGCGCTGCACTGGTCAACGTGACGAACATCTGCAATCTCTCCTGCAGCCATTGCTTCGTTTTCCGGGCCGACAACCCGAACCGGCCCAAAGACAAGATGGACGATGCGACCATGCTTTCGCAGCTGAAGGCGCTTCGTGACCGGCACGGCATTCGCTCGATGCTCTTCATGGGTGGCGAGCCGATGATCCGCAAGAAGCTGGTGCTGGAGGCGATAGAGCTTTTCGAGAGCGGCTCGGTCGTGACCAACGGGACCTATGGCATCCCTTCAGTGCCGGGCCACCTGGTGACCGTTTCGCTGGATGGGCCGGAGCCGCTGAACGACGCCATCCGCGGGCAGGGGGTGTTCCAGAAGGTGCGTGAATCCGTTTTCGCGCGCGATGCGAGCGACGGCACGATCGTGATGCTGCAGATGACGATCACGAAGCAGAACGCCCCGGGTATCGAGGAGTTTGTGGAGACGGTGAAGGACTGGCCGATCACCGGGGTGGCGTTCACCTTCTACGTGCCTTCACGCGACGATCATGGTTCCCTCGCATGGGACGACCTCCGGGAGCGCGACGTGGTGGTGCGAAGGGTGATTGCCGTGAAGGAGAAGTACCCGCGGCTGGTGAAATCGAACACCGGGGCGCTCGAGATGATGCTCTCGGACCGGTGCCTGGAGTTCACGGGCGAACGGGGGGAAAGCTGCCTGATGCGAAACATGCTGCCGCTCTACATGGGCGATGGCGGGAACTTCGAGCGGACGTTCTGTTGCTACGGGAACGATGTGGATTGCGCGCGCTGCGGCGCCTACGCGGTCTTCAACAGCGCCTTCCATCACCGGGCGGGGACGCCGGTGCCCGAACCGGGCCAGGAATAGGCAGCCGGGCTCGCGCGGCGCTCAGGCCTGGCCGGTAGCGCGGGTGGCCGGGGTGGCGAAGGGCTCATCGAAGATGATGCGCCGGAACGACTCGGCGAACATCATCTCCTGTCCCTGGGCGGCCCAGCGCGCGAACTGGTCGGCAAAGCCGGCGATGTCCTCTGCCAGCTGGCTCGGGTGCTTGAGGAGCGCCTGGCGTTTCAGGTCGAGGGTTTCGGCGATATCGACCCAGGTGTTCGGCTGGCCGGCATTGCCCAGCCAGAGCTGCTTCACCTTGTGGGGCTGGAGGCCATCAGTGAGGAGCTCGGGGAAGGTGAGCCGGTCGCGGGCACTGGGGAAGACAGCATCGACGGTGGCATCGCCGCTGGCGCGATGGTCGGGATGGTTGGGGTAGAAGTCGCTGATGAAGCGGCTGGTGGGGTCGAAGCACATCACGACTTCGGGCCGGTACTTGCGGATGAGCCTGGTGATGTCCCGACGCAGTTCGAGGGTGTGCTGCAGGTAGCCGTCTTCGTAGCCCATGAACTCGAAGTTGCGCACGCCGAGCACGGCCCCGGCAGCGCGCTGCTCGGCCTCGCGGATGGCGGTCAGGCGAGAGGGCGTCATCTCGGGGTCTTCGCTGCCCTTGTCGCCTTTGGTGATGACGACATAGGTGACCTCGGCGCCCCTGCGCGCCCACTTCGCCACGGTGCCGGCGACCATGAACTCGGCATCGTCGGGGTGTGCGACGACGACCATGGCGGAGGCGGGCACGTAGCCATCGACATTCGAAGCCATTCTTGCTCCCTGCTTGTTGCTGGAGATCGAGGTTATCAGAAAGCGGCCATCAGACCTCTACGGCGGTTCTCCCGGGGCAAGGGCAGCCGCCGGGGGCGCGCTGCTCGATAGCAGCGGCGCGCGCGGTTCAATCCGGTAGCGGCGGAGCTCGGGCATCTTCGCGGCCACAACAGCGACAACGGCCAGGCAACCAAGGCCGCCACTGACGACGGCGAAGGTCGCGCCTGTGAGTGCCGCCACGAACCCCGATTCGACTGCACCCAGCTGGTTGGAAGCCCCGATGAAGAGCATGTTGACGGAGCTAACACGGCCACGGAGCTCATCCGGGGTGGTGAGCTGGACAGTGGTCTGGCGCATGACCACGCTGACCTGGTCGGCCATGCCGATGAACATGTAGAGGGCAACGGAGAGCGGAAGCGAGCGAGAAAGCCCGAAGGCGACCGTGCCCACCCCGAAGAGGGCGACCGTCACCAGCAGAGCCAGCCCGACCCTCTTCAGCGGTGGCAGGAGAATTAGCGTGATGGACATGAGCAGAGCCCCCAGTTCGAGCGAAGCCGAGAGGAGGCCGTAGCCCCTGGGGCCGGCGTGCAAGATGTCGGTTGCGTAGATCGGGAGAAGCGCGGCGGCGCCGCCGAAGATGACCGCGAACATGTCGAGCGTCATCGCCCCGAGGAGGGGCTGGCGGCTCCAAACGAACCGGACCCCTTCCCTGATGCCATCGAGGCTGACGGCCCGGCGCCCGTTCTCGGCGGCACGGGGGCTGACGATGAACATGAGCGCAATGGCCGCCATGAGCAGACCGGCCTCGGCGGCGTAGGCGCCATCGACCCCCGCATAGGCGATGCAGAGCCCTCCGAGGGCGGGGCCAGTGACGAACCCGAGGGACGAGATGGAGGAGTTGACCGTGATCGCGTGGACGAACGTCTCGGGGCGCACCACAAGGGGAAGAAGCGCCTGGCGAGCGGGATTCTCGAACGCCGCCGCCACGGCAAGGAGCAGGACCAGCGCGTAGATGAGTGGCAGAGAGACCGCGCCGGACGCGGTGCCCGTGAAAAGCGCGGCGGCGCAGACGAGTGGCACGAGCTGGGAGGCGATGACGATGCGCCGCCGGTCGTGGCTGTCAGCCAGGGCCCCGCCAATCAGTGAGAGTCCGAGCGAGGGCAGGAAGCGCGCCAGCCCGATCAGCCCGAGGTGGAACGCCGAGCCGGAGATGCGGTAGACATGCCAGGCGATTGCCGCGCTGAGGAGGGTCATCGCAGTGGCAGCGAAGAAGCGGCTCGCGGCAAACAACAGGAAGTTGCGCTGGCGAAGGGTTGCGAGGGGGTCGTGGCGATACGCGGTCATCGGGGCGAGGGGCGTGGCATGTGGCGACAATCGTCAGGCGGCCCCGGCCGCCCGGTCAACCGTTGGCGAGCTACCGGGCCTAGGAGCCTGTCGGTTTAGTCGACGATACGGAGAAGGTGAATGATTATTAGTCATGCGCCCTTACCGTGAATACCGTCCGGACCAGGCTTATCTCGT
>JAANMY010001004.1_pt1 | contig 34927 bp, 38 predicted proteins | sample 7279691 | NCBI WGS metagenome assembly JAANMY01 (sample SAMN14094543, study PRJNA606508) | bioreactor metagenome | isolation source: A lab-scale SPAN reactor treating ammonium-rich wastewater day 388 | place: Ireland: Galway | collected 2018-02-07
GCCCTCGCTGGCGGCCTATGTCGGGTTTGTCGATGGGCTGCGGCTGGGTGCGGCCGATCTGATGCGCAGCCTGCTGGGCGGCTGATCAGCGCCCCCAGGCGCCCCAGATCAGCACGCCCCAGGCCAGCCCCGCCGCCAGCGCGGTCAGTGCCACGGCGGCGCTGCCGCAATCCTTGGCCTTGGCCGCCAGCGGGTGCTGTTCGGGCGACAGATGGTTCACCACGGTTTCGACGGCGGTGTTCATCAACTCGGTCGCCAGAACCAGCAGGCCCAGCGCCAGAATCAGCGCGCGCTCACCCGGGGTCAGCGGCAACCAGAAGGCCAGCGCCGCCGAGGCGACATTCGCCAGCGTCCATTGCCGCAGGGTCTTTTCGCTGTCCCAGGCTGCGGCCCAGCCACGCCAAGACCAGATGCAGGTCCACGCGATGCGCCGCCCTTCGGCAGCCAGCCATGCCAGCATGATGCTCTCCTCCGCTTCGATTGCGAGAGGTTAGGGCCGGATGACAATAAGGTGAAGCGGCCTCAGCCGTTCGGGCGCGATTCCAGCGCGTCGAGACGGGCTTTCAGCGCCTCGTTCTCCTCGCGGGCCTTCTGCGCCATGGCGCGCACCGCATCGAATTCCTCGCGCGTGACAAAGTCGCGGTCGGCAAACCAGCGATCCATCAGGCTTTTGACCGCGGTTTCCGCCTCGGTCTTGGCGCCCTGAGCGACGCCCATGGCGTTGGTCATCAGTTTCGACAGGTCGTCAAAGATACGGTTGCCGGGCTGCATGGGGCGCTCCTGTGCTGCGTTGCCGACTATATGGGACTGCGGCCGCCGATGCGCAAGGTTGACTTCCCGGGGCCGCCACGGGAAACCCGGGGGATCACCGGCAAGGGCTGTCATGCGTTACCTCATCGAATTCCCGTCCTTCCTGCGCCCCGAGATCTTTACCCTCGATCTGGGCTGGTTCGAATTCTCGCTGCGCTGGTACGCGCTGGCCTATATCGCCGGTTTCCTGATCGGCTGGCGGCTGATCGTCGCGGCGATGCGCCGCCCACAGCTCTGGCCGCAGGGGCAGGCGCCGATGACGGCACCGCAGGTCGAATCGCTGCTGACCTGGATCATCCTGGGGGTGATCCTGGGCGGGCGGCTGGGGTTCGTCCTGTTCTATCAGCCGGGCTATTACCTGTCGTATCCCCTGCAGATCCTGCAAGTCTGGGAGGGGGGCATGTCGTTCCACGGCGGGCTGGTCGGCGCCACGTTGGCCGGCTTCCTCTTTGCCCGCCAGCAGGGCATTCCCGCCTCGGCCGTGGGCGATTCGATGGCCATGGTGATCCCCGTCGGGCTGGGGCTGGGACGGCTGAGCAATTTCATCAACGCCGAGCTGTGGGGCCATCCGACGACGCTGCCCTGGGGGGTGATCTTTCCGGGGTCGGGCGGGGTCTGCCCGCCGGGCTGGACCGCCGAATGCGCGCGCCACCCCACCCAGCTTTATGAGGCGGGGATGGAAGGGCTGCTGCTGGGGCTGGTCCTGTGGCTGCTGGTGACGCGCGGCCGGGCCCTGCAAAAGCCCTGGCTGGTGACGGGCGTGTTCCTGACGCTCTATGCGCTGGCGCGAATCCTCGTCGAGATCTGGCGCATGCCCGATGACCAGTTCCTTGCCGTCGATCCGGCGGGCTATGTCGTGCGGCTGGGCGATTTCGGCCTGACCATGGGCCAGACACTCAGCCTGCCGATGCTGGCCATCGGCCTGATCCTGATCGTCACGGCACGGCGGCGCGCGTGACGATACTGGGCGATCTCCTCGCCCGGCGGATCGCGCTGAGCGGGCCGATCACGCTGGCCGAATACATGGCCGAATGCCTGCTGCACCCCGAACACGGCTATTATGCCACCCGCGACCCCTTGGGCGCCGCAGGCGATTTCACCACCGCGCCGGAGATCAGCCAGATGTTCGGCGAGCTGATCGGCCTGTGCCTGGCGCAATCCTGGCTGGATCAGGGTGCCCCCGAGGCCGTGCTGGCCGAGGCCGGACCCGGGCGCGGCACGCTGATGGCTGATATCTGGCGCGCCACCCGCGGCGTGCCCGGGTTCCACGAGCGGATGCGCATCCATCTGATCGAGGCCTCGCCGGTGCTGCGACAGGCGCAGGCCGACCGGCTGGCCGGGGCGCCGGTGGAATGGCACGAACATCTGGACCAATTGCCCGACGCGCCCCTGTGGTTCGTCGCCAACGAATTCTTCGACGCGCTGCCGATCCGCCAGTTCCAGCGCGCGGGCAGCGGCTGGCGCGAGGTGGTGGTTGGCGTCCAGGGCGACCGGCTGCAACCCGGCCTGACCCAACCCGCGCCGCTGGCCGATCTGGCGCACCGGCTGGCCGATACGCAGGACGGCGATGTGGTCGAAACCTGCCCCGCGGCGCGCCCTGCCATGCAGGCGATCGAGGCGCGGATACTCGCCCGGGGCGGCGCGGCGGTGATCGTCGATTACGGCGACTGGCGCAGCCGGGGCGATACCTTCCAGGCGATGGAGAACCACGCCTATGCCGATCCCTTCGCCCGCCCCGGCCGCGCCGATCTGACCGCGCATGTCGATTTTCAGGCGCTCGCCCGCGCCGCCCCCGGCCTGCGGCGCAGCGCGCTGACGCCGCAGGGCGCGCTGCTCAAGGCGCTGGGAGTCGATGAACGGGCGGCGCGGCTTGCCCAACGCCTGACCGGCGAGGGTCTGCGCCAGCATCTGGCCGCGCTTCGCCGCTTGACCGGGAACACGGAAATGGGAACGTTGTTCAAGGCGCTCGCCCTGGTGGCCCCGGGCGCGCCGTTGCCGCCGGGATTCGCCCCGGCAACCGGGATCGAGGTTTTGGAATGACGCTGGAAATCCTGACCGCAGATGCCTTGTCCGACACGCGGCACGGGTTCTTCACCCGCCGCGGCGGGGCCTCGTCAGGGGTGTTCGCCGGGCTGAATTGCGGTGCCGGATCGTCGGATCAGACCGAGGTGGTCGCCATCAACCGCGCCCGCGTCGCCGCCGCCATGGCCGTCCGGCCCGAGGCCCTGCTGGGTGTGCATCAGGTGCATTCGGCCGGGGTCGTCACCATCACCGGCCCCCGGATCGGCACCCCCGCCAACCCGCAGGGCAAGGCCGACGCCATGGTCACGGATGTGCCGGGGCTGGCGCTGTCGATCCTGACCGCCGATTGCATGCCGGTTCTGCTGCTGGACCCCGAAGCACGGGTGATCGGCGCGGTGCATGCCGGCTGGCGCGGGGCGCTGGCGGGCGTGCTGGAAGCGACGCTCGACGCGATGGAGGCGCTGGGCGCCGACCGGGGCGACACCGTGGCGGTGATCGGGCCCTGCATCAGCCAGCGCGCCTATGAGGTAGGCCCCGAATTCATGCAGGCCTTCGCCGACGAAGACCCTGAAAACGAATGGTTCTTTGCCAATGGCAAGGGCGATCGCTATCTCTTTGATCTGCCCGGCTTTGGCCTGAAGCGGCTGCGCGATGCCGGAATCGGCCATGCCGAATGGACCCGCCACTGCACCTATTCGCAGCCGGAATTGTTCTACAGCTACCGCCGCTCGGTCCATGCGCACGAGGCCGATTATGGCCGCCTGATTTCGGCGATCAGGCTCTGACCGGGCCGGAATTTTCCCCGGAACGGCCCCCATTCGGCCCCAATGCCCCGTCATCACCGCGATGAAGGACGCGGCAGCCGCGCCGAAAAAAGGAGCAGATCATGGCAAAACCTTCGCGCTGGGCACAATGGGTCGTCACCGAAAGCGCCGATCCGCGCATTCGCATGCCCTGGACGGCGCTGCGCATCCGCCGCCGCCTGCGCGCCGCCGATCCGGTCTTTGCCTGAAGCCATTGCACCGCCGCCAAACGGCGATTTTCCGCTGACAACGGCCATAAGCCCGGGCAAGATCGCCGCGCCGGTCGGTCGCGCAATCCCGCGCGCCCGAAAGCCCGGCGTCGTCAGGGAACGCTCTATGTCTCGCCGCTTTCTCGCCGAAGTTCTCGGCACCTTCATTCTGGTCTTTTTCGGTGTCGGCTCGGCCGTGCTGATGGGGGCCCATATCGGATTCCACGGAATCGCCATGGCCTTTGGCCTGTCGATCGTCGCCGCCGCCTATGGTCTGGGGGCCATTTCCGGTGCGCATCTGAACCCGGCTGTCTCGCTGGGGGCGCTGATCGCCGGGCGCATGACGACCGGCGAATTCATCGCCTATGCCATCGCACAACTGGCCGGGGCCGTGTTGGCCGCGGCCGTCATCTGGACCATCGCCACCGGACGGCCCGAATTCGACATCGCCGTCAACGGGTTGGGCCATAACGGCTGGGGCCCGGGCTATGGCGACGGCTATTCGATGACGGCGGCCTTCGTGTTCGAAACCGTCGCCACCTTCCTCTTTGTCACCGTGATCCTCGGCGCCACCGCCGCGTCGGCCCCGGCGGGCTTTGCCGGGCTGGCCATCGGCCTGACGCTGGCGGGCATCCATCTGGTCGGCATCGCCGTGACCGGCGTTTCGGTGAACCCGGCGCGCAGTTTTGGCCCGGCGCTGTTCGTCGGCGGGCAGGCGCTGTCGCAGCTCTGGCTGTTCATCGTGGCCCCGCTGCTGGGCGCTGCGCTGGCGGGGATCGTCCACCGCGCCGGACTGCGCTGAGCCGGTTCGCCCTCAGACCTGCCGTCGCGCGGCCAGCGCGGCGGCAATCGTTCCGTCATCGAGATAATCCAGCTCGCCGCCCATCGGCAGCCCGCGCGCCAGCGCGCTGACCGCCACACCGCTGGGCGCCAGCGCCTCGGCGATGTAATGCGCGGTGGTCTGGCCTTCGACCGTGGCATTGAGCGCCAATATCACCTCGCGCAGCCCCTCGTCGGCGATCCGCGCCAGCAGCGCGGGAATGCGCAGATTGTCCGGCCCCACCGATTCCAGCGCCGACAGCGTGCCGCCCAGAACGTGATAGCGCCCCTTGAACCCGCCCGCCCGTTCGAGCGCCCACAGATCGCTGACATCCTCGACCACGCAGACCAGACCGGTGGCCCGGGCCGGATCGGCGCAGATCGGGCACAGATCATGGTCCGAGATATTGCCGCAGACCCGGCAATCGCGCGCAGTGCCCGCCACCTTGGCCAGCGTCTGCGCCAGCGGTTCCATGACCAGCGCGCGCTTTTTCAGCATATGCAGAACTGCCCGGCGTGCCGATCGCGGCCCCAGCCCCGGCAGCCGCGCCATCAGCGCGATCAGCGCCTCGATCTCGCCGGGCGCCTGCTGGGCCATGTCACAGACCCGGCAGGTTCATGTCGCGGGGCAGGCCCATCGATTCGGCCAGATTGCCCATCTCGTATTTGGTCCGCTCCTGCGCGCGGCTCTGGACATCCTTGATCGCCGCCAGAATCAGATCCTCGACGACTTCCTTGTCATCGGCATTGAAGATCGACGGGTCGATGCTGAGGCTTTTCAGCACGCCCTTGGCATTGGCGGTCGCCTTGACCATCCCCGCCCCCGATTCGCCCTCGACGATCAGGCTGTCCAGCTTGCCCTGCAGGGCCGCCATCTTCTCCTGCATCTCCTGCGCGGCCTTCATCATCTTGCCCATGTCGCCGAGGCCGCCCAGATTTCCCAAGCCTTTCAGCATTGTCATTCTCCCATGTCGGTCTGGTGGCAAGATAGGCACCGGGGGGCCGGGTCGCAAGCGCGGGGCCTCAATCCTCGAACGGGTCCCATTCATCCTCGACCTCGGGCAGGGCGGCTTCGGCGACCTGTTGCAGGGTCTCGACCGGGGGGTTGATCGCGGTGATGCGGGCCTTGGGGAAGGCGGCAAAGATCGCCTGCACCAGCGGGTCCTGAAGGGCGCGGGCCTGCTGTTCCGAAGCCTCGGCCGCCTGAACCTCGGCGATGGTCGGCGCACCGCCCGAGGCGATGGACACCGCCCAGCGCGTGCCGGTCCAGCCCTGCAGCCGCCCGGCCAGGCGCGCGGCGAAATCCGGCGCGGCGCTGTCGCTGGGTTCGAATTCGATGCGGCCCGGCGAATAGCGCACCAGCCGCAGGCCGGTTTCCACCTCGGTCAGCAAGCGGATGTCGCGCCGCTCGCGGATCAGGGCGACGACGCTGTCAAAGGTCGCATAGCGCGCCAGCGGCAGGGGCGCCCCGGCCAGCGCCGCCTGCGGCCCGCCGTTGCCTCCCCCGGGCATCGCACCCCGGCCCATGGCGCTGACCCCGCCGCCAGTTCCGCGCGGCATCGGCGCCCCGCCGCCTGAGGGCGGCGGCGGGCTGTCCTGCAGGCGGCGGATCAGCTCGTCGGGGGTGGGCAGGTCGGCCACATGGGTCATGCGGATCACCGCCATCTCGGCGGCCATCATCGCGTTGGGGGCCTGACTGACCTCCTCCAGCGCCTTGAGCAGCATCTGCCACATCCGCGCCAGCACCCGCAGATCGAGCCGCGCCGCCAGATCGAGCCCGCGCGCGCGCTCATCGGGCGCCACAGTCGGGTCTTCGGCGGCGGCGGGGGTGATCTTGATGACGCTGACCCAATGGCTGATCTCGGCCAGATCGCGCAGCACGGCGACCGGATCGGCGCCATCGGCATATTGCGCCGCCAGTTCCTCCAGCGCGCCCGCCGCATCGCCGCGCAGGATCGCCTCGAACAGGTCCATCACCCTGCCGCGGTCGGCCAGCCCCAGCATGGCGCGCACCTGTTCGGCACCGGTCTCGCCCGCGCCATGGCTGATCGCCTGATCCAGCAGCGACATCGCATCGCGCACCGATCCCTCGGCAGCCCGGGCGATCAGCGCCAGCGCGCCCTCGGCCACCTGGGCCCCCTCCAGCCCGGCGATCCGTTGCAGATGGGCGATCATCACCTCGGGCTCGATCCGCCGCAGATCGAACCGCTGGCAGCGCGACAGCACCGTGACCGGCACCTTGCGGATTTCAGTGGTGGCAAAGATGAACTTCACATGCGCGGGCGGTTCTTCCAGCGTCTTGAGCAACGCGTTGAAGGCGTTGTTCGACAGCATGTGCACTTCGTCGATGATATAGATCTTGTAGCGCGCGCTGGCGGCACGATAAGCGACGGAACTGATGATCTCGCGGATATCATCGACCCCGGTGCGGCTGGCCGCGTCCATCTCCAGCACATCGACATGGCGCCCTTCGGCGATCGCCTTGCAGGAATCACAAACGCCGCAGGGCTCGGTTGTCGGCCCGCCTTTACCGTCCGGCCCGGTGCAGTTCAGCCCCTTGGCGATGATGCGCGCCGTGGTGGTCTTGCCGGTGCCGCGGATGCCGGTCATCACGAAAGCATGGTGAATCCGGTCCGCCGCGAAGGCGTTCTTGAGGGTGCGCACCATCGGTTCCTGCCCGATCAGATCGGCAAAGGTCTCGGGTCGGTATTTGCGGGCGAGAACCTGATAGGTCTGGGTCATGGCGGTCCTTTCGGCGGCGAGACTAGGTCGCCCGACCGCCAGCGTCCAGTGCGCACGCACGCCAAAAGACCCGGCGGAGCCGGGCGCGGCCATTTCGCGGGCAGTCGGCTATTCGCCAGGGCCGGGCGGGAAGGCACCGGCGGCATCATCCCGGCGACCGACCCCGGCCAAAGCCGCCAGCGGCGCCAGATCCGGCCCGGCGACCGTGGCCACCAGCGTCGCCGTGCAGCCCACCCGGTTCCAGTAGTTGCGGATGCGCAGCTCCAGAAACACCTCCTCGGCATCGGCCATCGACGCCCCGGCGGGCGCCGTGATGATCCGCCGCACCACCCGGATACGCGGACGCGGGTTCCATTGATCGAAATACGACACCGCGCGCCGCGCCGTTGCGATCACAAAGGCCGAGGCGGGCCGGAACGGGGCGCCGCGCGTGAAATGGATCGCCCCGTCGGGGAAATCCACCAGCAACTGGGTCGCGCCGCCGGTCCATTCGCCGGGGCGGTAGATCACCCTCGCCGGGGAAACCACGTTGACGATCCCGGCATGGGCCGGGTCGCAGCCTGCGGTGTAATCGGCCACGAAACCGCCGCCGCGCATATCCTGCGCCATGGCCGCGGCGGCCAGCCCACCGGCCAGAACCGCGCCGAGAATGAAGGCTCCCGATCCCCTGAGCATCGGCATCTGCTCCCCCTCAGGGCCGCAGTCGGGCGACGATGTTCACCCGCACAGTGCAGCCGGTCAGATAATCGAAATTGGCGATATCGGCGACAAGATGCAGCGTGCCCCCGGGATCGACCGTCGCTCTGGGCAGCGCGACCCGGCGCAGCAGCGGACGCGGCGTCAGATCGCCCGAGCCGACGCGGGCGCCGATCCAGCCGGTGGCGACAGCGGCTGCCCATTGGCCAGAATCCAGCCCGGCGGCAGGCAGGCTGAAATGCAGCGCATAGGTGCTGAGAAACAGGCTGATCCGGGAATTCGCCGGGTCGTTGCCCGGCAATCCCGCCGGGCTGACCCGCGCCAGGACCGCCTCACGGCCAGACCAGCCATTGGCGCCGCACCCGGCGAACCGGCTGACAAAGCCGCCGCCGCGATATTCGGTCTGCGCCTGCGCCGGAACCGCGGCGAGCAACAGCGCCAGACACCACCAAACAACACCGAACCTGAACCACATGACACGACCCAAACACAACCGCAGGAAGTGTCCTGCCGCCGGTGTGGCGGGTCAATGGCATCGCTCGAATGCAAGGGATCGGCCGGGCGGGCCGCCCGGCAATCTCGACTCGATTTTAGACTTTCAGCACGATCTTCCCGATATGCTGCGAGCTTTCCATCCGGGCATGCGCCAGCGCCGCGTCGTTCAGGGCGAATTCGCCGTCGATCACCGGCGCGATTCGGCCCGAGGCCAGCAGCGGCCAGACCTCGCGCTCCAGCGCCTCGGCGATGCGCGCCTTGGCCGCCACCGATTGCGGGCGCAGCGTCGATCCGGTGATGGTCAGCCGCCGCATCATCACCGGCGCGAAATTCAGCGTCACCTTCGGCCCGCCCAGAAAAGCGATCTGCACCAGCCGCCCGTCATCGGCCAGCGCGGCGACATTGCGCGGCAGATACTCGCCGCCCACCATGTCGAGGATCAGATCGGCCCCGCCCTCGGCCTGCAGGGCCGCCACGAAATCGGCGCTGCGATAATTGATCGCCTGCTCGGCCCCCAATGCCAGACAGGCGGCGCATTTCTCGTCCGATCCCGCCGTGGTGAACACCCGCGCGCCGCGCGCCGCCGCAAGCTGGATGGCGGTCGTGCCGATGCCCGAGGTGCCACCATGCACCAGAAACCGCTCGCCCGCCTGCAAGCGCCCGCGCTCGAACACGTTGGACCAGACGGTGAAAAAGGTCTCGGGCAGGCAGGCGGCGGCGCGCAGATCGACGCCATCGGGCACCGGCAGGGCATGCGCCGCCGGGGTGGCGACATACTCGGCATAGCCACCGCCCGGCAACAAGGCGCAGACCCGGTCGCCGACGCGCCAGCGGCTGACCCCGGGCCCGACCTCGGCCACCACGCCCGAACATTCCAGCCCCGGCAAATCCGAGGCACCGGGCGGCGGCGCATAGCCACCCGCGCGCTGCAGCGCATCGGGGCGGTTCACCCCGGCCCAGGCGACACGGATGACGATCTCTCCCGCCCCGGGCACGGGCACGGCGCGGTCGGCGGGTTGCAGAACCTCGGGCCCGCCCGGTCTGGAAATCTCGATCACGCGCATCATGTGCGACAGAGTCATGGCGGCCCCCGGTTGATTCGGGCGCAGCTTAGCCGCGCCACCCCGCCACCGCAAATGCCGCCGCTTGCGCCCGCCACCGCCCGGCTTTAGCCTGAGGCCATGCGCAACCTCGCCGCCCTGGCCATCCTCGTTCCCGATTACGACAGCGGGCTGGCGTTTTTCGTCGGCACGCTGGGCTTCACCCTGATCGAGGACACGCCGATGGAGCCCGGCAAACGCTGGGTTCTGGTCGCCCCCTCGCCCGAGGCGCCGACCCGCCTGCTGCTGGCGCGCGCCGCGAACGAACGTCAGCGCGCGGCCCTGGGCAACCAATCCGGCGGCCGGGTGTTCGGCTTTCTGCGGGTCGATGACTTCGACGCCGAATTCGCCCGCCTCAGCGCCGCCGGCGTCGCTTTTCAGGAATCCCCGCGGCATGAAGCCTATGGCAAGCTCGCGGTGTTCCGCGATCCGTTCGGCAATCTGTGGGATCTGCTGGGCGATTAGGGCCAGCGGCCCGGCATCGCCCCGCGCGACTGCGGTTTCTTCAGCGATTCGATCAGCCGGAACGGCAGGCCCAGCACCGGATTGAGCACCGGCGAGGCCTTGATCCGTGCCTTGGTCGCCTCGAACTGCATGACATTCTCGATCCGGCGGTCGAGAAAGGCCCAGGTCTCGGCCTGCCCTTCCGAGGTATCGCCCAGCCAGAACAGCACGGTGGCCGAATGCACCGCCGCCAGAATCGCCCGCTTGGAATACCAGTTGCCATCTTCGCTGGTGTCGCCCAGCGCGTTCCAGATCGCATCGGCAGTGGCCCAGACAGCGCGCGCTGCGTCGGGGGTGTTTTGCGGCAGGGCCATCAGCGTGGCCCCGCGCCGCACCGCTTCGCGGTCGGCGCCCTGCAGCCGCAGCCGCACCGCCAGCGCCACCTTTTCCCGAAAGCGCAGCGCCCCCAGATCGGTGGCGGCAAGCGCGGCCACCATCTGCGCATCGCCACGCCTGTGATAGGCCAGCGCCAGATCCAGCCCCGCACGCGGGTAGAGCGCCCGCGCCAGTGCCGGGTCGATCCCGGTTTCCAGCGCGGCGGCGGCCAGAGTCGCCTCGGACCAGCCGTCAAAGGCGACATGCGCCAACGCGGCATCCAGCAGGCGGTCAGCGGCAGAAGGGGTGTCGGTCATGGCAGAACCTCGCATCGGACACTGACAATCTAGGCCGTTTCTGCGCTGCGGCCAAGCCGGGCCTCAGCGGATCAACCGGGAACCCGGCAAACCCAGCACGAAATTGGCGCCAAACGCCGTGGCGGGCGTCTGATAGCCCAAAGCTGCCTGCCCTTGCAGCACCCGCGCGCCGATCTCGGCCATGCTGAGGGCGGTCAGATGATAGGCCTCGGCGGTATGCAGCCGCAGTTCGACAACCATGCCCGCCTCGTTCTCGGCCCGGCCATAGATCCGCGCCCAGCCCTCGGCCCGCGCCTGCGCATCGGGCCCTTCGGGCAGGCGGGCCAGGCGGCGCTCGATCATCTCCTGCCCCGGCCCCGTCGCCAGCAGCCGCCGCACCAGCCAGGGCGCGGTAACGAGTTGGCGGGCCTCGGGCGGCAGGACCATGAACACCTCGATGTCCGGCACGCCGGTCGAATGCCAGGCCGTCACCACATCGCCCCAACTGACCGCCCGGGCCTTGACCGGCCCGTCACCGAAATCGACCTGCGTGGTCATCCCCAGCCGCCGCCGCACCAGCCGCCCACCCCGGCGCACCCAGGGGCGTTCGGCGATGTGGGCAGCCGCGGTGCGCATCGTACCGCGCGACGGCCCGCCCGAACCCTGAAAGGCCAGCGTCAGCCGCCGTGCATCGGGCAACCTGAGCATCAGCATCGCCGCCAGACAATCCGTCGGCACGACATCGAACCCGCCGCCCGACAGCACCATGATCCCCGCCGCCCTGGCGGCGGCATCGCTGGCGGCGCTGGCCTCCAGCACCTCAGGCTCGCCGGTGATATCGATGTAATGCGTGCCGGTGGCCAGACAGGCCGCGCGCATCGCCGCTGCCGTGTCGCGGAACGGCCCGGCGCAATGCAGCACCGCGACCGCGCGCCGGGTCAGCCCGCGCAACCCGGCCGCATCACCCAGCGCCACCGCCACCCGGTGACAATTCAGCGATTCGGCGACCGATTGCAGCCGCGCGCCGTTGCGCCCCGCCAGTATCGGCCGGATGCCGCGCGCCAACAGCGCCTCGGCCACCAGCCGCCCGGTAAAGCCATAGGCGCCGTAAACGACCACTTCCCGCGCCATGCGCCCATCCATTCTGAAATACGTATCCGACACAAATCAGGGAATCGGTCCCGAAACAGGGCATAGCAGCCCCCGGGGCCAGCCACCTTCACAACTGGATGAGGCGCCTCCCCCCGCAGCCCGAAAGATTCACGCCATCAGGGCGTGGACAAGCGGCCTTCGGCTTGCTATGGGGGCGCGTCCTGCACTCTTGTCACACTAACTTAGAAAGGTGGTGAAAACCACATGCAGGTATCGGTTCGCGACAACAACGTCGAACAGGCTCTCCGGGCCCTGAAGAAAAAACTTCAGCGCGAGGGTGTGTTTCGTGAAATGAAGCTCAAGCAGCATTTCGAGAAACCCTCGGTCAAGAAAGCCCGTGAACAGGCCGAAGCGATTCGTCGCGCGCGCAAGCTCGCGCGCAAGAAGGCGCAACGCGAAGGTCTGGTCTGAACCATGGCGCCCCTCGGGGCACCGGACAGAAAGCCCCCGAACCCTGCGGTTCGGGGGTTTTTTCATCGCCCGTTGACGGCGCGAACGCCAGCGCCGACAAAGGCGCCATGACCGTCCGCCCCACCCCGCCCCGTGTCCTGATCGTGGCCGAGAATGCCTCGGCCCGTTTTGGCGGCGAGGCGATCCTGCCGCTGAAATACTTCACCCTGCTGGCAAGGCGCGGCCGCGACGTCCGGCTGATTACCCATGAACGCAACCGCGACGGGCTGGAAGAACTGGCGCCCGACTTGGCCGACCGCATCACCTATTCCCCCGATACCGCGCTGCACCGCGCGCTGTGGCGCGTCGGTTCGCGGTTTCCGGGCGCGATCCGCGATCATCTGTTCGGCAATCTGCTGGGGCTGGCGACCGGCTGGCAGCAACGCAAGCTGGCGCGGGCGATGATCCGCGCCGGGCTGGTCGATCTGGTGCATCAGCCGATCCCGGTGTCACCTGCCGCCCCCTCGCTGCTGCACGGACTGGGGGTGCCGGTGGTGATCGGGCCGATGAACGGTGGCATGGGCTATCCGCCGGGCTATGAGGATTACGAAGGCCGCGCCGCGCGCTTGTTTGTCGGTCTGGGCCGGGCGCTCGCCGGGCTGGCCAACCGGCTGATCCCTGGCAAACGGCGGGCGGCGCTGCTGCTGGTGGCCAACCAGCGGACCCGCGCGGCGCTGCCGGTGCAGGGGCGCCCGGTGGTCGAACTGGTCGAGAATGCCGTCGATTTCACCCTCTGGCCCGATCCCGGCCCGCGCCCGGCGCCCGATGGTGCCCTGCGGCTGGTGTTCATGGGTCGGCTGGTGGATTGGAAGGCGCTCGACATCACCCTGACCGCGCTGGCCCGCGCCCGGCACCCGGCGACGCTGGCGATCCTGGGCGACGGGCCGGAACGCGCCGCGCTGCAGGCGCAGGCTGCCGCGCTGGGCCTGACCGACCGCGTCGCCTTCCACGGCTTTGTGCCACAAAGCGATTGCGCCGCGCATCTGGCCGGGGCGGATGCGCTGATCCTCGGCAGCCTGCGCGAATGCGGCGGCGCTGTGGTGCTCGAGGCAATGGCGATGGGCCTTGCGGTGATCGCCAGCGACTGGGGCGGCCCGGCCGATTACCTCGACGAGAGCTGCGGCATTCTGGTGCCCCCGGCGCCCCGCGCGGGCTTTGCCGACCGCCTGGCAACCGCCATCGATCGGCTGGGCGCCGACCCGGCCCTGACCCGCGCCATGGGCAGGGCGGGTGCGGCCAAGGCGCGCGCGCAATACGACTGGGCGCACAAGATCGACGTCATCGAAACGCTCTATATCCGCGCGCGGGGCTGAATATCCGCGCGATGGGCTGAACCCTCAGCGTCGCGCGTCGGCCCGCACCCGGTCGATACCCTGCCGGATATCGGCCTCGATCGCGGCGGCCAGCGCGGCAGCATCCGCCGCGCGCATCGCCGCTACCGCTTCCTTGTGCTGATCGGGGCCGATCTCGCCGTCCGAGGTCATTACAACGCGCAAGGACGGCGCGAAACGCAGCCACAAGGACTGGGTGAGCGAGGTCAGAATCGGTGCCGCGGCCATATCGTAGATGGCAAAGTGAAAGCGGTGGTTCCCGGCCAGATAGCCACGCGTATCCCCGGCGGCGATGGCGGCATCAATCGCCTGATCCAGCGCCTCGATCCGGTCGATGGCCGCGGAATCCATTCGTGCCAGCGCCAGTTCGGCCAGCCGCGGTTCCAGCGCCAGCCGGGCAAAGGCCAGTTCATCGGCCTGCGATGCGGTCAGCCGGGGAACCGAAACGCGGCGGTTTTCATGCAGGATCAGCGCCCCTTCGGCGGTCAGACGGCGGATCGCCTCGCGTACCGGGGTCATGCCCGCGCCCAGTGCGGCGGTGATGCCCTGGATCGTCACCTTCTGCCCCGGCACCAGCTCGCCGAACATCGCCATGTCGCGCAGGCGCCGATAGGTGGCCTCGTGCTCGGGCAGCTTGGGCGAAGGGGGAACCAGAACCATGCGACCTGCGGAAATCTGATCAAATTCCACCCGGTTCTAGCCGATCCCCGATCCGCTGCCTAGCGGTTTACCGTGCCCGTCGTTCAGCCCGCCGGATAGGTCGTCTGACATTGCGCCACCGCCGCCGCCGCGCGCGGGCGTTCGCGCGCCAACTGGCTTTCCATCAGGGCGATCCGCTCGCGTTCCAGATCGCGGTTGATGCGGTGGTGGATTTCCTCGGTTTCCTGCTCCATGCGCATGCAGGTCGTGGCCACACCGCCGGGGCCAACACAAACCGACGGCACCATCCGCGGCATCATGATCCGCTCGATCCGATAGCCGCGGCTGAGATTGGCATAGCCCTCGGCCAGATCGCGCTCGATCTGACGCGTGGTCTGCTCGGCGCTGTACACGCATTGCTCATAGGGCGTCGCGCAACCGGCCAGCATCAACCCGCCCGCCAGCAACGCCCATCCCGTCCATCGTGCCATCGTCGCCTCCGTCGCCTGCCTGCGCAGTCTAGGCGGTGGCCCGCCGCGCGGCAAATCACAAGCCCGGCGTCACTCGATCTCGCGCGCTTCCGAGGCCAGCATGATCGGAATGCCGTTGCGGATCGGAAACGCCAGATGCGCGGTCGGCGAGATCAGCTCCAGCGCCGCCGCGTCATAGTTCAGGCGGCCCTGCGTCACCGGGCAGACCAGCGATTCCAGCATGCGCCGCTCGGCCTTGAACACCTCGTCCTCGCTCATTGCAACCGCTCTCCATGATCGCCCGCCGCCCGGCGCAGCGCGAATTCCATCAGCGTCACCAAGGTTTCGCGCCGGGTCTCCAGCGACGGGGCTTCCAGCAACGCCTGCCGCTCTTCGGGCGGAAAGGGGCACAGCATCGACAGCGCGTTGATCAACAACTCATCCTCGGCGTCCTTGAGGCTGGCCCATTCGGTCGATAGCGACACGGCCGTGAAATAGCGCCCCAACAGATCGAGGAACGCGGCCCGGTCCAGCCCGGGATCGCGCTCGGCCAGGCCCAGATCGCGGCCAAACCCCGACCAATCGACCCGCGCCCGCCGGAAGGGCTGGCCCGCGCCGGGCAGCTCTTCGCGGATGCGGAACCGGCTGATGCCGGTCAGCGTTATCATATAGCGCCCGTCCTCGGTTTCCGACAGCGCAGTCAGCCGCCCGGCGCAACCGATGGCGTGCAGCCGCTCGCCGGTCCCCGCCGGGGTGGCGCGCGGCTGGATCATGCCGATCAGCCGGGTGCGGGTCGCCAGACATTCCTCGAGCATCGCCAGATAGCGCGGCTCGAAGATATGCAGCGGCAATTTGGCACGCGGCAGCAGCAGCGCCCCCGGCAGGGGGAACAGGGCGAGGGTGTCAGGAAGGTCTGAGGCTTTGAGCATGATCCTGACATAGTGCGCGCAAGGCGTCAGGCAAAGATCATCGACGACAATCGACGACGACCCTTCTGCACCAGCGGATCGGTGGGCTTCATCGCCTCGAAGATGGTGAAGAGCTGCGCCTTGGCCGCGCCGTCGTTCCACTCGCGGTCACGGCGGAACAGATCGAGCAGCGTGTCGATCGCCCCCTCGACATCACCCTGCGCATGCAGCGCATTCGCCAGATCGAACCGCGCCTGATGGTTGCCCGGATCGGCGGCCAGCACGGCGCGCAGATCGTCCACCGGCCCGGCGTTCTGCGCCTGCCGCGCCAGCGCCAACTGGGCGCGCGCCGCCTCGACCTCTTGCGCCTTGGCGATGGCGGCGGGGGCATTGGCCAGCAGCGCCTCGGCCTGATCAAGCGATCCGGCGGCGATCAGCGCCCGCGCCAGCCCGCCCAGGGCGCGCGCATTCTCGGGCTCTTCGGCCAGCACGGCGGCAAAGACCTCGGCCGCATCGGCGGCCGCGCCCTCGCCCAGCATCGTCTCGGCCTCGTCCAAAGCCGCGCCCAGACCGTCATCCCCGGCCAGCGCCGCCAGCTTTTCGACGAATTTCTTCAGCTCCGACCCCGGCAGCGCGCCCTGAAAGGCATCGACCGGACGGCCCTGATGAAAGGCATACACCGTGGGGATCGACTGGATGCGCAGTTGCGCGGCGATCTGCTGGTTCTCGTCCACATTGATCTTGACCATGCGGACCTTGCCCTTGACGGCATTGACCGCCGCCTCCAGCGCCGGGCCCAGCGTCTTGCACGGGCCGCACCAGGGCGCCCAGAAATCGACAATCACCGGCACCTCGGCGCTGGCGTCGATCACGTCAGCCATGAAATCGGCTTCGGACGTGTCCTTGATCCACTGCCCCTTGGCGGGCGCAGCCTCGAAATTGCCCAGCATGGCATCCCCTCGCATTTGGCCCTCGGATAGGGCGTCGCCCCTTATATGCGTTGCCCCGCGCGGGGTTCCAAGGGGCAAGAGGCCGCGGCCCCGCCCCGGCTGTTACAGATCGAAGGTCGCCAGCACTGGCGCGTGGTCGCTGGGCTGCTCCCAGCCGCGCACCTGCCGCATCACCCGCGAGGAATGTCCGGCGCCGGCGATATCGGCGCTGGCCCAGATGTGATCCAGCCGCCGCCCCTTGTCGGCGGCATCCCAGTCGGGCGAGCGATACGACCACCAAGAATAGACCGGCCCGGCGGGAATATCCTGCCGGGTGATATCCACCCAGCCACCCGCCGCCCGCGCCGCCTCGAAAGCCTCGACCTCGACGGGGGTATGGCTGACAACCTTCAGCAGCGCCTTGTGGTTCCACACGTCATCTTCGCGCGGTGCGATGTTCAGATCGCCGACCAGGATCGATTTCGCCGGACGCGAGTCGCCGAAGCGCGTGCGCATTTCCGCGACGAAATCCAGCTTGTGCCCGAACTTGTCGTTCAGCGCCCGGTCAGGGATGTCGCCCCCGGCGGGCACATAGCAATTGTGGATGATGACGCCATTCTCCAGCTCGGCCGCGACATGGCGCGCATCGCCCTTCTGGCACCAGTCGATATGCCCGGCATCGCGGATCGGCAGGCGCGACAGGATCGCCACCCCGTTATAGCCCTTCTGGCCCCGTGCCACGATATGGCCATAGCCCAGCGCCGCGAACACCTCGACCGGGATCTTGTCGACCGGGCTCTTGCATTCCTGCAGGCACAGCACGTCCGGCGCTTCATCGGTCAGCAGTTTTTGAACCAGCCCGGCCCGCAGGCGGACAGAGTTGATGTTCCAGGTGGCAAGGGTGAAAGTCATGGTTGCTCCGTGGCTGATTGAACAGGTCTACACCCCCGCCGCGCAATGAGAAACCTGCGAGAGGAAATGCATGCCCCCGTTCCGCCATTTTCTGATCCTCGGCCTTGCCCTGACACCCCTGCCCGCCCTCGCCGAAAGCGCCGGGCATGTCGTGCTCCATCAGGGCGGCCAGCGCCATGTGCTGACCGTCGATCCCGCCACCCTGGGCAATCGCTCCAGTTGGAGCGATCTTGGCGACGGGCGGCTGTCCTTTCAGATCGACGCGGCGGGCCGGGGCGGGGTCTGGATTGTCGGCATGGTGGTTGAAAACCGCCGACCGGTCGATGGCACGCTGATTCCGCCCGCAGGCCCGGCGCAGGCCGCCGCGGACCCCGAGGTCTCGCTGCGGCGGTTGCGGGTCAGCGGCTATGATCTGCAGGTCGCGGGCAGCGTCAGCGACCCGGCCCGCGCCCTGCGCATCGACTTCGATCTGACAGTGCCGATGATCGACTTTGCCCCCACGCCGCCCGGCCCCTGACAGGATAAAAAAAGGCCCGGGCGCAAAGCCCGGGCCAGTCCAACAGGGAGGAAACGTGCCAAACCCCCGGCACGCAAGGGAGGGAGAGCCCCCTCGGCGATCAGTCTGACCGCCAAGGGTTGATATAGCATGAACCAGCCTTGCGGCCGGCCCCGGTCACGGCACCAGCCGATAGCCGCCCGGCTCGGTCACGAGCAGGCGCGCATTCGACGGATCGCTCTCGATCTTCTGGCGCAGGCGGTAGATATGGGTCTCCAGCGTGTGCGTCGTCACCCCGGCGTTATAACCCCAGACCTCGTGCAGCAGCACCTCGCGCGGCGCCAGTCCATCCGGCGCCCGGTACAGGAACTTCAGGATGTTGGTCTCTTTCTCGGTCAGCCGGATCTTGCGATCCTTGGCATCGACCAGCATCTTCTGCGCGGGCTTGAACTGGTAATCGCCCAGTTGGAACACCGCGTTCTCCGATTGCTCGTGCTGGCGCAACTGGGCGCGGATACGCGCCAGCAGCACCGGGAACTTGAACGGCTTGGTGATGTAGTCATTGGCCCCTGAATCGAGGCCCAGGATCATGTCGGCATCGGAATCCTGCCCGGTCAGCATCAGGATCGGGCATTTCACCCCGGCCTTGCGCATCCGTTTGCACAATTCGCGCCCGTCGGTATCCGGCAGGCCGACGTCCAGAATCACCAGATCGTATTGCTCTTCGCGCACCCGCTCCATCGCCGCGGCGCCGTCACCCGCCTCGAACGCGTCGAAATCCTCGGTCGCAACGAGTTGCTCTGCCAGCGCCTCGCGCAGGTCGTCGTCATCGTCCACCAGCAGGATCTTGTTCAGTTTCGACATCAGTGTCGTCCTTGTCATCACGCGTCTGTCACGCATAAGTTGTTGCGCCCGGGGCCATCGTTCAAGCAAAGGCGCGCTTTCTCACGCGCTCGTGTCGGCAACACGGCTTATGTTTCAATTTCCCCCCCGGTGTCTTACATCCGGGGGGCAATTGTTTCACCCAAGGCCGCCATGTCGCTGACCCCCAGTCCGCTCGACCGCCTCAACCGCGCCCGCGCCGACCTGCGCGTGGGCCTGCCCGTGGTGCTGACCGATGGCACCGCTTGGGCGCTGGTGACGGCCGCCGAAACGCTCGATGCCAGCCGGCTGGCCGATCTGCGCGCGCTCGGCACCCCCGTACTGGCGCTGACCGCCCACCGAGCGGCCACGCTCAAGGCCCGCGCCTATGACGGCGATCTGGCGCGTATCCTCATCCCCGCCGATGCCGGGCCCGCCTGGATCGAGGCGCTGGCCGATCCCGCCGACGACCTGACGCATCCGATGAAAGGCCCGCTGATCTCGCAGCGCGACGGGGCCGCCACCCTGCACCGCGCCGCGCTGCGGCTGGTCAAATCGGCGCAACTGCTGCCCGCCGCGCTGGTGGTCGGCCCGGTTCCGGCCAGCCTCGCTGCCGAACACGGCCTGACCCTGCTCAGCGCCGATGAAACCGCCACGCCCGAGACCCGCCTCGATCCGGTGATCGCCGCCCGCCTGCCGATGCGACTGGCCGGGGCCGGGCGCCTGCATGTGTTTCGCCCGCAAGACGGCGGGGTCGAGCATTACGCGATCGAGGTCGGCCGCCCGATGCGCGACGCCCCGGTGCTGGCCCGTCTGCATTCGGCCTGTTTTACCGGCGACGTGCTGGGCTCGCTGAAATGCGATTGCGGCCCGCAATTGCACGCCGCCCTCATCGCCATGCAACAGGCCGGATCGGGCGTGCTGCTCTACCTCAATCAAGAGGGTCGCGGCATCGGCCTCGCCAACAAGATGCGGGCGTATTCCCTGCAGGATCAGGGCTTTGATACGGTCGAGGCCAATCATCGCCTAGGGTTCGAGGACGACGAGCGCGATTTCCGGCTGGGCGCCGAATTGCTGCGCAAGCTGGGGTTCTCGCAGGTCCGGCTGCTGACCAACAACCCCAACAAGGTCGCCATGCTGGAAAAGGGCGGCATCGACGTGATCGAACGCGTGCCGCTGCAGGTCGGCCTGACGGACGAAAACGCCGCCTATCTCGCCACCAAGGCCGCCAAATCCGGCCACCTGTTATGAGCCCGGCCGATCTGGTCCTCACGCCGATGGGCCTGCGATTCGGCGGTCGGCTGCTGCCCTGCACCCGGGGGCGCAACGGCGTGACGACCGCCAAGCGCGAGGGCGACGGCGCCACGCCCGCCGGGCTGCACCGGATCACCGGCCTGCTCTATCGCCCCGACCGGCTGGTTTCGCGCGCGCTCCCCGGCTGGGCCCGGCCGATCGGCCTGCGCGACCTCTGGTGCGACGATCCGCAGCATCCGGCCTATAACCATCTGGTCCGCACGCCATTCGGCGCCAGCCACGAGAAGCTTCGCCGCGCCGATCCGCTCTACGACCTGATCCTGACGACCGACTGGAACTATCCCGACGCGGTTCCCGGCAAGGGCTCGGCGATCTTCATGCATAGCTGGCGGCGGCCCGGCTTTCCCACCGCCGGCTGCCTGGCCTTTTCGCGCGCCGACCTTCTGTGGCTCGCCGCGCGCATCCGGCCCAGGTCGAAGCTCATCGTTCGCCCCTGATCCAACTTGGCGCCGCAAATATCCCGGGGGGCTTGGCCGCAGGCCAAGGCGGGGGGCGGCGCCCCCCGGGCGGGCCGAGGGGGCTCGATGCCCCCGAGGCCCGCCCTACCCCGGCGCGCGTTCGCCAAAGATCGCCGATCCGACCCGCACATGCGTCGCGCCCAGCGCCACCGCGGTTTCGAAATCCTCGGACATGCCCATCGACAGGCCCTGCAGCCCGGTCCTCGCCGCCAGCGCCGCCAGATGCCGGAAATGCGGTGCGGGATCGCGACCGGCGGGCGGAATGCACATCAGCCCGATCAAGGGCAGCGACAACGCCCGCACCGCGTCGACCAGTGCCTCGGTCTCGTCGGGCAAGACCCCGGCCTTCTGCGGCTCGGCCCCGGTGTTGACCTGCACGAACAGTCCGGGGCAGCGCCCCGCCTCATCCGCCAGCCGGGCCAGCGTTTCCGCCAGCTTGAACCGGTCCACCGAATGGATGGCGTCGAACATCGTCACGGCGGCGCGGGCCTTGTTGCTCTGCAACGGGCCGATCAGATGCAGCGACACACCGGGATAGCGGGCCTGAAACACCGGCCAGCGCCCCTGCGCCTCCTGCACCCGGTTTTCGCCGAACACCCGCTGCCCCTGCGCCAGCACCGCCTCGACCTTGTCGGGCGGCTGCACCTTGGAAACGGCGATCAGGGTGACGGAACCGGGGGCGCGCCCGGCGCGCAGCTCGGCGGCACGCAGCCGCGCGGTGATGGCATCCAGCGTCATGGTGACTCCTTTTGCGCAAAAGAAGCCACAGACGCCGGGGAAAGGAAAGTCAGTTGCCGGTGTCGCCGACGCCCACGCTGACCGTCCGCGGCTCGACCGGCCAGGGGCGGCGTTCGTCGATATTGCCCAGCGCCACGCCCAGCTCAAAACGGAAGGTCAGCCCGTTGTCAGACTGATGGCTGAAGGTGGTGGTATAGCGCCCTTCATACAGCGGCTGGGTCTGCCCGCCCGCCGCCGAACTGTAGGACACGCCAAAGCGGCCTTGCACGACATGGGTCACTTCGGCCGCGGCCGGGGCGGCCGTGGTCAGCAGCAGGAACGGAATCAGCAGGCGCATGGGATTCAAACTCTCGCAGGGTGCCTTCAGGCTAGCACGGTGCCTGCCGGGGGTGAACTCACAAGAGCGTCGATGCGCAGCCTTCCGCCGATGGCCGCACAAAACGAAAAGAGCGGGCAAGGCCCGCTCTTTCCACAATCTTTTCGAGAAAGATCAGAACGTGAAGGTCACGCCGATCGAGCCGGTGGTGATGCCCGCGCCCGCGTCGAGGTGCTCGGCGCCGACGGTCAGCACAGCGCCGCCGCCCAGGCCGTAGCCATAGCTCAGGCCATAGGTGTTGAAGCCGAAGACTTCGCCGATATAGCCGTAAGCGGTGCCGCCACCCACATCAACGGTGCCCGAGAGCGACCAGTTGGTGTTCGGGCCGATGTCAGCGACCAGCGCACCAACGCCCCAGGCGCCGCCATTGTAGTGGCCCGAAACGGTCCAAGCGTCGATGGTGTTGATATAGCCAGCCGCGACGGTGAAGGCGCCGAACGACGCACGGCCCGCGACTTCGGTGGTGCCACCGCGCTGGTGCGACACGGCGACCGAATAGCCACCGGCGTCATACGAGATCATCGCCTGGGCGGGCGACGAGCCGCCCGAGATTTCCTGGTGCGTCACCAGGGTCAGGCCACCGGCGTCGCCACAGATCTGGCCGCCTTCGTAGCCGACCATGCAACCGCCGAGCCAGCCGTGCGAGGTGCCATACGAGGCAACGGCGCCGTCGGCGTTGCCGAAGGTCAGGCGGACGTTGCTGGCTTCAACCCAGACGCGCGAGCCCGAGAACACGCCGAGGGTCGCGGTGCCCGGCCAGACGCTGCCCATCTGGGCGCGGGTCCAGGCACCGAAGGTCAGGCCGTGATCGGCTTCGACCAGCACGTTGAAGTTCAGGCGCAGGCGGCTGTCCTGGGTCCAGACGCTGGTGCCGAGGAAATCGATGGCGCGGATACCCATGCGGCCTTCGCCGGTGATGGTCACGGCCTGAGCATTCGCCATGGTGGCGGCGCCCATCAGCATGGTCGTTGCGAGAAGGATCTTTTTCATGGTTCTACCGTTCGTAATCAGTTTCGTTGCCTGTCCCTATTCATACGCTAAAAATTTGCGGGCGGCAGGGAGGGCGCGCACTTTCCCTGCAAAACGTGCCGAGTTGTTGCATTGCGGCAATACTTGGGCGTGTGGCGATCCTTGCAGTGCCCATGTTTCCCGCAGTCGGGCGAAATTCCGCCGATGATTGGCGCCAGACGCAGCAAGTGGTTAAAAAACCGGGGATTCGCAGGCGGGCGGGCAGTCAGGTCTGCGCCACAGCGCCCAGCGCGCGACTCAGGGAAAATCCACAGCCGCGCCCCGGAAATGACAAAGAGCGGGCCGAAGCCCGCTCTTTGCAGAAAGGTCGTGAGACCGATCAGAAGTTGAACACGACGCCAACCGACGCGGTGGTCACGGCGCCAACGCGCTCGGCGCCGACGTGCAGCGTGCCGCCGCCGCCCAGGCCGTAGCCGTAGTTCAGGCCATAGGCGTTCTGGGTCGCAACACGGCCGATGTAGCCATAGAGCGAGCCGCCGCCCAGATCAACGTTGCCCGAGATGGCATAGTTGGTGGTCGCCGAAGCGATGCGAGCGACGATCGCGCCGACGCCCCACGAACCGCCGTTGTAGCGGCCCGAAACAGCGTACGAGTTGGCGCCAGCGCCGCCGTTGGTGTAGCCCACCGCGACGGTGAACGCATCAAAGGTCGAACGGATGCCGAGTTCGGTCGCGCCGCCACGAGCGTGCGACAGAGCGAAGCGGGTGCTGCCCATGGTGTACGACAGGCCGACCATCGGCTCGTTGTCCGAACCGGTCGAGTTCTGACCCTGGGTCACGCCCAGCAGGCCAACCGAGTCACCGCACTGCTGGCCACCTTCGTAGCCCACGCCGCAGCCGCCGGCATAGCCCATGGCGGTACCAGCCTGACGGAACGCGCCGTCCTGGTTGCCGAACGTCAGGCGGAAGCCCGAAGCTTCGACCCAAACGCGCGAGCCCGAGAACACGCCCTGCTGAGCGGTGCCCTGACCGGCAACTTGCATACGAGCACGCGACCAGGCGCCGAAGGTCAGGCCATGATCCGCTTCGACCGAGACGTTGAAGTTCAGGGTCAGGCGGTTTTCTTGACGAACGCGCGAGCCGCCGAACGGAGCGGTGCTGTCGTACTGGATGCCCATGCGGCCTTCGCCGGTGATGCGGACGGCTTGGGCGTGGGCCAGACCGGCCGACAGCACCAGAGCGGTCGAAGCAAGAAGAAGTTTCTTCATGATTTTTCCCTCGTTGTCGAATTCATGCCCATCTTGTCAGCAAGCTGGGTCTCAGCCTGTTTCCAATCTTCGCCTCTTCAATGCAAGTCGGGCGAAAACCCCCTGCAAACTCTGCCGTTTTGTGATGCAGATTTGCCACGCAGCACAAAGGGGCCGGGATCGCACCCGCCCGGCGGCCCATGCAGGCAGGAACAACCACCTGACCTTGCCCGCGAACCCTGTTCTGCGCGGCCTGTCGCCGATGCCTGCCCTCGCACGCGCCCGCGCTCGCCCGCGGGAGCAATGGCGCTTGTTCGCGCCGCGCCCCTCGGTTAGACACGGGGGCGCTCGGGTCGGGGCCCTTTGCGGGCCCTGCCGGGGCTGGATTGAACGCGAACCACAAAAGGTGGAACGACGGATGGCGGCAAGACCGGCGACACTCATCCTGCTGACCCTCGGCCTCGCAATCGCGCTTTCGGGCTGCGGCGGTCGGCGGCTGTTCGGCGGCGACAACGCAGGCAGCGAGGCCGCGGCCGAGGCCTATGCGCTGGAACAGCGCCAGGCCGAGACCGGCTCGACCGATTCGATCTGGGATCTGTTCGCCAACCGCGAGGACCCTTCGACGGTGCTGACGGTCAACCGCTACATCTGGACCGCCTCGCTGGAAGTGCTGGATTTCCTGCCCATCGAACAGGTTGATCCGTTCTCGGGCGTTATCACCACCGGCTTTGGCACCCCGCCGGGGGGCGGTCGCCCCTACCGCGCCACCATCGCCGTGACCGATGCCGCGCTCGACGCCCGCTCGCTCAATGTGGCGCTGATTACCCGCAATGGTCCGGCCAGCGCCGAAACCGTGCGCGCGGTGGAAAACGCCATCCTGACCCGCGCCCGGCAGATCCGCATCCGCGAACTGGGTCTCTGACCCCCCGCGCCGGGCTGGAAACCCCGGCGCAGCCAGAGTATGAAACCGCCGGGCCAAACCCGTGATGGAGGGGCCCGGCATTTTCATTTGCAGGGAAATCCCATGTCCGCCCCCACCGACGCCCGCTATTCGCCGCAAGACATCGAGCCCCGCTGGCAGGCGGCCTGGGACGCCGAGGGCTGCTTCACCGCCCGGGTCGATCCGGCGCGGCCGAAGTATTACGTGCTGGAGATGTTCCCCTATCCGTCGGGGCGCATCCATATCGGCCATGTGCGCAATTACACGATGGGCGACGTGGTGGCGCGCTACAAACGCGCACAGGGCTTCAGCGTGCTGCATCCGATGGGCTGGGATGCCTTTGGTATGCCCGCCGAAAACGCGGCGATGGCCGAGGGCGGGCATCCGGGCACCTGGACCTATAACAATATCAAGGTGATGAAGGGGCAGATGAAGCCGCTGGGCCTGTCGATCGACTGGAGCCGCGAATTCGCTACCTGCGACCCGGAATATTACGGCCAGCAGCAGGCGCTGTTTCTGGACATGATGAAGGCCGGTCTGGTCTACCGCAAGAACGCGGTGGTCAACTGGGACCCGGTCGACATGACCGTGCTGGCCAACGAGCAGGTGATCGACGGCAAGGGCTGGCGCTCGGGTGCCGAGGTGGAACGCCGCGAGCTGACGCAATGGTTCTTCAAGATCAGCGATTATTCCGAAGAATTGCTGGACGCGCTGGACGGGCTGCCGAACTGGCCGGAGAAGGTGCGGCTGATGCAGGCCAACTGGATCGGCAAGTCGCGCGGGCTGCAATTCGCCTTTGACCGCACCGATGGTCAGGGCCAGATCGAGGTCTATACCACCCGCCCCGACACGCTGATGGGGGCCAGCTTTGTCGGTATCTCTCCCGATCACCCGCTGGCCAGGGAACTGGCGGCGGGCAACCCCGCGCTGCAAACCTTCCGCGAGGAATGCGCCAAGGGCGGCACCACTGCCGAGGAACTGGAAACCGCCGAAAAGCGTGGCTTCGATACCGGGCTGACCGTCAGGCACCCGTTCAACCCCGACCAGGATCTGCCCGTCTGGGTCGCCAATTTCATCCTGATGGACTACGGCACCGGCGCGATCTTTGGCTGCCCGGCGCATGACCAGCGCGATTTCGAATTCGCCACGAAATACGCCCTGCCGATCCCGCCGGTCTTTGTGGCGAAAGACGCCGCCGAGGCCCCGCTGACCGAAGCCTTCGTGCCCGCCAAGACCGAGCCCGTGCGCTATATCCGCCTGCTGGCGGGCGAGGCGGTGCAGACCGGCGAAGCCGCCGTCGATGCCGCCATTGCGCTGTGCGAATCAAAGGGCATCGGTCAGGGCGTCACCAAGTTCCGCCTGCGCGACTGGGGCCTGTCGCGCCAACGCTACTGGGGCTGCCCGATCCCGGTGATCCATTGCGACACCTGCGGCGTCGTGCCCGAGGCCAAGGAAAACCTGCCGGTCCGCCTGCCCGATGACGTAACCTTCGACAAACCCGGCAACCCGCTGGACCGCCACCCCACCTGGCGCGACTGCCGTTGCCCGCTGTGCGGCGATTTCGCCAAGCGCGAAACCGACACGATGGACACTTTCGTCGATTCCTCGTGGTATTTCGCCCGCTTCACCGCGCCGCACGCCGGCACCCCCACCGACATCGCGGAAGCCGATTACTGGATGAACGTCGATCAGTATATCGGCGGCATCGAACACGCGATTCTGCACCTGCTCTATTCGCGCTTCTTCGCCCGGGCGATGTTCAGAACCGGCCACCTGCCGGGCAAGTCGATCGAGCCGTTCAACGCGCTGTTCACGCAGGGCATGGTGACGCACGCGATCTATCAGACCGAAGAGGCATTGCGCCACGACGGCAGCGCCACGCATGACGGGGCGCTAGCCTACTCAGGCACTCGGAAGGTATACCACTTTCCCGAGGAAGTTGAGGAAAGAGGTGGCGGTGTCTATCTCAAAGGCACTGATCGAGAAGTTACGGTCATCCCCTCGGCCAAGATGTCGAAATCCAAACGCAACGTGGTCGATCCCGTCGCCATCATCGAGAAATTCGGCGCCGATACCGCGCGCTGGTTCGTGATGAGCGATTCGCCCCCTGAGCGCGATGTGGAATGGACCGCCTCGGGCGCCGAAGCGACCTACAAGCACCTCGGCCGGGTCTGGTCGCTGGGCGAACGGATTGCCGCCATGCCCGCCGATGCCCCCGGCGACGGCGATCTGGACCTGCAGCGCGCCCTGCACCGGGCGATTGCCGATGTGACGCAGACCATCGAGGGTTTCGCCTTCAACCGGGCCATCGCCAAACTCTATGAATTCACTAACCTCCTGAGCCGCTCGAAAGCCTCGGGCGCGGCGCAAAAACAGGCGATGCGTGTGCTGGCCCAGCTCATGGCGCCGATGACCCCGCATCTGGCCGAGGACATCTGGCACCAGCAGGGTGGCGCCGGGCTGGTGACGCTGGCGCCCTGGCCAAAGGCCGACCCGGCGATGCTGGTGGCCGATACCGTCACGCTGGCCGTGCAATTCAACGGCAAGCGGCGCACCGAGATCACGGTTCCAGCCGATGCCAGCAAGGAAGAGGTTGAAAAAGCCGCGCTGGCCGACGAAGCTGTCATCCGCGGGCTGGCGGGTGTCCCGCCCAAAAAGGTGATCGTGGTGCCGGGGCGGATCGTCAATGTCGTCATCTGATCGACGCAGGCTGCTGACCGGCTTCGCCGCAGGCCTCGGCCTGGCGGCGCTGTCGGGCTGCGGCTTTCGTCCGGTCTATGGTCAGGGCGGCGCCGGGCGGGTTCTGCAAGGCGCCGTGCGCGCCGACGATCCGGTCAGCCGCGCCGATTTCCAGTTCCTGCATGCGTTCGAGGAACGGCTGGGCCGCCCCACCGCGCCGCGCTTCGGGCTGGCCTATGCGATCGCCACGCGCGAGGTTGGCGGCGGTGTGGTGCAGAATTTCGGCGCCACGCGGGTGCAGGTGTTCGGCACGCTCGATTTCACGCTGACCGATCTGGCCAGCCGCGCCACGCTCGCCACCGGACAGGTGACGGGCGACACGGTCTATTCGACCACCGGCACGCAACTGGCGACCCTGACCGCGTCCGAGGATGCCGAATTGCGGCTGATGCGCCTGCTGGCCGATTCGCTGGTGACCCGGCTCTATACCGCGCCGGGCCTGCCCGCGGCATGAAACTGTCGCCCCGTGACGCGGCTGGCTGGCTGGCCCGCCCCGATCCACGCTCGCCCGGGCTGTTGATCTTTGGCACCGATCCGATGCGCGTGGCCGATCACCGCGCCAAGCTGGTCGCCACTGTGGTTGGCCCGCAGGGCGACGCCGAAATGCGGCTGACCCGTATCCCTGGCGGCGACTTGCGCAAGGACAGCGCCGCCGCGCTGGACGCGGTCAAGGCGCAGGGGTTCTTCCCCGGCCCCCGCGCCGTGGTGATCGACGAGGCCAACGACCACACCATCGAGGCGATGAAGGCGGCGCTTGAGGGCTGGGCACCGGGCGATGCGCTGCTGATCGCCACCGCCGGCGCGCTGACCCCCGCCTCGAAGCTGCGCAAGTTGTTCGAAGGCGACAAGCGCGCCTATGCGCTGGCGATCTACGACGACCCACCCGGCAAGGCCGAAATCGAAGCTATGCTGCGCGCCGAAGGGCTGGCACAGATCCCGCCCGAGGCGCTGCGCGATCTGACCGCGCTGGCCCATCTGCTCGAGCCCGGCGATTTCCGCCAGACGCTGACCCGCATCGCGCTCTACAAGCTGAACGATCCCGCCCCCCTCAGCCCGGCCGAAATCGCCCTCCTCGCCCCGCAAAGCAACGAGGCCGAGATCGACGACATCCTCGATGCGCTGGCCGAGGGGCGGATGGCCGACCTGTCACCGATCCTGTCGCGGCTGGCGGCGCAGGGGGTGCAGCCGGTCGCGGTATGCATCGGCGCCGCGCGGCACTTTCGCACCCTGCACGCGCTGGTCAGCGCCCCCGGTGGCCCCTCGGCTGCGATCCAGTCGCTGCGCCCGCCGGTCTTTGGCCCGCGCCGCGACAAGCTGCTGCGCCAGGCACAGAACTGGACCCTGCCCCGGGTCGAGGAAGCCCTGCGCGACCTCACCGCCACAGATCTGATGCTGCGGTCTGCGACCCGCGCCCCCACCCGGGCGCTGGCCGAACGGGCGCTGATCCGGCTGGCCCGGCTGGCCGGTCGGCGCGGATGACGCAGCGATCCGCTTGCCGACCCGGCAGGCGCATGCCCTTATGATCCGAACGCGCTTGGAGGAGCCCGCATGACCACCCCGTCCTATACCCTGATCGGCGCCGCCAGCACCCGCGCGGGCCGTGCGCTGTGGATGCTCGAGGAACTCGGCGTTCCCTATGAGCATGTCAGCGTCAAGCCGCATGCCGAGGACGTCACCCGCCATTATCCGCGCGGCAAGGTGCCGGTGTTGCTGGTCGATGGCGCGCCGATCACCGATTCGACGGCGATTGTGCAATTTCTGGCCGACAGCCACGGCCGCCTGACCGCCCCGGCCGGAACGCTGGCCCGGGCGCGTCAGGACATGATGACCCAATGCGCGCTCGATGAATTCGACGCGGTGCTCTGGACCGCCGCACGCCACAGCTTCATCCTGCCGCCCGAACACCGCGTTGCCGGGATCAAGGAATCGCTGCGCTGGGAATTCGCCGCCAACCAGGCCAGTTTCGTGCGCCGGATGGGCGACGGCCCCTATGTGATGGGCGACGAATTCACCGTTACCGATGTGGTGGTCGCGCATTGCCTGCTCTGGGCCAATGCCGCGAAATTCGAGATCAGCGAGCCGGTTCTGGCCGATTATTTCCAGCGCATGATCGCCCGCCCGGCCTTTCAGCGGGCCATGGCGAAACGCTGAACGCCCTCAGTAATCGCGTTCGAAAAAGATCCCCAGCGACGAGCCGCCCGCCGTGTCGGCCCGCCCGCGCAACGTGACGCTGGGCGTCAGGTCGAGGTTGATCGACACCTCGCCTTGCCCGGCACTATCGACCGCGACATCGGTATAGACCCGCTCGCCGATATGCCGCCCGGCGCGAAGCTGGGTGTTGCCGTCGTCGTTGACGGTGAAATCGAGGTCATCCAGCCCCATCGCCTCGCGCGTGCGGCTGATGACGGAACTGTCGGCCCGCCCGGTGAGCGTGGCCACCGACAGCGCCAGTTGCGCCGCCTGAAACGGCGACAGCGACGTCAACGCACGGCGAAAGATCAGCCGCGCCAGCACTTCGTCCTCGGGCAGTTCGGGCACTGACGAGAAGCTGATTTCCGGGCTGTCCGCCTGCCCCGACAGCGTCACCGAGGTCAGCACACCGTCGCTCTCGGTGGTCGCGGTAAGGCGCACGAAGGGCATGAAACTACCGATCATGCTGGCCGAACCATCGGTCAGCGTGAAACGGTTGCCCAGCAGATCGAGCCGCCCGCGGATCAGCGTGAAACTGCCCGCAGGCACCACGTCGCGCGTTGTGCCGCCCAGCCGCAGGGTGCCGCCCAGCTCGGCATCCAGCCCGCGGCCGCGCACAAAGACCCGCCCCGGCGCGTTCAGTTGCAGATCCAGCCGCAGCGGGATCGGCGCGGCGCCGACCCGCGTGCCGCTGGCGATCCCGGCATTGATCCGGGTGCGACGGCTGGCGGCGTCCTCGCCGACATGGGTGAGGCCGGTCAGACCAAAGCCCTGCCGCCCGAGCGGTGAATTAGGGATGCGGATCTCGGCCTGATCGACCGATACCTCGCCCGATACCAGCGCGCCCGCGGCCAGCGGGCCGCTCAGCCGCACCGTCCCCGACACGCTGGCATCAAAGAGCTGCGGTTGCTGCACCACCAGCCCGTTCACCCGCACCGCCAGATCGGCCTCGCGCCGCCCGTCCAGCCGGATGCGCCCGGAAACCGATCCCGTCCCGCCCGACAGCGACTCGCCCCGCAGGTCGATCTGCGCCGACATCCCGCTGATCTGCGCCGTGGCGGCGATGTTGCGGAATGCCACCCCGGCGCCGGGCAGCGAATAGCGACCGTCGGCGATCCGGGCGGTCAGGCGCAGCGCATCGATGCCCGGCCGTCCGTTCATCGCCCCGTCGAACTGCACCACTCCGGAAACCGAGGCCGGTTCCAGCGACGGGTTCAGCAAGACGCTGTCCACGCGCCCGCCCAGCGCCAGTTGCACGGTGAAATCGTCGTTCACCCGGCCGGTCGCGGTGGCCGCCAGCGCCGAGGGCCCGGCCAGCCGGGCCTCGACGCCATAACCGGCATCGCCCTCGGCGCGGGTGACGCGGCTGTCCAGCGTGACGCGCCCGGCGATGCCGGGCACCAGCGCGCCGATATTCTCGATCACCGCGTCCAGCGCAAACCGCGCGGCACCGCTGGCCTGCTGCAACCCGCTGAGCGTGGCGCGCAAGCCCTGCGCCTCCAGCCGCGCGGTGTCGATCTGCAAGGCGCCGTCGGCGGTGCCGGTGGCGCGGGCCTCCAGCGTCAGACCGGTGCCGATCATCGCATCGACGCTACCGATCCCCGTGCGCAACGGCCCCTCGCCCAGCACATTCAGCGCATAGCGCGTCGTGCCGCCCTCGCCCGCCAGTTGCGCGCGCCCGGTCAGCGCGCCGCGCCCGCCCTCGGTCAGGGCCCGCAGGTCCAGCCGGTCGAGGATCACCGCCAGATCCGGCGCCTCGGCCGAATATTGCCCCTCGGCCCGCAGATCGAGCCGCGGCCCGTTCAGCGAGGCGGCGACAATCCGCGCCAATCCGTCGCGCAGCACCAGATCGGCGCGCAGATGGTTGTCGCCCGCGAACATCCCGCCGATCACCCCGGCGGCGGGCAGATCGGCCAGCGCGATGTCCGTCACCCGCCCGTCAAGCCGCAGGCGGCTGGTGTCGTTGATGGTGCTGAACCGCGCATCCAGCGCCAGTTGCCCGCCATATCCCTCGCCCAGCCGCGCCAGATCGGCCACGCTCAGCCGGGCGTCCAGATCGATCGCGCCGGGCTGCAACGAGCCCTGCGCCGACAATTCGGCGGTCCCGGCCAGCAGGTTGAAACCGCGCAGCACGGTGCCCTCGGTATCGCGGCGCAGCGAGAACGAGATGCCCGACGGCCCGGAAAGAAAAGCATCCGCCTCAGGGATATTCACCGACAGATCCCGCGTCGTCAGATCGGTCAGAATGTCGAGGGCGCCGGTCAGGGGATTGACGCTGCCCTCGACGCTGGCCAGCGCATGCCCGCCCAAGGGCCGCCCGGCAAGGGTGGAAAAGGCCGACAGATCAGGCACTTCCAGCTCGGTGAAGCCGGTGAAATCCAGCCCCTCGATCTGGCCGCGCGCGGTCAGCGACACGGTCTGCCCCTCGAACGCCAGCCCGGTCAGCTCGATCGGGCGATCCGGCCCCGGCCAGTTCAGACTGACGAGGCCGACAATCGCCTCGCCCACCGCCTGCTGCAGCCCCGGATCGGCCGCGTCGATCCCCTGCGCGGCGAAATCGAACACCCCTTCGAACACCGGCGCCGCGGCGCTCTCGGCGGTCGGTGTGGCGCTGATCGCGTTCAGCCGCCCGCGCCCGTCCAGCACCGCACTGTGCAGCGCCATATCCGGCAGGGTCAGGGTGTCGATCTCGGCCCGCACCGCCCAGTCACGCGAAATGGCCTCGTCATAGGCGATATGCAGCGTCGCGCTCTGGATTCTCGCCGCGCCCGAGGTGCCCGGCAACAGCACCGGCTCGCCGTCGCCGCGCTCGATCCCGGCGGTCAGTTGCACCGCCCGTGGCAGGCCGCTGGCGCTGATCGCCGCCGAACCGTTCAGCCGCATGGCCCCGGTGGCAATCGCCAGTTCCGGCAGGTCGATCTCGCCACTGTCCGACCGCTGGCCGGTGGCGCGCAGGCTGGAACGGGCGCCGAAGAACGGATGCAGGTCTGCCGCCAGCAGCGGCCGCAGATCGCCGTCAATATCCAGCGCGAAACCGCCGCCGGTCAGCATGCCGGTCTCGGGCGTCGCATCGACCAGCGCGAAATTCCCGCTGACCCGCGGCTCGCCATCGGTCGACAGCTCCAGATCCGCCGAGAAGGTGTTGATCGGCCCGATCCCCTGCACCGACAGCCCCAGCGCCGGGCGCCCGGGAATGCCCAGCATCGTGGTGACGATGCCGTCGGCGCCCTCGGTCAGATCCAGATCCAGCCGCAGGATGCGCGAGGCGTTCTCGTATTCGCCGACGAAACGAAAGGCCCCCTCCTGCCCGTCGGTGCGGCGCGCGTCGAAGTTGGCGACGCCCTGCCCGCCTTGCAGCAGCGCCGATCCGGTCAGGGTGAACTCCGCCGTCTGACCCAGCACCGCAGCGCCCAGATGCACCAGCCCGGCGCTGACCTCGCCGATCTGCACCGACACGGGCAATTCGGGCAGCGAGAAATCTTCCCGCGCCGTGGGGCTGGGCAACGCGCTGTCGTCCGGCGCAGCACTGGGCAGGCGGAACAGTTCGATGCGCGCGGCGCTCAGCTCGTTCACCAGCACCTGCCGGTTGAACAGGGCGCCGCGGTTCCAGTCGATCACCACATCGGTCAGCGTGATCCAGACGCCCTCGTCATCCGAGATGCTGAGTTCGGCAATCGTCGCCTGCGACGACAACGCTCCCTCAAAGCCGCGAATCCGCACCGAGCGCCCAGCGTCCGACAGCACATCCTGCAACAGACCGGCAATGATGCCGACATCCTCGTCCGTATCGGGGATCGCGGGCCCGGCCAGCAACGCCGCCACCGCCAGCACCGGCGCCAGCCTGCGCCAGCGCGCCCGGGGTCGCCGTGCCAACAATTCCGTCCCAGCGCGGCCGCCCATCAGAACGCCTGGCCGATGCCGAGATAAAGCTGCACATCGCTGCCAGTCACCCCGGCATTGCGGCGCAGCGGCGTGGCGATATCCAGCCGCAGCGGGCCGATCGGCGTGACATAGCGCACGCCCAGCCCGCCACCCGCCTGCCAGTCGGTGCTGCCGGTGAACAGCCCCTCCGACACAAAGCCCGCGTCGGCAAAGGCCACGACCGACAGCGACTCGCTCACCCGCACCCGCACCTCGCCCGACAGCGCGGCAAAGCCGCGCCCACCCGAGGGCGGTGGCCCGGCAACGCCCAGCGACTGATAGGGCAGCCCGCGCACCGACCCGCCGCCGCCCGAATAGAACAGGAAGGCGCGCGGCGTCGCGTCGATATCGGCACCGACCACCGCACCAAGCTGCGAGCGCCCGGCCAGCACCACCCGGCCCTCGCTGCCAAGATCGCTGTAGACGCGACCGTCAAAGCGCAGCCGGATGCCGCTTTCGGCGGCCGAAAAGCCCAGATAGGGCATGGCCTCGGCCCACAGATAGCTGCCCTCGGTCGCGTCCAGCGGGTCGTCGCGCGTGTCGCGGGTGACAGAGACCGGCACACCGAAGGTGCCAAAATCGCGGTCCAGCCCGGCATAGGCGGCGGTCTCGAAGCGCAGGCTCAGCCCGGCGCTGGCCCGCAGGCTGCGCGAAAAGCGCCGCACCAGCGTCGCATCGGCGGTCAGGGCGTCGGCCAGGTAATCGCGTTCATCCAGCCGCACCAGGTTCAGCCCCAGTTCCAGATCGGTATCGCGGTTGAACGTCGCCGGCCGGGTATAGCGCGCATCCAGCGCAAAGCCGACGCCGCCACCGTCGCGCGCGGCGATACCGTCCACCGCCGCCTCCAGCCGCAACCGCTCGGCACCGCCCAGCAGGTTGCGGTGCAACCAGAAACCGCTCAGCCGCCCGCCGGACTGGCTGTCGATCTCGGCGCCGAACCCCAACCGCCGCGGCAGGGCCTCGGCGACATGGGCCTCGATGTCGATGGTGCCATCCGGGTTCGGTGCCTCGGCAGTCCGCAGCACGACCGAAGCAAAGGCCCCGGTCTGGCGCAGCCGGGTCTCGGCCTCGGCGATC
>JAANMY010001006.1_pt1 | contig 34852 bp, 31 predicted proteins | sample 7279691 | NCBI WGS metagenome assembly JAANMY01 (sample SAMN14094543, study PRJNA606508) | bioreactor metagenome | isolation source: A lab-scale SPAN reactor treating ammonium-rich wastewater day 388 | place: Ireland: Galway | collected 2018-02-07
AAACGCATCGCGAGATATGGAGGCGGGGGTCGGAATCGAACCGGCGTAGACGGCTTTGCAGGCCGCTGCATGACCACTCTGCCACCCCGCCCGGGGTGAGGCCGCCGCTCGGCGCGACGAGGTCAAACGAAAAGGGAGAGCTGGCTAGATTGCGACCGGCTCTCCCTCTTGAATCTGGAGCGGGAAAGGAGTCTCGAACTCCCGACCTCAACCTTGGCAAGGTTGCGCTCTACCAACTGAGCTATTCCCGCGTGACACAGCCTTGAATTATAGCGTGTTTCTTCAGGTTGTCAAAATCGGCGGGTCCGGAAGGTGCCTCCCGGCTAGGCCAGGACCGATGCGATGGCCGCGGCGACCTTGTCGACGTTCTTGGTGTTGAGCGCCGCCACGCAGATCCGGCCGGTGTCGACCGCGTAGACCGCGTGCTCGGAGCGCAGCCGCTCGACCTGGGCTTTCGTAAGGCCGGAGTAGGAGAACATGCCGCGCTGGCGCAGCATGAACGAGAAGTCCGAGCCCGGCACGCGGGCGTGCAGTTTCTCGACCAGGAGCTTCCGCATCGCCTTGATGCGATCGCGCATGCCGGCGAGTTCGGACTCCCAGAGCTTGCGGAGTTCCGGCGTCGTGAGCACGTTCGCGACGATCCTGCCGCCGTGCGTCGGCGGGTTCGAGTAGTTGGCGCGCACGACGCGCTTCAACTGCGAGAGCGCGCGTCCGGCCTCGTCGCGGCTCGCGGTGACGAGCGTCACGGCGCCGACGCGTTCGCCGTAGAGCGAGAACGATTTCGAGAACGAGCTCGCGACGAGGAGCGGGCCCGGCGTCGCGGCGAAGCGGCGCAGCACCGATCCGTCGGCGTCGATGCCGTCGCCGAATCCCTGGTAGGCGAGGTCGAGGAAGGGAATGAGCCCGCGGCCGCGCACGGTGGCGACGATGCGTTCCCACTGCTCGGGTGTGGGATCCGCGCCGGTCGGATTGTGGCAGCAGGTGTGCAGGACGACGATGTGTCCCTCGGGCGCGCGCGCGAGCGCGCCGATCATGGCGTCGAAGTCGAGCCCGCGCGTGGGCGCGTGGTAGTACGGATAGGCGTGGACGGTGAAGCCCGCGGCCTCGAACAGCGCGCGGTGGTTCTCCCACGACGGATCGCTGATCCACACCTGCGCGCCGGGCGCGAAGCGGCGCAGGAAATCGGCGCCTACCCGGAGCCCGCCGGTGCCGCCGAGCGCCTGGACGGTGCACGCGCGGCCGGACGACACGATCTCGCTGTCCGCGCCGAACAGGAGCGCCTGCACCGCCTTGTCGTACGCCGCGAGGCCGTCGATCGGCAGGTAGCCGCGCGGCATCGCCTGCGCCGTCAGGTCGGCTTCGGCGCGCTTGACGCACTCGAGCAGCGGCACCTTGCCGTTCTCGTCGGTGTAGACGCCGACGCCGAGGTTGACCTTGTCGGCGCGGGTGTCGGCCTGGAAGGCCTCGGTGATGCCGAGGATCGGGTCGCGCGGCGCCATGTCGACGGCGCCGAGGAAGGACGGAGAGTGCGGAGCGTTCATTGGGGCGGCGTGCGGCGGCAGGGGGACTGCTATTCTACCGCGCCCGCCGGGGCGAGCGCCGCGCGCGACGCCGGACCGAGGGGACGGGCAGTTGGCGATCGCGATCCATGGCACGAGGCAACCGCATCCGCGTCGAGTCTCCGAAGCTGCCGCCCGCGACGGCGCTGCGCGTGTTCGCGCGGGTGTGGCGCGTCCTCACGCCCTATCGCGGGCGCGCCGCGATCGCGGCGATCGCGCTCCTGGTGGCCGCCGGCGGCACGCTAGCGCTCGGCCAGGGCGTGAAGTTCGTGATCGACCGCGGGATCCTCGCCGGGAATCCGGCGGAACTCGATCGAACGCTCGCCTGGACGCTCGCCGTCATCGTCGTGATCGCGCTCGCGACCTTTCTCCGGTTCTACAGCGTGACCTGGCTGGGCGAGCGGGTGACCTCCGACCTGCGGCGCGAGGTCTTCTCGCACCTCCTCACGCTGCCGCCGGGATGGTTCGAGATCTCACGGACCGGCGAAGTGATCGCGCGCGTCCTGAGCGACACGGCGAAGCTCGAATCGGTCGTCGGCTGGTCGGTGTCGATGGCGATCCGCAACCTGCTGTTCGTCCTCGGCGGACTCGTGATGCTCGCGCTCACCAGTCCCAAGCTCACGCTGTTCGTGCTCGTCGGCGTGCCGCTGACCGTGGCGCCGATCATCGTGTTCGGACGCCGCGTTCGCCGGTTCTCGCGGGTGAGCCAGGACCGGCTGGCCGAGGTCGGCGCCTACGTCGACGAGGCGTTCCACGAGATCCGGACGGTGCAGGCGTACGGGCACGAGGACGCGGACCGGCGGCAGTTCGGGCAACGGGTCGAGGACGCATTTCGCGCCGCGCGCGAGCAGATACGCCAGCGTGCCGTGCTGATCGCCTCGGTGATCCTGCTCGTGTTCGGCGCCATCGGCATCATCATGTGGGTCGGCGGGCACGACGTGCTCGCAGGGCGCATGACCGCGGGCGAACTCTCGGCGTTCGTGTTCTACGCGGTGATCGTGGCGAGTTCGGTGGGCTCGCTGAGCGAGGGGATCGGGGAGTTGCAGCGCGCGGCGGGCGCCACCGAGCGGTTGTTCGACCTCCTCACGGTGCGCCCTGACATCGCCGCGCCGGCGCACGCGGTATCGATGCCGGTTCCATCGCGCGGCGAAGTAGATCTACGCGATGTGACGTTCCACTATCCGTCGCGAGCCGACACTTCCGCGCTGGAGCGATTCTCGCTGTCCGTGCAGCGGGGCGAACGCGTGGCGCTGGTCGGGCCTTCGGGGGCGGGCAAGTCGACCGTGTTCCAGCTCCTGCTGCGCTTCTACGATCCGCAGGAAGGTGAGGTCCGGGTCGATGGTGTCGACCTGCGCGAGGCCGATCCGGCGGCGGTCCGGCAGCGGATCGCCGTGGTGCCGCAGGATGCCGTGATCTTCGCGACGAGCGTGCTCGAGAACGTGCGCTACGGCCGGCCCGAGGCGACCGACGCCGAGGTGCGGGCCGCGTGCGATGCGGCATACGCGTCCGAGTTCATCGAGCGCCTCCCGGATCGGTACGGCGCGTGGCTGGGTGAACGCGGCGTGCGCCTGTCCGGCGGGCAGCGGCAACGCATCGCGATCGCGCGCGCCGTGCTCGCCGACCGGCCGATCCTGCTGCTCGACGAGGCGACCAGCGCGCTGGACGCCGAGAGCGAGCGCATGGTGCAGCTCGCACTCGAACGCCTGATGGCGCAACGCACGACGCTCGTCATCGCGCATCGACTCGCGACCGTACGCCACGCCGACCGCATCGTCGTGATGGACCGGGGCCGCGCGATCGCCTCGGGCACGCACGACGCGCTGGTGCGCGACAATCCGCTCTACGCGCGGCTCGCCGAGCTGCAGTTCGCCGCCGCCTGACCGCGCGCATCGACGAACCCGACGACCACCTCGAGTCCGCGCCCCTGCGGACCTTCGCCGAGCGTGACCCGCGCGCCATGGCGCTCGGCGATGCGCTTGACGATCGCGAGGCCGAGACCGCTGCCCGGTGCATCGGTCCGCCCGCCGCGGGCGAAGCGCTCGAACATCGTCGCGCGCTCGCCTTCCGGGATGCCGGGCCCGTCGTCGCGGACCACCAGCGCGGGCGCGCCGTCACGGCGCTCGACCAGCACGTCGACGTGCCCGCCGGAGGGCACGTAGCGGATCGCGTTGTCGACGAGGTTCGAGGCGAGCGTGGCGAGCGCATGCGCGTCGCCGTCGACCTCGATCGCTTCCAGGTGCTCGGCGCCGAGGTCCACGTCCTTCGCGGCCGCGATGCCGGCCTGCTGCTCGACCACGCTCCGCGCGAGCGCCGCGAGGTCGACGCGCGCCAGGGGCGTGGTATCCGCCGCGTCGTCCTCGCGCGCGAGCGAGAGCAGCTGCTCGACCACCCGCGTCGCGCGGCGCAGGCCGCCCTTCATCGCGGCGAGCGCGGCGGCGCGCTCCGGTTCGCCGTGCGCGCGTTCGGCGAGTTCCGCCTGCAGGTGCACGGCGGCGAGCGGCGTGCGCAACTCGTGCGCGGCGTCGGCGACGAACGCCTTCTGCGCGTCGAGCGTCGCGTCGAGGCGCGCGAGCAGGCCGTTCAGCGCGGCGACGAGCGGCTCGACCTCGGAGGGCCAGGCGCCTTCGACCGGGCGCAGGCCGCGCGGGCTGCGCTCGCCGACCGCGGCCGCGAGGCGGTCGAGCGGCTTCATCGCCCGGGCGATCGCGAACCACAGCAACAGGCCGATCAGCGGCGCCGCCACGAGCCAGGGCAGGATCGTCGACCACGCGAGGCTCGCGGCGAGCTGGTCGCGCAGCGCGAGCGGCTGGGCGACCTGGACGAGTTCGCCGCCCGCGAGCACGCTGTACACGCGCCACGGCCCGCCCTGCGCGTGCACGGTGGAGAACCCCGGCGCGCGGCGGTCCGGCACCTCGCGCGTGCCCTGCGAGCGGAACACCTGCACGCCGTCGCGGTTCCACACCTGCACGACGAGCGGCGCGTCGACGCCGCCGACCGACGGCCCGCCCGGCGCGACGGACAATGGCATGCCGGTGACCGACGCGGCGAGCTGGGTGAGCTGGACGTCGAAGAGCGCGCTCGCCTCGTCGCGCGCGCGCAGGTACGTGGCGACCGTTGCGACGACGAGCGCGAGCGCGAGCCCGCCGGCGAGCGGGACGAGGAGGGCGCTACGGATCGACCTCACGGACGTCTCTTCGCCGCGATCATCCAGCCCAGTCCGCGCACGTTGCGGATCAGGCCTTCGGGCAGCTTGCGGCGCAGACCCGAGAGGTGCACCTCGACCGCGTTGCTCTCGACCGCGTCCTTCCAGCCGTAGAGGCGTTCCTCGAGCTGCGCGCGCGACAGGATCGCGCCGGGGCGGGCGGAGAGCGTTTCCAGCAGCGCGTACTCGCGCGCGGACAACGCGACCGGCTCGCCGTGGACGCGCACCTCGCGCGTCGACGGATCGATCGACACCTCGCCGAGTTCGATCGTCGGCGCGGCGCGCCCCGACGCACGGCGCGCGACCGCGCGGAGCCGCGCCGCGAGCTCGGCCAGCTCGAACGGTTTCGCGAGGTAGTCGTCGGCACCCGCGTCGAGCCCGGCCACGCGGTCGGACAGCGCGTCGCGTGCGGTGAGGACGAGCACCGGACGCTGGTCGCCGCGCCGGCGCATCGCGGAGAGCACGTGGAGGCCGTCCTTGCGCGGGAGGCCCAGGTCGAGCAGCACCGCCTCGTGGACGTTCTCGGCGAGCGCGAGTTCGGCCGCCGCGCCGTCGCGCACCCAGTCGACGGCGAACCCCTCCTGCGCGAGCCCCTGGCGGACGCCCGCGCCGATCATCGGGTCGTCCTCGGCGAAGAGCAGGCGCATCAGTCCTTCGGCTCGAACGCGAGCGCCGCCGAGTTCATGCAGTAGCGCGTGCCCGCCGGTTGCGGGCCGTCGTCGAACACGTGACCCAGGTGCGCGTCGCACGCGGCGCACAGCACTTCGGTGCGGCGCATGCCGAGCGTCAGGTCGGGCACGGTGCGCACGCTCGAGTCACGCTCGGGCGCGGTGAACGACGGCCAGCCGCAGCCCGAGTCGAACTTGGCGTCCGACGAGAAGAGCTTCGCGCCGCAGCACACGCACGCGTACTCGCCGTTCGCGTGCTGATTCCAGTACGCGCCGGTGAACGCGCGCTCGGTGCCCTTCTCGCGGGTGATCCGGTACTGCTCGGGGGAGAGCAGCGCCCGCCACTCGGCGTCGGTCTTCTTCGCAGATTCGCTCATCGTCGTCTCCGTGACCGGTCGGCGGGCTCGCGCCTCCGGGATGCGCTATAGTGGCGTTCTTTCGCCGCAACCTTACACCCGAACGCCTTGGAGTCCCGCAACGCCGTTTCGTTCCGACGCGATGCGAAGGTGATCGGTCTCGTCGGCAGTGCGCACGCGCTGTCGCACTACTTCCAGCTCGTGCTGCCGCCGCTTTTCCCGCTCTTGCGCGACGAGTTCGGCGTGTCGTGGTCGCTCCTCGGCATGATCGTGGGCACCTTCTACGTCGCCTCGGGCGTCTCGCAGTTCCTCTCCGGGTTCGCGGTCGACCGCTTCGGCGCGCGCCCGGTGATGTTCGCGGGCCTCGCGCTCCTGGCCGGCGGCACCGTGCTCGCAGGCTTCGCTCCCGGCATCGGGTGGCTGTTCGTGTTCGCCGCGCTGATGGGCGTCGGCAACGGGGTGTTCCATCCGGTCGACTTCGCGATCCTCAACGCCAACGTCGCGACGAAGCGGCTCGGCCACGCCTACTCGGTCCACGGGATCGGCGGTTCGCTCGGCTACGCCGCCTCGCCGATCGTGACCTTCGCGCTCGCGAGCGCGATCGGCTGGCGCCCGACGCTCGTCGCGACCGGGATCGCGGGCCTCGTCGCGCTCGGCGTACTCGCGACGCAGCGCGCCGAACTCTCGAGCCGCGTCGCCCACGGCGTCTCGATGTCGCACGCGGGCGCGGCGAGCCTGTTCCGCCAGCCCGCGATCCTCGCGTGCTTCGCCTACTTCGCGCTCGTGACGGCGAGCGCCACCGGCCTGCAGACGTTCTCGCCGGCGGTCCTGAACGTCGCGTTCGACGTTCCGCTCGCCCTCGCGACCTCGGCGGTGACCGCGTTCCTGCTCGGCGGCGCGGCGGGCATCGTCGCCGGCGGCTTCCTCGCGGTGCGCACGACGCGCCACGATCGCGTCGCGGCCGTCGGGCTCGCGCTCGGCGCGGCGCTGCTGCTGACCACGGTGGTCGCTCCGCCGACCTTCGCGACGGTGCTCCCGCTCTTCGCGGCGATCGGGATCGTGACCGGCGCGACCGGCCCGTCGCGCGACATGATCGTGCGCAACGCGACGCCCGAAGGCGCGACCGGCCGGGTCTACGGCTTCGTCTACTCGGCGCTCGACGTCGGCGCGACGATCGGGCCGATCTGGTTCGGCTTCATGCTCGACCACGCGCTGGGCCAGACGGTGTTCGCCGGCGCCGCCGCGTGCTTCGTGGTCGCGATCGCGACCGTGCTGCAGGTGCGGCGCGCCGGCGCGGTGCGGGCGGCATAGCGGCGTGGACCTGGGCATCGCCGGCAGGCGCGCGCTGGTGTGCGCGGCGAGCAGGGGGCTCGGACGGGGCTGCGCCGAAGCGCTCGCCCGCGAGGGCGTCGAGGTCACGATCTGCGCGCGCACCGAAGCCGACGTGAAGCGCGCCGCCGACGAGATCGGCGCCGCCACCGGAGGGCGCGTGGGCTTCGTCGCCTGTGACATCACCACGCCCGCGGGCCGTGCCGCCGCGCTAGCCGCGTGTCCGTCGCCGGACATCCTGGTCAACAACGCGGGCGGCCCGCCGCCCGGCGACTTCCGGAGTTTCGACCGCGACGCGTGGATCCGCGCGATCGACGCCAACATGCTCTCGCCGATCGAACTCATCCGCGCGACGATCGACGGCATGATCGCACGGCGCTTCGGCCGGATCGTCAACATCACCTCGTCCGCGGTGAAGGCGCCGATCGACATCCTCGGCCTGTCGAACGGCGCGCGCAGCGGGCTCACCGGATTCGTGGCCGGGCTCGCGCGCAAGGTCGTGCGCGACGGCGTGACGATCAACAACCTGCTGCCGGGGCAGTTCGACACCGACCGGCTGCGCGTCACCTACGAGGGCCGGGCGAAGGCCTCGGGCCGGCCGATCGACGAGGTGATGGCGGCCGGCGCCGCCGCGGTGCCGGCCGGACGCTTCGGCACCGCCGCGGAGTTCGGATCGGTGTGCGCGTTCCTGTGCAGCGTGCACGCGGGCTACCTCGCCGGCCAGAACGTGCTGGTCGACGGCGGCAACTATCCCGGGACGTTCTGACCGGCCGCGGCGCGCGTGTCATGCACGCGCCCGATGTTCAACCTGCGACGCATGGAAGACCCGACATGATCGACCTCTACTACTGGACCACGCCCAACGGCCACAAGATCACGATCTTCCTCGAGGAGACCGGACTGCCTTACCGTCTCGTCCCGGTCGACATCTCGAAGGGCGAGCAGTTCGACCCGGCGTTCCTCGAGGTCTCGCCCAACAACCGGATCCCGGCGATCGTCGACCACGCGCCTCCCGACGGCGGCGGCCCGCTGTCGCTGATGGAATCGGGCGCGATCCTGCTCTACCTCGCCGGCAAGACCGGCCGCTACTATCCCGCCGACCTGCGCGGGCGCTGCGAGGTGTCGCAGTGGCTGTTCTGGCAGATGGCGGGACTCGGTCCGATGGCCGGCCAGAACCACCACTTCGTGCAGTACGCGCCGGAGCAGATCCCCTACGCGATCGACCGCTACGTGAAGGAGACCGGGCGGCTGTACGCGGTGCTGAACAAGCGCCTCGCCGACCGCGCGTTCATCGCGCACGACTACTCGATCGCCGACATGGCCTGCTATCCGTGGGTGCTGCCCGAGCGACAGCGCCAGGACATCGAGGACTTCCCGCACCTCAAACGCTGGAAGGCCGAGATCGGCGAGCGCCCCGCGGTCAGGCGCGCCTACGCGATCGCGAAGGAGATCAACACGACACCCGCGATTGCCGACGAGAAGGCGCGCGCGGTGCTGTTCGGGCAGGACCGCACCACGGTGAAGTGACGCGGACCGGGCGCGCGCCCGGTCGTCAGCGAAACACCCAGAGACGGTACGCGGCGTAATTCGCGAAGGTCATCACGACGGTCGCCGCCACCTGCGCCGGCCAGGTCGGGATGCCGAGCGCGAGGCCGGCCCAGAGCAGGGCCGCGTTCGCCAGCGCCTGCACGGCGAGTGCGACCGCGAAGCGCACTCCTGCGTGCGCGACCGGCAGCGTCGGGTCGAACACGTGCCGGTAGGCGAGCGTGAAGCGGACGATGGCGCCGGCGACGAATCCGACCGTCGAGGCCGGCACGGGAGCGAGCCCGAGGGCGATCATGGCCGCCATCGTTCCGTAGTGCGCGGCGACAGCGGCGAATCCCGTGACGACATGCAGCACGAACCGCCGGGCTTCGGCGAGGAGCGCGGGCGGGTTCACCGAACGGTGCGCCGGGCGGCGACGTTGCGGAACCGCGCGGGCACGTGGAAGCCGGTGCGCGCGAGCGCGCCCTGCAGCGAGACGCCGAGCACGCCGACTCCGTAGCGCACCGAGCGCGCGAAGCCGATCGAACTCGCGTCCGCGAAATAGCGCGTCGGCACGGAAATCTCGCCGACGCGGTGGCCGCCGACGATGGCCTGCGCGAGGAGTTCGTTGTCGAACACGAAGTCGTCCGAGTTCTCCGCCCAGGGCAGCGCCTCGAGCAGCGCGCGCGAGTAGGCGCGATAGCCGCTGTGGTACTCGGACATCTTCGCGCCGAGCAGCAGGTTCTGCGCGAGGGTGAGCGCGCGGTTCGCCGCGTACTTCCACCACGGCATGCCGCCCGCCAGCGCGCCGCCTCCGAGGATGCGCGAGCCCAGGACGAATTCGTAGACGCCCGAGGTCACCATCCCGGCCATCGCGGTGACGAGACGCGGATCGTACTGGTAGTCCGGGTGCACCATGACGACGACGTCGGCGCCGCGCTCGAGCGCCTCCCGGTAGCAGGTCTTCTGGTTGGCGCCGTAGCCGCGGTTCATCGGGTGCAGCAGCACGGTGAGCCCGAGCGAGCGCGCGATCGCGACCGTGTCGTCGTCGCTCGCGTCGTCGACGAGCACGATGTCGTCGACGACGTCCTTCGGCAGGTCGCGCATGGTCGCCTCGAGCGTGCGCCCGGCCCGGAACGCGGGCATCACGACCACGATGCGCCTTCCGTCGAGCATCGCCTCAGGCGCCCCGGACCCGGAAGACGACGAGGGTCCCGTCCTCGTAGACGGGTGCGCCGAACCGCGCGCGCAACGCGCCTTCGCAGTGCGCGGTGTCGTCGCCGACGCGCAGGTGGCGGTTTCCCTCCCGAGGCAGCCAGGGCTTCTGCCAGGCGACGTAGTCGATCGGGAACGACGCGAGCGCCCGCTCGTCCGAGAGGCGCACCGCGTTCGCGAAGGCGAGCCCGGGCAGGTCGGGCAGTTCGCCGTAGCGGCGGTCGACGCACAGGCCGGTGACCCACCCGGGCACCACGCGCTGGTGGGACACGCGCTCCCAGAGCGCGCCACCCCAGTCGTAGCTCTCGAACGCGAACGGCGCCGCGGCGACGACGATCGAGCCGCGCGGCCGGGACGCGAGCGACGCCCAGAACGGCGACATCGGGATCGCGCGCTCAGCGGCGAGCGCGGTGTTGTGGCGCTCGCGGAAATCGTAGAGGGAACTGATGCCCAGGCGGTGGGTCGAGGGATGCACGCTCCATTCGGGCAACGGGCCGGTGGCGGCGGCGGCGCCGGCGAAGAGCGAGGCGGTGAACGCGGCGCCGACCGCACCCGCGTGCCTCCAGCGCCATCGGACGACGAGGCGGCGCCCGATCGCCACGGCTCCGGCGGCCATCGAGAGCGCGAGGAGCGGCGCAAAGGCCAACAGGTAGCGTGCGAACACCATCGGCGTCTCGGCCCACTCGGGCCGCGCGAGGGCGATCGCGGCCGCGGTGACGAGGAGGCCGAGCGTTCCGGTGCGGGCTTCGGGAAGCGCGCGCCACACCGCGGGCGCGCCGATGGCGCCGAGCGCGAACGCGGCGAGCGCGACCGGCGTCGATCCGGTGCCGACCCACAGGTGGAACGCGCCGCGCAGCGTGTTCGGGCCGAGCGCCTCGAAGCCGCTCTTGCCGGTGATCGCCTGCGCCTGTGCGGCGAGCGGCGGACCGAGCGCGACGGCGATCAGGATCGCCGTCGGCAGCGCGATCGCGACGAGCGCGCGCCATCGCTCGCGGCGCCGATCGGCGCTCCGCGCGGTCGCCCAGGCCGCCCACGCGAGCGGCGCGAGCACGAACGGAGCGATCACCATGTGCATCCAGGTCGTGAAGGCCGCGGCGATCGCGTAGAAGACGCCGGCGCCGCGGTGGCCATCCCAATAGCGCGCGAATGCGCGGTGCGCGGCCCAGCCGAGCAGCAGGGTGATGGCGTAGGGCCGCGCGGTCTGGCTGAACGCGACGAGGAGCGGCGAAATCGCGAGGAAGAGGGCGAAGGCGAGCGCCGCGTCACGGCCGACGCGGGGCGCGACCGCGAGCGGGAAGCAGACGAGCGTCGCGAGTCCGCACAGCATCATCGGGGCGCGCATCGCGGTTTCCGACAGGCCGATCGTGTGCAACAGCACCCAGTCGTAGAGCCCGAGCGGAATGCCGTAGTCGGCCTGGCCCAGTTCGACGACGAGCGCGGCCGGACCGTGGCGCAGCACCTGGTGCACCGCGTGCCACTCGTCGTCGAGCAGCACCTGCGCGGTGAACTGGTCGAGGCGCAGCAACGCGCCCAGCGCGACGATCGCGACGAAGAGCGCGAGCGACGCGCCCCGGAAGCTTCCGGGAGCCGCGGAGAGCGACGTCGCCCCGCGTGTCGACTCCGTGAGCATCCGGTGCCGTCAGCTTCGGGGTGCGGGCGCGAGCGGGATGACGCCTTCGACCTGCCGGGCGGCGGCCGCCTCGACCGCCGCTTCGAGCGCCGGGTCGACGTCGAAGCCGATGTCGCCGTCCTCCACCGGCGCTCCGGTGGCGCGAAGCGAGGCGAAGTCGAACAGGCGGCGGTCCATCAAGTGCGACGGCACCGCCCGCGCGAGCGCGTTGAAGATCGATTCGATGCGGCCGGGCTCCTTCTTCTCCCAGTCGCGCAGCATCGCCGCGATCTGCTTGCGCTGCAGGTGCTCCTGCGAGCCGCACAGCTCGCAGGGAATGATCGGGAACGCCTGGAGGCGCGCGTACTGCGCGAGGTCGCGCTCGCGGACGTAGGCCAATGGCCGGACCACGACGTGCTTCCCGTCGTCGGAGACGAGCTTCGGCGGCATCGTCTTCAGCTTGGCGCCGAAGAAGAGATTGAGGAAGAACGTGGCGAGCAGGTCGTCGCGATGGTGTCCGAGCGCGATCTTCGTCGCGCCGAGCTCCGACGCGACGCGGTAGAGGACGCCCCGGCGCAGCCGCGAGCACAGCGAGCACATCGTCCCGCCCTCGGGAATCACGCGCTTGACGACGCTGTAGGTGTCCTGCTCGGCGATGCGGAACGGAATCCCGCGCGATTCGAGGTAGCGCGGCAGCACGTCGGCGGGGAAGCCCGGCTGCTTCTGGTCGAGGTTGACCGCGATCACCTCGAAGCGCACCGGCGCGCGATGCTTCAGCATCCACAGCACGTCGAGGAGCCCGTGGCTGTCCTTGCCGCCGGACAGGCAGACCATCACGCGGTCGCCGTCCTCGATCATCGCGTAGTCGGAGATCGCCTCGCCGGCGAGGCGACACAGGCGCTTGCGGAGCTTGTTCGCCTCGAACGCGGCGCGACGTGAATCGCGCGCGGGACCCGTCGGCGCGTCCGCAGGAGAAGGAGGGGCGGCGGGGATGGCGTCCACGGACGCGATTCTACCGTGCGGGTCCCGGCCGTCCTTCGGGCCGAGGGCGCGCCAGCCTCGAGGCTCGGCACGCGCGACGTGTCGCCGCGTCAGTCGCGCTGGAACGCGACCTCGACGACGGTGGTGCGCGAGGCTTCGCCGGGAGGATAGGTCCAGCGGCCGAGTGCGCTGCGGACGGCGCGGTCGAACACGCGGCGCGGTTGCGCTTCGAGGATCTCGACGTCGGTCACCTTGCCGGATGCATCGATCGAGAGCCGCGCGCGCACCGTGCCCCGATCGATCCCCTGCGCGAGCGCGTCGCGCGGAAACATCGGCGCCTCGCGCGTGACCGGTTCGAGTCTCCCGCTCGCAGCCTTTGCCGGAAGCATCGACGGAGCCGCACTGGCGATCGGCGCCGGCGCCGGCGGGGGTGCCGTGAGGGAACCGGTTCGCGTGACGGGCGCGGCCGCGGGGGGAGCGGCCGGGATCGCGGATTCGGACCGCGCTGGAACCGGGGCTTGCGGCGATGCGGGCAACGTCGCCGGCGGAGGGGAGCTTGCCGGATCGGTCGCCGGCACCGGCGCCGGCAATGGCGACGGCATTGCCGGAGGCAGCGAGGGTGTGGCGCGGGCGGCGGGCGCCGGATCCGGGGCAGCGACGATCCGCGGGCCGGAGACCGGGTTCTCCACACGGGTCGTTGCAAGCAACGGGGCCGGCTTCTCCGGGGCGTGCGCCTCCGACGCCATGCCGGGCGGTGCGGGCCGCGGAGGGCTGGTCGCCCGAATCGCCGGCGGCGGTTCGGCAGCAGGGGACGGCGCCAACGCCGTGCTGGTTCCGGCGACGATGCTCGGGCGGTCCTGGACGCTGACGCCGGCGTCGACCGTCCGTGGTGCGACCGGGGCAGGGACGGGAGGGGCTGGCTTCGGAGCCGGCGGGGGCGTGGGCAGCGCAGGAGAGACGGCCTCGCGGGTCGGGAGGGAGAACCACCACGCGACCATGCCGGCGATGCACAGCGTCAGGAACCCCAGCAGGATCGCTCTGCCGAGTCGCACGCGCCTGCCCAGGATCACGCGCGATTCGGGCGCGGGGCCGGACGTCGTGGCCCCGAGACCTGGCTGGGCAGGAACCCAGGGTCGTGATGGCTCCTGGCCGGTCGGGGCGGGCAACGGCATCGTCGCGGGTGCAACCTTCGACGGAGCCTTGACCGGCTTCGAGGGACCGTGCAGCGCGACCAAGCCGTGCTCCGACAGGCGGCCGAGGTCCTTTTCCAGCCGGTCGGGCAGGACGCCGGGGCGGGTCATCAGTTCCTCGAGCGGCGCCGGACGCTCGAGCAGCGACAGCAGGCGACGCTGGGCGATCGCGAGTCCGTGGCGGGGCGCCGCCAGTTCGGCGTCGCCGGCGGCGGTGCGTGCGCAGAGCGTGGACGGGTCGAGGGGCATGGCTCGCGGGGGGCACGTTCGGGAGTATCGAGCAATCGACGTGCCACGCGCGTTCGGCGATTCGGCTAACATCGGCCGGCAGCTCCCGGGAGTGGCGCGACGCGCTTGCGACAGGAGAGGGGACGTGCAGACGATCGTCATCGCGAATCCGAAGGGCGGCAGCGGCAAGACGACGCTCGCCACCAACGTCGCGGGCTGGCTCGCGGGCAAGCGCCAGCGGGTGGCACTCGACGACCGCGATCCGCAACAGTCGGCGAGCGGCTGGCTCGCGCGGCGCCCCGCGCTGTTCCCGCCGATCGCGCCGCTCGACCCCGACATGCGGCGCAAGGACGCGAAGGCGCTCGACCTGCAGTGGCGCGTCGTCGACACGCCGGCGGGCCTCCACGGCGACGATCTGCGCGATGCCGCGCGCGACGCCGACCTGATGCTCGTGCCGCTCGCGCCTTCCGCCTACGACATGGTCGCGGCCGAACGCTTCCTCGCGACGGTCGCCGAATCGAAGGCGGTGCGCGCGCGAGCGCTGCCGGTCGGCATCGTGGCGATGCGCGTCGATCCGCGCACGCACAGCGCGGCCGAACTCGACGACTTCCTCGCCGGTTTCGACTTTCCGGTGGTGGCGCACCTGCGCCAGACGCAGGTCTACGTCTGGTGCGCGCGCGACGGCGCGTCGGTGTTCGACCTGCCGCGTTCGCGCGCGGAGCAGGACTGGGAGCAATGGAAACCGCTCACGCGCTGGATCGCGAAGCACGCCGCGGTGCGCGGTTGAGTCGCCCGGCCCGCCGCCGCGGGCGCGCGATGGACCGCTGAAACGAGAACGGCCGGCGCGCGTCGCCGCGGCCGGCCGTCGTCGCAACGAACGACGCGTTACTTCTTCGCGGCGTCCTTCGCGGCCTGCACCGCGGCGTCCGCCGCAGCCTTCGCGTCGGTCGCCGCCTGCGTCGTCGCCTGGGCGGCGTTGCCCGCCGCGGTCGTCGCCGCATCCGCGGCCTTCGAGGCTTCGGCCTTCGCCTTTTCGGCCGCTTCCTGGGTTGCCTTGGCGGCGGCATCCGCCGTGGCCTTCGCGGCGGCTGCGGTGGCTTCCGCCGCCTTCGCAGCTTCCGCCTTGGCCTTCTCGGCGGCCTGCTGCGAACTCTCGCCGCACGCGGCCACCGACGCCGCCATCGCCAGCGCGGTCAGCGTGGCCATCGTACGAAGTTTCATGTCCTGCTCCTTGGATGTGTTCGTGGGGTCTGCCGCGGCGCGTGGGCGCAAGGGCCGGCAGGCCTCCATTATACGCCATGGGATGGTGCGGCGCAGCATGAACTCAGGTTTCCCCCGGGTGGCGCATCACGCCGAACCGCGCGCTGGCGAGGGTCGCGCCTGCGGCGCAGGCGAGCGTCGCCATCAACGGAATCGGCGTGCCGTCATACGACGCGCCGATCCAGGTGCCGACGGCGACGGCGACGGCCATCACCAGCGCACCGAACAATCCGGCGGCCGCACCCGCACGCTCGGCGAACGACGCGGTCGCACCCGATTGCGCGCAGGGGAACACGATGCCGTGTCCGAAGAAGTAGCCGACCGCGGGCACGAGCACCGCTGCGACATGGTGGACGCCGGCGAGCGAGAGCGCCGCGCCGGTCGCGCCCGACGCGGCCGCGATCGACGCGCCGATGAGGATGGTCCGTGGCGGGCCGTTTCGTGTCAGCAGACGTCGGCACGCGATCGTGCCGCCGAGGTAGCCGGCGACGGCGACCGCGAAGCACGCGCCGAACCATCCGGGAGGCACGCCGAGTCCGCGGATCAGCACGAACGACGAGCCGGAGATGAACGCGAAGAGCCCTCCGTAGCTCGCCGCACCCGCCGCCGTGTGGGCGAGGAACACCGGCGATCGCGCGATCGCGACGTAGCCCGCGATCACCCGGCGCGGGACGAGCGCGTGGAGGTCCGGGCGTTCGAGCGTCTCGGGCAACACGCGCGCCGTGATCGCCAGCAGCGTTGCGCCGACCGCGGCGATGAAGACGAAGGCGCCGCGGAATCCGAACGCGACCTCGAGCAGGCTGCCGATGATCGGGCCCGCCATCGCGAAGATCGCGAGGAGCGACGACGCGTGCGCCAGAACGCGCGCGCCGGCGGCGGGCGCGAACGCGTCGCGCACGATCGCGCGTCCGACCACGACGACGGCGCAGCAGCCCACCGCCTGAGCGAAGCGCGCCACGATCAGCACCGTCATGCCTGGACTCAGCGCGCAGGCGAGGCTCGCCGCGACGAAGAGGGCCAGTGCGCCGACGAGGAGCGGCCGGCGGCCGTAGCGGTCGGTCATCGGACCGGCGACGAGTTGCATCGCGCCGAACCCGCCCATGAACAGCGACAGCGTGAGCTGCACGGTCGAGGCGGGCGCGTCGAAGCGCGCCGCGAGGCCGGGCAGCGAGGCGAGGTAGAGATCGGTCGAGATCGGCTGCAGCGTCAGGTACAGGCCGACGAGGACGGTGATCCCGGCCTCGGTGAGCCTTGCGCCGCCGCGCGCCGCGACGCTCAACGCTGCCGCCCCGAATGACTCGCGCGCACGCGCTCCTGCCACGCGAGCGCGACGCCGGAGGCGACGATCACCGCCATGCCGGTGAACGACCAGCCGTCGGGGAACTGGTCGAACACCAGGAAGCCGTAGAGAGTCGCCCAGACGATCTGCAGGTAGCCGAACGGCGCGAGCAGCGACGCCGGCGCCCGCAGGAACGCTCGCGTCAGCAGCGCGTGACCGGAGCCCGCGAAGACGCCGAGCAGCGCGAACAGTCCGGCGCTCGTCCACGACCACGCGGTCGGGATCGCCACGAACGGGAGGAGCGGAGTGAGCGCGATCGTCCCGACGAGCGCGCTGTAGAAGAGTGTCGTGTACGGGCTGTCGCCGGGAAGCCTGCGCGTCAGCATCGCGTAGAACGCGTTGCAGGTCGCCGACACGAACAGCAGCAGTGCCGCCGGATGCAGAACCGCCGAACCTGGGCGCAGCAGCAGGAGCACGCCGGCGAAACCGACGAGCGCCGCCGCGACGCGCGCCCGTCCGGGACGTTCGCCCAGGATCCAGGGCGACAGGAACACGACGACGACCGGCGCGAGCGACGAGATCGCCGAGCCTTCGGCGAGCGGCAGGTAGCGCAGCGCGCCGAAGAACGACAGCGTCGCGGCGAGCAGCATCGCCGAGCGCAGGAGTTGCATCCGCAGGTTGCGCGTACGCCAGAAACCGGGTCCCACGCGGTGGCGCGCGTAGGGCGTCACTGCCGCCATCTGCCCGGCGTAGCGGGCCCAGACGACGACGAGGAGCGCGTGATCGCGCACCAGGAACTTGGCGATCGTGTCGAGCGTGGTGAAGCAGAGTCCCGCGCCGAGGAAGAGCGGCAGCGCCCGGCGGAGCGGGTGGTCGACGGCGGTCAGGGGCGAGGTCCTCGCGGCGAGGGCGCGGGCCTCGTCGCCACGTTGGAAGTAAGGGTTGGAGTCCGGGAACGCCGCGAGGCACCGCGCCGGCCGCGTGCGCGAACGCGGCCGGCGCGGTGGCGCGGGCGCGGGCCGGGGCGCGGCCCGCCGGGCGGTCAGGCCGCCTGCGCCATCAGCTCCCGCAGCACGAACGGCAGGATGCCGCCGTGCAGGAAGTAGTCGACCTCGATCGGCGTGTCGATCCGGCACAGGAGCTTCACTTCGTTCGTCGTGCCGTCGGCGCGGTGGATCACGAGCGTCACGTCCTGCTGCGGACGGAGGTTCGCGAGTCCGGTGATGTCGAAGGTCTCGGCGCCGGTGATGCGAAGCGAGGCCGCGTCCTCGCCGGCCTTGAACTGCAGCGGCAGCACGCCCATCCCCACGAGATTGCTGCGGTGGATGCGCTCGAAGCTCTTCGCGACGACCGCCTTGACGCCGAGGAGCTGCGTGCCCTTCGCCGCCCAGTCGCGCGAACTGCCGGTGCCGTACTCCTCGCCGCCGAACACGATCGTCGGCGTGCCCGCCGCGACGTACTTCATCGCCGCGTCGTAGATCGGCATCTTGGCGCCGCCCGGCTGGTAGAGCGTGACGCCGCCTTCCTCGCGCGTCCCGTCGGCCTTCGGCGGCAGCATCAGGTTCTTGATGCGGACGTTGGCGAAGGTGCCGCGCATCATCACTTCGTGGTTGCCGCGCCGCGCGCCGTAGCTGTTGAAGTCGGGCACCGAGACGTCGTGCTCCTGCAGGTACAGGCCCGCCGGCGAGGTCGCCTTGATCGAGCCGGCCGGCGAGATGTGGTCGGTCGTCACCGAGTCGCCGAAGATGCCGAGCGCGCGGGCGCCGCGGATCGCGTCGGCGCCGCGCGCGGGCGGCTTCACGGCGAAGCCGTCGAAGAACGGCGGCTTCGCGATGTAGGTCGAGCCCGGCCAGTCGTAGACCTGACCTTTCGCGCCCGACACCTCCTTCCACAGCGGATTCGCATTGCCGAGATCGCCGTAGAGCCGGCGGAACGCCTCCGGATCGCGCGCCCAGGGCATCACGGCCGCGATATCGTGCGACGACGGCCAGACGTCCTTGAGCATCACCGGCTTGCCGTCGCTGCCTGCTCCGAGCGGCTCGTGCGCGAGGTCCTTCAGGACCGTGCCGGCGATCGCATAGGCGACGACGAGCGGCGGGGAGGCGAGGAAGTTCGCCTTGAGGTTCGGGTGGATGCGCGCCTCGAAGTTGCGGTTGCCGGAGAGCACCGCCGCGCAGACGAGATCGTTCGCGACGATCGCCTCGTTGAACGAGGGGCGAAGGTCGCCGGCGTTGCCGATGCAGGTCGTGCAGCCGTAGGCCGCGACGTCGAAGCCGAGCTTCGCGAGGTAGGGAAGGAGCCCGGCCTTGGTCAGGTACTCGGTGACCACGCGCGAACCCGGCGCGAGCGAGGTCTTGATGTGCGGCTTCACCGTGAGCCCCTTCTCGACCGCCTTCTTCGCGAGGAGCCCGGCGGCGAGCAGCACGCCCGGATTCGAGGTGTTGGTGCACGAGGTGATCGCGGCGATCAGCACGTCGCCGTGGCCGAGGTCGACGCCGTCGCTCGTCTTCACGCGCCGCGCGAGCTCGTCGGGCTTCTTCGCGAAGCCGTTCTCCGCGACCGGCTTCGAGAACAGCGACGCGAAGGTCGACTTGAGCGCCGGCATCTCGATGCGGTCCTGCGGGCGCTTCGGGCCCGCGAGCGAGGGCTTGATCGACGCGAGGTCGAGCGTGACCACCTTGGAGTAGTCGATCTCGCCGGCCTTCGGGATGCCCCACAGGCCCTGCGCCTTGAAGTACGACTCGAAGCGGTCGATCTCGGCGTCGGTGCGGCCGGTGGCGCGCAGGTAGTCGACCGTCGCAGCGTCGACCGGGAAGAAGCCCATCGTGGCGCCGTACTCGGGCGCCATGTTGCCGAGCGTCGCGCGGTCGGGCACCGAGAGCGACGCGGTGCCCTCGCCGAAGAACTCGACGAACTTGCCGACCACCTTCTCCTTGCGCAGCAGCTCGGTGACGGTCAGCACGAGGTCGGTGGCGGTGATGCCCTCGCCGAGGCGGCCCTTCAACTCGACGCCGACGACGTCCGGCGTCAGGAAGTAGACCGGCTGGCCCAGCATGCCGGCCTCGGCCTCGATCCCGCCGACGCCCCAGGCGACGACGCCGATGCCGTTGATCATCGTGGTGTGGCTGTCGGTGCCGACCAGCGTGTCCGGGTAGGTGACGCCGTCCTTCACGTGCACGCCGCGCGCGAGGTACTCGAGGTTGACCTGGTGGACGATGCCGATGCCCGGGGGCACGACCTTGAAGGTGTCGAACGCCTGCATCCCCCACTTCATGAACTGGTAGCGCTCGGCGTTGCGCTTGAATTCCAGCTTCATGTTGAGATCGAGGGCGTCCTTGCTGCCGTAGTAGTCGACCATGACCGAGTGGTCGACGACGAGGTCGACCGGCACCAGCGGCTCGATCGTCTTCGGATCGCGCCCGAGGTCGTGCGCGACGTTGCGCATCGCGGCGAGGTCGGCGAGCAGCGGCACGCCGGTGAAGTCCTGCAGCACCACGCGGGCGACGACGAACGGGATCTCGTCGACACGCTCGGCCGACGGCTTCCAGTTCGCGAGCCGGCGCACGTGCTCCTCGGTCACCTTCCTGCCGTCGCAGTTCCGGAGCACGCTCTCGAGCACGAGCCGGATCGACACCGGCAGGCGGGAGATCTTCGCGACGCCGGCGGCTTCGAGGGCCGGCAGCGAATAGAGCGTGCCGCTGCCGCCGGCGGCGAGCGGAAAGGTCTTGCGGGCGCGGAACGGGTCGGGCTTCGACATGGTCGGTCTTCCGGGAGTCGCGGCCGCGCTACTTCTTCGGCGCCGGCGCGAGGTTGTGGAGGTTGATCGTCTGGCCGCCCGGCGTCGTGATGTCGCCGGGCTTCTGTCCGGGCTTGCAGGGGCCCACGTGGCGCGCCTCGACCTTCGTCGTGGCCTCCCGGATGCCCATGAACGGCGGGTCGTAGGTCGACGAGCCCTCGATCGTGTAGGCGCTGTCGCCGGCGAGCGTCATCGTGGAGCGCGCCACCATGCGCGAATCGCCGAGCTTGCAGACGGCTTCGCTGACATAGCGGTTCCCGCTGTGCTTGACGTCGAACTTGCTGCACATGTCGTCCATCATGCCCTGCGAGAATCGGTACATCGTGCGCGCGGTCGCGTCGTCGATGCACATCGTCGTGCGCATCGGCGGGTCGTCCTTCTTCTGGGTCGAGGCGCGCGAACTCACCTCCCAGAGGCCGGGCCTGAGCTTCGGGTAGTCCTGCGCGGCGGCCGACGCGGAGGCGACGAGCGCGAGGGCGACGAGCGCGGTCAGCTTGAGCGTCACGGGCGAACCATCAGGTCGACGTACTCGTGGACCGGCATCGCCTCGAGCTTCTGCTGGTCGAGGCTCGCGTCGAGGATCGCGGCGATCTGCTTCGCCGGGAACACGCGGGCGAGGTTCAGCTTGAACTTCTCGACGAGGAGCGGAATGCCGTCCTTGCGCCGGCGCTTGTGGCCGATCGGATACTCGACGACGACCTCGCGGAGCTTCGTGCCGTCCTTCAGTTCGACGGTGAGCGCGTTGGCGATCGAGCGCTTGTCCGGGTCGTGGTAGTCCTTCGTGAAGCGCGGATCCTCGACGCAGACGATCTTCGCGCGCAGCGCGTCGATGCGCGGATCGGCGGCGACGCGGTCCTCGTAGTCGGCGGCGGTCAGCCGGCCGAAGATGAGCGGCACCGCGACCATGTACTGGATGCAGTGGTCGCGGTCGGCCGGGTTGTCGAGCGGGCCCTTCTTGTCGATGATCCGGATGCACGCCTCGTGCGTGCGGATCGTGACCTTCTTCACGTCGTCGGCCGACTTGCCGAGCAGCGCGAGTTCCGCGTGGAGCGTCATCGCCGCCTCGACCGCGGTCTGCGAGTGGAACTCGGCCGGGTAGCTGATCTTGAACAGCACGTTCTCCATCACGTAGCTCGCGTAGGGCCGCTGGAACCGGAACGGCTGCCCCCTGAACGAGACGTCGTAGAAGCCCCAGGTCTTCGCGGTCAGCACCGACGGATAGCCCATCTCGCCGGTCTTCGCGACGAGCGCGAGCCGCACCGCGCGCGAGGTCGCGTCGCCCGCGGCCCAGCTCTTGCGCGATCCGGTGTTGGGCGCGTGCCGGTAGGTGCGCAGCGCCTGGCCGTCTACGAACGCGAGCGACACCGCGTTGATGATCTCGTCGCGCGTGAGCCCCATCATCGCGGCGACCACCGCGGTCGAGGCGACCTTCACCAGCACGACGTGGTCGAGGCCGACCTTGTTGAACGAGTTCTCGAGCGCGATGCAACCCTGGATCTCGTGCGCCCGGATCATCGCGGTCAGCACGTCGCGCATCGTGAGCGGCTTCCGGCCGGCGGCCACCGCGTTGCGCGACAGCCAGTCGGCGGTCATCAGGATGCCGCCCAGGTTGTCGGACGGGTGGCCCCACTCGGCCGCGAGCCACGTGTCGTTGAAGTCGAGCCAGCGGACCATCGCGCCCAGGTTGAACGCCGCCTGCACCGGGTCCAACTGGTGCGGCGTGCCGGGAACCTTCGCGCCGTTCGGGACCACGGTGCCCGGCACGATCGGGCCGAGGAGCTTGGTGCAGGCCGGGTACTCGAGCGCCTCGAAACCGCAGCCGAGCGTGTCGATCAGGCAGTACCGGGCGGTCTCGTAGGCGAGGTCGCTCCTGATCTTCTTCTTCGTGACGTAGTCGACGATGTCGACCAGCACCTGGTCGGGCTTCGGGCGGACGTTGCTGATGGTGGCGGACATGCGCGGCGGGAGTCAGGAGTCAGAAGACAGAGGACAGAGGACAGAGGACAGAGGACAGAGGACAGAGGACAGAGGACAGAGGACAGAAGGCGGGATCAGCCTTCGCGGCAGTGGGTGAGCAGTACCGCGCGATCGGAGAGGCGCGACATCGCGCCTTCGCGGCCCTTGATCCGCCATTCGAGGTCGGCGTCGCGGCTGACGTAGCGGGCGCCCGATCCGGACGCGGCCTGCGACATCAGGACGGTCGAGCCGTTCCACGACACGCGCGCGGGCGGCTCGTGCGCCGCCGCGAACGGCGCCGGGTAGCCGACGGCCAGCCAGTCGCCGCCGTCGCACTGGTAGAGCACGACGAAGGCGCTCGCGTGCGGATTGGCGTTCAACGCCAGCGCGGGGAGGGGCGCTGCGGCGGCGCAGGCGGCGAGGACGAGGGCGAACGGTCGCAGCGGGCTCATGGACGTTCTCCAATCGGGACGAAGGGCCGGTCGTCCGGGCCGGTGTAGTTCGCGGACGGGCGGATGATCTTGCCGTCGTTGCGCTGCTCGATCACGTGCGCCGACCATCCGGTCGTGCGCGCCATCACGAAGAGCGGCGTGAACATGGCGGTCGGCACGCCCATCATGTGGTAGCTCACGGCCGAGTACCAGTCGAGGTTCGGGAACATGCGCTTCGCGTCCCACATCACCGTTTCCAGGCGATCGGCGATGCGGAAGAGCTTGGTGTTGCGCGACGCCTCCGAGAGCCGGCGCGCGACTTCCTTGATGACCTTGTTGCGCGGATCGGCGATCGTGTAGACCGGGTGGCCGAAGCCGATGATGACCTGCTTCGCCTCGACGCGCCGCCGCACGTCGGCCTCCGCCTCGTCGGGAGTGACGTAGCGGTTCTGCACGTCGAACGCGACCTCGTTCGCGCCGCCGTGCTTCGGGCCGCGCAGCGCGCCGATCGCGCCGGTGATGCACGAATAGAGGTCCGAGCCGGTCCCGGCGATGACGCGTGCCGCGAAGGTCGAGGCGTTGAACTCGTGCTCGGCGTACAGATTGAGCGAGGTGTGCATCGCCTTCACCCACGACTCGGGCGGCTTCGTGCCGTGCAAAAGGTGCAGGAAATGGCCGCCTACCGAGTCGTCGTCGGTCTCGACCTCGACGCGCCGCCCGTTGTGCGACCAGTGGTACCAGTAGAGCAGCATCGAGCCGAACGAGGCGACCAGCCGGTCGGCGATGTCGCGGGCGCCCGGATCGTGGTGGTCGTCCTTCTCCGGCAGCGTGCAGCCTAGCGCCGAGCAGCCGGTCCTCATCACGTCCATCGGATGCGCGCCGGCGGGCAGGGCCTCGAGCACCGCGCGCACCGGCGTCGGCAGTCCGCGCAGCGACCGGAGCTTGCGCTTGTAGCTCTCCAGTTCCGCCCGGTTGGGGAGGTTGCCGTGGATGAGGAGCCAGGCGATCTCCTCGAACTCGCTCGTGTCGGCGATGTCGAGGATGTCGTAGCCGCGGTACGAGAGGTCGTTGCCCGCGCGCCCGACCGTGCAGAGCGCGGTGTTGCCGGCCGGCACGCCGGAGAGCGCGACCGATTTCTTGGGTTTCGGAGTGACGGCGACTTCGCTCATGGGGATCGTGGGTCGAGGTTCAGCCCGACGGGTTGTCGTTCCATCGGGCAGGGTGTCGGCCTGAAGGCCGACCTACGAAGGGCGCGCGTCGGGCTGAAGGCCGACCTACGAAGGGCGCGCGTCGGCCTGAAGGCCGACCCACCGAGGGCGCGCGTCGGGCTGAAGCCCGACCCACCGAGGGCGCGCGTCGGCCTGAAGGCCGACCCACGACCGCTCGCCGTAGGTCGGGCTTCAGCCCGACGGAACGGGGCCCGCGCGCCGGGTCGCAACGGCAAGCGCTCATCGCCCCGCCTTCGCCGCGAACAGCGCGTCGAGCTTGTGCTCGTAGTCGTGGTAGCCGAGGTATTCGTAGAGCTCCGCGCGTGTCTGCATCGTGTCGACGACGGCGCGCTGCGTGCCGTCGGCGCGCAGGTGGCGGTAGACGTCGAGCGCGGCCTTGTTCATCGCGCGGAAGGCCGACAGCGGGTAGAGCGCGATCGCGACGCCCGCGCCCGCGAGTTCCTCGACGGTGAAGAGCGGCGTCGCGCCGAACTCGGTGATGTTGGCGAGCACCGGCACCTTCACCGCGTCGACGAACCGGCGGTACATCGCGAGTTCGGTCATCGCCTCGGGGAAGATCATGTCGGCGCCGGCCTCGACGCAGGCGCAGGCGCGGTCGATCGCCGCTTCGAGGCCCTCGACCGCGAGCGCGTCGGTGCGCGCCATGATGCCGAACGACGGGTCGGTGCGGGCGTCGACCGCCGCCTTCACGCGATCGGCCATCTCCTCCTTCGCGACGATCGCCTTGCCGGGCCGGTGGCCGCAGCGCTTCGCCCCGACCTGGTCCTCGATGTGCATCGCCGCGGCGCCGGCCTTCTCGAGCGAGCGGACGGTGCGCGCGATGTTGAACGCGGAGGCTCCGAAGCCGGTGTCGACGTCGACGAGGAGCGGGAGCGCGCAGACGTCGGTGATGCGGCGAACGTCGACCAGCACGTCGTCGAGGTTCGAGATGCCGAGGTCGGGCATCCCGAGCGATCCGGCCGCCACCCCGCCGCCGGACAGGTAGAGCGCGCGAAAGCCGCTCTTCTGCGCGAGGATCGCGTGGTACGCGCAGATCGCGCCGGGCACCTGCAACGGCGCCTCGTCGCGCATCGCCTCTTTCCATCGGCGCCCGGGGCTCATGCCGCGACCTGTCCGTCCACCGTCAGCCGAGGAGCGAGGCCACGCCCGCGCGCTCCTCCTCCAGTTCCTTCAGCGTCAGGTTCATGCGTTCGCGCGAGAACTCGTCGATCGGGAGGTCGCCGACGAGGGTGTACGCGCCGTTCGCCGTCGTGACCGGGAAGCCGTAGATCACGTCCTTCGGGATGCCGTAGCTGCCGTCCGAGGGGATGCCCATCGTCACCCACTTGCCGTGCGACCCGAGCACCCAGTCGCGCACGTGGTCGATCGCCGCGTTCGCGGCGGACGCGGCCGACGACAGGCCGCGGGCCTCGATGATCGCGGCGCCGCGCTTGCCGACCTTCGGCAGGAACGTGTCGCGGTTCCACGCCTCGTCGCCGATCAGGTCGCGGACCGACTTGCCGTCGACGGTCGCGAAGCGGTAGTCGGCGTACATCGTCGGCGAGTGGTTGCCCCAGACCACCATCTTCTCGATCGCGCCGACCGGCTTGCCGGCCCTCGCCGCCACCTGCGAGAGCGCGCGGTTGTGGTCGAGCCGCAGCATCGCGGTGAACGCCTGCTTCGGCAGCGAGGGCGCCGACTTCATCGCGATGTACGCGTTGGTGTTGGCGGGATTGCCGACCACGAGCACCTTGACGTCGCGCGCGGCGACCGCGTCGAGCGCCTTGCCCTGCTCGATGAAGATCTTCGCGTTCTCGAGCAGCAGGTCCTTGCGCTCCATGCCGGGACCGCGCGGCTTCGCCCCGACCAGCATCGCGACCTGCGCATCCTTGAACGCGACCTTCGGGTCGCCGCCACCGGTCATGCCGGCGAGGAGCGGGAAGGCGCAGTCCTCGAGTTCCATCATCACGCCCTTCAGCGCCGCCTGCGGCTTGTCGACCGGCACTTCGAGCAACTGGAGGATGACCGGCTGGTCGCGGCCCAGCATCTCGCCCGAGGCGATCCGGAAGAGGAGGCTGTAGCCGATCTGGCCGGCGGCGCCGGTCACGGCGACGCGGATGGGTGCTTTCATCGAGGACTCCTGGAAGAGGCGGGATACGGGGCAGACCCGGCCGGCGAGTGCGGTGCGCCCTAGCGCAGGCGCGCCGCCGGCGAACAGGGGAATTCTAGGCGCGGGATCGGGGGGTGTCAATCATGTCCTATAACTGATATAAGATATAGGATCCGCCGATCCGAGCGTCGATCACCCCGATGAACGCCCCGACCTTCCGGCCGCTCTGGCAGCAGATCCGCGCGCTGATGGTCCGCGAACTCGAGTCGGGCGCGTGGAAGCCGGGCGAGGCGATCCCTTCGGAACTCGAACTCGCGACGCGCTATCGCGTGTCGCTCGGCACGGCGCGCCGCGCGGTCGACGCGCTCGCCGACGAGAACCTGGTGGTCCGGCGGCAAGGGAAGGGGACGTTCGTCGCGACCCACACGGAGGAGCGCACTTCGGTGCCGCGCTTCCTGCGCATCCGGCGCGACGACGGCGTCGACGAGTACCCGGCGAGCCGGCTCGTCGACGTGCGTCGGGCGAAGGCGGGGGCCGAAGCGGCACGCCTGCTCGACCTCAAGGCCGGCGACGCGGTGATCGTGCTGCGCCGCGTGCTCGAACTCGCCCTCGCGCCCGCCGTGCTGGACGAGATCACGCTGCCGGCGGCGCTGTTTCGCGGGCTCACGAAGGACCGCGTCCTCGCCTACCACGGGTCGATGTACGGATTCTTCGAGAGCGAGTTCGGCGTGCGGATGCTGAAGGCCCGCGAGATGCTGAAGGCGGTCGCGGCCGACCCGGCGAGCGCGGCGCTCCTCGGCGTCGCGCCCGGAACCCCGCTCCTCGCGGTCGAGCGCGTCACGACGACCTACGGTGAGCGACCGGTCGAACTGCGGCGCGGGCTGTGCGCGACCGCGCGCTGCCATTACCTGAACCTGCTCGGCTGACGCCGCGCCGGCACGCGGGATGCCAGGGGCGCGCGCCCGGGCAGCTGCAGTCGCACGCGCATCGTTTCGCGCGCGCAAGGGGCGCGGAATGAACCGTTCGCGCGTGCCGACCCCCGAAACGCCGCGTTTCGCTATAATTGTGCATTGCGCACCGCGACGGCCGGCGCGATCTCCGATTCCGGGGGGGGTCGGCCGTACCGGAACGTTCGACCGATGCGCGGAACCATGCCCAGACCTTCGACGATGCCAGCGTCCCCGCATGCATGTGCCGCTTCTCGAAAGGCGTGCGCGTAGCCATGGCGAGTCCCCGTCCGACCGCACGCCGCACGTCTCCGGTCTACCTCGACCTGCTGTCGATCCGCCAGCCGCTGCCGGCGATCGTCTCGATCCTGCATCGCATCAGCGGTGCACTGCTGTTCCTCGCCGGCATCCCGCTGGCGCTGTGGGGACTCGAGTCGAGCCTGGGTTCGGCGGACGCCTACGCGTCGTTCGCGGCGGTCGTCGCGCATCCGCTGGGGAAACTCGTCGCGCTCGTGCTCCTGTGGGCGCTGCTGCACCATCTGTTCGCGGGCCTGCGGCACCTGTTCCTCGACCTGCACGTGGGCATCGCCCTCCCGGCCGCGCGACGTTCGAGCGCGATCGCGCTCGTGCTCGCGCTCCTCGTGACGCTCGCGGTGGCGGTCCGGTTATGGTGAACCTCAAGGCCAAGCACGTCGTCGGTGCGCACTACGGGCTCACCGACTGGTTCGCGCAGCGCGTGACGGCGATCGTCATGGCATTGTGGCTCATCGTGCTGCTGGGCGCGCTCCTGTGGTACGGCGGCCTCGACCACGCGGCCTGGAAGGCGCTGTGGTCGTCGAACCCGTTCCGCCTGGTCTCGTTCCTGTTCGCCGTCGCGGTCCTGTGGCACGCCTGGGTCGGCGTGCGCAACATCGCGATGGACTACCTGAAGCCGGACTGGGTGCGCGTCACGTTCCAGTGCGCGGTGATCGCCGTGCTCGTCGTGTATCTCGGCTGGACGATGCAGATCCTCTGGGGGCGGTCGTGAGCGCGCCGGCGGTCCACCGCTACGACGCGATCATCGTCGGCGCCGGCGGCGCCGGGATGCGCGCGTCGCTGCAACTCGCGCAGGCGGGACTTCGCGTCGCCGTGCTGACGAAGGTGTTCCCGACCCGCTCGCACACGGTCGCGGCGCAGGGCGGCATCGGCGCCTCGCTCGGGAACATGAGCGAGGACCACTGGTTGTGGCACATGTACGACACGATCAAGGGCTCCGACTGGCTCGGCGACCAGGACGCGATCGAGTTCATGTGCAAGATGGCGCCGAAGGTCGTCTACGAACTCGAGCACTTCGGGATGCCGTTCGACCGCAACCCGGACGGCACGATCTACCAGCGCCCGTTCGGCGGGCATTCGGCCAACTTCGGCGAGAAGTCGGTCCAGCGCGCCTGCGCCGCCGCGGATCGCACCGGACACGCGCTGCTGCACACGCTCTACCAGCGCAACGTGCGCGCGCACACGCAGTTCCTGGTCGAGTGGATGGCGCTCGACCTCGTGCGCGGCGCCGAGGGCGAGGTGCTGGGCGTCGTGGCGCTCGAGATGGAGACCGGCGAGGTCTCGATCCTGCAGGCGAAGGCGACGGTGTTCGCGACCGGCGGCGCGGGACGGATCTTCGCCGCGTCGACCAACGCGTTCATCAACACCGGCGACGGGCTCGGCATGGCCGCGCGCGCGGGCATCCCGCTCGAGGACATGGAGTTCTGGCAGTTCCACCCCACCGGCGTGGCCGGCGCGGGCGTGCTCATCACCGAGGGCGTGCGCGGCGAGGGCGGCATCCTGCTCAACAGCGACGGCGAGCGCTTCATGGAGCGCTACGCGCCGAACCTCAAGGACCTCGCCTCGCGCGACGTCGTGTCGCGGTCGATGGACCAGGAGATCAAGGAAGGGCGCGGCTGCGGCCCGCACAAGGACTACGTGCTGCTGAAGCTCGACCACCTCGGCCCCGAGGTGATCATGAAGCGCCTGCCGTCGATCCGGGAGATCGCGATCAAGTTCGCGAACGTCGACCCGATCCGCGAGCCGATCCCGGTGGTGCCGACGATCCACTACCAGATGGGCGGCATCCCGACCAACATCCACGGGCAGGTCGTCGCGCCGCGCCACGGCGACCCGAACGCGGTCGTGCCGGGCTTCCACGCGGTGGGCGAATGCGCCTGCGTGTCGGTGCACGGCGCCAACCGCCTCGGCACCAACTCGCTGCTCGACCTCATCGTGTTCGGACGCTCGGCCGGCGATTTCATCGTCGCGGAGAACCTGAAGTCGCGGTCGCATCCCGACCTGCCGAAGGACGCGGCCGACCGGCCGCTCGAGCGGCTCGCCCGGCTGGACGGGGCGAAGTCCGGCGAGTCGGTGGCCGACGTCGCCGCCGACCTGCGCAGGACGATGCAGAGCCACTGCGGCGTGTTCCGCAACCAGAAGCTCCTGTCCGAGGGCGTCGGCCGGGTGATGGAACTCGCCGAGCGCGCGAAGCGCGCGGCGATCGCAGACCACAGCCGCACGTTCAACACCGCGCGCGTCGAGGCGCTCGAACTCGACAACCTGATGGAGACCGCGAAGGCGACCATCGTGTCGGCCGAGGCGCGGCGCGAGAGCCGCGGCGCGCAGGCGCGCAGCGACCATCCGTCGCGCGACGACGCGAACTGGCTCAAGCACACATTGTGGTATTCCGAGGGCAACCGCCTCGACTACAAGCCGGTGAACCTGAAACCGCTCACGGTCGAGTCGTTCCCGCCCAAGGCCAGGACCTATTGACGCCGGCCGGCGCGAACGAGAACCTGCGTACGCCGCGCGGCCGCCACCCGGAATCGCCCCGATGAAGTTCCGCATCTACCGCTACGACCCCGAGAAGGACGCGAAGCCGTACCTGAAGGACTACGAGGTCGCGCTCGATCCGCACGACCGCATGCTGCTCGACGCGCTGGTGCGACTGAAGTCGGTCGACGACACGATCGCGTTCCGGCGCAGTTGCCGCGAAGGCGTGTGCGGCAGCGACGCGATGAACATCAACGGCAAGAACGGGCTCGCCTGCATCACCAACCTGAAGACGCTCACCGAGCCGGTCGTGCTGAAGCCGCTGCCGGGGCTCCCGGTGATCCGCGATCTCATCGTGGACATGAGCCAGTTCTTCAAGCAGTACCACTCGATCAAGCCCTACCTCGTCAACGACACGCCGCCGCCGGAGAAGGAGCGGCTGCAGTCGCCGGAGGAGCGCGAGGAACTCGACGGCCTCTACGAGTGCATCCTGTGCGCGTGCTGCTCGACCGCGTGCCCGTCGTTCTGGTGGAACCCGGACAAGTTCGTCGGGCCGGCGGGCCTGCTGCAGGCGTACCGGTTCATCGCCGACTCGCGCGATCTCGCGACCAACGAGCGCCTCGACAACCTCGAGGACCCGTATCGCCTGTTCCGCTGCCACTCGATCATGAACTGCGTCGACGTCTGCCCGAAGGGTCTCAACCCGACGCTCCAGATCGGCAGGATCAAGGAGGTCATGCTGAAGCGCGCGGTGTAGGGTCGATGGTCGGCGCCATGCCCGTACACGACCCGTCGCAGCGCGATCGCCGCGTCGGGGATTCCCGGCGCCTCGCGCGGCTGCGCTGGCGTTGCCGGCGCGGGATGCTCGAGAACGACCTCGTGCTGGAGCGCTTCCTCGACGCTCGCGGCGCGGCGATCACCGAGGACGAAGTGGCGATGCTCGACCGTCTGCTCGACCTGACCGACAGCGACCTGTGGGACCTGATCGCCGGGCGCGCGGACCCCCCCGACGACGCGCTCGCGCCGATGGTGCGGGCGCTTCGCGCGTGCTGATCCGCGCGCTGCGCAGGACCCGAAACCGAATCACGACGACCGCACCCGGAGCACCCCGATGACCGACCGCACCGCCACGCTCTCGTTCTCCGACGGCTCGCCTTCGGTGACCTTCCCGATGATCGCCGGCTCGACCGGCCCGGAGGTGATCGACATCCGGACGCTCTACGGCAAGACCGGCAAGTTCACCTACGACCCGGGCTTCATGTCGACCGCGGCCTGCCAGTCGCAGATCACCTACATCGACGGCGACAAGGGCGAACTCCTCTACCGCGGCTATCCGATCGAGGAACTCGCCGTCAAGTGCGACTTCCTCGACATCTGCTACCTGCTGCTCTACGGCGAACTGCCGAACGCCGCGCAGCAGAAGGAGTTCGACTCGCGCGTGACCGCCCACACGATGGTCAACGAGCAGATGCAGTTCTTCCTGCGCGGCTTCCGCCGCGACGCGCACCCGATGGCCGTGCTGACCGGCCTCGTCGGGGCGTTGTCCGCGTTCTACCCCGATTCGATGAACCTGCACGACCCGAAGCAGCGCGACATCTCGGCGATCCGGTTGATCGCGAAGATGCCGACGCTGGTCGCGATGGCCTACAAGTACTCGATGGGCCAGCCGTACATGTACCCGCGCAACGAACTCACTTACGCCGCGAACTTCATGCGCATGATGTTCGCGACGCCCTGCGAGGACTACCGGGTGAACCCGGTGCTGGTGCGCGCGCTCGACCGGATCTTCATTCTGCACGCCGACCACGAGCAGAACGCGTCGACCTCGACCGTGCGGCTGTGCGCCTCGTCGGGCACCAATCCGTTCGCGGCGATCGCGGCCGGCGTCGCGTGCCTCTGGGGCCCGTCGCACGGCGGCGCGAACGAGGCCGCGCTCAACATGCTCTACGAGATCCAGGCGCAGGGCGGTGTCGCGAGGATCGGCGAATTCATCGCGAAGGCGAAGGACAAGAACTCGAACGTCAAGCTGATGGGCTTCGGGCACCGGGTCTACAAGAACTACGACCCGCGCGCCAAGCTGATGCGGGAGACCTGCCACGAGGTCCTCGAGGCGCTGGGCCTGCACGACGATCCGCTGTTCAAGCTCGCGATGGCGCTCGAGAAGATCGCGCTGGAGGACGACTACTTCGTCCAGCGACGTCTGTACCCGAACGTCGACTTCTACTCCGGCATCGTGCAGAAGGCGATCGGCATCCCGGTGTCGCTGTTCACCGCGATCTTCGCGCTGGCGCGCACGGTCGGGTGGATCGCCCAGTTGAACGAGATGATCGCCGATCCCGAGTACAAGATCGGCCGGCCGCGGCAGCTCTACCACGGGGCGACGCGTCGCAGCGTGCCGCCGCTCGACGAGCGTTGATCGAATCCCCGCGCGCCGGACGCCCCGTCCGACGCCGGGACACGAAGTGCGGGACAGCGGTCCGGCAACGGGAGGTGGCGTCATGGGCGTCATGAAGGCGTGGGAATCGACCTCGAGCCTGTTCGGCGCGAACGCGCCGTTCATCGAGGAACTCTACGAGAACTGGCTCGCCCATCCGGACGCGGTGCCGGCCGAGTGGGCCGGGTACTTCGCGGAACTCAAGGGTGACGCGCCCGACGTGCCGCACGCGCCGGTCGTCGCCTCGTTCGTCGAACTGGGGCGGAGCGGCCGCGTGCGCGGCGCGATGGTCGACGCCACGACGATGGCGAAGCAGGTGCTGGTGCTGCGGCTGATCAGCAAGTTCCGGACGCTCGGATTCTTCCACGCCGACCTCGATCCGTTGAAGCGGCTCGAGCCGCCGTACCTCGCGGACCTCGACTTGCGGACCTACGGTTTCAGCGACGCGGACCTCGACACCGAGTTCGACGTCGGGTCGTTCCGCGCCGGCCCCGCCCGCATGCGGCTGCGCGACATCCACGCGGCGTTGAAGGAGACCTACACGCGCACGCTGGGTCTCGAGTACATGTACATCTCGGACACGGCGACCAAGCGCTTCCTGCAGGAGCGCGTCGAGCCCTCGCGCGCCCGCGCGTCGTTCACGCCGGAGCAGCGGCGCCACGTGCTGGAGCGGCTGACCGCCTCGGAGACGCTCGAGCGCTACCTGCACACGAAGTACGTCGGGCAGAAGCGCTTCTCCGGCGAGGGCGGCGACACGATGATCCCGATGCTCGACCACCTGATCCAGCGCGCGGGCGCCGCCGGCGTGCAGGAGATCGTGATGGGCATGGCGCATCGCGGGCGGCTGAACGTGCTGGTGAACACGCTCGGCAAGATCCCCGCCGATCTCTTCGCCGAATTCGAGGGCAAGGCCGCGCACGACCTGCCGGCGGGCGACGTCAAGTACCACCAGGGCTTCTCGTCGGACGTCGCGACGCCCGGCGGTCCGGCGCACGTGACGCTCGCGTTCAACCCGTCGCACCTCGAGATCGTGAACCCGGTGGTCGAGGGCAGCGTGCGCGCGCGCCAGCGCCGCCGCGGCGACCGCACCGGCGACCAGGTGCTGCCGATCGTCATCCACGGCGATGCCGCCATCGCGGGGCAGGGCGTCAACCAGGAGTGCCTGAACATGGCGCACACCCGCGGCTACACGACCGGCGGGACCGTGCACATCGTCGTCAACAACCAGATCGGCTTCACGACGTCGGACCCGCGGGACACGCGCGGGACGACCTACTGCACCGACATCGCGAAGATGGTCGACGCGCCGATCCTGCACGTGAACGCCGACGACCCCGAGACCTGCCTGCTGGCGGTGGACATCGCGCTCGAGTACCGGCAGAAGTTCCACAAGGACGTGTTCATCGACCTCGTGTGCTTCCGCCGCTACGGCCACAACGAGGCCGACGAGCCGATGGTGACGCAGCCGCTCATGTACAAGAAGATCCACGAGCACCCGGGCACCCGCAAGCTCTACGCCGACCGCCTCGAGCAGGCCGGCGTGGTGGCCGCCGGCGATGCCGACGCGATGGTCGCGGCGTACCGCGCGGCGATGGACCGCGGGCAGCACACCAACAAGACGATCCTGTCGAACTACAAGCCGCCGTTCACCGTGGACTGGTCGCCGTACCGCAACACGCACTGGACCGATCCCTGCGACACGCGCGTCCCGAGGAAGCGCCTCGCGGAACTCGCCGCGAAGCTCACGACGATCCCCGCGCAGTTCAAGCTGCATTCGCGCGTCGACAAGGTGATCGCCGACCGCCGGGCGATGGGCGAAGGGACGCAGAAGCTCGACTGGGGCATGGGCGAGACCCTCGCCTACGCGAGCCTGATCGACCAGGGCTACGGCGTGCGGCTCACCGGCGAGGACGTCGGCCGCGGCACCTTCTCGCACCGTCACGCGGTGCTGCACGACCAGAACCGCGAGCGCTGGGACAGCGGCATCTACGTGCCGCTCGAGCACGTCAAGCCGGACCAGCCCGTCTTCGAGGTGATCGACTCGGTGCTGACCGAGGAAGCGACGATGGCCTTCGAGTACGGCTACGCGACGTCGGAGCCGTCCCAGCTCGTGATCTGGGAGGCCCAGTTCGGCGATTTCGCGAACGGCGCGCAGGTCGTGATCGACCAGTTCATCAGCTCGGGCGAGGTCAAGTGGGGCCGCATCTGCGGACTCGTGCTCCTGCTGCCGCACGGCTACGAGGGACAGGGGCCGGAGCACTCTTCGGCCCGGCCCGAGCGCTACCTGCAACTGTGCGCGCAGCACAACCTGCAGGTCGTCGTGCCCTCGACGCCGGCGCAGGTGTTCCACATGCTGCGCCGGCAGATGATCCGGCCCTACCGCAAGCCGCTCGTCGTGATGAGTCCGAAGAGCCTCTTGCGGCACAAGGACGCGGTCTCCACGATGGACGAGCTCGCCGAGGGCCGCTTCCAGTGCGTGATCGGCGAGACCGACGCGATCGACCCCTCGCGCACGCGCCGCGTGATCGTGTGCTCCGGCAAGGTGTACTACGATCTCCTGGCCCACCGGCGCGAGCAGAAGATCGACGACATCGCGATCGTCCGGCTGGAGCAGCAGTATCCGTTCCCGCACGCCGAGTTCAAGGCGGAGATGGCGAAATACCCGAAGACGAAGGAGGTCGTCTGGTGCCAGGAGGAGCCGCAGAACCAGGGCGCCTGGTACCGCTTGCGGGCGTACCTGCGCGCCGATGCGCTCGACTCGCAGGTGCTCGCCTACGCCG
>JAANMY010001007.1_pt1 | contig 34837 bp, 26 predicted proteins | sample 7279691 | NCBI WGS metagenome assembly JAANMY01 (sample SAMN14094543, study PRJNA606508) | bioreactor metagenome | isolation source: A lab-scale SPAN reactor treating ammonium-rich wastewater day 388 | place: Ireland: Galway | collected 2018-02-07
CGCGGCGGTCCGCAGACCCAGAAACTCCAGAAGGAGGTCGTCCTCCGCCTTGATGAACTCATCAAGGAACTCGAAAACAAGCAGAAGCAAAAGCAGCAAGGCGGCTCTCCGAACGGCGGCCAGTGTCCCGACGGCCAGCAACCCGGCGGGCAGCAGGGCCAGCAGGGCGGGAACAACCCAACCCAGCCGATGCAGGACAGCCGCATTGCCAACAACGGCGGCCGCGGCACGGTGAACGAGGCCCGGCTGCGCAAGCTGGCCGAGGGGTGGGGCCGCATGGACCAGGCCCAGCGCGCCCAGGCGATGCGCGAGGTCGAGGAACTGACGCGCGGCCTGTCGCTGGCCCACCAGGAGCTGTTCCGCGAGTACTTCCGTCGGCTGACGGAGGACTCGGTTCGCCGCACCGGCTCGCGCTGACGGCCGGGACAGGTCCAGGTCTGCGGGGCCGTCGTTGGGCGGCTCCCCCCGGGCTGTGGCCCCGCCCGTGACGCGGCCACAGCCCGGCGTTTTCTGGAACAGAGGTGCCCGGAGTGAGTGAGAAGTGAGGAGTGAGGAGGGGTTAGTCTCTCCTCCTCACTCCTGTCCTCCTCACTCCCATCGGGACCGCGAACACACTGGATCCGCCGGAAGAGGGCTGTCCCCGATGAAGATCCCCCGCACGCGACTCGCCGTCGCCGCCCTGTTGCTCGCCGTCACCCTCGCCAGCGCCGACGATCTGCGCACCCTCGGCAGCAAGACCGTGAGCGGGACCGTGGTCGGCGTCACCGACAAGGAAATTACCGTCCGCACCGCGGGCGGCATGACGGTCGCCACGCCGATCGCGCAGGTGCTCGCCCTTGAGCTGCGCCCCGTCAAGGGCGTGGCAGCGTCCACCAAATACAGCGACGTCCGCCTGAGCGACGACACCCTCCTGCACTGCAAGGCGGTCGCGTTCAAGGGCAAGGACGTCCACCTGACGCTCCTCTCCGGCCAGGAGGTCAAGGTGCCGCTGAGCAGCCTGACGCACTACTTCCGCGACGCCCATGACTCGGTCCTCCGCAAGGAGTGGGACACCATCCTCGGGCGTGAGGAGGTGAAACGCGATCGCGTCGTCATCCTCAAGAACGACGAGCTGAACGCGGTCGAGGGCACCTTCGGCGACGTGAGCCCGGACGGCCAGGCGATCCAGTTCCGCCTCGAAGGCGGCCTGATCCGCCCGGTGCCGTTCACCAACATCGGCGGCATGGTCTTCTACCGCCTGGACGGCCCGACGAAGAGCCCGATCTGCCAGGTCCACGACGTTCAGGGCAACAGCCTCGCGGCGGTCGCCGTCAAACTGGACGGGAACACGTTCACCGTCACGACCACCGGCGGCATCGACATCCGCTACGACCACCAGGCGATCGCCAGGTTCGACTACAACATGGGTAAGCTGACGTACCTGTCCGACCTGGAGCCGACGAAGAAGGTCGAACGCTCCGGCGTCGGGCTGCCAATCGCCTACCGCAAGGACACGAACCTGGACGGCGACCAGATCCTGCTGGGCGACAAGATCTTCCCCAAGGGTCTGTCGATCCACGCTTACACGGAGCTGGAATACACCCTCGGCGGCAGATACAAGGAGTTCCGCACGTTCATCGGCGTGGATCCGCGCGTCGGCCCGGAGAGCAAGGCGGTGGTGGTGATCGAGCGCGACGGCCGCGAGGTCTACAAGGGGGAGTTCACCGCCGAGACGCCGCTCCGTGAGGTGCGCCTGCCGATGCAGAAGGCCAATCGGCTGCGCATCACCGTCAGCTCCAGCAACCTCCTTGACCTCCACGACCATGTGACGTTCGCCGACGCCAGGGTGAGCCAGTGACTTCCTCCTTCTCCCCACTTCCCTCGTGGGAGAGAGGTCGGGGATGAGGGAAGCGACGCTGCCCCCCTCACCCTCGACTCCTCTCCCATGAGGGGAGAGGGGAGGAAGACCATGCACCTGAAGGACCAACCATGCGTTTCGCTTCTCTCCCCCGCCGCCCGCTGACCTGCGTGCTGGCTGCCGGGGCGGTCGCGGCCCTCGCGGCGGCCGCCGTCGCCGCCCGCGCCCAGCAACCGACCCTCGACGCCGTCCGCAAGTCGGAGGCCGACCGCGTTGCTGTCGTTGCCAGGGTGCGCCCGGCCGTCGTCGCCATCTTCGCCGCCGGCGGCGCGGGCGGCGGGTCCGGCGTGCTGATCAGCAAGGACGGCTACGCTCTGTCGAACTGGCACGTCGTCAAGGGCCAGAACACCATGCTGTGCGGCCTGCCCGACGGCGAGGCGTACCACGCCGTCCTCGTCGGCCTCGACAAGGTCGGCGACGTGGCGCTGATCAAGCTGCTCCCGAACAAGGCCGGCAAGGACTTCCCGTTCGCCCCGCTGGGCGACAGCGATACCGTCCGCGAGGGCGACTGGTCGCTGGCGATGGGCAACCCGTTTCTGCTGGCGACCGACTTCCAGCCGACCGTCACGTTCGGCCTGGTCAGCGGGGTGCAGCGCTGGCAGCGGCCGGCCGGCATCCTGCTGGAGTACACCGACTGCATCCAGATCGACACGTCGATCAATCCGGGCAACAGCGGCGGGCCGCTGTTCAACATGAAGGGAGAGCTGATCGGGATCAACGGTCGCGGGTCGTTCGACAAGCGCGGCCGGGTCAACTCCGGCGTCGGCTACGCGATCTCGATCAACCAGATCAAGAACTTCCTCGGCCACCTGAAGGCTGGCCTGGACACCGACCACGCCAGCCTCGGCGCCACCGTGACGACCCAGACGGACGGCGTCGGTCTGGGCAAGGTGACCGTCACCGCGATCCTGGAGGACGCCGACGCCTTCCGCCGCGGACTGGACATCGACGACGAGGTGGTGACGATCGCCGGGCGGCGCATCCTGTCCGCCAACGACGTCAAGAACGTCCTGGGCCTGTACCCACGCGAGTGGCGCATTCCGATGGAGTTCCGCCGCGAGTTCGCGCGCGAGGGGGATCGCGACGCGGTCAGGGGCCGCAAGGAAATCCTGGTCCGCCTGATGGGTATCCAGCGCCGCGACCTGGGCGGCGGCCCCCCGCCGCCGAAGAAGGGGCCGCGGCCGAAGATCATCCCGGGTCCGCAGACGCCGTCCCCCGCGGCCAAGTACTTCGTTGCGAAGGCCGGGTTCGCCAACTACTACTTCAACAAGCTGGAGCGCGATAACCTCCTGGCTGCGTTCCGCAAGCACGGCGACTTCAGCAAGGCGGACGGGCCGTGGGTACTGGAGGGGCGCATCCGCTACTTCAAGGCGAACGCTCCGAGCAAGGTCAAGGTCGAGATCACCCAGAGCAAGGCGAAGGACGGCGCCACCACTCCGCTCGTCCGGATGAAGACCGAGAACGTCAACCAGCCGGAGGAGTTGGAACCGCTGCGCACCGGCCAGACCGACGCCGACCTCAAGGCGCCGTCCGGTAGCGGCGGGCTGCTCGGCGCGTTCTACCTGTACCACCGCTTGCTGACGCTCGGCGAGAAGGGGTTCGAGTCGAAGTGCGACCACGGCGGACACGAGCCGGTCTACCCGCCGCCGGCCGACGGCAAGCAACCGCCCAGCCTGGCCAGCCTGCGCGTCGATGCGGACGTGCTGCACACGCAGTACGCCTCGTACCAGGCCCGGTGGTTCTTCAACCAGAGCGACAGACTGCTGCGGGCGGTCGAGGTCCGGCTGAAGGACACCGACGATCCGTGCGAGGTGTACTTCGCCGACTACCGGCCGGTGGATGGGCGGATGCTGCCGCACCTGCTCCAGATCCACCACGGCAACCAGCACTACGCCACCATCGAGCTGACCGCCTTCCAGACCGGCGCCAGGAACTAACCGCCGCCGGGCGGGACACGTCCCGCCCAGCGTTTTCGCGAGGACCGATACGCATGACCTCCCTGCTCTCGACTCATTTCCGCCGGTCGGCACTCGTCCGGCTGACGGCCATCGCCGTTGTCGCCCTGGCCGCCTGCGCCTGGCAGGTCCAGCTGGGCGCGCAGCAACCGCTGACGGCCGTGAGCCGCGAAGTCAACATGAAGCTCGTCAAACTGTACGGCGCCGGCGGGTTCAAGGGACTGCCGTCCTACGGGACCGGCATCCTGGTTTCGCCGAACGGGTACGTCCTGACCGTCAACAACCACATCCTGAACACCCAGGATTTGCGCGTCCACCTGTACGACGGCCGGATGTACCACAACTGCAAGGTGGTCTACCGCGAACCGGAGCTGGACGTGGCTCTGATCAAGATCGACGCCCCGGTGGATCGGCTGCCGTACTTCAACTTCGCCGAGGCGGCGGCCCGGCCGACGGCCGAGCCGGGCGACTGGGTGCTGGCGCACAGCAATCAGTTCGCGATCGCCATCCGGAACGAGCCGATGTCGGTCCAGCACGGCGTCATCCAGGCGTTCACCCAGCTGCGCGGCCGCCGCGGCATCTTCGGCGCGCCGTATGGCGGCGACGTCTACTTCCTCGACGCCATCGCCAACAACCCCGGAGCCGCCGGCGGGGCGATCACGACGCGCCGCGGGCAACTCCTCGGTATCATCGGCCGGGAGCTGAAGAACACCCTCAGCGACACGTGGATCAACTACGCTGTCCCGGTCCAGGCGAAAGTCGAGGCGACCCGCGACGACAAGACCGTTACCGTCAGCCTGGTGGAATTCGTCCGCGAGGGCATGGCCGGCAAGTACAAGGAAGTCGTCAAGCTCCGCAAGGATCGGGACGTGGTCGATGGCTTCACCGGCATCGTCCTGGTGCCGAACGCGGTCGCCATCACCCCGCCGTATGTCGATCAGGTGGTGAGCGGGTCGCCGGCCCACAAGGCCGGGCTGCGGCCGGACGATCTGATCGTTTACATCGACGGCGAGTTGGTGCCGAGCATCAAGCAATACCGTGAGATCGTCAAGTACGCAGCCCCGGGCGCTGAACTTGTCCTCGAAGTGCAGCGCGGCAATCGCCTGGAGACGGTGAAGCTGAAGGTCGCCGACATGCCGAAGAAGAAGTAGGGGAAAGGAGGGAGGAGTCAGGAGTCAGAGGAAAGCCCACGCAAAGCCCACGGCTTGAACCTGCCCCCTGACCCCTGACCCCTTGAGGGATCAACATATGTCATTCCGTCGTATCCTGGCTCTGTCGGCGCTGCTGGCCGGCGCGGCCGTGCTGTCCGTGCCCCTGCTGGCGCAGCCGCCGGGCGGGCAGGAAGACCTGAACGACTTGCACGAGAAGGTGATGAAGGACGCGGTGCGCAAGGTCGCTCCGAGCGTCGTCCAGATCCTCACCCAGGGCGGCACCGACATCATGACCGTCGGACCGAAGGGGGCGATGTTCCGCAAAGGCCAGGGACCGACGACCGGCGTCGTCGTCAGCGCCGACGGATACGTCGTCTCCAGCGCGTTCAACTTCATCAACAACCCGACGAACATTCTCGTCGCCGTCCCCGGCCACAAGGAGCCGTACCCGGCCAGGCGCATCGCGACCGACCGCTCGCGCATGCTCACGCTGCTCAAGATCGACGCCAAGGGGCTCCCGGTCCCGCCGATCGTGCCGGAGAAGGAGGTCAAGATCGGTCAGTGGGCTCTCGCCCTCGGCCGCACCCTCGACCTGAAGCGCGCCCAGCCGCCGTCGGTGAGCGTCGGCGTCGTCAGCGCCGTCGGCCGCATCTGGGGCAAGGCCATCCAGACCGACGCCAAGGTTTCGCCGGTCAACTACGGCGGCCCGCTGATCGACATTCAGGGCCGGGTGCAGGGCATCCTCGTCCCCGCCTCCCCGCGCGGCGACGACGCGACCGCCGGGTTCGAGTGGTACGATTCGGGCATCGGTTTCGCCGTCCCGATGGAACACGTCCTGACCATCCTGCCGAAACTCAAGGAGGGAAACGATCTCAAAAAGGGTTTGCTCGGCATCCGTCCCAAGAGCGGTAATATCTACAGCGGGGCCGCCGAGATCGCCGAGGTGACGGCCAACTCGGCCGCCGCCAGGGCCGGCCTCAAGAAGGGCGACATCCTGATCGACATCGACGGCCACCCGGTTGAGCGGCACGCCCACGTCATGCACCTGCTCGGGCCGAAGTACGCCGGCGACAAGATCTCGGTCAAGTACAGGCGCGGCGAAAAGGTCGTGGCGGTCAAGGACATCGTCCTCGGCGGCGACCTGACCGTCAGCGCGCATGCATTCCTCGGCATCCTGCCGATGCGCGACGACCCGAAACTCGGCGTCGAGATCCGGTACGTCTACCCGAAGAGTCCCGCCGAGGCGGCCGGACTGAAGGCAGGCGACCGAATCGTCAAGGTCGGGGTCGGCGACCAGCCGCCGGCATCGTTCAAGGGCAAGCAGCGCGGCCGCGACGAGTTGCTCGACATCCTCAACGGCCTGTCGCCCGGGGCCGAGGTCAAGCTGGAGGTGGTGCCGAAGGGTGGTAAGCAGTCGAAGACGGTCACGGTCGCGCTCGGGACGATGCCGGGTACGACGGCCGCGCGTGAGGAGGTCATCCCGGCCAAGTTGCCCGAGGTCGCGTCGGTGAAGAAGGCGCTGCAACCGCTGGAGAAGCTGAAACCGGACGTCAAGCCGGCGAAGGTCGAGCCGCCGAAGAAGGCCGAGACGGGGCTGCTCAAGCAAACAACGAGCGGTGGACAGAAGTACTGGGTCTACCTCCACGAGGACTACGACCCGAACGTGGCGCACGCCCTGGTCGTCTGGTTCCACCCGACCGGCAAGAACACCGACGACGATGTCGAGGCGTTCACCGACACCTGGGCCGACTACTGCCGGGAGAACCACATCATCCTGATTGGGCCGCAGTCCGACGGCCAGAGCGGGTGGGTGCCAGGCGACGCCGAGTGGGTGCTGGAGGCGATCCGCGACACGCTCGGGCGCTACACGATCGACCGCCGGCGGGTGATCGCGCACGGCATGGGCGTCGGCGGCCAGATGGCGATCTATCTCGGGTTCTCGTCGCGCGATCTGGTCCGGGGCGTGGCAACGATGGGCGCGGTGGTGACCGAGGCGCGCGACAACGTGGCGAACCAGCGACTGGCGTTCTTCCTGGCGGTCGGCGACCGCGACCCGCTCGCCCGGGCGGTCGGCGAGTCGAAGACGAAGCTGATGAACCACCGCCTGCCGGTCGTCCTGCGTGAGATCGCCAACCGCGGGCGCGAGTACCTGGACGCCGCCACCCTGCGCGAGCTGATCCGCTGGATCGACGCGCTGGACCGGCTGTAAGGTTCTCCTCTTGCCCTGCAGCAGAAAGCCCACGGGTGGCGTCCCGTGGGCCAGGTTCCCAGCGCCTGGCCCACGGGACGCCACCCGTGGGCTTTACCAATCGTGGGCCAGGTTCCCAGCGCCTGGCCCACGGGACGCCACCTGTCCCTCACGCGACCGAGCGAACCGACGGCACCGCAAACGGGAGCAGTCGCTTCACCCGCTTCCGCGGCACCGGGAAGACGCCCCGGGCCGCCGCCTGAATGTCATCGACGGAGTAAAACGCTTCCGGGTCGAAGGCGCGGACGATGGCGGTGACGTTCGCCAACTCCTTGCGCGGCACCACGGTGAAGACCACGTGAACCGGGCCGGTGCCGCCACGACCTTCGAGGCTGGTCACGCCGTAGCCCGCGGTGCGCAGACTCTCGCTCAGCCTGGCCACATCGCGCGGCGTGATGATGCGGACAACCAGCGTCCCGAGGGCCAGGCGCCCTTCCAGGAGAATGCCGAGGAAGTTGCCGAGGGTGAACCCGGCGGCAAAGGCGAGGTAGCAGCCGACGTCGCTGAGGTTTTTCATGATCTGGCCGATCGCGAACAGCCAGATGGCGATCTCGAAGAACCCCAGCAGCGGGGCGAGGAGTTTGCGCCCGCGCGAGACGAAGATGATGCGGACCGTGCTCAGCGTGACGACGCACACTTCCGCGACGAAAATTGACAGCGGCAACGCGAGCCCGTTCATGGCCCCTCCTCGATGGGTTCCGGGTTGAGGACGGGAGCTATACGCGAACCCGACGGTCGTCGCAAGAGCAGCAGCAACGCGACGCGGCGGGGCAACCTGGAGAAGGGAGGCGCCATATCATATTCCGGAGTACCGCCCAGCCCCGGGCGGAACCTGGAAGGCCCCATACGGAATCGTCTGGTTGCTTCTTCCGGTCGCTGGCGGCACGAGGAAGCCTCAGGACGATCCGGTATGTCCCTGACCCCTGATCCCTCATGATTGTGACCATCGACGGACCCGCCGGGTCCGGCAAGAGCAGCGCGGCGAAGGCTCTGGCGCAGCGCCTGGGGTTCGAGTTCCTCGACACCGGCGCCATGTACCGGGCCGTCACCCTGGCCGGGCTGCGGGCTCGCATCGACTTCGGCGACGAGGCGGCCCTGGCCGGGTTGGTGCAGCGACTCGCCCTGGAGATGCCGCCCGGCGGGCGCGTCCTGCTCGACGGCGAGGACGTTACCGGGTCGATCCGGACGGCCGAGGTGACCGCCGCGTCGGGCAAGGTGGCGGACAGCCCGGTCGTTCGTCGCCGGCTCGTCGATCTGCAGCGGGCCGCCGCGCGCGGCCGCAACTTCGTCACCGAGGGGCGCGACCAGGGCACGATTGTCTTTCCCGACGCTGCGTGTAAATTCTTCCTCATGGCCGATCCGGTCGAGCGTGCCCGCCGCCGCCACCGCGAGATGCGCAACCGGGGTGAGGCGGTCCGGTTCGAGGACGTGCTCGCCGCCCAGCAGACCCGCGACGCGCGCGACGCGGCCCGCGACATCGCCCCGATGGTGCCCGCCCCGGACGCGGTCCTGCTCGACAGCACCGGCCTGACGCTCGAACAGGTCGTGGACCGGATGGAGCAGCGAGTCTGCCGATGCACCGACTGACCTCGACCCTGGTCCACCGCTTCGTCTATCTGCTGTCCTCGACCGCCATGCCCGTGCTGTTCAGCATGCGCATCGAGGGCGGGGCGCACATCCCGACGAGCGGGCCGGCTCTGCTGATCGCCAACCACCAGAGCTTCCTGGACCCGGTCCTGCTCGGGCTCTGTACGTCCCGACCGCTGTGCTACCTGGCGCGGCGGACGCTGTTTCGGCGCCGATTCTTCGCCTGGTTGATCCGCGTTCTGCGAGCGGTCCCGATCGATCACGAGGGGGTCGGCAAGGAGGGCATCCGGACGATCCTCGAACAGCTCCAGCAGGGGGAGGCGGTGGTGGTCTTCCCCGAGGGGGAGCGGACGCACGACGGCCGGATGCAGCCGCTCAAGCCGGGCATCCTGCTGCTGCTCCGCAAGACGCAGGCGCCGATCGTTCCGGTCGGCCTCGCTGGCGCCTACGCTGCCTGGCCGCGCGCCCGCAAGTTCCCGGTGCCGGCGCCGCTGTTTCCTCCACAGGGCGAGGGGACGGTCGCCGTCTCGATCGGCCGCCCGCTCGACGCCGCCCACTACGCCGCCCTGCCACGCGACGAGGCGCTCGGGGCGCTGTCCGCCGAGTTGCAGAAGGTTCAAGGCCGCGCCGAGCGCCTGCGGGCGCGGCGCTGACGGGCGCCCGCGCCCGAGGAACGCACCATGCCGGACGCGATCCTGTCCATCCTGGCCCACCCCGACGACGCCGAGTTCCTCTGCGCCGGCACCCTGACCCGGCTCGCCCGGGAGCACGGCTGGCAGGCCCACATCGCCACCATGACGCCCGGCGACTGCGGATCGGCCGAGCTGTCGGCCGAGGAGATCAGCCGCATCCGCCGCGCCGAGGGCGCCCGGGCGGCTACCGTCATCGGCGCGACGTATCACTGCATCGAGGAACGCGATCTGCTCATCGCCTACAATGAGCGTGCCCTGGAGAAGGTAACGCGCCTGCTGCGCCAGGTGCGCCCGCGCGTCGTCCTGACGCACAGCCCGGCCGACTACATGCTCGACCACGAGATGACGAGTACGGTGGTGCGGGCCGCCGCGTTCGCCGCCCCGGTCCCGAACTTCCTGAAGGACCGCAACCTCGGGCCGGTTCTGGACCACATCCCGCACCTGTACTACTGCGACCCGATCGAGGGGAAGGATCCGCTCGGACGGGACGTGGCTCCGGGGTTCTGCCTCGACGTCAGCGGGGTGATCGAGACGAAGGTACAGATGCTGACCAGCCACACCAGCCAGCGCGAGTGGCTGCTGAAGCATCACGGTATCGATCACTACGTCAATGCCATGCGCGACTGGGGGGCGCACCGCGGCCGGACGTGCGGCGTCGCTTACGCCGAGGGGTTCCGGCAGCACCTCGGCCACAGCTACCCGCAGGACAACCTGCTGGGCGAGGTGCTGGGGGTAGCAGGAGTGAAGAGTGAGGAGTGAAGGAGAGTAAGGCCCACGGGCGGCGGACCGTGGGCCAGGTGCTGGAAACTTCGCCCACGGGCCGCCACCCGTGGGCTTTAACTCCTCACTCTTCACTCCCTTGCGGGGAGGAGACGCAACGATGGCCCCGGCCCGTTACCCTTCCCTGTACCAGCTTCCGACGCGCATCTGGCTCGGCGACCTGTCGCACCAGCTTGGCCGCCACGTGACGTTCGGCGACGTCCCCGACGAGGAGTTGGACCGGCTCGTGGCCCCGGGGTTTGACTGGATCTGGCTCCTCGGTGTCTGGCAGACCGGGCCGGTGTCGCGTCAGGTGTCGGTCACCAACCCGGACTGGTGGCCGGGCTACCGCGAGGCTCTGCCCGGTTGCACCGAGGCCGACGTCTGCGGCTCTCCGTTCGCGGTGCGCAGCTACACCATCCACGCCGACTTCGGGTCGGACGATTCGCTCGTCGCCCTGCGGCAGCGGCTGCGCGCCCGCGGCGTCGGCCTGCTCCTCGACTTCGTCCCGAACCATACCGCGCTCGCCCACCGCTGGGTCAGCGAGTGGCCGGAGTTCTACATCCAGGGCGACACCCAGGATCTCGCCCGCGAACCGCACAACTACCGCCTCGCCACCACGCGGCGCGGCCCGCTCGTCATCGCCCACGGGCGCGACCCGTACTTCCCGGCGTGGCCCGACACGTTCCAGCTCAACTACCGTCACCCAGTCCTGCGCGAGGCGATGATCGAGGAACTGACGCACATCGCCGGGCTGTGCGACGGGGTCCGCTGCGACATGGCCATGCTGCTGCTGCCGCACGTCATTGCCTCGACCTGGGGCGAGCGCGCCCGGCCGCGCGACGGCACTCCGCCAGCCGACGCCCCGTTCTGGCCGGAGGCCATCGGCCGGGTGCGCCGCCACCACCCCGACTTCCTGTTCCTCGCCGAGGTTTACTGGGATCTGGAGTGGGTTCTGCAGCAGCAGGGCTTCGACTACACCTACGACAAGCGGCACTACGACCGGCTGCGCGCCCGCGACGCCGCCGCCGTGCGCGGCCACCTGCGTGCCACCCCGGAGTACCAGCAGCGGTCGGCGCGCTTCCTCGAGAACCACGACGAGCCGCGCGCCGCCGCAGTCTTCCCGCCGGACGTCCACAAAGCCGCGGCCGTGCTGGCGTTCCTCGTCCCGGGTCTGCGCTTCTTCCAGGAGGGGCAATTCGATGGCCGGCGGATCAAGGCGAACCTGCACCTCTGCCGCCGCGCCGACGAACCGCCCGACAACGACCTCCGGGAGTTCTATCAACGGCTGCTGGCGTGCGTGCGCCGGCCGGAGGTGTGCGACGGCACGTGGCGTCTGCTGGAGTGTCGACCGGCGTGGGAGGGCAACGCGACCTGGCAGCGCTTCATCGCATTCGCGTGGGAGAACGGGGCCGGGCGCCGGCTGCTGGCGGCCGTCAACTACGGCCCGGCGCAGGCGCAGTGTTACGTGCGGCTCGCCTGGTCGGGGCTGCACGGCAGACCCCACCTGCTGCGCGATCTGCTCGGTCCGGCCGCGTACCGCCGCGACGGCGACGACCTGGCCGGGCGCGGGCTGTACCTCGACCTCCCGGCGTGGGGTCATCACGCCTTCGAGGTCGTCGCCCCCTGAAGAAGCCTCAACCCAAAGCCCACAGGCGGCGTCCCGTGGGCCAGGTGCTGGAGATTTGACCCACGGGGCGCCACCCGTGGGCCTTGGCAGGGCCGCGCCACCTGGCCGCACCGCGCCCTAGAATACCCCCACCGGCGGTTGTGCCGTCCTACCTTCCCGACCCCGTTACAGGATTAGCGGCTTGCTCACCATCAACGGCATCGTCATCGAGGACACCTTCGCCGAGGCCTTTCCGATGACGGCGGCCCGGCTGATCGTCACCGCCGCGACGCCCGCCTGGGCGCGCACCGCCGGACAGGTCACGACCGGGTACGCCGCGTCCGTCATCGGCTGCGACGCCGAGGCCGGTATCGAGCGCGAACTGCCGCCCGCCGAGACGCCCGACGGCCGTCCCGGTGTCAGCCTGCTGCTGTTCGGGTTCGGCCGCAAGAACCTCGAAAAGGCGGTCATCAACCGCGTCGGCCAGTGCGTCCTTACCTGCCCGACGACCGCCTGCTACAACGGCCTGCCGGTCAGCAAGGCGGACGCCATCCGCATCGGCGGGAACCTGCGTTTCTTCGGCGATGGTTGGCAGTTCAGCAAGAAGCTGCAGGGGCGGCGCTACTGGCGGCTGCCGGTGATGGACGGCGAGTTCACCTGCGAGGACGTGTTCGGGACGGTCAAGGGCGTCGCCGGCGGGAACTTCCTGATCCTCGCCGAGGGCCAGGACCAGGCGCTCGCGGCGGCCGAGGCGGCGGTGGCGGCGATCCGGACCGTGCCGGGCGTGATCCTGCCGTTCCCCGGCGGAGTCGTGCGCAGCGGCAGCAAGGTCGGCAGCCGGTACAAGAAGCTCCGGGCCAGCACCAACGACGCCTACTGCCCGACCCTGCGCGGGGTGGTCAAAACTGCCCTGCCGGAGAACGTCAACGCGGTCTACGAGAGCGTCATCGACGGCGTCGATCTGGCGTCGGTCGAGGAGGCGACGCGCGTCGGCGTGCGGGCGGCGTGCCGGCCGGGCGTGGTCCGGATCTCGGCCGGCAACTACGGCGGCAACCTCGGGCCGTTCCACCTGTACCTGCACAGGTTGCTGGGCGGAACCTGAGTCCCCGGACAAAGCCCACGGGTTGCGTTCCGTGGGCCGAAAATCAGAGCTCCGGCCCACGGGACGCAACCCGTGAGCTTTCCCTCTGAAGCCCCTCGCATGTCCTTCAAGACCTTCCGGGATCCCCTGTACAACTACATCACCATCGACCGCGCGGCCGACGGCTGGCTGCTGGAGTTGCTCGACACCCCGGAGGTGCAGCGGCTCCGCCGCGTCCACCAGCTGGGGATTAGCGTCCTGACCTACCCCGGGGCCGACCACAACCGGCTCGCCCACAGCCTGGGCGTACTCCACCTGATGCACCAGGCGCTCGACCAGCTCCGCCGCCGCGGGGGCGACGACGAGGTTGAGCGCGCCCGCACCCCACTGCTGGCCGCCGCCCTCGTCCACGACGTCGGCCACGGCCCGTTCTCGCACGTCTTCGAGGCCTGCCTGGGGACCGACCACGAGGAGTGGTCGCTCAGGGTCATCCTCTCCGAGGAGACGGGCGTCAACCGCGTGCTGCGGCGCGTCGATTCGGCCCTGCCGGCGGCGGTCGCCGCGCTGATCGGGCGCGACGTCCCCGGCCGCCCCGCGTGGCAGCGCTACCTGCTGTCGAGCCAGCTCGACATGGACCGACTCGACTACCTGCGCCGCGACAGCCTGTTCACGGGGGCGGGGTACGGTCACTTCGACTGGTTCCGCCTGCTCGGCGCGATGGAGTTGACCGACGTCGGGGCCGGCGGGCGCGACCTCGTCTGGGGCGAGAAGGCGCGGTTCGCGATCGAGGAGTACATCTTCGCCCGGTTCTACATGTTCCAGAACGTCTACCTGCACAAGACGACGCGCGGGTTCGAGAAGCTGCTGGAGACGATCTGGCGCCGCGCCCGGGGCCTGCACGCCGACGGACGTGACGCCGGTTTGCTGCCCGTCCTGGCCGCGTTCTGGGACACGCCGCACCCGGCCGTGCGGCAGTACCTGGGCATCGAGGAGTTCACGGTCCTGTCGCAGCTCCAGGCGTGGACCGCCCACCCGGACCGGGCGCTGAGCGATCTGTCGCGGCGGTTCCTGGAGCGCGACCGGCTGGCGATGGTGGAGGCGCCCGGGGGCGGCGAGACGGCCCCCGACTACCGCGCCTGGGAGGAGGCGCTGCACCAGCTGGTGGCCGGGGCCGGGTACGACCCGCCGGAGGTGTACTGCCTGCGCGACGACCTGGAGGCGTGCTACAACCAGCCGTACTTCCCGGAGAAGGAGAGCGACGAGCAAAGCGTCAAGAACGCCATCCGGGTGCGCGTCGAGGGGGAGCCGCGGCCGGTTGAGATCTCGCGCCTGCAGCCGCGCCTGCAACCGCTGACCCAGGAGCCGTTCGGCCGCGTGCGCTACTACCTCCCCCGGGAGCTGCGGGCGCAGGCGAAGCGCCTCCGCGCGACCTGGGGGAAGTGACCTGGTGTGCAAAGCCCACGCTCTCACACCATGTCCCTTGCCCCTGCTCTAGCCACTCGCCCCGATGCGCAGCAGTACCTTTCCACCCCGCCCCGGCGTCTCGGCCTTCTGGACCGCGTCCCGGATCTGGTCGAGCGAATACGTCGCCCCGACCTCCGTGGTCAGGATACCGGCGCGCAGCAGCCGAACCACCTGCTTGAACAGCCGCAGCATGGTCACCGCCCCCTGCTCGCGCACCCACTCCGACAGCCAGAACCCGGCGACCGACTTCTGCCCCACCATCAGCGCCCGCGGATCGAGCGGCATCGGCGCGCCGGACAGCGTGCCGTAGACGAGCATCCGACCCCCGGCTCCCAGCGCCCGCACCGCCGCCGCCCCCGTCGTCCCGCCGACCGCGTCCAGGGCGTAGCGCACCCCCTCGCCTCCGGCGATCTCCCGTACTCGGTCCTCCAGTGGCTCGGCGTCGGTCGCGATGACCGCGTCGCCCCCGAGGCGGCGCAGTTCCTCCACCGCCTCGCGCCGGCGCACGACGTTGATCGTGCGAAAGCCGAGGTGCCGCCCCAGGCGAATGATCATCCGCCCCAGCGCGCTGCCGGCTGCCGTCTGCAGCAGCCACGCCCCGGCCGGGATGCGCAGGACGTGGCGCGTCATCGCCAGCGCCGTCGCCGGGTTGACGAAAAACGAGGCGGCCTGTTCGTCGAGGAGGTCGGCGGGCAGCGGCACGGCGCTGCGCGCGGGGATGACGACATACTCCTGCCAGTTCCCACCGCGGCTGTTGAGGACCGCCACGCGCCGCCCCGGCCGCAGCCCGCGCAGCAGCCGGAACAGCCCCGGTCCGACGGCGTCGATCACCCCGACCCCCTCGAACCCCGGGGTGGCTGGCAGCTCGGGCAACCGGCCGTACTGGCCGCGGACAACGAGCAGGTCGGACGGGTTGATCGGGCTGGCGACCATGCGCACCCGCACCTCCCCGCGACCCGCCTCGGGCGGCGGAACGTCCTTCACCTGCAGCACCTCGGCGGGGTCGCCGAAGCGGTCGAAAAGAACCGTCTTCATGACTCTGTTGACTCCGGAAAAAGCAATAGCTGCAGCGCCGGCCGTACTGCTGACGCACTTCCGCGGGCGGTCGAACCCCCTCCAGAGCGGCGCCGCCGCGGAAAAACGGCCGTTTCCCGCCAAGTTTCCGTTGACAATCCCACGCAAGCTTTCTACTCTTCGCACTTGAAGCGGATAGACCGTCTGTCCAGAACCACTCTGACGAGGGGAAATCGATGGCGAAGACCAAGGCAGCCAAAGCCGACAAGAAGAACGCGAAAGCGACCGGTGGGGCCAAGGGAGCAGGGGCCAAGGCCAAAAAGGGCGTCAAGGCAAAGCCCGCGAGCAAGTCCGCCATCTATCAGCGGCTCGCCGAGGCGACGAGCCTGAGCCGCAAGCAGGTGGCCGGCTTCTTCGACGAACTGACGAAGCTGATCCACGAGGAACTCTCCGCCTCCGGCCCGGGCGTGTTCACCATCCCCGGTCTGGTGCGGATGAAGCGCGTCGTGAAGAAGGCCCGCCCGGCCCGGCCCGGGCGCAACCCCCAGACGGGCGCGGACATCATGATCCCCGCCAAACCGGAGCAGACCGTCCCGAAGGCTTACCCCGTGAAGGCGCTCAAGGAAGTCGTCAAGTAGCCCGCCCGACCAGATCACCCGCGACTCTCGCCGAGCCGCGACCGTCAGAGGCCCGGGGGCGGCCAGGCCCGCCCCGGCACGGTCGCGGCTCGGTTCGGCACCGGCGCCGCTCCCTTCCCTCGTTGCCGTCCCGCCTTTCTTCGCCATAATCAGCAGCGGCAGAACCACGCTGGTTCTGCGCTCGTGGAATCAGGGGGCCGCCCGGTTCGCGGCCGGCCCTCGCAACGAAAGGGGGGCGCGATGCGCAAGGTGCTGAGTCTGACCGTCCTCGGTGGGGCGCTGGTGCTGGGTCTGTGGGCGGCGGACGGCCGCGCCGGCGACGGGGCCAAAGACCAGGGCAAGATCCGGGTGGTGCTCATCGACGGCCAGAACAACCACGACTGGCGCGCCACGACCCCGGTCATGAAAGCGGCCCTCGAAAAGGGCGGCCGGTTCCTGGTGGACGTCTCCACCGCTCCTCTCGCCAAGAGCGATAAAAGAGGGCTGCCGAAGGGCTGGAAGGCAATCCCGTTCCCGCCGGATCTGACGAAGTACGACGTGGTGCTGAGCAACTACAACGGGGCTTCCTGGCCGCAGGAGTTCAATCAGGCGCTCGACGGCCGGCTCAAGGAGGGCAAGATCGGCCTGGTGATCGTCCACGCCGCCAACAACGCCTTCGGCGGCTGGAAGGAGTACAACCAGATGATCGGCATGGGATGGCGCGGCAAGGACGCTGGGGAACGTCTCAAGGTCGATGCCAACGGCAGGGAGATGCGGGTGCCGAAGGGGGGCGACCTCGGCTCGGGGCATCGCTACACCGGCCCGTTCCAGGTGATGGTGCGTGACCCGAACCACCCGATCACCAAAGGCATGCCGCACGAGTGGCTGCACGCCCGGGACGAGCTGTACGACAACATGCGCGGCCCAATCCAGAACGTTCACCTGCTGGCGACCGCGTACTCGAAGGGGACGCAGACCCACGAGCCGATGATCTGGACGGTAAGTTACGGCAAGGGCCGCGTCTTCCACACGCCGATGGGGCACGATGTCACCGCGATGCGCTGCATCGGCTTCATCGCGACCCTGGAGCGCGGTATCGAGTGGGCCGCCACCGGCGGCGTGACGATCCCGATTCCGGCGAACTTCCCGAAGGCGCGCGAAACCAGTTCTGTCCCGGCGAAGTGACTGTCACGGCTGAAGCGGCTACCAGCCGCGAGCGCGAGCGGGGCGGACCGCTCGCGCTCGCGGCTGGTGAACACCTCACAGGGAGGCCTGGACGGTGCGGAGCGGGCCGTTTCCCGGCGGCGGGGTCTGGCGGTGGTGGGTTTCGCGGGCGATGTGGGGGAGAGCGGTGCGGAACGCCGCGGCAAATTCCGTCTCCAGGCGTGGGAACAGGCCCGCGTTGTCGAGCGAAATGCCTTCCTGGTCCAGATGCCCCACCTCGCGGATCACCGCCACGGCCAGGCACGCCTCGTCGTCCAGCCCCGGCCACAGCGAGCGCAACCCGGGCAGCGGGTCGTGATCGACCGTGGCCAGGAACGCGCGCAGGTTCGCCGCCGCCTGGGGGAGCGGCCGGCGCTCGAACGCCACGGCGAGGGCCAGATGGCGGAGCCGGTTCTTGTACTGCCGCCGGACCCGGGACGCCTGCTCGATGGCCTCGCCGCGCGCCTGCTGGGCCAGCAGTTCCTGCCTGCCCCGGGCGTGAGTCAGGAACAGCAGCCCGCTGTAACCGACGACCACCCCGACGCACGCGCACGCCAGGAAGAGGACGCGGCGGGCGGCGCGGCGATTCCACCGGGCCAGCAGGATCGCGGCCCCGAGCATGGTGCCCGCACAGGCAAACTTGTAGGCGGCAAGACCCCACCAGCCGAACTTCTGGAGGATGCGGGCCGCCACCGGGTTGGCCTCGTAGAAGACCCGCCCCGGGGTCTCGATGAGTTGCCAGGTGAGGTAAAGGTCCGTGACGCTGAGGCCCACGAACAGGGCGATCAGGACGGGCCGGGTGTACGAACCCCTCTGCACTGTGCGGATGAGGGGTGGGGTGAACAGCGCGCCGCACGCCATCTCCGAACCTCCCGCGAGCGCTGCCGGAATGGGCAGCCCCTGAAGGGATGATCCAGCCGCACTCCCCGCCGAGAAGTTCCGAAGAACCCGCAGGGCGACTGGCACCCCGCGCCGGCCGAAATGTCCGCGCGGGGTCTATGGAGAGAACGGTACGGACCGTCCTGCCAGGTTTAGGAACGTGAGAGGGCAGGGTTGTGAGTCCGAGCCGTTCGGATCAGGCTACGTCGTCAGTCGCGAGTCAGCGATTCTGCATGGGCGAATCAGCCGTCGCTGGTTGGCAGCTGGATTCAGCTGCCACGTGAGAGTGTAGATGATAGAAGAATGAGCGTCAACGTATTTTCGGGTTACGCTGCCGAATGCACAGACTTTAGCCCTGCGGCATCCCGCGCGGCCACTGTTGCCTTTTGACGCACCGCCGGAGCGCCAGCGACAGGCGCTGGCAGTGCCGGCGCTGGCGCTCCGGGCTGGTCGGGTGGCGCAGAACGCGCTCGTTACCTCCAGCTCAGCAGGCGGAAGATACCCTTGCGCCGCCGGACTCGGTCGGGCAACGCCAACAGGCGCTCGCGGAACACGCTCAGCAGCAGCCCGATCAGGAACACGCTGCCGCCGCCGAAGATCATCCACAGCGACGCCCCTTCCAGCTTCTCCAGCCACTCCGGCATCCGCAGGAACATCGGCAGCGTCACCACGTATACGCCGACCATGACGCCGCCGCTGCTCGCCGTCGCCTTCAGCTGAAACAGCAGTCCCGTCGTCAGCAGCACCAGGCCGAGCCCCAGCAGTCCCAGCTCGTTGAACGGCGAGAAATTGGCCGTCGAGCGGTGGATCAGGACGGCGATCGCCAGCGGCACCGCGACGGCGAGGCTGCCCAGGATCATCGCCACACTGACCAGATCGCTCTGTTCCTCCTGCTCGCGATACCAGCCCCAGTGCCCCAACCCCAGCACTACCAACCCGGCCGCCACGAAGAAGATCTCGGCTTTCTGCCACGGCGAGAGCGTGCCGATCAGGTTCACCACCAGGAACGTCAGCAGCCCCTCGATCGCGGCGACGGCCATATACCACCGCCGCCACCCGGCGTGCCGCACCAGTGCGGCGGCGACCAGACTCATCGCCGCCAGTACGCCGAGGACCACGGCCAACGTCCGCAACGGCGCCCGCCAGTCGCCCACGTCTCCGCGCACGGCCAGGTGTTCCTGGCCCACCGCCAGGCGCCCGACCGTCATCACGACCGCCGCCGCGAACGATACCGCCAGCAGCACGTTGGCACACCGAAACGCGGCGCCCGCCACCCCGCCCTGCCGGAAGCCCTCCAGCACCGCCAGGCGGTACACCGCGAGCAGCGCCAGTCCGGCCGCGGCGAACACGATCGGGTGGTACACGCCGCCGACCTGGAAGTAGAGCAGCAGCTGCCAGCCGGCGCCACACACCGCCGCGGCCCCCAGGTACGGGCTGATGTCGTCATCCCGCCACGCCGTCGCCAACGTGTAGAACAGGGCCGCCTCCGCGAACACCAGCGCCAGTCGCAGGTTCAGCTCCAGACCGTGGTGCGGCGCGAACACCCGCAGCGCGTCGAATTGCAGTGCCGACAGCAGCACCGCCCCGAGCATGACGCCGGTGGCCGTGTGGGCGACCCACACGAGCGGACCTTCGGGAGTCGTCCCGCGGTAAAGCCGGGCCGCGACCAGGTACGCGATCGGCACCAGCATCAGCACCGGCCCCTGCACGTCCCACGAGGTGAGGCCGACGACCGACGCGAGCCCGGCGGCGCCGACCAGCGTCACCGCGCCGGTCAGAAAGAAGTACGCGACCGACAAGCCGGGAAGGCTTCGCCGGTACAGGTGCGCGGCCCAGCGGCACACGAGGGCGGTCCCCAGCATGGCGCCGACGTACCCCCAGCTGAACGCGAACCGGCTACCGTCGGCGCGCGGCCAGATCCGATTCAGCTCCGGGCTGGTCGCGCGCAGGTGCAGCAGTACGCCGTACAGCACCGGCAGGGCGGCCAGCATGATTCCCAGCGGCGGCAGCGCCCGGGCCACGTTGTGCCGGCGGCCCAGGCTCGCCTGGAGCAGGTTGGCGGCGCACGCCGTCAGCGCCAGCACCAGGATGACCACCTCGGACGGAATGACCGCGTCGATCGCCAGCAGCGCCAGCAGTTCCGACCACAACAGACAGAACGCGGCCAGGTAGACGTACACGCCGATCCTGCGGACCACCAGGTCCGAATAGAGGTAAACGGCGAAGCCAGCCAGAAACAGCCCCAGGGCCAGCCGCTTGAGCGCCGCGTCGGTGACGATGGCCGGCCGCTCCGCCAGGTTCCAGGGATGCACCACCGGCGACCACGTCCAGCCGACCAGCTGGGCGCCGAGCAGGAACAGGAGTCCGGCGCCTACCAGGGCGTGGCCGGAGAAGAAGAACGCCAGGCCGAACTGCTCGCGGCTGAACACGCCCGCGCCCGGCGGAAACAGACGCTCGGCCAGGATGCCAACGACGCCCACGCCGACAAGCAGCGCCGCAGGTGCGGCGACTTCCCAGAAGCGGTTCACGTCCCGGTCGGCGAGGATCAGCAGGCCGGTCAGCGCGGCGCCGCCCATCAGCACCGGGACGAACAGGGCGTCGCGCAGCACCAGCGCCGACGCGGCGTACAGGACGCAGCAGATCAGCGCGGGAAGCCACAGCCGACTGTCCACGGTGATGAGGTGGTGCGCGTCGTAGAACCACAGGTTGAGCGGCATCACGAGGCATGCGAGCAGGGTCAGCGCCCGGCCGGCGGTCTGGAAGCGCGTGCCGAGGATCAGCGCCCACCCGCCCACCAGGACGGCGGCGTTGGCCACCCCGAGGATGACGGCGATCGTCCTCGGGTTCTCGAACAGGCGCAGCGTGCCAAGCCAGATCACCAGCCCCAGCACCAGCAGCGCCCCGCCGAAGATGAGCAGCCACTGGACGTTCTTCGGGTCGAGGAGGAGTTCCAGGACGGGTTTGCGCGGCGCCGGCGGTTCGGCCAGCTTGGCGACCGGGATCGCCTCCGCCACCGGCATCACCATGGGCACGCGCTCCCGTTCGAGCCGTCTCATCAGCGCGGCGATGCGGCCGCGCACCTCGTCGAACAGAGCATGGACCTGGGGCAGCGACAGGCGGCGCGCCTGCCCTTGCCGCTTGATCTCCGAACGGAGCAGCATGAGGTAGCGCAGCGAGCGGACGCCGGGGCTCCCGAGCGGGGCGCCGCAGCGGTCGCACACGGCCTCGCGGCGGCCGCTGGCACGGCAGCTCCAGCAAAGCGTCGGCGGCGGCAAACCGAGGTCGCCCGGCACGAGTTGAGCGTCCTGGGCAGCTTGCACCGCCTGGTGACGCAGCCCGCCATAGAAGGCGGCGATCGCCTGGTGCTGGGCGGCGCCGATTCGGCCCGCTGCGTGCCACTGCTCGAACCGCCGCATAACGAAATCGAGCGCATCGATCCGTTCGAGGGTGGCGGGCGATGCGTGGCAGCCGGAACACCCGTCGCGGGCATCGGGCGGCAGGGCCTGCTGGCAGACGGGACAGGCGTTGGGCGGGGCGACGACGGCCATGTGAAGCCTCCGGAGTTAAGAGGGCAGCGTGATCGGAACAAGGTCGAGTTACCGGAACTGGACAGGGGTGAGCGTATTGGACCACTCCCCTCGGGTAATTGCCAGCAAAATGTGGGTTCGTGGTGCGTCTGCTGCGCGCTCGTCTGTGTGGGCACGACCGGGCGGGAAATGTCACGACCTGCCCGCGCGAATTCGGGCGGTGGTTCCCGTGCTTTGCGGCCCGGCGCGGGCGGGGTAGAATAAGGCGATGCGGCGGCCTCGAGAGCCGGGCCAGGTGGACCACGAACCGAGTGACCCCCAACACCGATGGAGCAATCTCCCTCTCCTTCAAACGATCTCGTTCGGGTGCTGATCATCGACGACGAGGAATTCCTCGCCGAAACGATGGCCGAGAGCCTCGAGCGCGTCGGCTACGAGTGCGCCGTCGCGACCAGCAGCGCCGCCGGCGCGCGGAAGATCGATACCGAGGAATTCGGCGTCATCCTGACCGACCTGAAGATGGACGGCCTGGACGGGCTGGCGATCCTGCGCAAGGCGAAGCAGGAACTGCCGGACGCCGAGGTACTCGTCATCACCGGGCACGGCAACGTGCAGACCGCCGTCGAGGCGATGCGTCAGGGCGCGTACGACTACCTCGTCAAGCAGGGAAACCTCGCGGAGCTGCGCGCCCGCGTGGACAAGGCGGCCGAGCGCTACCGGCTCAACCACGCCAACCGCGAGCTGAAACGGCAGATCGAGGAGAAGTTCGGTTTCGAGGGCGTGGTCGGCAACAGCCCGCGCATGCACGACGTGATCGGCAAGCTCAGGAACACCGCCCCGACCAGCGCGACCGTTCTGATCCAGGGTGAGACGGGCACGGGCAAGGAACTGGTCGCGAAGGCGATCCACTACAACAGCCCGCGCAAGCACAAGCACTTCGTCGCGATGAACTGCACCGCTCTGAACGAGAATCTGCTCGATGACGAACTGTTCGGCCACGAGGCCGGCGCGTTCACCGGAGCGGACCGGCTGCGCAAGGGGCGGTTCGAGCACGCCAACGGCGGGACGCTGTTCCTGGACGAGGTCGGCGACATGCCGCTCGGCCTGCAGGCGAAGCTGCTGCGCGTGCTGGAGAACCAGGAAGTTTATCGCATCGGCAGCAACGAACCGATCAAGGTGAACGTGCGGCTGCTCTCGGCGACGAACCGCGACCTGGAGGCAGCCGTCGAGAGGAAGGAGTTCCGGGCGGACCTGTACCACCGCCTCAAGGTGGTGACGGTGCGTCTGCCGCCGCTGCGCGAACGGCTGGAAGATCTGCCGCTGCTGTGCTCGTACTTCATCGACGATCTCAACCGCAAGCACGGCAAGAGCGTCAAGAGCATCGCCGAACCGCTGCGCAAGGCGATGCATGCCTACGACTGGCCGGGCAACGTGCGCGAGCTGCGCAACCAGATCGAGAGCATGGTGGTGCAGGACCAGGACGGCGTGCTGAACCTGGACGACCTGCAGGAGGGCGACGCGCTGCGCCGGCTGCACCTGGCGGACGCCGGACCGATCGGGCCTACCGAGCTTGTGGGGCAGCCGCTGGCGGAGGTAGAACGCTACTACGTCGAGAAGACGCTCGACATGACGGACGGCAACCGCGAGGAGGCGGCCCGCCGGCTGGGCATCGGCGAGCGGACGCTGTACCGGAAGATCCAGGAGTGGAAGGTGCAGGACCGGATCCGCAGCGCCCTGAACGAGGCCGACGGCGACCTCGACGAGGCAGCCAAACGGCTGCGCGTGCAGCCGCAGGTGTTGCAGCGCAAGGTCAAGAAATGGGGTCTGCAACCCGCGCCGAAGACCTGACACGTCACGAACCTGACGAGCCGGAAGCGTCAGCGACGGACACGTCACGAACCGTCGCTGACGCTTCCGGCTCGTCAGTGCAACGCAATTGTAACTATGCCGCGCATCCGCCAGCTGCCCCACAATGTCGTCACGAAGATCGCCGCCGGTGAGGTCATCGAGCGCCCCGCCTCCGTCCTGAAGGAATTGCTGGAGAACAGCGTCGATGCCGGCAGCACGCGCATCGACATCGAGGTCGAGCAGGGTGGCGCCGACCTGCTTCGCGTCGTGGACGACGGCTGCGGCATCGCGACCGAGGATCTGCCCCTGGCCTTCGCCAGCCACGCGACCAGCAAACTTGCCAGCGCCGACGACCTCTTCCGCATCGGCACGTTCGGCTTTCGCGGCGAGGCCCTCGCGTCGATCGGCGGCGTCGCCCAGGTCACGCTGCAGTCGCGCGTGGCGAGGCACGCCTGCGGTGCCGAGATCATCTGCCACGGCGGCGACCTGTCCGCGGTCCGCGCCTGGAACGGCTCGCCGGGCACGCGCATCGAGGTGCGCCACCTGTTCTACAACACGCCCGTCCGCCGCAAGTTCCTGCGCACCACGACGACCGAGATGGGCCACCTGTGCGAGGCGTTCACGCGCCTTGCCCTCGCCAAGCCCGGCCTGCACCTGACGCTTCGCCACAACGGCAAGTCGGTTTATGAGGTGCCCGCCACCGCGACGCTCGTGGACCGCCTGGGTCTGTTCTTCGGCGCCGAGGTGCGCGACCGACTCTATCCCATCGAGGGGCTGCAGGGATCGGTGAACCTGCGCGGGTTCATCGCGGACCCGGCGTGCGAGCGCGGCAACGCAAAGTTGCAGTACCTGTTCGTCAATGGCCGCTGGATTCGCGACCGCAGCCTCGGCCACGCTTTGCAGGAGGCGTACCGCGGGCTGCTCATGACCGGCCGCTACGCCGTCGCGTTCCTGTTCCTTGACCTGCCGCCCGACGAGGTCGATGTCAACGTCCACCCGACCAAGTCAGAGGTGCGCTTCCGCAACGGCCACGCACTGTACAGCCTGGTGTTCGGGGCGGTGCGCGAGTGCCTCAACTCGCACAACCTCACCGCCCGGCTGCAGGTGACCTCGACGCTCGAGGCTCCAACGGCGCAGCCGTCCGCTCCACCGCTGCCAGGGGGAAGGGAGGAGGAGAAAGCTCACGGGTGGCGTCCCGTGGGTCAAGTCTCCAGCACGGCGCCCACGGAGCGCGACTCGTGGGCTTTATCGTCCTTACCACCTCCCTCATCTCCATTTTCCCTGTCTGCTGCCGCGCCTGCCCCGTCGATCCAGGATCCGGCGCCGGCCCCCGCCGTGAACGCGATCCAGCTGCACAACGCCTACCTCGTGCTGGAGACGCCGGAGGGGATGCTGGTGATCGACCAGCATGCGCTGCACGAGCGCATCCTGTTCGAGCAGTTCAAGCACCGCGTCCGAACCGGAACCCTGGAGGTCCAGCAGCTGCTGATCCCCGACGTGGTCGAGCTGACCGCCGAGCAGGCGGCGCGGGCGCTGGAGCAGCGCGAGGCGCTGGCGGCGCTGGGACTGGTCATCGAGCCGTTCGGCGGCAACACGCTGCTGCTGAGCAGTTACCCGGCGCTCCTGGGCCGGCGCCCGCCGCAGGAGACGCTCAAGGCGGTGGTCGATCACCTGGCGAGCCAGGATCGCCCGCCGACGCGCGAGGTACTCTTCAACGATCTGCTCAGCCTGATGGCGTGCCACGCGGCGGTGCGCGCGGGCGACCCGCTCACGCCGGAGGAGATCGCCGCCCTGATCGCACAGCGCCAGTTCGCCGACGACACCCACCACTGCCCGCACGGCCGGCCGACGGCGCTGCTGTTCAGCCGCCAGGATCTCGACCGCCAGTTCCGCCGCACGTGACCACGGCGAGAGGTAGCGGTTTCAGGGTTTAGCCTCTCACCGTCCCTGTTAAACTGGATGGGAAAGGAGAGCCACTCATGCCGCTGCGCGACCATTTCCGCCCCCCGCTGGACGACACGCGCCACTGGGAAGGGCTTCACGGTGGATGGCCAATGATCATCGTCGCCAGTCTCCGTCGAAGGCTGCCACGCCGCTATTTCGCCGAACCGCGCGTCCATTCGGGCGCGAGCGCCGAAATCGATGTGGCCACTTTCGAGAGCGAGGGCGAAGGGGCGTTGGAGGATCCGGGCGACCGCGGCAACGGCGGCGGCATCGCGACAGCGGTCTGGGCGCCACCGCGGCCGACGCTGACCGTCGCTACTGATCTGCCGGCCCAGGATGTCTACGAGGTACGAGTCCACGACGAGAAGCGGCATTGCCGGCTCGTGGCCGCCGTTGAGATTATCAGCCCCGCCAACAAGGATCGGCCCGAGCACCGCCGCGCGTTCGCCGCCAAGTGCGCCGGGTTGCTGCGCGAGCGTGTCTCCGTCGTCATCGTTGATGTGGTAACGACGCGCACCCAGAACCTGTACGGGGAACTGCTCGAGTTGATCGGCCTGTCCGACCCGGCCCTGAGTCCCAGCCCGCCGACCCTCTACACGACTGCGTGCCGTTTGACGAAACGGCACGACGAGTGGCACCTGGAGGCGTGGGCTCATCCGTTGAGCCTCGGCCGGCCGCTGCCGACGGTGCCACTGTGGCTCGCCGACAACCTCGCCGTGCCGCTCGAGCTGGAGGAGAGCTACGAGCAGAGTTGCAGCATCCTGAATATCCCTTGAATCAGGGATTGGCCGGTCCGCAGTGGAGGGGCGCGATGGACTTCAGGCATGTGCCCGGTGCCGAGCCCGCGTACAGCGCCGCCGAACTCGGCCGCGGCGCCGATGGCGTCGTGATCGAGGTGTCCGACCACCCCGCGAATAAGCGCACGGCCCGCGCTTCCAAACGGCCGCCAACCTGCCCTTTCAATTCCCGGTCAACCCGGTAGAATTCCCTCCCGCCGAATTCCCCTGGCACGGAGGCCGTTTCCCATGCCGCGGATCCTGAACTACGTCTTCGCCGGGCTCCTCATCGGGCTGATCGTCGGCGTGCCGCTCGCCTACAGCTACCACCGGCACACCACGCTGCGCCAGTTCCGCGTGGTCGAGGAGGGCATTCTTTACCGGAGCGGGCAGCTGACCCTGCCCGGGCTCAAGCGGCTGATCCACGACCACGGCATCAAGACCGTGGTGACGTTCCGCGATGCCGACCGCCCCGATCAGCCCCCGCCAGATCTGGCGGAGGAACAGTACTGCCGCAAGCAGGAGCTGAACTACCACCGCATCACCCCGCGGGCGTGGTGGGGGTCGGACGGATCCGTGCCGGCGCGCATCGGCGTCCGGCAGTTCCTCAAGGTGATGCGCGACCCGGCCAACTATCCGGTGCTGATGCACTGCTTCGCCGGCGTCCATCGGACCGGCGCTCACTGCGCCATCTACCGCATGGAGTTCCACCGCTGGGACAACGAGAAGGCCATCGCGGAGTTGGTCGCCAACGGGTACGACAATCTCACCGACGAGGTGGATCTGCTCACGTTCCTGGAGCAGTACCGCCCGTCGTGGCGGGATGCCGAAACCAACTCAGAGCGCCAGTGACGGGCGCGGCAGGCGTCCGTCGCAGCTAACGTGCCTACCAGCCGCGAGCGCCAGCGCGCGGATCCGACTACGCGCTGGCGCTCGCGGCTGGTAAGCAATCCCGTGGGCTACCTTACTGGTCGGAGTGCTGGTATGTGCCGCCGCCCGAGCCCTTGAGATGCAGCGTGAACATCGGCTGGTCCGGGTCGGGCAGTAGCGCCGCGGCGCCGATGGTGACCTGGAACGTGCCGTTGCCGTTCCGGGACGTTCCGTCGATGCAGACGTCGAGGGTCATGACGAAGTCCATCTTCGCCCCCGGCTGGAACCGGACCGGGGCCGGCTCTCGGATCGCCTTCGGGACCATTTGCAGTCGGAACTCGAGTACGCCGAACTGGCGGTCGCCCTTCTTGTAAGCCTTGACCAGCTTGCCCGACGCGGTCGTTTTGGCCTGATCCAGGTCCATCTTCGTGTCTTCCTGGAAGATCTTGCCGAGGACGGCCGGGTCGAGCTTCCACGTCTCGCCGACCTTGACTGCCTTGCCGGGCAGAAACATCTTCTCCAGCTCGCGCCCACCGAGCTTGCCCTTCTTGTTGAACTCCTCGTCGAGGGCTTTGGCGTCCGCGCCGGTCAACTCCTGCCCACCCTTGATCCGGAACTCGTACTTCTCTCCCTTCTTCTCGATCACGACGGTCTTGCCCTCATACGGGAGGGTGCGCTTCTCTCCCTTTTCGTTCACCCGCGCCTTGTCGTAGGTGCGCTCGACCTTGAGGGGCCGGTCCATGCCGGGCTTTGCGTCCACGATCAGCTGGTTGAACGCGAAGTCCTTGCCGCTCTCCTCCTTCTGCTCCTTGAGGACGTTGTCCTTGTTGTCGGTGATCTTGAAGTCGAACGTCCCCTTCTCCGTCGTCACCTGTCTGGACTTCTCGCCCCTGGCGTAGTCCTCCTTGATCTTGATCGTGTACGTTTCCTGACCGTGGGCGGAGCCCGCCAGCAGGCCAACCGCCGCCACCAACCCGAGAACGCGCTTCATGGCTTCTCTCCTGCACCAAACCCCGATGCGGGCACGGCTCGGTCCCCCTTGGAGGACGCCTGTACCCTGATAGGATGTAGCGAGAGCTATTGTATGGCGGGCGGCGGGTGGCAACAAAGCATCCGAGAAAAGCCCACGGGTCGCGCCCCGTGGGCTTTGGACCACCCACCGCCCGCCGCCAGGGTTCCGCGGAACAACGACATGCCAAAGCGTACCGACCTGAAGAAGATCCTGCTCATCGGCTCCGGTCCCATCGTCATCGGTCAGGCGTGCGAGTTCGACTACAGCGGCACCCAGGCGTGCAAGGCCCTCCGGGAGGAGGGGTACGAGGTCGTGCTGGTCAACTCGAACCCGGCGACCATCATGACCGACCCGGACACCGCCGACCGGACGTACATCGAGCCGATCACGTGGGAGGTGGTGGCGAAGATCATCGAGCGCGAGCGGCCGGACGCCCTCCTGCCGACGCTCGGCGGGCAGACCGGGCTGAACACCGCGATGGATCTGGCCCGCCACGGTGTCCTGAAGCAGTTCGGGGTCGAGATGATCGGAGCCCGGGCGGACGTCATCGACAAGGCGGAGGACCGGCAGAAGTTCAAGGACGCGATGATCAAGATCGGCCTGTCCGTCCCGCGCAGCGGGGTCGCGCGCAGCCTCGCCGAGGGGCTGGCGATCCGCGAGGAGATCGGCCTCCCGTGCGTCCTCCGGCCGAGCTTCACCCTCGGCGGGACCGGCGGCGGGATCGCGTACAACAAGGCGGAGTTCAACGAGCTGCTCGCCCGTGGGCTCGACCTCAGTCCGGTCGGCGAGGTACTGATCGAGGAGTCGGCGATCGGCTGGAAGGAGTACGAGCTGGAGGTGATGCGCGACTGTGCGGACAACGTCGTCATCGTCTGCTCGATCGAGAACCTCGACCCGATGGGTGTCCACACCGGCGACTCGATCACCGTCGCGCCGGCCCAGACACTGACCGACAAGGAGTACCAGCGGATGCGTGACGCGGCCATCGCCGTCATCCGCGAGATCGGCGTCGAGACGGGCGGGAGCAACATCCAGTTCGCGATCCACCCGGACGACGGCCGGATGATCGTTATCGAGATGAACCCGCGCGTCAGCCGCTCCAGCGCCCTGGCGTCGAAGGCGACCGGCTTCCCGATCGCCAAGATCGCCGCCAAGCTGGCCGTCGGCTACCGGCTGGACGAGCTGCGCAACGACATCACGCGCGAGACGCCCGCGTGCTTCGAGCCGACCATCGACTACGTCGTGACCAAGATCCCGCGCTGGGCGTTCGAGAAGTTCCCGGACGCCGACCCGACGCTGACGACGCAGATGAAATCGGTCGGCGAGACGATGGCGATCGGGCGGACGTTCAAGGAGTCGCTGCAGAAGGCGCTGCGCGGGCTGGAGACGGGCCAGTTCGGGCTGGGGTGCGACCGCAACGACCGCTGGGGCACGCCCGAGCAGCCGTCCCGCGAGGAGATCCAGGCCCGCCTGGTGACGCCGACGGCGGAGCGCCTCTGGTACATCCGCTACGCTTTCAAGGCCGGGCTGTCGGTGGACGACGTCTACCGGCGGACGCGCATCGACCCGTGGTTCCTGCACCACCTGCGCGACCTGGTCGAGACGGAGGCCCGGCTGCGGGCGTGCGGCCGACTGGAGGCGGCGACCGACGAGTTGCTGTGGGAGGCGAAGCAGCAGGGGTTCTCCGATCGGCAGCTGTCGCACCTGTGGCACGCGACCGAGGCCGAGGTGCGCCGCCACCGGCAGGCGCGCGGCGTCGTGCCGGTCTACAAGCTGGTGGACACCTGCGCCGCCGAGTTTGAAGCCTATACGCCGTACTATTACTCCTCGTATGAACGCCCTGCAAGGCATTTCGCCACAGATGAACACGGATCAACACAGATTAAACAAGAAGCAGGCCCGATTGGTTCTCCGATCCGTGTTCATCTGTGTTCATCTGTGGCCGAGCACGACGACGAGGTGCGTCCGCCGAAGGACGGCAAGGAGCGCATCGTCATCCTCGGCGGCGGGCCGAACCGGATCGGCCAGGGGATCGAGTTCGACTACTGCTGCTGCCAGGCGGCGTTCGCCCTCAAGGAGGCCGGCTACGAGACGGTCATGGTCAACTCGAACCCGGAAACCGTCTCGACCGACTACGACACCAGCGACCTGCTGTTCTTCGAGCCGCTCACCACCGAGGACGTGCTCAACATCTGCGACCGGATCCAGCCGAAGGGGCTGATCGTCCAGTTCGGCGGGCAGACGCCGCTGAACCTCGCCCGCGCCCTGGCGGCCCACGGTGCGCCGATCATCGGCACCAGCGTCGAGGACATCGACCGCGCCGAGGATCGGGAGCGGTTCCAGGAACTGGTGGACAAGCTGCGGCTGAACCAGCCAGCCAACGGCACCGCCCTGGACATGCAGCAGGCGGTCCACGCTGCTCGGCGGATCGACTACCCGGTCCTCGTCCGGCCGAGCTATGTCCTCGGCGGGCGGGCGATGGAGATCGTTTACGACGAGGAGGCGCTGAAGCGCTACGCCGAGCGGGCGTTCGAGGTGTCGCCCGGCAAGCCGATCCTGATCGACAAGTTCCTCGAGTCGGCAATGGAGGTGGACGTCGATTGTCTCAGCGACGACGAGCGAACGGTGATCGGCGGCGTCATGCAGCACATCGAGGAGGCCGGCATCCACTCCGGCGACTCGGCGTGCGTGCTGCCGCCGCACAGTCTGCCGCCGGAGGTCGTGGAGGAAATCCGGCGGCAGACCCGCGACCTGGCGCGGGAACTCCACGTCCGGGGGCTGATGAACGTCCAGTTCGCCGTCGGACGGGACGGGACCGTCTACGTGCTGGAGGTCAACCCGCGCGCCAGCCGCACGGTCCCGTTCGTCGCCAAGGCGACCAACGTTCCGCTGGCCCGGTACGCGGCCCTGGTCATGGCGGGCAAGACGCTCGACGAGCTGGGGGTGCGCGACGAGGTGGTGCCGCGCCACTTCTCGGTCAAGGAGTCGGTCTTCCCGTTCAACAAGTTCCCCGGAGTGGACATCATTCTCGGGCCAGAGATGCGCTCGACGGGCGAGGTGATGGGGATCGCCGACACGTTCCCGATGGCGTTCGCCAAGAGCCAGCTGGCGGCGAACAGCGCCCTGCCGCGGACCGGGACGATCTTCATCTCCGTCGCCGATCGGGACAAGGCGGAGATCGTGCCGATCGGTCGCGCGCTGGCCGGAATGGGATATCGGCTAATCTCGACGCGCGGCACGGCGAAGGCGCTGCGGCAGGCGGGGATCGCGGTCGAGGAGATCCCGAAGATCCAGGAAGGGCGGCCGAATCTGCTGGACTACATGAAGAATGCGCAGGTGGCGCTGGTCATCAACACTCCCAGCGGCAAGGGGGCACGGACCGACGAGGGCAAGATCCGGGCGGGGGCGGTCGGCCACGGGGTGACGTGCATCACCACCCTGGCGGCGGCCCAGGCGGCGGTCGAGGCCTGCGCCGCCCTGCGCAAGGGCGAACTGACGGTGATGGCCCTCCAGGAGCGCTTCGCCGCGCCGGCCTGATACCGGATCGTCTTGACTTTTCTTCGTGCCGCTGGCGGCAAGAAGAACAGCCGCGGTGATGCCGGATCCCCCCTTCTCTGGCAGGGAAGGGAGGAGGGGTTCGAGTGACTCCACCCATGCCTCTCGACATCTCCGCTCACGCCGTCCTCCGTCATTACCCTGCCCCGCTCGCGGGCGAACTGGTTCCCCTGGGCAATCGCGGCGGGTTCAGCGGCGCCCGCCTCTGGCGCGTCGGCGGTCGGGACAGCGAGTTGTGTCTGCGCGCCTGGCCTGAGGTGGGACCGTCCCTCGACCGACTCGAAACCATCCACGCCCTGATGGCCGCCGCACGCCGCGCCGGGCTGACCTTCGTCCCCACCGTCCTCCCCACCGCCGCCGGCCGGACGTGGGTGAAACACGCTGGCCGGCTGTGGGAGCTGACCTCGTGGATGCCGGGCGTGGCGGACTTCCACCAGCGCCCCACCCCGGCGCGCCTGGAGGCCGCGTGTACCGCCCTGGCTCATCTGCACCTGGTGTGGGCGAACGCGGCCAGCCCTCCCGGACCCTGCCCCGCCGTCCGCAGGCGGCTGCGGTGTGCCGCGGACTGGGCCGCCCTGGTCGCCTCGGGGTGGCGCCCGCACTTCCCCACCGCCGACCCGATCCGGCCCGACGCCGAACGCGCCTGGCCCCTGATCGTGTCCCAGTTACCCACCCTGGTCGATCGCCTTCACGCGCTGGCGGGGAGCCCACTCCCACTGCAGCCCTGTCTATGCGACGTCTGGCACGATCACGTCCTGTTCGAGGGCGAGCGGGTCTGCGGACTGGTCGATTACGGGAGTGTCAAGATCGATCACGTTGCGGTCGATCTCGCCCGGTTGCTTGGCAGCCTGGTCCCGGACGACGCCGGGCGCACCGCGATCGGGCTGGCCGCTTACAACCGCCTGCGCCCCCTGGCACCCCAGGACGTGGCACTGGTCGCCGTCCTCGACGAAACCGGCACGCTGCTCGGCGCCGCCAACTGGCTGAGGGGACTCTACCACGACGATCGTCCGTGTGAGGACCGTGCGGCGGTCGCCGCACGGCTGAACCTGCTCGTCACCCGCCTGGAACGATGGGCCGAGCGGGGGGCAGCCGTTTCAACAATGGCGTGAAAATTATCCGAGCCCGAAACGTCAACGAGGGCACTGGTCGCGCCTGTCGCTGGCGCTCCGGGCTGGTCCGACGGCGCCGGGTAGGCCCGGCGCCGTCGGCGCCCGGCGGTCACTTCAGCTGCTTCAACTCGACGTTGCGGAAGTAAATCTCGGCGCCCTCGGACTGGAGCAGGATCCCTCCGCGGGTCACCTCGGCATCGGTCCCGACGTTGACCAGCTGACCGTTTATGACCAGCCGGACCGTGCCGCCCTTGCAAGTGATCTCGTACTGGTTCCACTCCCCGATCTTCTTCTCGACGCCGTCCTTCATGCGGAAGTAGTGGCGCGGCACCTTCGGATCCTGCCGCTTGGGATCGACCGTCAGCTTGAATCCGTCCACCAGCCAGAAGTCGCCAGCGTGGCCCGCCATCAGCTGGGCCTCGACTGCCCTGGGCCAGATCTTGTCCGGACCGACGACGTGGACGAACACTCCGCTGTTGCGGACTCCGGACTTCGTGTGGACCTTGTCGCCCCACTTCCACTGCACCTTGAGGACGTAATCGCCGTGGTCCTTCTCGGTACGCAGGTAGCCGTTGACGCTCCCCTGGCACCGGATCGCGCCGTCCTGGATCGTCCAGATTTTCTCCGGATCGGCCTTCTTCTTCGGGTCGAGGAACTTCTTCCACCCGGTGAAGTCCTTGCCGTTGAACAGCTTGACCCACCCGTCGCCCTTCCCCTCGCCGCCCCGGGCCGGGGGCAGAACCGCCAGCGCCAGCGGCGCCAGCAGCGCCGCGACCGCCATCGTCGTGCGCACCATGTGGACCACTCCTGTTACAGGGACACAGGAAAGTTACCCGTGGCATTCTAGCCAACACTCCCCGACGGTAGAATGGCCCGACCCGGGCGCGCCGCCGTTGTGCCGTTCCACCACCTCCGAGGAGTTGCCGATGACACCGCAGGACATGGACAGGGCGCTGACCTCAACGCTGGCCGACTATCGCCTGAGCGGCGGAGAGAAGAAGGCGCTGCAGGCGCTGGTGGCCGACGTCCGCCCGGACGAGCACCAGCTGGCGGTGTTCCGCAGTCGGGCGTTCGCTCTGGCGCGCGAGGCCATGCTGACGTTGGAGGCCCGGCAGGTGGTCGAGTGGCTGGAGGCGGTCGTCAAGGTACTGATGCCGCGAGAGGGCGATTCCGCCGTGCAGACGGACGTCCATTTCAGCCCCGGCGAGGAGTGCGCCGCCAAGATCGTTCACCTGTTCGGGCGGACGCGGGAGAGCGTGGACGTGTGCGTTTTCACGATCACCGACGACCGGATCGCCGATGCCATCCTGCGCGCCCACGGCCGCGGGGTGAGGGTGCGCATCGTCTCCGACAACGAGAAGGCCGACGACCTCGGGTCGGACGTGGGGCGGCTGGGCACGGCGGGGATCCCGGTGCGCGTGGACCGGACGCCGTACCACATGCACCACAAGTTCGCGCTCTTCGACGGGGCGCTGCTGCTCAACGGCAGCTATAACTGGACGCGCAGCGCCGCCGAGCACAACATGGAGAACTTCGTCATCACCGACGACGCCCGCGCGGTCCGCCGGTTTTCGGACGAGTTTGCGCGGCTGTGGGAAAGGCTGCGGTGAGGGGGAGTGAGGAGAAAGAGAGGCAGTGAAAGCCCACGGGCGGCACCCCGTGGGCCAGGTGCCGGAGACCTGGTCCACGGGGCGCCGCCCGTGGGCTTTGAGTTGTCCCGAGGCGGCGTGTGAGGTAGAATGTAACAGGGGAACCAAGACCCATTGGCCCCAACGCCAGGTCACCATCTTCCCCCGGGAGTACCGGAACGCTCCCCGATTCACCACCAGCGCACGGATACCCTGAACCTTCACCCTTACCCGGGGCACGGTTCCTCCCCGGCAAGGACAGCCCGCCGCCCGGCGAGCCTCCATCCAGTTCTGCGCGCGTCCTCACGGCGCCCCCGCCCATCCCAGCCCGGAGCGTCGCTCATACTCGAACGAGAAGGTGCAGCGTGGATCTCAATCGCCTCCACCCCGAGCCCAACGGCAACGGCCG